>Ga0209648_10006118_pt1 | contig 10354 bp, 10 predicted proteins | sample GraSoi2013_115cm_FD_185830 | JGI IMG/M metagenome (GOLD analysis project Ga0209648, IMG submission 185830) | Grasslands soil microbial communities from the Angelo Coastal Reserve, California, USA - Sample 9_17_2013_115cm (SPAdes) (version 2) | ecosystem: Environmental > Terrestrial > Soil >...
TGCTGATGATTGGCCAGGAGGGATTCAACGACTACCGCGCTCTCATCTCCGAAGCGGGGCGGGTGATCAACAACCGCTACTTCACGGCCGCTTACGTCGTTGGACCCGGCGCGCTGAGCTACGCCGTGCAGGCGATCGTCATCGTGATCGGGATGGCCGGCGCCTACGCCAACCGCCACTCGAGCCTCGCCCGGCTGTTCGCGCTCGGCCTGGTGACCAGCACGCTGGGCGCCACGTACTGGCACCTGCAGGATTACGCGATCCTGGCCGGCGCCGTCTGGCTCTTCTGGCGCGACCCCGCACCCGCGTGGCAGCGCTGGTGGCTCGTGGTCGTCGCCGTCGGAGGCGAGCTCGGATGGCCGCTGACCCCGCTGCCAATCCTGGTCGGGCTGGCGGTCTGGCTGATCTTCACGGCGCTGCCCCCACCACGACCTCTCCACACGGCCGCCGCAGCATGACCATCTCGTCCGTCGTGATCCGGCACGCCCGGCTGATCGTCGCGGTGATGGCCCTGGTGGCGGCGGCTGCCATCCTCCTGTTGGCGCACTCCTACACCTTTTATTTCGACGAATGGACGTTCATCCTGACGTCGCCTGACTGGACCTGGAGCACCTACCTGCGGCCGCACAACGAGCACCCGGTGATGCTCCCGCGGCTGATCTACGCGGTGCTGCTTTCGACGGTCGGTCTGCGCAGCTACCTGCCTTACCTGGTCGCCCTGCTCGCGCTGCATGCGACGAGCGCCGTGCTGCTCTTCGAGATCGTGCGCCGGCGCGCTGGGGATCTCGTCGCGATTGCGTGCGCCGCGATGTTCCTTGTGCTGGGTGCCGCGTGGGAGAACCTGCTGTGGGCCTTCCAGATCGCGTTCGTGGGTTCGGTCGCCTGCGGTCTCGGGATGCTGCTCGCGCTCGACGGACCGTCTAGCTCGCGCCGGATGTCGGGCGCCTCCCTGTTGCTGGCAGGCTCGCTTGCGTTCTCAGGGATCGGCATCGTATTCGCCGCTGCCGCCGTGGTGATCCTCGTGCTCATGCCCGGTCGTCGCTGTGACCTGCTCTGGCTTGCGCCGGTGGGAATCGCCTTTGGCGCGTGGTATCTCGCGTTCGGACACACCGGGACACCGCCCAGCCCCCCGCCGACGGCGGCCAATGTCTTGCTGCTGCCGCTTTATACGGCGTGGGGCCTCGCGCAGAGCGCGGCCGGGTTGATTGGACAGGGCGGGCCGTGGGGGTTGCCCGCTCTGGCGGCGGCCGCTCTCGTGCTCGCGGTGACCTGGTGGCGCCGCCGGCCGGATCCGTTCGCCCTCGGGGTGCTGGCGGCCCTGCTGGCTCTCTACGTCGTGACCGGCCTCGGGCGCGCCCAGCTGGGTTATCAGCAGGCGGGCGCCGGACGGTACGTCTACGAAGGCGCCGCCTTCTGGCTCATCCTGTTGGGTGACGCCGCGCGCAACCTGCCGTGGCGCGGAACCTGGCGGCCGGCCCTCGCCGCCTGCCTTTTCCTGGCCTGCTTCAGCAGCGCGGCCCTGCTCTTTTCATTCGCCGCGGCCAAAGGCGCCCAGATGGAGCGCGAGGTCGCCGACCTCCAGGCGCTGGCTTCCGAGCGCTCAGACCCGTGCCTCGGCTCAGGCGGGACCGCTGACGCCCTGGTGATGCCACAGGTCGACGACCCCGCCGCCTACTACCGGGCAACCGATCGCTACGGCGACCCGGTCGCGGGGATCGCGGTCGTCGATCGCGCCGACTTCGACCGCGCGCGCCACAACCTCGTGCGGGCCGGCTGCAGCTGAAGTCGCTTCGAACCGGCTTCTACACTTAGTTCAAGTGCCCCCTGCTGATTTCGACGTGGCGATTCTGGGAGGCGGGATGGGTGGTTACCCTGCCGCGATCCGGGCCTCACAGCTTGGCTTGAAGGTTGCCCTCGTGGAGTCCGACAAGCTCGGCGGCACCTGCCTGCACATCGGATGCATCCCGACCAAAGCCCTGCTCGAGTCGTCCGAGCTGTACCAGCGGGTGTCGGCGCGGGGCCCGGAGTTCGGGGTGAACGCCGACAAGGTCATGTTCGACTACGCGCGCATCGCCGCCCGGCGCGACGCTGTCGTGGCGCAGCTTTACAAGGGCGTCCAATACCTGATGAAGAAGAACAAGATCGAGGTGGTTGCGGGAAGTGGCCGGGTGCGCGACCGCAACACGATTGACGTGGGCGGCAAGCAGATCAAAGCTAATAACCTCATCGTCGCCACCGGCTCCACGGTCAGAACGCTGCCGGGCCTCGAGTTCGACGGCCAGTTCATCATCTCGTCGGACCACGCGACCCTCGCCACGACGCTGCCCGAATCGATCTGCATCATCGGCGCGGGCGCGGTCGGCGTCGAGTTCGCGACCCTGTACAACGAGCTGGGCGTCAAGGTAACGCTGATCGAGGCGTTGGACCGGCTGGTGCCCCTCGAGGACGAGGAGATCTCCAGGGAGATGCTGTCCGCCTTCAAGAAGGCCGGCATCGACTGCCGGCTGAGCGTGAAGGTGAAAGGTGCGAAGAAGGCCCGGGACGGCGTGAGCGTCGACACGGACCAGGGCGAGGTGTGGGCCCGGCAGCTGCTCGTCGCGGTGGGTCGCGCGCCGCGTTCGAAGGACATCGGGTTGGAGCAGGTCGGGGTTACGACGCATCCCAACGGGTTCATCAAGGTCGACGAGTGGATGCGCACCTCCGCGGAGTCGGTGCACGCGATCGGGGACGTGGTTGGCGGCTTCCTGCTCGCCCACGCCGCCTCGCACGAGGGCATCACAGCGGTCGAGGACATCGCCGGCCAGCGCGTCGCCCCGATGGACCAGGACCTCGTCACACGCTGCACTTACTCGCACCCGCAGATTGCATCGGTCGGGCTGACCGAGAAGCAGGCGAAAGAGAAAGGCCACGAGGTGCGGATCGGCAAGTTCCCGTTCACGGCCCTGGGGCGGGCCATCATCCACGGCGAGACCGGCGGCTTCGTGAAGATCGTCGCCGACGGCAAGACGGGGCAGGTGCTCGGTACGCACATCGTGGGAGCAAACGCGACTGAGCTGATCGCGGAGCCGGCGCTCACTCAGCTTTTCCAGGGCGACGCCTGGGAGATGGGCCGCAACATCCATCCGCATCCGACGTTGAGCGAGGCGGTCATGGAGGCTGCGCTGGCCGTCGACGGCCACGCCATTCATATCTAGGTGTCGACCACCAAGCCGAGAGAACCCGCAACGAAGTCGCTGGAGCCAGAGTTCAAGCCCGAGTGGCGATTTCAGGAACCTATCGCGTGGCGCGACACCGATCTCGACGAGAAGACGCTCAAGGAATGGTTCAACTACATCCTGCTCGGGCGTCAGGTCGACTACCGCTTCCAGGTCCTCAACCGTCAGGGCCGGGCGCCATTCATCATCTCGTGCGCCGGACACGAGGCGGCCCAGATCGGCGTCGGGTGGCCTTTGAAGCCCAAGCATGACTGGCTCGCGCCTTACTACCGCGACGTCGTCCTCTGCATGCGCATGGGGATGACCCCGCTCGACCTGATGCTGTCGGTGCTCGCGAAAGCCGCCGACCCCGCGTCGGGAGGCAAACAGACGCCCGGCCACTTCTCGGATTCGCGCCACAACATCACGTCTGGCGGATCGCCGGTCGCCACCCAGATGGTGCGCGGGGCCGGAATCGCCTATGCGCTGAAGATGGACGGCACCGACAAGGTGCTGATGACGTGCTACGGGGAGGGCGCCGGATCAGAAGGCGACGCTCATGAGGCATTCAACTTCGCCGCCATCTACAAGCTGCCCGAGGTTTTCGTGTGCGAGAACAACGGCTTCGCGATCTCCACGCCCTTCCGCAAGGAATATGCGATCGACTACGTCGCGCAGCGCGCGGCCGGCTACGGCTTCCCGGGCGTCACAGTCGACGGCCGCGACCCGGTCACCTGCTATTTCGTCGCGAGCGAAGCGATCGCCCGCGCCCGTGCCGGCCAGGGACCGACGCTCATCGAATGCCTCGTCGACCGTTTGGGGGCGCATTCGTCCGAGGACGACCAGCGGCGGTATCGCACCCAGGAGGAGATCGACCGGCTCGCGCAGAACGACTGCCTCGAGGTGTTCAAAAAGCGCCTGCTCGACGAGGGCGTGCTGAGCGCCAAAGAGATCTCCGAGTACGAGGAGCGGGTCAAGGAAGAGGTGTCGAAGGCGACGCAGGAGGGCATGCAGTCGCCCGACCCCGAGCCCGAGGCCGCGCTCACGAACGTCTACGGAGTGGGAGCGCCCGCGGCGATGGAGCCCGCCGCCGGCGTGGAGACCGAGGACATGAACATGGTGGCCGCCCTGCGGTCAGCGCTGACCGAAGAGATGGAGCGGGACGAGCGCGTGATGGTGCTTGGCGAGGACGTTGGGCAGAAGGGTGGCGTTTTCCTGGTCACCGACGGCCTGCGCGCCAAGTTCGGCGAAGCCCGTGTGATCGACTCGCCGCTCGCGGAGTCATCGATCGCCGGGGTGGCGCTCGGCCTCGCGATCTACGGCAAGAGGCCCGTGGCCGAGATGCAGTTCACCGACTTCGCCCACATGGCGTTCAACTCGATCACCAACGAGATCGCCAAGTACCGCTATCGCAGCGACGGAGATTGGTCGGTGCCGTTGGTCGTGCGCGCGCCGATGGGCGGCCATGCGCACGGCGCCCTCTATCACTCGCAATCGATCGAGGCGCGATTCGCCACGCCCGGGTTGAAAATCGTGATCCCGTCCAGTCCTTATGAGGCGAAAGGGCTTCTCCTGGCCGCCATTCGCGACCCGGATCCGGTGCTGTTCTTCGAGCACAAGCGCCTCTACCGGATGTTCAAGGAGCCCGTTCCGAAAGGCGAGTACATCATTCCGCTGCAGAAGGCGCGAACGTTCCGCGGGGGATCCGACATCTCCGTCTTCTGCTACGGCCTGATGGTCCACTACGCAAACGAGGCTGCAAAGAACCTGGAAGCCGAGGGGGTCAGCGTCGAGATCGTCGACCTGCGCACCGTCTACCCGCTGGACCGGGAGGCGATCATCGCCTCGGCGAAGAAGACCGGCAAGTGCATGGTCCTGTACGAGGACAACTTCAGCGTCTCGGTCGGCTCGGAGGTGGCCGCGTTGATCGCCGACGAGGCCTGGAGCTGGCTGGACGCGCCCGTCAAGCGGTTCGGCGGCCTCGACGTGCCATCGATGCCGTACGCGATCCCGATGGAGGAGTACTTCATGCCGACCCCGGAAAAGATCACCAAGGCCCTCCTCGACCTGGCGGCTTACTGATGGCCAACACGACTCGGGTCGTCATGCCGCAGCTTGGGGAGTCGGTCCACGAGGGGACGATCTCGAAGTGGCTGGTCAAGCCGGGTGACAAGGTGGTCGAGTTCGAGCCCATGCTGGAGGTCGACACCGACAAGGTAAACGCCGAGGTGCCGGCGCCGGTGACCGGAATCCTGCGCGAGATCCTCGCGAAGGAAGGCGAGACGGTGCAGGCGGGAGCCGAGATCGCGGTGGTCGAGCTGAGCTCAGGCGGAGCCGTGACGGCGACGCCAGAAGCGCCGGCGCCGGCCGCAGCGGTCCCCGCCCCTAAGCCGGCACCCGAGGCTAAGCCTGCTCCCGTCGCTGCCGCGTCGCCGCAACCCGAAGCTCCGGCGCCGGCCCCGGCACAGCCGGCGGCGTCGCAAGCATCCGCCCCGCCGTCACCCACGCTCGAGAGTGGTGAACACCGCTACTCACCCGCGGTGCAGATGCAGGCTTCGGAGCTGAAGGTCGACCTGGCAAGGGTCGCCGGCACGGGCATCGGCGGCACCGCTACTCACCCGCGGTGCAGATGCAGGCTTCGGAGCTGAAGGTCGACCTGGCCAGGGTCGCCGGCACGGGCATCGGCGGGCGCGTCACCAAGAAAGACGTCCAGGACTTCGCCGCTCGACCCAAGGCGGCTCCGGCCGTCGCCCCCGCACCCGCACTCAAGCCGGGCGAAGGCGACGAGGTCGTCCAGCTGACGCGCGTCCGCCGGCTGATCGCCGAGAACATGGTCCGCTCCAAAACGACCATCCCCCACGCCTGGCAGACGCAGGAGGCCGACATGTCCGGCGTCGTCGCCAACCGGGCGGCAAACAAGGCCGCATTCCAGAAGCAGGAGGGCTTCTCGCTCACCTACCTGCCGTACGTGATGGCGGCTGCCGCCTCTGCCCTGCGTGAGCACCCGCAGGTCAACTCCACGTTCAATGAGACCGAGCTCATCATCCACCGCGACATCAACCTCGGCGTGTCGGTCGGCCTGGAGGACACGCTTGTGGTCCCGGTCGTGCGCCGCGCGGATGGCCTTTCGCTCGCGGGTCTGGCGCGAGCGGTCAACGACATCGCCTCGCGTGCCAAGAACAAGCAGCTCAAGGCGGATGACCTGGCCGGCGCGACGTTCACCGTGAACAACTCCGGGACCTTCGGCACGCTGTTCAGCTACTCCGTGATCAACCCCGGCCAGGCTGGAATCCTGACGATGGAGGCGATAGTCGACCGGCCGATGGCAGTCAACGGAATGATCGGAATCAAGCCGATGATGTACCTCTGCTTCTCCTTCGACCACCGCATCCTGGACGGCCTCCAAGCAGCCCGCTTCCTGACCTCATGCCGCAAATGGCTGGAGGCGGTTACCGTGGAGAGCCCGATCTACTAATTGATGGGTCACTTCCCCGCTGGCGGGGAAGGTGGCGCGTCAGCGCCGGATGGGGAGACCCAAACTAGTCTCTATCGATCGACAAGATGCTAATGAAGAAGCTCGCAAAAACAGTTTGCGAGCCGAGCGCGAGCAGCACGACGGCCGGGATTACCTCTCGCATCGTGAGTGACGGGTCGAGACTCCCGAATCCCACCGCTCCCCAGCTTGCGACGGCCACGATCAGCCCGACCACCCCGATCAACACCATCAACGCCCCGGCGGCCAGACCCACCTCGAGCGTGACGTAGCGAGAGACCGATTCGAGCGGAGGGTAGGGCGGATGGAATCCGGCCCTGATGGCGAAGATCTTCGTGAAGAGGGCGAACAGCACCATCTGATACCCGAGCAGGGCGAGAAAGCCCGCCACCAGAAGCGTGTGAATGTCCAGTCGCAGGCTCCCCGCGTAAACAGGGCCCGGAAGGAGAAGCAAGGAGAGCAGGATTCCGACTGCGAACAGGACGAGGCCGGGGTACAGGAACAGCCAGCGCGGGCTGAACAGCAGCATGAACCGCAGATGCCGCCAGCCGTCGCGCCACGTGCGAAGGTGCGGTGGTCGCGAGCGCCCGTCAGGGCGCAGCGTCACCGGAACCTCGGCGATTCTCATCCGCTTCAACGACGCCTTGATCACCATCTCGCTCGCGAACTCCATGCCTGTGGCGCGCAGCCTCATCTCCTCATAGGCGTCCTTGCGGAAGCCGCGGAGTCCGCAGTGCGCGTCGCCCACCGGCGTGTGGAACAAGACCCGGCTGATGAATGTCAGGGCGGGGTTGCCAACCCAGCGGTGGGACCACGGCATGGCGCCAGGCTCGATTCCGCCCAGGAAGCGGTTGCCCACGACGAGGTCGCTGCCGTCGCGGAGCGTCTCGATCAGAGGAGCGATCGCCGTGAAGTCGTAGCTGTCGTCGGCGTCGCCCATGATCACGAAGCGACCGCGCGCCGCGTTGATGCCGCCGATCAGCGCGCTGCCGTAGCCCTTCCGCGCGACCTGGACCACGCGCGCGCCCAGCTCCCGGGCGATCACCTGTGAGCCGTCGGTGCTGCCGTTGTCCGCGACGATGATCTCGGCCGCGAGGCCACCGTGGTCGATCGCGAGCTGCGCTTTCTGGATGCACGTCGCCAGAGTCTCGGCCTCGTTCAAGCAAGGCATGACGATCGAAACCTCGACCCCTTGGGGCACGGAGGCATCAGCGCCCTTGGTAGATCGCTGCGCGACAGTCACTGAGGCAGGTTAACGCGCGTGACGGGATCAGCTTGCCTGGAAATGGAAATGGCCCCAACGGATCGCCTCTCGAGAACCGGTACTGGCCTTGCGGCCTGTTCCTGCCCTCTCGAACGTTTCCCTCGGGGCCGTTGCAAACAGTAAAGGCACACCTGGAGCAGCGCAAGCCCGAAAGTCAGTTCGCCGCCAACCTATGAGTAGTAGCCGGAAAGAGGTGCGAAACTTCCGGCGTGCCGCTGAGCCTCCACGACGCCCACGAGCTGATTGGCCGCGCGCACGCAAAAGCGGCCGAGCTCGGAATCCGGGTCACGGTTGCCGTCGTGGACGAGGGTGCTCATCTCGTGGCGCTCGCCCGCATGGACGGCGCCGCTCCGCTGACGCCCCAGGTCGCAGAGGCGAAAGCGGTCGGAGCCGCGATGCTTCACCGCGACGGCGCGTCGCTGGGAGAGCTGGCCAAGGACCGGCCTGGATTCTTCAGCGTGGCCGACCGCCTGGTCCGCGTGCCGATCGTCCCCGGCCTCGGTTCGGTGTTGATCAAGCGCGAAGGCAAGGTTCTGGGCGCGGTCGGGGTCAGCGGCGGTAGGCCAGAGCAAGACCTGGAGTGCGCTGAGGCGGGCATCAGCTCAGCCTGATCGAGCTCAGCGGCTCGTAGACCGCACCCGCCCGGCCCAGGTGGCTGCTGTACAGAACGAGCTCTTCCGCTCGCCACGGCGGTAGCGCAGGCGGCGAAGAAGGAAGCGGCGGAAGCGCGGCCCCATCGCGCGGCCGGGCGCGCGCCAGCGTGAGATGCGGCTGAAAGGCGCGAGCCTCCGGAACCAACCCTGCGCGCACGCACTCGGCCTCGACGTGCGCGGCCAGCGCCCGCGCCTGGTCGGCGCCGGCGGTCACACCCAGCCAGACGACTCGGACCAGCCGTCCGCGCTTGAACGTGCCGACCTCGCCCAGCTCGAGCGTAAACCCGCTCAGCGGCAGCTCCGCAAGCCTCCCGGCGACCAGGTCTGCGACCTCGCGCTCGACGCTGCCGATGAACCGGACCGTCAGGTGCAGGTTGGCGGCCGGCGTCCACCGAAACTCGGACGCCACCGGCGTGCATGCCGCGAGGTAAGACCCCAGGAGATTGCCCTGTTCGTCGGGCACCGGGAGCCCGAAGAACGCGCGTACTCTCAGCGGCGCGCCGGCTTCCTCCAGTTCGCGGGGACCCAGCTGCTCGGCGCTGTCGGCCGCCAGCCGAAATGCGTGCTCACCGAGTCGATGCCGTCGGCGATGTTGTCCAGCTGGATCGTATTGATCTCGTCAGGAGTCACGATCGGGTTCGTAAACAGGGCTTCCATAGCCATGGCGCCGGGAACCAGCAGGGGCACGGGAAGCTTCAACTTGCGCTTCTTGACGCCTCGTGCCTGGATGAACCAGTCGAGGATCGTCTCGAAAGTCACAACCTCAGGACCACCGAGCTCGATGATCTTGCCGAGCAGATCCGGCCGTCCGATGGAATCGACGACGCAGCGTGCCGCATCCTCCCTGAGGATCGGCTGAAGCTTGGCCTGTCCGCTTCCGGGAACGATCAGGAACGGTCCGAAGTTTGCCTCCCGCTCGAAGTCGTTGAGCACCCCGCCTTCCTCGGCAAGCACGAGAGAGAAGCGCAGGATCGTCCCCGCCACGCCGGACTTCGCCAGCTCCTGCTCGCCCATCCAGCGCGAGGTCAGGTACTTGTAGTGGGCGTCCAATCGCGCCCCGATCGCGCTGACCAGCACCACCGACTGGACCCCGGCGGCCTTGGCGGCCTGACCGAGGAGGCGGGGGCCATCGACATTCACCTCGAGGAACGACTGCGGGCGGTTGCGCCGTACCGCGACCAGGCTGATGATGTGCTCGACCCCCTGGGCGGCCTGGGTGACGGCAGCCTGGTTCAGCGCATCTCCGACCACGACCTGCGCTCCGCGCACCTTGAACGCCGCGGCCTTCATCGGGTCGCGGACCAGCACCCTCATCTGGTGGCCGCCGTCGATCAGCTTGTGAGCGACACCGCGGCCGAAAAAGCCGGTAGAACCGAGCAGCAGGATCCTGGCCACGGGTGGAATCCTAACGGAGGGCATACTGGAAGCCAGTGTTCGGGCAGTCGGCGGGGGGATTGGGGCTTGGGCTGCTCGCCGTTTTGATCGGCCTGGCCGGAGTCGCAGCGGCGCTCCGTACTCGCCGCCGGAGGGCTAGCTACGCGAACACGTACGGAGCCTCCGGGGGGATTGCGTTCACGATCGTCCAGGTCGGCTGCTCGGGGGTGCTTTTGCTGGGCGGGATCGGACTCATGGCGCTGGCGGTGATTTTCCGGCGCTAGGTTTTCGGCGCTAGGTACCTCATGGATCTCCCCATCCGGCTGGGCGCGAGTTCCAGAATGAGACTCCCCATCCGGCGCTGGCGCGCCACCTT
>Ga0209648_10006119_pt1 | contig 10353 bp, 8 predicted proteins | sample GraSoi2013_115cm_FD_185830 | JGI IMG/M metagenome (GOLD analysis project Ga0209648, IMG submission 185830) | Grasslands soil microbial communities from the Angelo Coastal Reserve, California, USA - Sample 9_17_2013_115cm (SPAdes) (version 2) | ecosystem: Environmental > Terrestrial > Soil >...
GAATCAAACGGCAGGCTTCTGGCGTCCAGGCTTCCGTTGTAATTTCCAGCCAATTCGAGCGCGTACACGACGGTAGGATCGCACTGCAATGGCACGCGGCGGTGCAGCCGATTGGTGAAAACGCTCGCGACGAGCGGGCGCTCCTCCGCTTTGGGCGTTTCGCGCTCCACCAGGGATGCGAGCGTCACGACTTGCTCGAGCCTCAGGCCCGAGAGATTCTGCTCTTGTGCGCTAATCTCCGACCACTCTTGGCGGAAGTGAGCCACCATGGCGGTCACCATCTGTTCGCCGCTCGGATGGCGCGGGAATTCGTAGGTCGCCGGAAAGAGAAAACCTTCCAGGCTGGGTGCCCCCGGCACGAGATCGTGTATCAGCGCGGGATTACGCGCTGCCGCCAGGAAATTGTCCCTGCCGATGAAACCCTCGCGCTGCACCAGATCGGCGATGTCAAACATCGAGAGGCCTTCGGAGATGACCAATTCCCGGACGTAAACACGCCCGTTGGCTATGGTCTCAAACACTTCAAGGCTCGTGACCGGATGATCGAAAAAATATTCGCCGGCCTGCAGGGTGCTTCGTGAACGCCGCCGCGACAGCGCTTCAAACACCCAGCGGCTGCGTACGACGCCTTGATTGGCAAGTAAGCGCGCGACAGCGCGCCGTGAAGCGCCATGAGGAATATCGACGAAAACTCCCTGTGATGGAAATTTCTGATAGGGAAGATAGAGTGAAGCGCCAACCCACCCGGCTAAAGCCACGGCTGCCAGGAACAGAATTGTAAAGGCTCGGCGTATGCTTCGCATCTAAGCGGCCCCGTCCGTGGGACGCAGATAATCGCGCAGGATCACCGCCGCGGCTACCTCATCGAGCTTGCGCTGTTTGCGGTTACGAGATCGAGATTTTCCCCCTTGCCTCTCGGTAAGCGTTTGCCCCGCCTCCCAGCTACTCAGGCGTTCGTCGACCAATTCAACGGGGATGCCCAATTCCACGCGAATGCGTTCGGCAAAGCGGCATGCTTCCGCCGCCATTTCGCCTTCAGTGCCCGCGAGTTGTAAAGGCCATCCCATCACGATCAGGCTGACTTCCTGTTCGCGGCACAAACGACGTAGGCGAGCAAGGTCGTGCCGCCGGTTTGAGCGGATCCAGGTCGCCAGAGGGCGGGCGGTTAGGCGTAAGGGGTCCGATATGGCCAGTCCGAGGCGCTTTCGGCCGTAATCGATGGCCAATATGCGGCCGGCACTCACACCGGCTCCCATTTTGGGGACCACGGACAAGCCCATAGCTTTGATTATAATCCTTGAGAGAGGGGCTAATCTGCTATAAGCGAGCGGCTGTGCTAAGGTTGCCGACCCCGCCGTCCGCCTTCCCAATAGGGCCACACCTCGAGTGTCTTTAGCTGCGAATCCAGTCCTGTATCTTTCAGAAGCTTATCGATTTGGGAGCGGGAGAGTCTCGGCCCGAGCGGCGTTGCGAATTCGGCCAAACTAAAGGCCAACACGCCCGCCACGGCGGTATTGAGTTTCAGGGTGAGGATGTCCACTTTATCGTAGCTATCCGACGAGGCATGGTAGTTGCGAACGTAATTCGCCTCTTCCTGGTTCGCCACCAGGTTGGGGACGCCTTCGAGCAGGAAATCCAGATTATCCGTGCCGAGAATGGCGTCGTCGGTAAACCGGCTGACGTTCCAGGAATTGACCGGCGCCAAAGCCTGACGAAGAACTTCGGGTTGCAAGTCGTGGCGCCCACCGAGCGAAAATCCGGTTACGCGCCCGCTTCCTTCGTCAAAGATAATGGCCGCATCGGTGTGATCGAGCTCGTCATGATGCGTACGCGTGTAGGCCCACGATCCCAGCATCCCCTCTTCTTCGCCGCTGAACAGCACGAACCGTATGGACCGCTTGGGCCGCAGCCCGCTGAGATGAATATCCCGAGCCGCCTCGATGACCAGCGCCGCGTTGCATCCGTTGTCTAAGGCCCCGGTGCCTAGTTCAAACGAATCGAGGTGCGCGCCCAATACGACGAAATCATTGGGCAAGTCCCTCCCTCGAATCTCCGCGACGACGTTTTGTTCCTCAGCGGGGCCGCCGATCCGATTCGGCAGTTCCAGCCGAACCCGAATTCGCTTTCCTGCCGCCAGGTCCCGCGCCAGCCGCTGGGCATCTTCGCGAGCAACGATTGCCTGCGGCAGCTTTTCGATTGAGCCGTCCTGGCCCAAGCCGGTGAGGTGACGATAGAGAAGCTGTCCTTCCCGCGTCCCCATCCAGAGAATCGCGCTTGCGCCTGCCGAAGTCGCGCGCGCGACGATTCCGGGATTGCTCAGGTATTCGGCAAAAAGATCATCGAACGTGCGCAGCACATCGGTATGGACCAGCAGAATTGCCCCTCGAGCCGCGATGCCAATGCCGGCGAAATCTTCCGGAGCGCCGGCGCCCGCGTCGACAAGCTCTGCTTCGATTCCACCTTGCGGCGTCGCGGGAGACCATGCGACCGACGTTGCGTGCACCGGAAAAGCGGCCCCGGAAACCATCTCGATGTGGGTCGCCCCTTCACTCCAGGTATGAGGAATGATGAACTTTTCCGTATGCACGTTATCAATCCCGGCATCGCGGAAGGCGGCCACGGCCCATTCCACCGCCTTGGCCATAGCAGGCGATCCCGTCAGGCGGCCGCCAATCTCATCGGTCAGCCGCCGTAGATTTTCGGCCAATGGCGACGGCCCCAGCGCATTGGAAATTATTTTCGGGGCTGCTTGCGCGCAGGCGGATAGCTCACTTTCAGAACAAGTTTGCGAATTTGCCGCCGCGGCCTGGCGCATGCGCGCGAGGGGGTCGGGCTCCGGCGTAGAAATCTGCCCCGTCGCGGACGTGGCCACCAGGCACAGGGCCGCGAGAAAGCTCAATAAGGCGCATAGGGTAAGTGGTCGAACCATATGTGAGCCCGCGAATCACAGACCGATTCACGCGCGATTACCGATTATAGCGCACAGTGGTTTCCCGTCTTGATCACGTCCGGCTGGCGGCCGAAAGAGCCAAATCCGTGATGCGGGCGACTTGCCACATCTCGCTGACGTCGTGAACGCGAACGATATGCGCGCCATTCAAGATCGCGGTAGAAACGGCGGCCGCCGTACCCCATTGCCGCTTCTCCGGCGGCCAGATATGCCGTTTGCCCCCCAGTGCCCAGCCGATGAACGTTTTTCTCGAAACGCCAACCAGAAGCGGATAGCCCAGGCGGGCTAACTCAGGCAGCCGGGCGAGCACCTCGAAATTCTGCCGGTAGTTTTTGCCAAACCCAATGCCAGGATCGAGCAGAAGCTTCGATTTGGGAATGCCCGCCCGGCGCGCCGCGGCAATCGAGGAGCGCAAACCCCGCGCGACATCGCGCATGACGTCGCGAGCAAAAGGTCCCTTATGCATCGATCTGGGAAAGCCCCGCATGTGCATCAGGACCAGAACGGCGGCGCGGCTCTTCACCATATAGGCGAGTTCTGGATCGGTTCGCAGGCCGCTTACGTCATTGATAATTTCCGCCCCCGCTTTCAAACCCGCCTCGGCCACGATAACTTTCTGTGTATCGAGCGAGATCGGGATTCGCAATTTGCCCTGCAACCTCTCGAGTACCGGCAGGACACGGGCAATCTCTTCGTCTGCGCTGATGGGGTCGGCTCCCGGGCGCGTCGATTCTCCTCCTATGTCGAGAATGTCCGCGCCCGCCCGCTCCATCTCAAACGCTTGCTCGACCGCCAACTGCACATCGGGATAGCGGCCTCCGGCGTAGAAGCTGTCTGGCGTCACGTTGAGGATTCCCATGATCACAGTGCGCTCGCCCAGCCGAAGCGTACGCGACGGCAAACTCAGCCGGTATCGCTGGCGCGTGAACATAGGCGTTCATCTTAGATGGCAATTTAGCTCGTTGCTAGCGAGGGGCAGCGGGGACGTAATACGCGGTGCGATGCGTTATTTGCGAGTTCGCCGGGACTTGAGCACCCTCGCGCAACGCCACTTTCAATTTTCGCCAGCCGGGCGCGGCGACGCCCGCCGCCGGGTAATACCCCAGCGTGTATTCCGCCTCCAGCTTCAGTGCAATCGTGTGATAGATCTCGGCCAGGTTCCCCACTTCGCGAAGAAAATATAACTCGCCTCCCACCTGCCGGGTGAGTTCGGCGAGGTAGAGCGTGTAAAGCGGAAATCCGGAGCTTCGCGCGGAAGCAGCCACGAGCGGCTCCTCCCGATGCGCCGATAACCAAGCGTCGGTCATCGTGCGGGGCCTTGGTTCAGTGGAAATCACATAGAGCTCAATACCAAGCCCGGCGATTCCGCGCGCCACATCTTGAAATGCAAGTGAGCTATTTCCGCCCCGAGAAGGGAGCATACTTGCCGGATCCCAGGTCAGTCCGAGCTCACTGTCTTGGCCGTCCGTCAGGAGAACAATTGCTTTGCGGCCCGCGCGGTCTTTAAAGAGGCTCACAGCCGAAAGATAAACGGCCTGATAAATGAACGATTGAGAGGAGTTCGCTACCTGTGCGAGTTCCGGCGAGGTGAGCGCGGCCTGCAGCAAATTGCGGTCGCGCGAAAAAGGCAGCAGCAAGTGCGTTTCGCCCGCGAAGGCCACCACTGCGACTTCGTCCGCGGGCTTTAGCGACCCTGCGAGAGACTGCGCGACATTGCGCATCGCGCCGAGTTCGCGATAGATGCTGGGGCTCGCGTCGATAATCAGAGCGATGCTCGCGGGAGTAGACGCGGCATCGAACGAGCTAACCGTCTGTTCCGTGCCGTCCTCCCACAGGCGAAAGTCATCTCTGGTGAGCCCTCGCACGCGGGTGCCATCCGGCGCGGTGACGGTGCACTGTACTTCGACCAGCGCCACGCTCGAACGAATAACCGGCGCCGCGTTTGGGAACCCGGATTCAGATTCGCCAGATGGATTGGCGCGCAGTTCGCCTGTCGACGAATCGCGCGACAACGGGATTTCGTGTTCCAGTATGCGCGGCCGGGGAAGCTTCGGCTTTTGTGCCGCCGCCACGCTTGCTCCCAGCGCCACAAGTAAGCCAGACGCCAGAAAAGGTCTGAGCCGGACGCGGGATTTCACAGTCCATTTCATCGGGAATGATGCCGGCTTCACTTCCGGAGCGAAGGACTACTCAAGATCAAAATCGCGCAGTGGCTTTTCAGTGGTCGGTTGCTCGTGAGCCTTCTTCAGCGCCTCTTCGAACTTCCGCGCGAGGACATCTTCCTTCTTGCTTTCCGCTTCCCACGACTCGCGGAATTTATCCTCCCGGCGCCGGGCTTGCTCCGCCAGAATCCGCGCCGCATCAGAAATATCCACATCGGGAGCGGCTCTTGGCGGCGGCGTGTGAGACAAAACCGTCGCTAGCTGGACATCAATTACAAGCTTCGACTGGCAGCACGGGCAAACGACTTGAATAGGCGCGGATTTCTTTGCCATGGACCCATTGTACGCCTTCTACGGCTGCTTGGCGTGAGGGCGAGCTAACACCACAAAAAAGAAAGGGCGCCCGAAGGCGCCCTTGAAGATTGCTGGACAACGCTGCCCGCTGCCTAGCCCTTGCTAAACCCGGGGGCAGGACGAAGTTCCGGCCGCGGTGCCGGCTTCGGTTCCATGCTCGGAACCGGTTGCGAAGGCGGCACGGGCGGCGCCGGTTTCGTTTTCTCCGGCAGCGGCTTGCCATCCATCAGCAGCCTCAATTCGGCGGCATCCAGGACTTCGCGCTCGAGCAGCGCCTGGGCGATGCGCTCGAGGGTCTCTTTGTGACCGTCGAGTATACTGCGCGCCGTTTCGTATGCCTGGGTCACGATCTTGCGAACTTCCGCATCGATGTGAATCGCCGTGTCTTCGGAATAATCGCGATGTTGCGCAATCTCTCGGCCAAGGAAGATGGCTTCCTCTTTCTTGCCGAAAGCCAAAGGTCCGAGTTCACTCATGCCCCAATCGCACACCATCTTTCGCGCGATGTCGGTTGCTCGCTCGATATCGTTTCCCGCGCCCGTTGTGATATGGCCCAGGAAAATCTCTTCGGCCGTGCGGCCGCCCATCAAGACAGTGAGGGTGCCGAACAGATAGTCCTTCGTGTACGTGTGCTTGTCGTCGATCGGCAATTGCATCGTAAGGCCGAGCGCCATGCCTCGCGGAATGATCGTGACTTTGTGCAGAGGATCGGCCCCGGGGGTCATCGCCGCGACGAGCGCGTGTCCGGCCTCATGGTAAGCCGTGTTCCGCTTCTCCTCTTCGGAAAGAATCATCGACTTGCGTTCGACGCCCATCAAGACTTTGTCTTTGGACATCTCGAAATCGGCCATGGTCACGACTTTGCGATTCTGCCGAGCCGCCCAAAGCGCCGCTTCGTTCACCAGGTTGGCTAGATCAGCGCCGGAAAATCCCGGAGTGCCGCGCGCGATTACCGAGAGATCCACATCGTCGGCGATAGGCACCTTGCGCGTGTGCACACGAAGGATTTCCTCGCGTCCCTTGATATCCGGCCGAGGCACCACCACACGGCGATCGAACCGGCCGGGGCGCAAAAGCGCCGGGTCCAACACGTCCGGGCGGTTCGTCGCAGCAATCAGAATTACGCCCTCGTTGGATTCGAAGCCATCCATCTCCACGAGCAACGCATTCAATGTTTGCTCGCGTTCGTCGTGACCGCCGCCCAAACCCGCGCCACGGTGGCGGCCCACGGCATCGATTTCGTCGATGAAGATGATGCACGGCGCGTTCTTCTTGCCTTGCTCAAAGAGATCACGCACGCGGCTGGCGCCCACGCCGACAAACATCTCCACGAAATCGGAACCGGAAATCGAGAAAAACGGCACGTTGGCCTCGCCGGCGATAGCGCGCGCCAGCAGCGTTTTGCCCGTACCTGGAGGTCCCACCAGCAGCACGCCTTTGGGAATGCGGCCGCCCAGCTTTTGAAACTTTTGCGGATCTTTCAGGAATTCGATGATTTCCTGCAACTCTTCCTTGGCTTCATCGATTCCCGCCACGTCCTTGAAGGTAGCCTTCTTCTGCTGAGCGGTCAGCAAGCGCGCCCGCGACTTTCCGAAGCTCAGCGCTTTGTTTCCGCCCGCCTGCATCTGCCGCATCATCACGATCCAGAAGCCTACCAGCAGAAATAATGGCGCCGCGGTCAGCAGGAAATTGATCCAGTCGGCGCGGGTGACTTCCTTTACGTTGATGAGAACACCCTTGTCGCGCAGTTCCTTGGTGAGATCGGGAGCCGCTTCCTTGAAAATTGTCACGCGGAATTTCTTGACTGGTTCGCGCCACTCGCCTTCGATTTCGTAACTGTTCGGTGAAAGATACAGCGTGACTTCCTTTACATTTCCACGGTCCACCTGGCTCATGAACTCGCTGTAGCTAGGCTCCTCCTGCCGCGCCGTTTGTCCGCTCTGCGACACCATGCGCCAGAGCACGACGCACAACAGGACGATAAACATCCAAAAAAGTATGGTTTTTGCCGTGGAACTGGAATTCACGCTTTACCTCTTTCTACCCTTACGTATAACTGCCGGCCCCGCCATCGTCCCTAGTCCGCGGGCCCGGCGGGGCTGCACACCTACATACGGAACGTTACGATACCATCCCCGGCTCCCCGCAAGGCCGTATCCCGCCAGGTACTTAGATGCGGCGGCGAAGCAAAAGTAATCAGGTTTTAGATCTACCCTTCGCTCCGAGGGCTTATCGAAAAGAGCCGCTAACTTCAACGAACGCGGACGGCTCTCTTGCAGCCGCTTCAAGAGAAAGTCCTGCGTCAGGCCCGACTGAACCACCGCATCGATCACCAGCACATCCCGTTTTTCCAGGCGCGGTGGCCGGCTGAAATAGATCTCCCGTTGGTCGTGCCCGCCAAATTGGACATCGCGGATCTCCGCCCATACGAAATGGCAAACCACCGGGCAGGAGATGCGCCTGATCAAATCAGCCGCAAAGACAAAGGCGCTATCGAGCATCACTACGATGTCGAGCGTCCGGTCGCCGTAATCGCCCGATATCGTTCGCCCTAAAGCGGTTACCTTCTGGGCGAGTTGCTGGGAGGTGTAAACGGGCTGCAGGGCCGGCTTCAAAGATCCTCCTCCGCGATAATCACCCCCACGCGAGTTGCCGCTTGCGGAGCAAACTCCGCCGCAGCGGGCAGGCCCCTCGTCCAGACCAATGTATTCCCACTCGTGAGAACCGGCCACCCCTCCCGGTCCGACACCCCCACCCGATTCATCCTCAAGAACTGCTTAAGCTTGTGGGAAGTGCGCCGCCCCTTTGGCCGAAAGGAGTCGCCGGGTAGCCAATTGCGCAGAACCAAAGGTGAGTCGAGCAGGTCCCTGTCCAAAGCAGCCTTGTCCAGATCAGTGTCCCTCTGCCAGAGGTGCCAGTCAACCACTTTCAGGTGAAAGCGCCGCCCGATTTCTGGCACTGCAACCGCTGTGGACTCTCCCGGATTTCCAAGTTGCACAAGGCGAAAAAAAGATGGCGGAGCCGCGGAATTCGCGACGGAAGTGGTGGCCGCAGTGCCCTTCGCGTGCCCCTTTGCGGCGGAAAACAGCAGCCAATCAAAGCTCCTCTCCACGATTACGCCGGGCAACTCGACTCGAGAGCCGCTCGAGCCGGCTGCTGCCAGTTGGACCACTCGTTGCACGTGATCGGCAGTCCACTGCCGGCAATGGCCGCGCAGTTCCTCGATGATTCCGCGAACGAGCCGCCGCGTCACCGCCAGGCGCGCCTCCCCTCCTAAGTTGTTGAATGGGACCGGACCTCCTTCCGCAAATGGGTCCAAGAGATCAGCGCGACGAATCCGAAGCTCGCCGCCCTCTCGCCTTAAGAGCACGTCCAGACGCGCGCGCGTCAGCGCCCGCCAGAACGCCTCATCTTCACGCGACATTGCCGCCAGCCGGCCCAGATGTCCGACGACGGCGGGCTGAATCTCGCGTTCCAGAATGGGCAAAACCTGGTGGCGCAACCGAGCGCGCAGCCGCGACCGATCGTAGTTGCTCGCGTCTTCCCGCCATCCCTGGCCCAGATCGTTTAGATATGCCCGCAACTCACCGCGACGAACCCCGAGCAGCGGCCGGATGACGTGGCCGTTGACAGGATAAATTGCTGCAAGGCCCGCCACGCCCGTCCCTCGCACAACTCGGGCCAAAACTGTCTCCGCCTGATCATCCGCCGTGTGCGCCACCGCCACCCGATCGATACGGCCTTCTGTCACCAGCGCCGCGAAAAAACCGTAACGCAAACGCCGCCCCGCGTCTTCCAGATTCCAGTGCTTTGCGCGCGCCATCCCTGCCACATCATCCCGGCCAGGAAAAAATGGAAGCTGGAGATCAGCGGCCAACGACGCGACGAATTGTTCGTCCGCTTCCGAATCCGCTCCTCGCAGCCCATGATTGAAGTGCAAGACAGCGAGACGGATCCCTTGCTGCTCGCTTACTTCCCGCAGAATCCGAAGCAGCGCCACCGAATCCGAGCCGCCTGAGACGCCGACGCCCACGCGATCGCCTGCCCGCAGCATCTCGTGGCTTGCAATCGTGGTAAGAATTTTCTCGATAAGCTCGGTCGGCACAGTTGGTTCCCGCGAATATCCTCGCCGAATATGCTAGTTAAGACCAGCCCGCCCGTCAAAGGGGCGGCGGGCGCACCTGCACGCCAAAGCTATTGTCTCAGGGAGGGGCCAATATTATAGACGCTGCCGGGCGTATTTCGTTCCCACGAAACCACCGCGGTATACCAACAACGTATCGAAGAGAGTTGGTGGCGGGGGAGGGTTTCGAACCCTCGACCTTGGCGTTATGAGTGCCACGCTCTAACCAACTGAGCTACCCCGCCATGCGCGTCTGGATGCAATTCTATACTCCCGTACGAGCTTCGACAATTTTCAACCCCGCCTCAACCTCAGTGATCCGAGGTGCGTTCCACGGTGGCTTCGTTCACGAGTCCTACGATTCCAACTAATTACGGTTAACGCCTCGGCTACGTCGCCGCCTTAAGCCCTCAAGTATGCCGATTCCTCTAGGTAAACTAACCCCAAGTGGGAGTTCCGGTGACCCAGCAGATCGGCAGATACGAAATCCTGGAAGAGATCGGCCGCGGTGCTATGGGCGTGGTCTTCAAGGGCCGCGACCCTCTTATTGGCCGGGCCGTGGCTGTGAAGACCATTACCGCTGGGGTAGCCGAGAGCGCCGATCTGCTTGAACGCTTTTACCGCGAGGCCAGGGCTGCCGGCGGCTTACAGCACCCCAATATCGTCACCATTTACGAGATGGCGGAGTCAGGCGGCGCTCCCTTCATCGCCATGGAGTATCTCGAAGGCGAAAGCCTGGAGAAGATTATCGCCCCAAAGCCGGC
>Ga0209648_10006120_pt1 | contig 10353 bp, 11 predicted proteins | sample GraSoi2013_115cm_FD_185830 | JGI IMG/M metagenome (GOLD analysis project Ga0209648, IMG submission 185830) | Grasslands soil microbial communities from the Angelo Coastal Reserve, California, USA - Sample 9_17_2013_115cm (SPAdes) (version 2) | ecosystem: Environmental > Terrestrial > Soil >...
ATCCAAACAGCGCGGCGGGGCGTGCTGACTGGCATGCTATCCTTGGCGCGACGTTGCCTTATGTAGATGTGTTTCTCCCCAGTGCCGAGGAAATCCTGTTGATGCTGCGCCGCCCGTTGTTTGATGAGCTCGCGGCACAGGCGAAGGGCAGCAGGCCGCTCGATCATATAGCGCCTGATATGTTCTCGGAACTGGGACAGGCGCTGCTCGATATGGGAGCGAAGATTGCAGGGCTTAAGGCCGGGGAACGTGGATTATACCTGCGCACGACGAGCGCTGCGGCGCTCGAGCAGATGGGACGCTGCCGGGTTGCCGACGGGGCAGCATGGTCTGACCGCGAACTATGGGCGCCCTGTTTCGCAGCGCAGGTTGCCGGTACAACCGGGTCAGGGGATGCGACGATTGCAGGCTTCCTGGCAGGGCTGCTGCGAGGCGCGGGGCCGGAGGAGACGATGCTGACAGCCTGCGCCGTGGGCGCGTGCAGCGTCGAGGCGGTGGACGCGCTCAGTGGCATACGAAGCTGGCCCGAGACGGCAGAGCGTATTGCAGCGGGTTGGCCACGCATGCCACTTGCGCTCAACGGGTCAAATGCTGACTGGCGCTGGGACAGCACGCACGCGATATGGATGGGGCCAAAGGATATCCATGCCCTACCGGCATACTAGCGCAAAGGAGAGGAGGAATCGATGCTTACCAGGGAACAATTGACGCAGGCCCGGGCGCGAGCACGCGAGTATCTGGATCGCGCGGGAATGGTATTGACTCCCGAAGAGAGCGAGAAGATCGAGGTGGCCGACTTCGGGTTGGATGAACTGGAGGTGACCGGGTTAGAACTGGTTGTGTACGTTAACACCGAGCGGGTCTGCGCCAAGGAGTTGGTGCTGTTCCCAGGCCAGACCTGTCCAGAGCACCGTCATCCTCCAATTGGTGATGAACCGGGCAAAGAGGAAACTTTCCGCTGCCGCTGGGGCATGGTTTACCTGTACGTGGAGGGCAAGCCAAAGGACAGCCCGGCAGCAAAGGTACCGGCAGGACGCGAGCAAAGCTATACTGTCCGGCACGAAATTGTGCTGCGTCCCGGCCAGCAGCATACTATCCCGCCCAATACTTTGCACTGGTTCCAGGCGGGTGATGAGGGCGCGGTTGTGTCGGAGTTTTCGACGCGCAGCCGCGACAAGTTCGATATCTTCACCGATCAAGATATCAGGCGCGCTACGATCGTTCGGTGAACGCTAATATTTTTTAATCAGGATAGCGGAACATCCAGCAAGGGCCGATAATGAACTTTAAGGAGAAATATGAGTTATAGTCGAGAGAATTGGTCACGTTCCCTTCTGGCATCCATCGGGAATACTAGTCCGACGAAGAATGTAGTTGACTTCGTCATAGCATGGACAATACTGGAAAGCGTCCCTGGTCGAGCATCCTATAACTTGCTGAACACACGGCACACACTTGGTATTGTGGGAACAAGCAGTAATTTCAACTCTGCTGGAGTCCAGAGTTTTACCGCATATAGCTATGGCATCTATGCGAATAGAAATGCTCTCATGGACGGATTCTATCCAGCACTATTACAGGCACTTAAGCTGAATGATGAAGTCGCACTTGGCTTCACCAGTGGAACACCAAGCAGTGACATCTTGAATGAGTTATCCACATGGTGTGGTGGATGTGGATACGGCACTAAAGTACTCGGACTAATTGGCGATCCGCGAACCAACGATGTATTCGATGGCGATGTGCAGATTGTAACTGTGATGTTCTGAACAAACTCCACAGTCAGCAGCTTCAGCGGAAAGGTTTCTCTCAGTGGGTAATGCAATCATACATACCCGGACCTGGATCGGGTCTCGTCCCAGTATGGTATAGTAGTGGTACAATTAGTTTTCGGGAATCCTAAACCATTGGAAATTCGCACGTTTTCGGTGAGACGTTCCTACGTTGCGTATCATTTTTCTCACAGGAGAAAAAGCAGCATGAGCTGAGACAAGGAGATCACTATGTCCACCCTTGGAAGACTGTTTCTCGGCCTCATACAAGGACTCAGGAACGGTTGCGGCCGCTTAAATCGCTGGGCTGAAGAACACTATGATCTGATCGAGACTGAAGCAGTCGCTCTCAATGGACCTCCTGATGGCTGGACCTATCCTAAAAGCGTTATGCCGTCTTCTCACACGTGAGCGAACCACAGCGGGCGACCATTGGCGCCCAGGGCGGCCGCAAGCACCCAGGGCGACCGCAAGGGTCGCCCCTACTATACGACGAAGTGGCTCGCCAGGCCTGCCCATGGGTCGCCCCGGTGGTGGTGGTGTGATCGCGTTGCCCCACAGGTGAGCACAGGGAACAGGACGCGGGCGACCATAAAGGCCCTCCCTGCCACTCCTCACCTCCCTCGCCCCTACGGAGGTTGATGGGCTTTGGGTTCGATTGATGCCTATTGGCACCCGCAGGGGCGGGTTTATGCATTATTTTGATGTGTGGGCTGAGATGAAACCGAGGACGTGGCGCCAGGCATCGGCTGATGCGTCGGCAAAGTCGGTCGCACGTCGATCAAAGAAGCTATGGGGAGCGCCTGGATAGATGACCAGTTCGTGCTCGACTCCTGCTTTGTCTAACTCCGCGTCGAGGGTATGTACCTGCTCGACAGGGATACCCTGGTCAGCGCCGCCATAGAGGCCGAGCACGGGATACTTAATGTGCTCGGCCTCTTCAAGCACGGTGGCATTGGCGCCCGCAAACTTCCTGCTGAGGCCAGAATAGAAAGCAATTATCCCGGCCAGGTCAAAATCTTGAATGCCCGTCATCAAAGAGAAGGAGCCACCCATACAAAAGCCAAGCGTGAATGTTGACCAACGAGTGTCTTCACCGGTATGTAGATAGGCAAGCGCAGCAGTGACATCAGCAAAGAATGTGATGAGCTGTAATTGCTGCACATGCGGCATGAAATCGAATGAGTCGTCTCGCGAGCCGAGACCTGCGGTGCGGCCAAAATAATCGATGGCCAGGGCCGTGATACCTACCTCGGCAAAGCGCAATGCTAGCTCTTTGTAGAATTTGTGCACACCCCGTACATCTGGATATATCAGAACCTGCGCCCCTGTGGGGCTTCCGGGGCGAGCGATGTAGGCGGCAAAACGGTTTCCATCTGCTGCTGCCAGAACAATGTCTTCTCCGTGGGCGGTGCCGGCCGCTCCCGGTGGAGTCGGCGGTATGGCGTTGTCGTCATAGCACATAGTGGTTGAATCTGCCTTTCAAAATACTTTCTCAACGCGCAGACACTTGTTGGCAAGTTTCTGCACAACGCTATAGAATCCTCAGTTATTATATATTATAACAACACGAGAACCTCGCAGGGCAATCGCATCTAATTTTTCAAGAGGCTTGCAGAGAGCATCTAAACCATAGGCAATCCCAAACTGCTCCATGGTGAGAGGGCTTGCATCTATCATCCCTGAATTGAGATGGGATTGCACTGACCATTGTGGCAAGCGAGCCAGAGCGACGGCGGTCTTCATCTCTCCGAAGGCACCTATCCGCCCCTACTCATCTCGGCGCTTGGCCAGTGTGGTCTGACGATCTTGACAGGCAAATTATAGTTTTACTCAGCGAAGCTTCACAACAGGGAATAATCATACAAAACAAAAGAGGAGAGGCTCGTGGTACACCACCCAGCATGAAAACGAAGGAGAGTGAGTCAATGAGTACTTTTGGTTGGGACCAGATGACTGATTGGTGGGACAAACAGCTTGGCGATGAAGGTGATCTCTGGCATCGAGCTTTGATTGACCCCCCATTGCTTCAGCTTGTTGGCGAGGTGAGCGGGTTGCATCTCCTAGACCTCGCTTGCGGCAACGGCTACCTGAGTCGCCGTTTTGCACGGCAAGGAGCCATCCTCACCAGTGTGGATGCCAATGCGCCGCTTATTGAGCGTGCTCGTGCACGAGAGGCGCAAGAGCCACTGGGTATCACCTACCATGTGGCTGACGCAGCCCGCCTGGAGATGCTGGAAGATGGCGCGTTTGACCTGGTCGTCTGCAACATGGCACTCATGGATATTGAGAACGCCGCTGGAGCCATCCAGGAGGTCGCCCGTGTGCTTGGGCCAAAGGGACGATTTGTGGCGAGCCTGTCCCATCCCTGTTTCGATAAAGTGAATACTTCTGGATGGGAGATCGAGCACATCTATCCCAACACCACTATCTGGCGAAAAATGAGCCACTACCATGAGATTGCTGTTGCCGATTTGCCCTGGCAACGAGTACCAGGTCAGATCGTCTACACGCGCGCCCACCACCGCCCGCTGTCATGGTATTTCCGCACCTTGCGAGCCTCTGGCCTGGTCGTCGCCGCTTTGGAGGAACCTGAACCAACGGAGGAATTCCTGGCAGGCTCGCCGCAGGGGCCTTGGATTGCCGAGATTCCACTCCACTGTGTCATTGAAGCCTGGAAGGCCAGAGGAACCTGACTCCATTAGGGATGGCTCTGGGGGAAAGCTGTTGGGAGGGCCCTTTTAGGCTGGTCAACAGAAGCCTTGCCCTCAAAGACGGCGTGTCTCTACGGTCAAGTCAGTGGTCAAGGACGCAAGATAATACAGGTTGTTGTGCCATGTGCATAGAGCTTGCCATGAGAGTCGGTAACACGGCCCTCGGCTGTAGCGATGCGACCGCCTACCTGAATCACGTTGGCTTCGCAGTATACGGTACCGGTCTCGCGCGTCATCGGGCGCAAGTAGTTCACTTTGATCTCCAGTGTTGTGTAGCCTGTTCCTGCCGGCAGAGTGGAATGGACAGCACAACCAAGCGCCGAATCAAGCAGTGTCGCCGCCAGGCCACCGTGTACCGTGCCGAGTGGATTGTAGTGATACTCCGCGGGCAGTGCAGAGAAAACGATGCGCCCCTCGCTGACCTCGACGATGCGCATATCCATCAAGATGGCGATGGGAGGAGGAGGGATCCTGCCCTCCTGCATTGCTTTGAGATAGTCCAGGCCGCTCATGGTCCGACCGGCTCGCGCTCCCGATACCGGATCCTCCCAGGTAATCGTACGCGTGCGAACCATTTCTTGAATATCGCTCATGGTGAAGTTCCTTTCGTCAATCGTCAAAAAAGACCGATTAGTCTTTTTTAATGCTAAAAAATTGGGCAGTAGGTCACGCCCGTACAGCAGTTTCGATATAGCCGGTCAGGTATTCGACGACACGGCGCATATGGATGTTATCTCCGTAGAGCTTGCTCAGCATGATCGCCCCTTCGAGGGTAGAGATCAGTAAAGTTGCTAAAGCGTCTGCATCCACGCCGGGACGGATTTCCTGTCTTTCGATACCCTTGTGTACAATGCGGTGAATGGTCGTGCGCCAGGCATCCATCGCATCACGGGCGCGTTCGCGCAGCGCGGGTTGGGCATCGTCTGCTTCAACGGCTGTATTGAGTATGGGACAGCCACCGACGAGCAGTGGATCTTCTACAAGCTCCTGGAAGACGGTGACGATGGCGTTTAAGCGGTCGATGGCATTCACTTTGCCCGCCAACGCGAGCTTTGTGCGCTGCTTTACCAGCTCAACTGCGTAGTCAAATGCTTCGAGCGCGAGTTGCTCCTTGCTCGAGAAATGGTTATAGATGCCGCCTTTCTCCAGCCCTGTCTCATGCATGATGTCGGAGAGCGACGAGCCGAAGTAGCCCTGACGACTAAAGAGTTCCGCTGCTCGTGCGAGGATCATTTCCCGTGTTTGTTCACCCTTGCTCACCTTTGTCTCCTTTTCAAACCAATCGGTCTGATTTTTATTTTAAGTATAACAATTCCGGCGAGGGTATGTCAAGCATGATCTACAGGCCAGGGAGAGTCTGAGAACTCAGCAGGCGATTGAGAAAGTGATTTATGCGCTGCTGGTCCACGCGGCTGCCAATACGCGCAAGCATGATGTTTGCAGGGTCCATGCGGATATTCGGCTCGCTGGTAAGATACTCGGAGAAGCCGTAGTTCGCGAAAAGCTGCGCGATGAGCTGGCGGTAACGATACGGTGTGAGGCCAAGCCCCTCCATATCCCAATGCCAGGAGAGGCCCATCGCCAGGATGATGATCTCCTCCAGAACATCCACGTGGAGCGCGAAGGCCAGCAGTTGTCGCGCAATGCCAAACCTGCGCCAGCGTGAACTGACTTGCACCGCTCCCTCATAGACCTGGTCCAACCCCGCCCACCATGCGTCAGCGGGGGCCAGGGTTACTTCACCGACGATCTCTCCTGATAAGGTGTGTGCCAGCGTCAGCGCAGAGTCCGGGCGCCGTGCAATGTTCACAAGCAGTTGATGTTCACGTTCCGGCAGTCGAGCAAAGGCACGCAGCCCACAATCTGCCCGCAGGCTCTCTACAAACGATGGCGAACAGAAATTACGCAATATCAGTCTCCCCGCGGGTGTCTCGATGGTTGTGCTCTGAGAGATGGTGCTGTTCTCACGAAGAACTCCTCGCTGCTCAGCAGCCAGCTGTCTTTCCTTGATCATCTCATTTGTCTCTCTTTCGATTGTATGGTAAACCGCGCGAAAAAATGGGTCTGTAGTTCACTTACTGGCATTCAAGAGACCGAGCGGTCTGTTTTATGTACAAAAAAAATTTACATTCCCTGTTCACAGTGAGGTCAGTTTGTATGTTTGCTACCTCATCGAAAAGACCGAACGGTCTGAAACAAGAGTAACATAGCATTACCCGATTGTCAAGTGTGAGATGGTATAATCGAAGATATGGAAAAGCGAATGCTGGGACGAACAGGCTTACAGGTGCCGGTCATTGGCATGGGCACCTGGCGAACATTTGATGTGCGCGGGGAGGTCGCTAAAAAGAACGCTCGCGCAGTGGTGGATGCTGCACTGGCAGCGAGTGCCAACTTCTTCGATTCTTCGCCGATGTATGGACAGGCCGAGCGTGTGCTGGGTGAAGCGTTGCATGGCCGGCGAGATAGGGTAATTATAGCCACCAAGGTGTGGGCACAGACTGCCAGTGAGGGCCGGGCACAGGCAGAGCGCGCACTCACATTCTTCGAGCACTATATCAACCTCTATCAAATACACAACCTGGTTCTGTGGCAGGAGCACCTGAAGATGCTGGAGCGGTTACGCGATGCGGGACAGGTGGGCGCTATTGGTGCCACGCACTACGACCGCACCTATTTTGGAGTATTGCGGCAAGTCATGCAGACAGGCCGTATCACGGCTATCCAGGTCCCCTATAACCCCTGGGAACGCGAGGTCGAGCATGCGATATTGCCGCTGGCAGCCGATCTTGGCCTTGGCGTTGTGGTCATGCGCCCATTTGCCGAGGGAGGCTTGATGGGTCATAGACCATCTCAGGTCGATTTAGCGCCATTGAGGCCCTTTGGGGTGACTACGTGGGGGCAGGCCCTGCTTAAGTGGATCCTGAGCGATACACGCTGCCATATCACGATTCCGGCCACCTCGCGCCCCGACCGCATGGCGGAAAATGCCTCGGCTGGAGAGCCGCCCTGGTTTGGTCCGGACGAGCGGGCGCTTGTTGCGCGTCTTGCTAGCGGTTCTTGATGCTATATATTCTACCTTTGATTGATCCAGTAACAACTTCGACATGTTTTCCTCCAATCTCTAATGCTCTCTCTTGATTGAGTGTTTCTTGATGACTACCATTATCAGAAATAACAACTTCAAGTTCAATACCCGGTGGAACTATTTGTTGGCTCTGGCACAATTTAGGTGAATGATGAGCTTATCAAATTGAGATCAAAATCTCTTTGAGCACGAACAGAATCGTTTCTCTCATCTCACTGAAGAGCTTTCACCAAGATTGTGCCAGAGTCATTTGTTTGCCAAGAGTTTCTCTTAAGCCACACAGATTGTTTGCTTCATTCAAAGCGGGTATAACAAATGTGGCCCTTGATAGCTCTCGATTTAAACTTCCTCCAGGGGGTGCATCCAGATATGTATTACTGACATCGGCAGAAGGAAGACAAGTATGATACGAGGCCATCAAAAAGTGGTCGGATGAGCGCTGGCCGGAAATAAAAGAAGCCGAGCGAGAGAAAGCGACCATCCTCTGGGTAGACGAAGCGGGCTTTTATCTGTTACCGATGGCGGTGCGCACCTGGGCTCCACGCGGGCAGACGCCAGTGCTGCGAGTCAAACTCACACGTGATCACCTCTCGGCGATCAATGGTATTCCCCTGGATGGACAATTGTTGCTGCAAGTGCGTCCCACTGCCTATGATGCCGAAGCCGTGGTGGGGTTCTTGCGCGTCCTCTTACGCAAGAGCTCCGGCAAGCTTGTGCTCATTTGGGATGGTTCGCCCATGCACCGCGCTCACGAGATGAAGGACTTTCAGCAGCAGCGCGGCTACTTGCTTTAGTTTCTTAGCGCGAGGTCAGCTCGTACAGCCGTTCATACGGGTTAGGAGAACGAGCTTTCAGTTGGTGCCTTGCCTCCATGGTCACTCTTCATCCTCATAGTGAGGTAGTACTCTTGATCGAGAACTTTCAGGATCATGAAGAAGCCATGCCATTGTTCGTCGTCTTCTTTCAATGTCCAGGTATTCCAAGCCAGCGGCCCATTCTGGCCTTCCTCGGTGAGCACACATCCTGCCTGCTCTAGTTGTGTTTTGTAATGAGCGGCCAGCGTCGAGAGGTCCGTATGCGTTACAAGGGTAGCATCAGAGTGAGCGCTGTTAGGGCTACTACCAGCGCTCCCGCCTCCCTGAATTGCCCCTTCGGGGGCATCTACTCCTGGTAGTAAGCTGAGGTTATTACGTGAAGGGCGTCCTCTCAAGTGTGGCGGTGGACCTGGTGGGAATGGGCTGTTCATCTCCAGATTTAGCCGGACATCTGTGACGTTGCCCCTGCCTGGAAAAGCGTTGACGGTGAGTGCGGGGCCACTGCGGTTCCGATTGCCGTCCTCACCCCAGGCGGAAGAACTCCCTAAGGCGTTGACGGTGAGTGCGGGGTCGCGCAGACCCTGATAGAAGATTTCATTGCCACCGCGACTTCGAGACCCTGAGGACATGAAGCCGCCTCGATGTGGTCGGTAAATATCGGTGGTTTGCCAGCCTGCAGCCTGCATGCGTTCTGTGTAGAAGGTGAGGACGTGTTCTGGGGAGAGATGCGTATCGAGAAGCATGTCGATGCTTTCGGGGTTGCGTATCAGGCTGCCGAGGACGCGACTGCCCTCAGGAAATGGAATATCTACTGGAAGCTGGTCGGGAAGTTGGCCGGGGAGGAGTTGTGCATTTTGCGTACGTGAGTCGCCAGGATAGGTAGCCAGACGTAGTGCGAGTTCTAGCAGGTCAGATTCGTTCAGGTTGGAATTCGGTGAGTTCTCATTCATTATTTATAACCTCCAAGTATATTTAGTGTCTTGTTGCTCTACAGGACGATGCACACGGTTGGCACTGACACCTCCCATCTTATCACGCTTTACTTCTCTTTGCCGTGATTAGTAAATACCGGTTTTTCAGCCATATCATTACGTATTATACAATCACATCATGAAGACAAACCTCATCACGGCAAAGAGAGCGCAAATAAACCCCATTCATTGCCTCCTTTCAACTATCGAAGGTTGCCCTGACCCGCACGTCTACCTTCGCGCTAAAGCGCCGCTGCCACCGACGCCTGGCGTCGTAACATCCAGGTCGAGATTGCCAGCAAGACGATGGTACAAGCTAGAATGACGGTGACATCCAGGAGTGTATTTCCCCACGTTTCCTGGTTCTGTGTGGCATTGTATACACCGGCGGCGATATAGTATGTTGGCAAGACCCTCATGGCCTGCACAATCGGGATATTGCCGAGCAGTTGCTCCAGTGGGCCGACGAAGATGCTGGGGCAGCAGACGATGATCCCCCTCAGCAAGCAATCCGAGAAGGAACTGCAGGCGTTGTTGGGATATTAGAAGGCACTTCCAGGTCGATGACCTGGAAGTGATGCAGATCAGCGGCCCACAAGATGAGGGGGCTGACCTGAGAGTGGAGCAAATGACCTGGCCGCAAGGCGTGGGGCGGGTTCAACCAGAACGAACTGGAACTGGAAGTTACCGATCCACAGATGCGCTATGGTAAGCTACTCCACCGCCCGACAAAGTGTCGAACATATATAATACGTACGAGAACGATAATTTGTTCTAAGGCAAGGTTCAATGTGAAGAAAAGTCCTTGACCGTTTGAACAGTCACACCCTGTCACGCCTCCGCGCAGCGAAGGGTCTGTCTCGAGAGGCAGCGAGATGCTTCGCTGCGCTCAGCATGACAGGGCTGGATCTTGCTGTTGGTGAGGCACTGTCACGTTCATTTGAACCTTGCCTTAGCAGGCATTATCCTGGTCATTTATCTAGGTGATTTACT
>Ga0209648_10006121_pt1 | contig 10352 bp, 8 predicted proteins | sample GraSoi2013_115cm_FD_185830 | JGI IMG/M metagenome (GOLD analysis project Ga0209648, IMG submission 185830) | Grasslands soil microbial communities from the Angelo Coastal Reserve, California, USA - Sample 9_17_2013_115cm (SPAdes) (version 2) | ecosystem: Environmental > Terrestrial > Soil >...
GAAGAAAAAAGCCTTGGTGAATACGCGTCGTTTCATAATTCGCCTGCACGTCGCATATTTTTACAGGTTCGGCTCTGTCCTGGCCGCTCCGGCAGCTGTAACGGGTTCAGCCACGATCGGGCTGCCAAGTTTGGCGCCTCTCGCCTGGCTGCTGCCGATTCGCCTGGTCCAATGGTACCACGCGCTCACTACCATGCGCCGTTGCCGCCGCGGCGCATAGGCCTGCTGGACCACTTAAGTCCGGTCTTCCCGCAGAGGAAACATGGACAACGCAGCGATGCCGCGTCAGCAGGCGGCATTTTCTTGACGTTCACCGACTTGCCATCTTCACATCTTACACAGTGGTGGAGTGATACGATTGGTCATTATGGCCCTCAACCAAGGTCCGCCTCGGGTCATAGCGGAAGTTTCAATAGCTTCCGCTGTGTGCTCATAAATCGAGATCGGTTGGTTACCGGGATTTCCTCCAGACACGACTCCTGCCTTGCGGTTCTCGCGGACCCTGCTGTCTAATCTGGCAAGAGCTCGCCGTGGGTCTCGCGCGCGAACGGGATGACCAGCAGCCCGACGCCGAAAGCGATCGCGGTGAGCGCAATCGGTGTCCCGAGCGTGCCCATCGCTGCAATACCGGCGGCGAGCGCGAAGTTTACGCCAGCCCCGATGAAGCGGCCGATCGAGGTGCAGAAGGCGAAAGCGGTGCCGCGCACCTCGGTGCCGAATAGCTCCGGCAGCCATAGGCTGAAGATCGCGAAATTCCCTCCGAACAAACCCAAGAAGAACAGGATCGCCATGAAAGTCGGCAGCGCTGTGCCGACCGGCAGGTAGAACGCCCAACCGAAGGCGGTGGCGATCGCGACCATCATGCCAAGATAGTAGAGGGCGAGCGTTGGGCGGCGGCCGACCCGTTCGGCCAGCCATGTGGCGGCGATGCAGCCCAGAATTGTTCCGATAGAGAGCAGCCCAGTGCCGTAAGACACCAATTTGGCGGCGCTCGGCAGGTCCATTCCGGCGGCGCGCGCGAGGAAGATGATCGCCGTCGGCTCGTAGACCGCGCCCGCCCACAGCCCGATGATGGAGATCGTCAGAAGCGCCGACATGACGACAGTGCGCCCGACATACTGACGGCTGAAAATGACTGCAAACGGGTTGCGCCTCTTCGCCGGGATCGCCTTCTCTTCGTGATGCTTGCGCTCCCAGCGCTCCGGCTCCTTGACGAAAGCCAGGGTCGCGACGGACACCACGACCGGAAACAGACCGCAAAGGAACATGGCGCGCCAGCCGAACGTCGCTCCGATCGTGTAGTTCAGCGCTGCCGCCACAAAGAAGCCGAAGTAGTAGCCCGTCTGAAGGTATCCGGCGCCCATTTTGCGCCGGTCCTCCGGCCACGCCTCGGCCACATAGGTGCCGGCCATCGCCCACTGCCCGCCGATGCCAATTCCCGCTAGGAATCGGAAGAGTGCAAGCTCCCACATATTCGTCGACAACGCTGCGGCACCGGTGAACCCTGCATAGACCAACACAGTGGCAGCCAGCGATTTCGTGCGGCCGAACTTGTCGGAGATCGGTCCCCAGATGAAGGACATGCCCCATCCCACCAGGAATAGGGCGAACATGATGGAGCCGACGAAGCCGATGTTGGCCGGCGAGGCTTGCATCCCCGAGCGCGGCAGAAGCTCCGTCAGGGCGGGCGCCAGCACTAGCGCGAAGATGACCGAGTCCATGCCGTCCAACATCCAGCCGAACCAAGCGGCCCAGAAACCGACGATTTGTTGCCGGTTGAGCGGCGTGCGTGGAGCGATCACTCCGGAAGCCCGGCCTTTCGTAAGCCCTCTTCATACCTAGCAATATCTTGCGGCCGCCGCAGCGGCAGCCAATCCGCGATATTTGAAATGCGCAATTCAGGATCCAACTGGCGCAGTTGTGCCATTGCCTTCTGTGCTTCAATAAGCCGTCCGGCAAGCGCATTACTTACTGCGGATTCGCGTACTGCGACGGCGAGATTGGGCCGTCGCTGTAATGCCCTTTCCGCCCACAACGACGACTCGTCGTAGCGCCCAGCGAGGAGATGGGCGCATGCAAGCCCAGCATATGCTCGGAAAACGAATGGATCTAGCGGGCTCAGGCGCATGCCGTGCTCCAGGTTCTTGATCGCTACTTCCGGCTCACCCAGAAAGTCTCTTGTCCAGCCACTAGAGTGCCACGCCCATGCCAGGTTAGGATTCATTGAGAGCGCCCGATCGATGAGAGCGGCGCCGCCATCGAGATCGTGGGCGGCAAAGACGAGCGCATACCCGCCCATACAGAGAGCGACCGCGTCATCCGCGCCCAAATCGACTGCTCGCCGGGCTAGCCGTGTGGCTTCGGTGGTCTCTTGCGCGCGATCGATCGTCCAGCGATTTATCATGCGCCACACGTAGCACCACGCGGCCATCCCGTAGGCAGAGGCGAAATCTGGATCGAGTTCGATAGCTTTGCGAAACATCCGCAGCGCCACGTCATTGGCATCCGAGGTCCATTGATGAACACTCGCCATACCGCGCAGAAAATAGTCGTAGGCATCTAGGTTTTCGGTTGGTTTGCGCTTGGCACGCTCGATTTCGGCTCGCTCCAGTGTTGGCGCGATCGCGCCCACGACGTTCATGGTCACCCGGTCCTGCAGATCGAACACGTCCTCCGGCCCACCGTCGAAGTGGTCCGCCCACAGATGCGCTCCGGTCGCAGTATCGATGAGCTGGCCGGTGATGCGCACCCGGTTCGCTGCCTTGCGCACGCTGCCTTCAAGCACGTAGCGCACTCCCAGCTCGCGCCCGACCTGCTTCAAGTCTACAGCCCGACCCTTGTAGGTGAAGCTCGAATTGCGCGCGATCACGAATAACCAGCGCATGCGCGACAGGCCGGTGATGATGTCCTCGACCATGCCATCGGCGAAGTACTCCTGCTCCGGATCGCCGCTCATATTCTGGAATGGCAGAACCGCGATCGAGGGTTTGTCCGGCAACGGCAACGGCACTGGCGACGACGGCGGCGCTTCCACGGACGGGGTCGCCACCTCAGGGGCCGCCGGCAGGTGCCAGTCCGACGGCTCCCATTTCACGCAGAAAGCCCGAACCGGCCGTTCGATATTCTTGAGGGCAAGACTGCCAAGGTCGTCGAACGTCGCCTTGAGCCGGCCGGCTACCGCTTCGTGGACAGTACGGGAGACCATGATGCTGCCGGCCGGCGCTTCCGTTTCCAGCCGCGCAGCAATGTTCACGCCATCGCCGTAGAGATCGTCACCATCGACGATCAGGTCGCCCAGGTGCAAGCCCATGCGGAACACAAGTGCATTGTCCGCGGGCTGGTCGCGGTTGGCCTCGATCATTGCCTGCTGAAATTCGATCGCCGCCGACAGCGCATCGACGGCGCTCGTGAACTCGATCAGGGCGCCGTCGCCAGTTAGTTTGACCAGACGCCCTCCGTATTTGGCCAAAACCGGATCAAGGCGTTCAGCACGATTCTGCCGCAGACGTTTGACCGTGCCGCTCTCGTCCCGCCCCATCAGGCGGGAATAACCGACCACATCGGCCGCGACGATCGCTGCCAGACGCCGCTGTTCTCGGGCCAATGGATTTCCCCCTGGGTCCCGCTATGGCGAAATCGTAGAAGCGCGTGGGCAACCGGGCAAGGAGCAAAGGACGTTTATCACTTAATGCCCCCGCGTCATGACCGCTGTGGGTCAGTCTGAGACAAAAAATTATCCAGCGAAATGACCGCTTTACCTTCGAAAGCGGACATCCTCCTGCGCCTGGGCGGCGTCAGCTCGGTGCAAGGAGCGGACATTTGCGGCTAGCGCTCAACGCACCTGCCGTTCTCGCCGCGGCTCATCAGACGCGAATAGCCAACGACATCCGCCGTCAGAATAGCTGCTCCTCCCGACGACCGGCGTGGCGGTGGTTGACCAATCCAGCGCGCCGCGGAGGGTCAAGCGACCTGGCGCTGTGCCGCTCCTGCAATGTCAGGTGGCTTGTGAAATTGGCCATCCTTCATGATGGCGAGCAGCTTGTCCGCATCCTGCAGGATCTTGACGTTGGCCAGCGGATTTCCGTCCACCAATAGAATGTCGGCGAGATACCCAGGCCTGATCTGGCCGAGTTCCTTGCCCATCATCATGATCTCGCCGCCCAGCTTGGTGGCCGAAAGGATCGCGTCCATCGGTGAGAAACCCAGCAGGTTGACAAAGTGCTCGATGTCGCGGGCGTTGGTCCCGTTCGGGTTCCAGGCGAAGCCATAGTCCCCGCCCGGCAGGACGCGGACACCGCGCTTCTTCAGCTCCTTCATGTTCCCGATGGCGACTTCCAACTCCCGCCGCATGCCCAGGCTTTCCGCCACCTCGGTGGTGATGCCCCACTTGGCGGCTTCGTTGAGCGTCGTGTAGCTGATGCCGAGCGTGGGAGCGACAAACACGCGGTCCTTGGCGGCCTCGAGCTGAGCGCAGGCATCGTCGTCGACGAGCGTGGCATGATAGATGACTTCCACGCCGTGCTTGAGGCTGAGCTTCACCGACTCCGCGCTGCGCGCGTGGGCCGCCACGCGCTTGTCATGCATCCGTCCGACTTCGCATACCGCTTCGATCTCCGCTTCCGTCATCACCGTCTGGTGCGCCCGGCTATGAGGCACGAACTCATCACCCGATGGGTTGATCTTGAGCGTATCGACGCCCTCGCGGACCATCTCGCGCGCCGTCTTGCGGAACTCCTCGGGGCCGTCGCAGACGATGGCGAACGTTTCCCGATGCATGTGGCGCAAGCGCACATCGCCTAGCCCGGCCGTCGTTGCCAGCTCGGGACTCGCGGCACGTGTGCGGGGTCCTGGAATATCGCCCGCATCGATCGCGTTGCGGATCACGACATCGAGGCGCGCTTTGGCCGACGCCGCGCTGTTGCACGCGGTGAAGCCCTGTTCCAGGAGTTTCCTGGCGTTCTTGGCCGTGCGCAACGTGTGCTCCTCCGGCGGCACGAAGCCCAAGCTTTCGAGGTCCGCGGTGTCGAGGAAGGTCAGGTGCGAGTGGGCCTCGATCAGCCCCGGCATTAACGTGGCGCCCCCGCCGTCCACCACATGGGCTCCGTCGGAGGCGAGGGGTGTGCCCTGCGGGGCAACCGCCTTGATACGATTGCCCTCGACCAGCACTTGGCCCGTGAATGGCGGTGCGCCCGTGCAATCGAGCACATTGACGTTCCTGAACAGGACCTTACTCATGATTTGGTTCCTCCTTCTTCCAGCCTAGGTTGACCCCGGTCTGATCGGCGAAAAACTGGAGCTTTGCCGGATCAATTGCAAACGGGATCGCGCTGTCGACCTCGATCGCCATGTTCGCCGGCACCGTCGCCTTCAAGGAGTGCTCATCCACCTTCAGGGTGACGATCTTCTCCACCCCGTGATTCTCTACCCCGTACGCCCGGCCTTCAAGCCCCCCGCCCGGACCCACCACCACGTCCTCGGCGCGCACGCCGAGCGTAACGCGGTCCAAGCCGGCGGGCAGCCGGTTCGCGACTTCGGCGTCCAGCGGTATCTCGAGCTTCCCGGGAACGACCATCACCTTGCCGTCCCGGAACACGCCGGACAGCAGGTTCATGGCCGGCGAGCCGACAAAGGTGGCCACGAAGGTGTCGCGCGGCCGGTTGTAGATCTCATCCGGCGTTCCGATCTGGACGATGCGGCCGCCATTGAGCACGCCGATTCTGTCAGCCATGCTCATGGCCTCGACCTGATCGTGGGTGACGTAGAGGAAGGTGGCTCGGAATTTCATCTGCAGATCCTTGAGCTCCGCGCGCAGGATCTCGCGCAATTTGGCGTCGAGGTTGGACAGCGGCTCGTCCATGAGGAAAACCCGCGGCTGCCGCACGATCGCGCGGCCGAGGGAGACGCGCTGCATCTCGCCGCCGGAAAGCCGGTCGGTCTTGCGCTCCAGCAGGTGCTCAATGCGCAAGGTCTGTGCCACCCGTGCCACACGAGCAGCCACTTGCTCTGCACTGATGCGGCGATGCCTGGACTTGAGCGGAAACTCCAGGTTTTCTCGCACCGTGTAGTGCGGATAGAGGGAGTAGTACTGGAACACGAGTGCTACGTCACGCTCCGCCGCGCTCCATTGCCCCACGTCCGCGCCTTCGATCAGGATCGAGCCCGAGTCCGGCGCGTCGAGGCCCGCGATCAGTCGCAGGGTCGTGGTCTTGCCGGCGCCGGTGGGTCCCAGCAGGACAAAGAATTCGCCGTCGCCGACGTCCAGACTGAGGTCGTTGAGCGCCGTGTGGCGGCGGAACTTCTTGTTGATGTTGCGCAACTCGACGTGGGCCATGTCTGCTCACAGCCTGATCCGCAGCGCTTCACCGGTGCGGTCGTCGAAGAAGTGGGTCTGCTTTTCGTCCAGGCGAGCCCATACCACGTCCCCCGCCTTCTTCACGTAGCCGCTGGCGGTGCGTGAGCGAAAGAGCTGCGTGCCGAACTTGAGATCGACGATATCGTAGGGGCCCAGCCGCTCGATGATGTGCGCCTCCGCCGGGAAGTAGCCGTCAGTAGCCTGGCGCGCCACCAGCACCGCCTCCGGACGAACGCCGATGGCGAGTTTGTCCTGGCCTTGCCGCCGTTCGGCCACCTTATGATGGAGCTCGACGGGAAAGCGCTGAACCGCATCGTTCTCGCCCAGCACCACATTGGTGCAACCATCACCGGGGCGGATCGCTCCGTTGACGACGTTCATGATCGGGCTGCCGACGAATTGCGCCACGAACAGGTTGACGGGATATTGATAGACGTCGGAGGGTAACCCGACCTGCTGCAGTACCCCGTCGTTCATGATGGCGATCCGGTCGGCCATGGCCATCGCCTCGACCTGGTCGTGGGTGACGTAGACGGTGGTGGCCTCATTTTCCAGGTGAATATGCTTGAGCTCGGCCCGCATCTCCTCGCGCAGCTTGGCATCGAGTGCGCCCATCGGCTCATCCATCAGCAGGGCCTTGGGCCGGCGCACGAGCGCCCGCCCAATGGCAACGCGTTGCATGTCGCCGCCGGACAGGGCCGAGGGCCGTTTGTCGAGCAGCCCATCGATCCGCAGCGCCTTGGCAACCTCGCGCACGCGCCGATCTACGACGTTCCTGTTCTCTTTCGTCGCGCGCAGCGGAAAAGCGATGTTCGCGTAGGCGGTCAAATGTGGATAGAGGGCGAACAGCTGAAACACGAACGCGATATCGCGGTCGGCCGCCTGCCGGTTCTGCACGGCCTGTCCGTCGATCAGAATCTCGCCGCTGTCGATTTCCTCGAGCCCGGCGATGGCCCGCAGCGTCGTGGTCTTGCCGCAGCCGGATGGCCCCAGCAGCACGAGAAACTCGCGATGGCGGATCTCGAGGTTGAGCTTGCGGACGATGTAGTTGTCGCCGAAATACTTCTCGACGTTCCTGAGGACGATGCTGGCCATCAGTACAAACGGGACCCGTGAGCCGCGACGATTGTCATCTTGAGGCGCTTTCCTGGTCGTCCTCGGGCAACGGCTTGATCTTGGAGAAGATCGAGAACCCGATCAGTCCAACGAGTGTGACGGTCACACCGTAGACGTGGAGGAAGCGGCTCCAGGGTTGGCACAGAAACACGATGCCCAGCACCATCAACCATATGCTGCCGGGCTCCAGATATCGTGCACTCAGTTGTCGAAATGTCATTGCTGCACATCACTTCCTGATCGCTCCGAAGGTCACTCCGCGCAGCAAGTGCTTGCGCAGCAGAAAGGTGAAGATCGCGACGGGCAGAAGGAACAGCAAAGTGCCGGCCGCGATCGCGGTCCAGTCCGTGATCCCCGATCCGAGCTGCGACGGAATGTAAGGCGGGGCGGTCTGCGCGCGACGGTTGGTCATCATCAAGGCGAAGGCGTATTCGTTCCAGGCGGTTATGAAGCAGAACACGGCTGTCGCCGCGATTCCGGTCGCCGATTGCGGCAGCACGATCCTGAAAAACGCTTCCATGCGCGTGTAGCCGTCGACCAGCGCGGCCTCTTCGTATTCCTTGGGGATCTCATCGATGAAGCCCTTCATCAGCCACACCGAGAACGACAGATTGAACGCGGTGTACAGGATGATCAATCCCACGTGCGTGTCGACCAGTCCCACGGCGCGGTACATGAGGAACATCGGTATCGCCACCACCACCGGCGGCAACATCCTCGTGCTGAGGATGAAGAACAGCCAGTCCTGCTCGCCCGGCATGCGAAAGCGCGAGAACCCGTAGGCCGTCAATGTGCCCATGGCGACCGCAAGAAGCGTACTGCTCACCGCAACGATCAGGCTATTGAGGAAACGACTCGGGTAGGCCGAGAGTTCGCTGTTGCCGTTGGAGTCCTTGATGATGCGCTCGCCCAGGTCGTAGATCCGCTTCTCCCACCAGGGCGCCTTGTCGTACACCTCCGGGCTGACCTTGCCGATCATCTGCACGCGCTTGGTGAACAGCTTGATGAAGGCCGTCACTTCGGGCTGGAACAACACGGTCGGCGGCACCGTCGTCGCCAGGCTGCGCGGCTTGAATGCCGTCGAGGTGATCCAGTAGATCGGCACCAGATAGACCAGCGTGAGCAGCACGACGACGGCGACCGCCGCGCGATTCAAGACCTTCTGGCGACTGGACTGGACGGCCGCCATGTCGGTCAGCGATCCCTGGCGCGGTTGAGGTATTTCACGTAGATGTTGGTGATCGCCAGCACCATGATCAGAACCATGTAGGCCAGCGCGCAGGACGGGCCCGTCTGCCACTCCTGAAACGCCAGCCGATAGAGCTTGATCGCGATCAACTCCGTGGTTTCCTGGCTGCTCATGATGAAGGCCAGGTCGAAGGTCTTGAAGGCCTCCATCGTTCGGAAGATGACGGCGATCAGCAGCAGGGGCGCCACCAGAGGTAGCGTGATCCGCGTGAAGGTGAACCAGCGGCCGGCGCGGTCGATCGCGGCCGCCTCGTACAGGTGCTGCGGAATGGCCGACAGTCCGGCCAGGCACAACAGCATCACGAAGGGCGACCACATCCAGATGTCGGTGATGGCGATTGCGTAGAGCGCCACGTCCGGGTCGGAGAGCCAGGCAAGATCACCAAGCCCCAGGGCGTAGTTGATGATCCCCCAAGACGGGCTGTAGAGCAGCTCCCAAAACAGGCCGACCACGACCGGCGACATCATCATGGGCACCAGCAGCAGCGTGGTGAACAGGCCCTTGAAGGGAATCCTGCGATTGAGCAGCAGGGCCACGCCGAAGCCCAGCAGCACCTGGCCGCCGACCGACAAGAGCACGTATCTGGCCGTGACGCTGAAGTTGTTCCAGACATGGTCGTCGTTGAGCAGGTCGCGGTAGTTCTGCAGCCCGACGAAGGCCGCCGGCGCATTGGACGACGCCCTAAAATCGGTGAACGAGTATCCGAGCGAGTAGATCAGCGGAAAGATGTTGAAGACGATCAGGAACGCAATCGTCGGGATGATGAACAGATTGCGGATGCTGAGGTCGCTGAGGCCCCGCCGCGCGGCCGGCGAGCGGGAATCGAGTCTGCTGAGCACCTACGCCCTCCTCCTGCGCGAGCCCGCGGGGAAGGCAAGCCTTCCCCGCGGGCCCGGACGATTACTCAGTACCGTTTGTTCTGCTTGAAGGTTTTTTCCCAATCGTCTGCCAGGCCGTTGAGCGCTTCTTCGGCGGTGCCCTTGGCGCCCACAATGAAGGGATACAAGCGCTTGTTCATCTGCTCCAACAGCGTCGCGTACTCGGGCGTGGCCCAGAAGTCCTTGACCATCAACATGCTCTGATAAAAGGCTTCGTTATAAGGCGTGGCGTTGCGGAACTTCTCCGAGCTCAGCACCTTCTCATTGCAGGTGTAGCCGCCCAACTCGGCCCAGCGTTGCTGCACGTCGTCGCGGACGAACCATTCGAGGAACTTCAAGGCCTGCTCACGCTTCTTCGAATAGCTCACGACCGAGATGCCCTGCCCGCCCAACGCGGCAAAGCGGGGCTTGCCGCCTGGGCCGGCGGGATTGGCGAAGAAGCCCGTGCCCCTGGCATTCTTGTTCGTCGCGGGATTGGCGAGCGCCGGGAAGAAGGCGAAGAAGTTCATGCTCATCGCCGCCACGCCTTCGGTTATGGCCTGGTTGTCCTCCAGGAAAAACGCCTTGCCCCAGCCGGGGGGCGCGAACTTGTAGAGGTCCTTGTACCACTTCAGCGCCTCGACATTCTGCCTGGAGTTGATGATGTCGCGCACCTTGTAGGTGGAGTAGTTGCCCAGTTCACCGCCGAAGCTGAAGATGGTCTGTTCGACACCCATCGCCAGCGCGTCGTAGGTGTTGTCGGTGTACAGCGCCACAC
>Ga0209648_10006122_pt1 | contig 10350 bp, 12 predicted proteins | sample GraSoi2013_115cm_FD_185830 | JGI IMG/M metagenome (GOLD analysis project Ga0209648, IMG submission 185830) | Grasslands soil microbial communities from the Angelo Coastal Reserve, California, USA - Sample 9_17_2013_115cm (SPAdes) (version 2) | ecosystem: Environmental > Terrestrial > Soil >...
AAACCACAAGACAAAGCGAAAGAAGAACTGAGTCCCGAGTTGAAGGGCAAAGGGCTGAGTTATTTCTCGCCGATCGTGGGCTTGCGGCAGTTGTTCAACCTCCACACCAACATGCGGCCGTGCAAAAGTTATCCGGGCAATCCGTTGAATTATCGCGGCACACAGATCGCGAATCCCAGCGGCGCGGATGTTCCGATCGATCAGGTCGTGTTCCGTGAAAATACCGAGGGAATGTACGGCGGTGTGGAATTTTTCCCACTGCCGGAGCCGGTCTATACCGCGCTATGCGCCAATCCGAAGATGAAGAAGTGGAAAGACAAGGCAGGACTCGAGAATATCGCGCTCTCCACTCGGATCATGAGCAAGCAGGGTTGCACCAACATCTGCAAACAAGCATTTGATTACGCCAAGAAAACCGGACGCAAACGCGTCACGCTGATCGAGAAACCGAATGTGTTGCGCGAAACCGGCGGCTTGATGATGCGTTGCTTCCGCGACGTGGCCAAAAGCTATCCCGACATTAGGGCGGACGACGCGAACATCGACGCCATTTGCATGTGGATGTTCAAGAATCCGCAGGATTACTCTGTGCTCGTGGCGGAAAACATGTTCGGCGACATCGTCAGCGATTTGTGCGCCGGGTTAGTCGGCGGACTCGGGTTCGCGCCCAGCGCCAACATCGGCGACAACTATGCCGTATTCGAACCGACGCATGGATCGGCGCCGAAATACGCCGGCCAATACAAGGTGAATCCGATCGCAATGCTTTTGACCACGAAGCTGATGCTCGACTGGCTCAAGGAAGACGAAAAGGCAATGCGTCTCGAATCCGCCATCGCGCGCGTCATCGCGGAAAGCAAGGTGCGCACCTACGACATGGGCGGCGACGCATCCACGCTCGACGTAGCCAAAGCCGTCGCAGACTACGCCGGGTAGCGCACGCGTCTCGCGTGTTGGTTTCGGTGCCCCGCCGAAACAAGCTTTCCCGGATCGAGAATTCAAAACCGCCCGCGAAACACGCGAATTGACGCGAATGTTTTCTTAATCTGCCCGCTGATTCTTGGCTTCTTTTAGTGTAATTCGTGTGATTCGTGGGCAACAATCCTTTAGTGCCAAACGAAAAATCGTTCAAATATGATCACTGTGATCGTCAGATACTTTTAGCTCGATGAAACTGACCTACGATCCGCGTCGGAATATCGGTTACCTGCGTTTTCACGAGAAAACGGCGGAGGTCGAAACCATCCAGGTGAGCGATTCACTCAACGTGGACATTGCGCCAGATGGTACGGTCTATGGCATCGAGCTTTTGGACGCCAACAAACAGCTCCGTGGCGACAATGGCGGTCACTTTGTCATCGTCAACGAAGCAGCCGGCAAAACCGAGGATATCGCGCTGGAGATTTAGACGCAGATTGCCCGCGTCATCGCGGAAGGCAAAGTCCGCACCTACGAAAAACATGTCCGGTCGCCGCGGCGAGACGGACTCGCCGTGGCGAGGGTGGCAACGCGTCCACGATCGACGTCGCCAAAGCCATCGCCGACTTTGCCACCGCATAACATGAGGTTTCTGAGGCCCGCTTGCTAGTTCGAAAGAAAACATTGACGGGACCTGAAGATCCGTGCTCGATGGAGAGATGAGAACAAAAACTATTGGATTGATCCTGGCGCTTAGCTTTTTGGCTGGGGCAGCGTGCTTCGCCGCCGACGACCCGCAGATGGGCACGTGGAAGCTGAATGAGGCGAAATCGAAGCTTACCCCCGAGACGGGAAAAAACACTGCCGTTGTTTATGAGGCCGCTGGCGACCAGGTGAAGGTTATCATCGATGGTACCGACAAGGACGGTAAGCCAACGCATAATGAGTGGACCGGTAAGTTTGACGGAAAAGACTATGCCGTAACCGGTGATCCAAAGTCCGATATGCGGTCTTACAAGAAGGTTGACGACCACAGTTTGGCGTTCACCGTTAAGAAGGATGGCAAGACAACTGTCACAGGCCGCATCGTTGTAGCAGCCGATGGCAAGTCCCGCATGGTAACCGCGCACGGAGCTGGCGAGCAGGGCAAGAAGTCCAAAGAGAAAGCGGCATACGACAAGCAGTAACTCGATCGCTGTTTGGCACGACGATCCGTTAAATCGTTGAATCGTTAAATCGGCTCGACTCCTCACCCATTCGACTCCGCTCAGGGCAGGCTCTCAGTCCTCTCCTCGATCGAGGAGGAGAGGCGAAGAAAGTCGGGCCGATTACTCTCGAGACAGCGATGATCCGCGAAAACATCATGCGCGGATTTTACGGGCGAGCGTTGTAGTGGCGGCTGTGTCAGCGGCGGAAATAAGCAGCCCACGAATCACGCGAATGGACGCGAATGTTCTAACTGTCCGCGCTCTTGGATGTCATTCCGTGTGATTCGTGGGTAAAGTTTCCTTCGCCGATGCTGAAGGCACCCATCGGTTTTGCATCGGGATGCGGCTCTCTTTTCATGAGGTCACTCTCGACGTATCGACGGAATTCATCGCCGAACATATAAGCCCGGTCTTTCCAAAAGGCTTTGCCCAACCCAGCCACAGCGGCGACGTGAGCAGTCCTTCGCGCCATTTCAGAAATGCATTCTGCGAGTAAGAAAGAAACGCCATAAAGGTCGCGATAAACCGAACTCTCTCTTTTTCGGAAAGCGATCCGTAGTCACGCAACCCATTTGCAACAATTTGGGAAAGCTCATCATCGGCGGCAACCAGGTGGTACCAGCTTGCGAAATGCTCATGCACCGCTTGAGCGGTGGCCGATCGGACGGCGTTCGTGTTCTGCCGAATCTGATGCGCGACGTAGAACAATGAGATCACGACGGCAAGCGCGCCGATAATCTGTCCGAGATTAGCGAGGTCGTTGAGATTCATGGATTCCAATTACAACCACACGGGCGATTGAGGTCAATCGCCCCTACCTGCGCCAACTCGGGCGCCGAACAGGCGAAATCGTTCGCCACAAGCAAAAATCTGTTACTTCACATTTGCGATCTTTACGATGCTCCCCTTTGCCTGCGCGTCCTTTGGATCCTTCACCACTGTCACGTATAATTCCTTCTCGCCTTCGCTGAAGGCAACGTTTGTTGTGCCATCACCCGCCGCAATTTTAAATACGTGTAGAAGCTCGCCCTCAGGAGATATCTTCAAAATCTTACCGCCAAACCATTGGGCAACATAAATGTTCCCCTTGCTGTCGACCTTCATGCTATCAGGTCCAAGCCACCAGGATTCGACCTTGTTTGGTGTGAGAAGGTTTAGCAGAGCAAAATTCGATCTGTTACTCAATGAGCCGTCGTCATTGATCTTGAATTTTAAAATGCAGTTTCCGACGGTTTCGCTGACGTAGAGGGTCTTTTGATCCGGAGCGACGCCTATTCCGTTCGCATAATTGAGGTCGCCCGCTACCTCGACCCATTCCTGGCTCCCAGGTGCAAGATAGAGAACTTTTCCCGCCACTGAGGTTGGCAGGTCCTTGTACGGGCCGAAGACCGTGGCATAAGCACCGCCGTTGGCGGTCACCACAATGTCATTTATGCCGCCGTCGAATGGCTTGCCGTTTTTGTCGGCATCCCAACGGCGCAGCTGTTTGCCGGTCATGTCGAGTTCAAGAACCGCGCCACGCTCCTCGGTGCACGCGAGGAGGAACGTCTTTCGTTTCGTGAGCGCCAACCCATTATGACCGCAACCCGGAGTATGGTTCAACACGGTGGTCGTTTTGCCATCCCATTTCGACAGCGTGTTGGAGACCCAGCCAACGTAGTAAAGGTTACCGTCAATGTACAACGGACCCTCGGGTCCCAGGATATTGCTGACGATGAGGGTTTCGTCGGCATGCACTGCCGTAGCAGCCAACATTGCGCCAACGGCCAAGCAGAAAACTTTACTTACACTCATTTTGATTCCTTTGGTCAATACTGAATGTCAGTTCCGTCGAAGAAACTGTCGATCCTCATCGTTTCCTCAACGACCCTTTTACACGCGTGTTCTGCCGAATCTGATGCGCGACGTAGAACAACGAGATCACCACCGCAAGAGCGCCGATGATCTGTCCGAGGTTGGCGAGGTCGCTGAGATTCATTGGTTCCAACTAGAACCAGGCGGGCGATTGAGGTCAATCGCCCCTACCTACGTCGACTCTGAGACTGAGCTCAGGTTCGACACAGTTCGGATTCCTTGAATTGCGGACGAGCGGAGACCTACTTCTTCGTCGCTACACGAGTGACAGTGAAAATCTCACTCGGAAGAACCTGGCCTTCAGGCCGACCCGGTCCTTCCTGTGAAATGATGCGGGACCTAAAAATCTTTTCGTTGAGTTCGACGATTTCCTCCACCGACGTCGAACCGGAAGACTCGCCGCTAAATCGCCAGGTCTCAATCAACCGGCCGTGTTCAATCCGCCATTTTCCGCGGGAGTTATCGCCTTCGTCCGGTGGATCCATAATCCAGGTTCCGTCAGCGCGATATTGAGTGTCGTGTCGGTGACCGTGCCATGTTCCAACCAAAAGCCGTGACAAAGTTGCATCGTCGGGAAGCACCAGTGGCGCGATGACGGGCACAATCAAAGCGACAATGATGAGAGCGGTGCGCACTAGTGCTTCTGACTAACGTAAGCAAACATCTTCTCGTTGTATCGGCGGGCGTATTCTTCCTGTCGTTCTCGAAGAGGTATATCGTTGGTGACGCAGCCGATTCCAGCATTGGCTTGCGGATACTTCTTGGCCACTTCGATCGGAACACCAACTGGCCTCGACGCAATGCTGCCCGCCCAATAGAACTTGATATGCCCTGCCCGAATATCTTGTTCGGCTTCCTTTACGGCATCAGCCGGATTCCAGGTCGGCTCCGCGGCAACACAACAACCAGCAACGAGCGCCAACGTGAGAATGCACAAGATTTTCATCTAACCTGACAAGAAGATCAGGTACCGTCACCAAAAGCGAGGTTTTTTAGCGCCTGAGATTTACTCTACAGTGATTATTACTTTTCCTCGAGCGTGTCCCTCTTCGAGATACCGGATCGCGTCAGGGACTTCGCTCAACGACTTGTAAGTTCGGTCGATAACCGGCTTGATCTTGCCCGACTGCATCATGTCGGCAAGGAGTGTCAGGTCCTTGGTACTCGGGTCCGCCATCATCATGCCCATCTTCTGACTTACGAACTTTGAGAAGAGCGCGGCCTTTAGTGCTTTACCAAGAGCTCCGACCAAACCTTGTTCGTTCACTCCTCCGCCGCCGATCAAAACATAGATGCCGTTGGGAGTTAAGACACGTCGGCACTCCGACAACGAGTGGTTCGCCACGTTGTCTAGAATCACGTCGTAGTGTTGGTCACCTTTGGTGAAGTCTTCTTTGGTATAATCGATGACGTGATCCGCACCAAGCGATTGCACCAGTTCGACATTACGCGCGCTACACACGCCGGTGACCTCTGCGCCAAAATTCTTGGCAAGCTGCACCGCGAATGTCCCAACTCCGCCTGAGGCACCGTTGATTAGCACTTTCTGTCCGGGTTGAACTTTTCCTTTGTCACGAACACCCTGCAGCGCCGTGATGCCCGCGATGTTGATGGAAGCCGCCTGCTCAAACGTAAGGCCAGCCGGCTTAAGCGCCACCGATCCCACTGCCCGACGGCACACGTATTGGGCAAATGCTCCTTCTCTTCCGCCAAACACATCATCGCCCGGTTTGAACTGGCTGACGTTCTTGCCGACCGCTTCAACTGTTCCGGCAAAATCAACGCCAAGACGTATATCTTTTGGTTTACGCAGCCCGACGCCCATCCCGCGCATGACATATGGCGTGCCTTCAACGAAATGCCAGTCATACGGATTCACCGACACCGCGTGAACTCTGACGAGGATTTGATCGTCCGCCGGTGTCGGCTTTTCAATGTCTGCAAGCTTGAGATTTGCCAGGCCATAATCGCAATGAACGATGGCTTTCATCGGATTGGCCGGTGCGGCCGCATTCTTTCGATCGCATTCGTTGGTCGAAGTCCAGTAAGCAATAAATCCCCAAAGGACTAGAGCAAGCACGATGATGCTCGCAGTCCATTTCAATAGGCGTTTCCATCGCTTGCGCGGCCGCTTTGCTTTTGGTTCATCGTTCATAATTCTTCCTTCCTTCTTTCTTTCTTTTGCTAACTACAGGTTTGTTGCTACTCAACCGTTATTACGACTTTTCCTCGAGCGTGGCCTTGTTCGAGATAACGGATCGCATCAGCCAGGTCGCTTAACTTGTAAGTTCGATCAATGATGAGCTTTACCTTTCCGCTTTGCATCAGATCGCCCAGAAAAGCCAGATCATTGTGATTTAGCTCAGCGTCCAGCATTCCGAATTTCTGGCTAACGAATGGCGACAACATAAGCGCTTTGATTGGGCGAGCCAATGGACCGATCAATCGGCCGTCATTCGGCCCACCGCCCCCGATCATCACGCAGATACCCTTGGGAGTCAGCGCCGATCTGAATTGTGACAGTGGCTGAGTGCCGACATTATCTAAAATTAAGTCATAACGTTGCCCAGTTTGGGCGAAGTCTTGCTTAGTGTAATCAATCACATGATCTGCGCCAATGGATCGAACAAGATCGAGATTGCGCGTGCTGCAAACGCCGGTCACGTCTGCGCCATATGATTTCGCGATCTGTACTGCGAACGTACCCACGCCTCCAGACGCACCATTGATCAACACACTTTGCCCCGGTTGCACGTGCCCTTTGTCGCGAAGAGCCTGTAGCGCGGTGATTGCCGCGATTGGAACAGACGCTGCCTGCTCAAATGTTATGTTAGCCGGCTTCAACGCCACTGCTCGAGCCTCGCGGACGCAGACGTAATCAGCGAAAGCCCCCGTTCGACCGCCGAATACCTCGTCACCTGGTTTGAATTTCGTCACGTTCTTGCCAACCGCTTCTACGGTGCCGGCAAAATCAACGCCGAGCCGTGTATCCTTTGGTTTGCGTGCTCCAAACCCGAAAAGGAATCGACCGATGTATGGCGTCCCTTCAATGAAATGCCAGTCGAGCGGGTTAACCGCAGCCGCGCGAACTTTTACCAGGAGTTGATCGTCTGCGGGAGTAGGCTTTTCGATTTCTTGAACCCTAAGATTGGGTACACCGTAGTCGCAGTACACAACAGCCTTCATAGGATTTGCAGAAGTAGCGGCGTAGCGTTCACAGTCATTGGTCGACGTCCAGTAGGTGATAAACGCCCAGGCGATCAATCCGAGCAGAATCACGCCCGCTGTCCACTTTAGTACGCGCTTCCATCGCTTAGGAGAGAGTTTTACTTTTGTTTCGTCGTTCATAATTCTTCCCTCATACTTTTTGTTAGCTGCATTCCCTCATTGGCTAGCACGCTTACTTATTGGTTCGGGAGCAGTCCGAGCTGTTGCATCATTGAAAGTTGGTCAAATGCGGACCACTCCTCTTTTATTTTGCCATCGACGATCCGCCAGATGGTTATCCCAGCCAGTTCCGCCTTTTTGCCGGTTGCGGGTAGTCCGTTGCCTGTGCCGGTATTGGTACCTCGCGCAATCCAATAGATCGTGACCAAATCTCCTTCGGCGATCAACTTCTCAGGCACGATGCTTATGTCGGAAAATGCCTGATGCCATCCTTTCAGTGCCGCCTGGTCTTCCTCCAAGGTGGCATTGCGATGGATGCCGTGGTTGACGAAATCTTTGGCGTAAAGTTGTGCAGCGAGTTCGAACCGCCCACCGCTGAGGATTTCTTCAAATGCGCGTCTTGCGATTGCTTTGTTTTGTTCCTGCAAAGAGGACGCAAAAATCAAGTTAGTAAGCAAGAATGAACAGGTGCTAATAATGCTGACTATTTTCATGAGCTTCGTTTTGTTGAGGTTTGTTGTTATTCCAAATTAATAACGACCTTCCCTCGCGCCGCAGAACGATAGTCGCGGTCCACTTCAAGAAGCGTTTTAATTTCATCGAGCTAAAGAAACACGGGTAACCGCAGCGACGCGGAGGTAGTTGAACGCGATCCGAAGCGATTCGGTTTGCTACGAGTTGATGCTCCGATTCCTTTAATCAAAAGCCAAAAACTCACCACAAGCTCGAAAATCGCCATGGGCGAATCGAACCAGTAGTCGTTAACAACTCTGTTGAAGTGAGGAAAAATTAGAAAGACAAAGGCGCAGATGACGCACCACGCAGAAGCGATAACACCGAAAGCAGCCAGTGGTTTGGGGATATATCCCGACTTCAACCACAAGTAGCTGCAAACGGTGGCGGCCAAGCCGAAGAACGGCAGGCCGACATAGTAATCGTCGAAGTTCGCTGCGATCTGCAGGCGCGCCATGGCTTGCAAGCGGTCTGCTTCGAAAACTTGCAGGTAGGCTGCGCTCCCGAGCAGTCGCAGCGCGCCGAGCAGATTAAGTGGCGCAAGGAACCATAACAACGCGAACACCAGACGGAAGAGAGCTCCGAGCAACGCGAGGATCCGATCTACCCGCTTAAGAATCACATAAAGCGATGTAAGCAGAACAACCACGCTTGCGCTGCAAATGAGGAAACAGGTAAGCGCGACTCGCACTTGAGTTTGGTGCGCCGCGAAATTCCGAGCAGTTTCGACGGCATTGCCCGGTACGAGCAACGGGCTGAGCAACGCATAGTTTCCGACGACCACGATCACGAACGCGAACAGGCCGCTCACGCCCGCGATCTTTGCAGCGACTCGTTGGGAATTGTCGATCGTGTTCATGCCTTCATTTCTACGCTATGGCGGGTGTGAGCGATGGCACCTTTGCGCCTCTGATCAGGAGCCAAAGCATGATTGCCATTTCGGCGAAGAACGCCGGTTGCAACCAGGCGAAGGCGGTTTCGTAATTATACGGGAAGAATTGCGCCGTAATGCTAAGCGCAATCCAGGCGAAGCAGGCGATGATCAGCCAAACGCCCAGCAAGCGGGGCAGGAAACCGGAGCGAAAAACAAGCAAGCCGAAAGGAAAGAGCCATACGCCCCAGAAAATCTCACTGATGAACTCTCCCTGACTGTCCAATCGGATGAACAGCATGGCGAGTGCGTCAAGTTGCGGTTTATCGAATACGGTCAAAAATTCGCCGCCACGAAAAAGAATAACTGCCGCGATATTGTTCAGTGCATTCAGAAAGCCAACCGCGGCGGACACTAAAACGAAGCTCACCATCAGCAATGCCCACGTGTTGTTTACGCTGCTGAGCAAACGATACAGAGCGATCGCGAGGCAGATAAAAATTACGTGCCCAATCAGATCGCCGAAGATCGACAATCGAAACATCGTTTCGTGTGCCAGAATATTGTCAGCCGTGGCGGCGGCGTTGCCGCGTACGATGAGTTTGCCCGGAACATAAAGCATCGCGAATGGCGCAATGAGGACGAGCGACAAATAGATCGCGCCGGCGATGCGCGCGGCTTTCTTGAGTGGGTGCATAGGATTTCTCTCCTTCATTATCAGGCATGGGCTGCTAAGTTGTTATTCAAGCGCTATAACGACTTTCCCGCGAGCGTGTCCTTGTTCGAGGTAACGAAGCGCCTCCGGGACATCACTGAGCTTGTAAGTCCTGTCGATAACAGGCGTCACCTTTCCGGATTGCATCAAATCGGCCAGGATCGTCATGTCCTTTTTATTAAATTGCGCGATGTAGCTGATGAACTTTTGGCCGACGAACCGTGACCGCAGATATGCATCGAACTCACCAGCCAAACGCTTCGCGAAACCGTCGTGCCATCCCGCTCCTCCGACCCCAGCCATGACGCAGACCCCATTTGGGTTCAAAATGCGTCGGCGTTCCGAGAACGAATGATTTCCTATGAGATCGTAAATCAGGTCGTAGCGCTGATCGGTTTTGGTGAAATCCTCTTTGGTGTAATCAATCACGTGGTCTGCGCCGATTGATCGGACAAGATCGAGATTGCGCGTGCTGCATACGCCGGTCACCTCCGCGCCGAATGATTTCGCTATTTGCACCGCGAAAGTTCCCACGCCGCCCGAAGCACCGTTGATCAAGACTTTCTGGCCGGACTGGATCTTTCCTTTGTCGCGAAGGCCCTGGAGCGCAGTAAGCGCAGCCACCGGAGCCGACGCTGCTTGCTCGAACGTCATGTTGCTGGGTTTTGGCACGACTCCGCGATCTGACAGAACGCAGACATACTCAGCGATGGAGCCGTTTCTCCCGCCGAAAACTTCGTCACCGGGCTTGAAGTTCGTGACGTTCTTGCCAACTGCCTCGACGGTTCCGGCGTAGTCAACGCCTAGTCGAGTGTCCTTTGGTTTGCGCAACCCAAGCAGCGGACGAATCAACCACGGGCCTCGAATGGTGAGGTCGAGAGGAT
>Ga0209648_10006123_pt1 | contig 10350 bp, 9 predicted proteins | sample GraSoi2013_115cm_FD_185830 | JGI IMG/M metagenome (GOLD analysis project Ga0209648, IMG submission 185830) | Grasslands soil microbial communities from the Angelo Coastal Reserve, California, USA - Sample 9_17_2013_115cm (SPAdes) (version 2) | ecosystem: Environmental > Terrestrial > Soil >...
CCAGAGTGGCGAATAAGCCTCGCGCAGGTAGATGTACTGCCCTCCGGCATGGGGAAAAAGCGCTGCTAACTCACCATAAGAGAGCGCCGCAGTGACAGTGAGCAATCCCGTGAGAATCCAGGTGAGAAGCAGCCCACCTGAAGAGCCCGTTTGCCGTGCAATATCTGCCGCCACGATAAAAATTCCCGAACCAATCATCGACCCAACGACGATCATGGTGCCGTCAAACAACCCAATGGCGCGGACAAAGCCAGGTTCACTCTTGACAGGTGCCTGAGAGAGAGGATGCGTCGTATCCGCCATTCGCCGCTTTCCTTAAACCGCCGCCGCGTGATTCGCTGCTTCAAGCATTTCGATGTACTGCCGGGCGCGGGCGCCGGGATCCGCCGCGCGGAAAATGTCGCTGCCGACCGCGACCGCATCGGCCCCAACTTCTATTACGCCAGCAGCTCGGTCGAGAGTGATTCCGCCTATTGCAACGATTGCCTTATCGGTTAGCTTGCGCACCTGGCTGATGAACTCGGTTCCCACCACGGGATCAGAGTTTACTTTTGTGGATGTCGAAAATATCGGCCCGACGGCAATATAGTCAGCGGACGTCGCCGCAGCAGCGCGAAATTGAGGAAGGTTATGCGTGGAGATGCCCACCCATTTCCCCGGCCCGGCCACAGTGCGCGTTCGCTCCACGTCGAGGTCCTCTTGCCCGACATGGACACCATCCGCGCCGGAAAGAAAAGCGACGTCGGGCCGGTCATTCACGATGAACGAGACGCCCCGCGAGCGGAGAAGTCCCGAGAGTCCCCGCGAGGTGTGGAGGAGTTCACGCGCCGATGCCTGTTTATTCCGGTATTGAAGGAGACGCACCCCAACATCAGCCAGCTGCCGCGCGCAGTCTGTTTCCGGTGTGCTAAGCAGTGCAGCGTCCAATATCACATAGAGCTTTGGAAGAACAAGTCGCATCGCCGGCTATTTTCCGTCCGTTCTCAGCAGATTCTCGATAAAATGAGTGTCAAGAATCCCTGCCGCGAAGTCGGCGTTAGCAAAAATTCTGCGATGCAGCGGTATGGAGGTCTTGATACCCTCGATGACGAACATTTCGAGCGCGCGCCTCATGCGGCCGACCGCTTCCGTGCGGTCGCGCCCTCGGACGATGAGCTTGGCGATCAGCGAGTCATAATAAGGGGGAATTATCGCATCCGCATGGGTTGCGGAGTCCACGCGCACTCCTGTTCCGCCAGGTGGTTGAAACGTGGTGATACGCCCCGCCGACGGCACAAACGTCTCCGGGTCTTCGGCATTGATGCGGCACTCAATCGCGTGTCCGGAAAATTGAATTTCTCCCGCCGCGTCTTCCAGCCGTTCCCCGGCCGCGATGCGGATTTGCGCTTTAATCAAATCGACCCCCGTAACCATCTCCGTCACTGGATGTTCCACTTGAATGCGCGTATTCATTTCGATGAAATAGATCGACCCATCTTGATCCATCAGGAATTCCACCGTACCGGCATTGGTATAGCCGATCTTCTCCAGTGCTCGAACTACTTTGGCCCCCAATTCCTTCCGCCGCTTTGCGTCCAACGCCGGCGACGGTGATTCCTCCACCAGCTTCTGGTGCCGCCGCTGGATGCTGCACTCGCGCTCCCCCAGGTGAATCACCTTGCCGTGCTGATCCCCGAGCACTTGAAACTCAATGTGCCGCGGACGTTCGATGAACCGTTCCACGTAGACATCCGGTGTGCCAAATGCCTGCTGCGCCTCGCTCCTCGCGGTTTCATAGGCGGCCAGCAGCTCTTCTTGTTTCCGAACGACGCGCATCCCGCGTCCGCCCCCGCCCGCGCTAGCCTTCAGGATCAGCGGATAGCCGAGCCGGGCTGCCTCTTTAGCGAGCTGCTCCCCTCCCTCGACTACGCCTTCACTACCGGGCACCGTGGGAAGGCCCGCAGCAGTTATTTCCCGGCGCGCGCGGTCCTTTTCCCCCATCATTTCGATCACTTCGGCGGTCGGTCCGATGAAGGTGATCTCGGAAGCCTCGCACACCTTGGCAAAATTGGCGTTCTCGGACAAAAAACCGTAACCCGGATGAATCGCGTCCACATTGGTGATCTCGGCCGCGCTGATGACTTGGGGAATGTTCAGGTAGCTTTCACTACTCCGGGGAGGGCCAATGCAGACGGCTTCGTCGGCAAACCGCACATGGAGGGAGTTGCGGTCCGCCTCCGAATAAACAGCTACGGTCGAGATGCCCAGTTCTTTGCAGGCGCAAATGACCCGCAGAGCGATCTCCCCGCGATTGGCGACAAGAATCTTCTGGAACATAGCCTCGGTCGCCGGCTACTTTTTCCGGCTCCGCCGGATGCCAAAAAGGGGCTGGCCATACTCGACGGGCTGACCATTTTCCGCAAAGATGCGGACGACCTCGCCACTCTCATCGGATTCAATTTCGTTCATCAGTTTCATCGCTTCCACGATGCACAGGGTCTGTCCGGCCTCTACGAATGCGCCGACCTTCACAAATGCCTCGGCGCCGGGGCTGGGAGATCCATAGAACGTCCCCACAATGGGCGACTTGACCAGATGCAAGTCTTCGCTCGATCGACCCTCTGAGGCCACCTGGGTGGCTGGAGTCGCCGGTTCGGCCGGCGCCAATGGGTTCGCCACGATGATTTCCGGCGCAGCCAAGATCCGGGGAGTTCCATAAGCGGCCCCGGCAGAGGGTTTTCGCAATCGAATTCGCAGGTCTCCCCGGGAGTATTCGAACTCCTCGAGGTTGTGTTCACCCATAAAACGCAGGAGTTCTTCAATTTGCTGGATTTCGGGCTTTTCGAAGGATGGGCTGGCGGACGATTTCGAAGATTTCTTTCGTTTCATACCGGTGTCAGAGCTCGATAAAATCCCGCCGAACGCGGGTAATTACTTCGGTTCTGCCTGCGTGTACGGCGACGTCGTCTTCGATCCGAATTCCCCCGACGCCGGCAATGTATACCCCCGGTTCAATAGTGATCACGTTTCCAGGGACGAGCCGTCGCTCTTGCCCTCGTGCAACCCGGGGTTCTTCATGCACTTCTAGCCCAAGGCCGTGGCCCGTACCGTGTGCAAAGTAGCGGTCTAGGCCATAGCCCGCCAGGACTCGCCTCGCGGCGGCGTCCACATCCCCGCAGATGGCACCATCTTTGACTGCGGCGATGGCTGCTTCCTGTGCTTCATGCACCGCTTTATACCACAGGCGGATGCGGGCGGGCGCCCGCCCCGCGAAAACCGTGCGGGTAATGTCGCTACAATAGTGGGCGAGTATAGCACCCAGGTCTAGCACGACCAACTCATTTTTCCTCAGTTGCTTGGCCGTAGGCCGCGCATGCGGCAGGGCGGTTCGTTTTCCAAAGGCAACAATAGTCTCAAAAGATGGGCCAGACCCCCTCCTCCGCATCTGGTACTCGATTTCTCCCCCAATTTCGATTTCGCGCACTCCAGGCTTGAGCAGCGGCAGTATGCCCTCGAGCACCTGACCCGCCAGGATGCCCGCCCTGCGTATCCAGGCTAATTCAACGTCTTCCTTTCGCATCCGCAGCTTCTCGACCAACCCAGGAGCCGCAATCCAGCGTAAGCGCGATCCTGAGGCCTTTCGTAACACCTGGAGTTGCGCCACGGTCAGTTGATCCGGGTCGAATCCGGCTCGCCGGCTGCCAGCCGTCTCAAGGAGTACGCCCACACTGGAAAATAGGGAACCCTTCTGGAGGACAATTCGAATGCCAGTAGTTTCCTCGCGGGCTTGCGCAAGGAAACGGCCATCGGTAATCAGTGAGCTCCCTTCGCGGGAAACAACCAGGACGCCGGCATCTCCCCCGAAACCCGTTAGGTAATACAGGTTCGCGGGCTTCGTGACCAGCAGGTGGTCCAACTTCGATCGCGCGAATTCCGCCTGGAGAGCGCGCCGACGTTGAGCAAAAGTTCTTTTCATAAACAAATCGAGGAGACCGTAGTCTCCTCGATTTTGACCCTCAGGCAAAGTTTTGAATAAGCGACTCTGGAGCCGCTTATCCCGGGATAATCCGCGGCGTCAGGAAGAACAACAATTCCTGCGACTGCACGTTTACGTTGGTGCGTTTAAAGAGGTGTCCGATAAGTGGCAAGCTGCCTACCAGCGGAACCTGGGTGATGTCCACACGCTGCGTCGAGATAATGATTCCGCCGATGACCACCGTGCCGCCATCTGCGACCAACACCTTCGTTTCAGCTGCTTGCGTGTCCAGCGCGGGAACGCCCTGAACGCGTGGTATACCGGCGTCAATCTGCGTGTTTTCGACCAGCACGTCCATGAATACCGTGCCTTCGGCGGTGATCTGTGGCGTGACTTCCAGCTTCAGAACCGCGTCGATAAACTGCACGGAAATGGTGTTGTTGATCGTTGTCTGAATCGGAATCTTGGTGCCCTGCTTGACCTGCGCCTTCTCGTTGTTTTGCGTAATCACTTTCGGCTTGGAGAGCAATTTGCCGACGCCTTTGGCTTCCGCCGCCGTGATAAAGAAGTCCAGGGCGAAGTTGGGCGAACGGTGACTGAATCCGAGCCCGCTGGTCGGTGTACCCGCGGAAAGGAACGTGTTCAGGGGAAGACCTGAGGTGATACCGTTTCCGCTTGTGCTGCCGCTACCAATCGTAATTGGCGGTGGGGGAGTCGTATTTGTCACACCGCTGCCGCCGACCGCTGGCGTCCCGGCAAAAAGCGATCGGCCGCTTGTGACCGTGCCTGCAAAACCTAGCTCGGTGCCGATGTCCCGAGCGAAAGAACGCGATGCCGAAACGACGCGCGCTTCAATTTCCACCTGCTGCGATTTGCGGTCAAGCTGCCGAATCAGGTTGTCGAGAGTCGGTATGGTCGATGGAATATCGCGAACGATGAGCTGATTCGAACGGTCATCGGAAAGAATATCTCCTCGTGTCGAGAGAAATTTCTTGAGCACATCCCTCATCGCCGAGGCCTTGGCGTAACTCAGGACGCGCGTCACCGTGACGGGAGCAACTGCTTCCGCCTGCGCTTTCGCAAGATCGCGCTCCGTTTCCGCTTCTTTCTTCAGGGTATCGCGGGTGGCAATTCGCAGGACATTGCCGTTGAGCTGTTTGTCCAGGCCGTTATTCTGCAGCACGATATCCAGCGCCTGATCCCACGGCACCTCGTCCAAGACGATCGTTAAGGTACCCTTCACTGCCGGGTCCAGGACGACGTTAAGTCCACTGATTTCATGGACCAACCGGAAGAAATCGCGCAGATCCACTTCTTTCAGGTTTACGGAGATCGGTTCTCCGGTGTACTTGCTCGCTGTCGCGGGCGTTGCCTGAGACGCGGTGGTCGCCATCGTGGACGCAGCACTACTTGCTTGTTGCGCGGCCTGTTGAGCAGCCTGCTGCGCCAACGCTTGCGGCCGCGCAGGTTCCGTCTGTCCGTCATACGACGCCAATAAGAACGAGGGCTGGGTCAGTTCGCCCGGCAACGCAAAACGAGGAGATGGAATGCGTAATGAGTTCTCGGAGCGGCTGGTCACTCGCCGCGGCGCTGCCGTTGCGTAATGGAAACCCGGCCGCGTTTTGGAACCGTCTTGTGATGTGATCGTCGTGGCCGAGGGAGCCTCGGCGGGTGATTCCGGCTGCGTTTCGAAGTAGATGACCACTGTCGCGCCATCATGGGAGATCTGGTACGGAGCTGCTGCCGTTAGGTCAATTACGATGCGTGCGATATCCGGGCGGTACTGTCCGAGACGCACCCCGCGCACGGGAGCAGATACACCCGGAATCGCCGTCTTTTGCACCGCCAGCCGCGCGCCGGCAAAATCCAGCACCAACCGGTCAGGGTTCTGCATCCGGGCGGCGTGGACATCCAGACGCCCCTCGCCTTCCACCCGCACGCTGGCGCGCCGCGGCGCCTGCGTGATGGCAACGCTGGAGATTACCGTTGAAACCGCGGTCGCGCCGGCGGGCTCCTGCGTTTGAGCAAGCACCGGGCTCGTGGCCGCGGTCATGCTCGCAAGAATCAGGCAGCTGGACCGGAGGGCCGGCCAATTCGTCTTCATTGCAGTTCTCCTGGACTGGAGTAAATTCTCTTGTTCACCTGACGTTCCACCGGTTTGCCGAACGCATCTTTTCCGGTTTCATGGAACGAAACGCCATCCATCGCAATCTTTTCCACGCGCCCGTCATAGAGTTGGTCTCCTTCGCGGAGGAAGTACGTCCGCGATTGAGGATTCGTCACCACCGCAATCATCCCGTTGGGAGCCTTCACGACTCCGTCGAGCCGCAGCGTGCTGACCTGCAACCCGGCCTTGCCCGGCGGAAGCTTGCTGATCGCATCCGCCGCCGATTTTTGACGGCTGACAAGCGATTCGAATGGATCGCGCCTCGCCACCTTGGCCTCCGACTCCACTGGCGCGGATTTCATCGCTGCCCGCGCGGCGGGCTTAGCGGGTTTCTTGGCGCCAGACCTCACCCCTGGCTTCGCGGGCGCTTTCACTGCTCTCTTGGCTGGCGGCTGAGCTGTCGGCTTGGCCGGCGCACGAGCAGCGGGCTTCGCTGATGTGCTGGCTGCTGGCTTAGCCGGCGCTTGAGCAGCAGGCTTCGCGGGTGCGCTGGCTGCTGGCTTGGCTGGCGCTTGAGCAGCAGGCTTCGCGGGTGTGCTCGCCGGGGGGTTGGCTTGCGCCAACACGCCGGGTGCGACCCCTGCGAGCAAAGTCCCTAGTACGAGAGTCTTGGCAAAATGCATAGTTCGCTCATTCCCGTTCAGGGTTTCCCAGCCGGCTTCGCTTGAGCTTTCGCCCCTGCTGCGGGAGCCGCGCTCAAGTCCGCTGGCTTGGTGAAGAATGTTGTTGCCGTAAAAACGCCTGAAACTGTCGTACCCGGGCGAATCGGATATTTCGTGACCTTCGCCTTGTCAGGATCTTCGAATACCAGGTCGCCCACATTGATAATCCGCGAAAGCCGGCCAAGGCGGCCAAAAAAGTCCAGTATGTTGAAATAGGGGCCATCCGCCTGAACCTCGAACGGCATCTCGTAGTGGTAGTCGCGTGGCACGATGGCCTGGGACGTAAGCCGGCGAAGCTGTACGTTCGAAGCGGTGGCGGCTCCCTGAATCAGGCGAATAAACTCATCGACTTCTTTCTCTTCGGGAACGATAGTCTTCAGCGTATCGAGCTGTTTGTTCAACGCGTCCATCTGCTGCTTCAATTCACCGTAACGCTGCTTGTAAACCTGAAGCTGCGTCACTTCCTGGCTCAGCTGGCTACGCTCGCGGACGGCCTTATCCACTGCGTCGCGCTCCTGCGCCACTGGGGAGAAGGGGACATATACGCCAACTAGGACCAGCACTACCGCGACCGCCGCGGCGACCAAACCCTGCATGATGACCGACATATCTCGAAACGGATTGGCCATTGCGCCCCCTTACCCTTTCTTGGCCGGTGCCGAAGCTGCTGCGGGCTGTGCCGGTGCGCTGGCCCGATTCGCCTGCGCCGGCGGACCCGCTTGCGGCGGACCTATTTCCGCGGAGATTTGGAACAAAAATGTCTGAAGCGCCGTGTTTTTCTCGTCTTGCTTCGATTCCTTGATTTCCACCTTCTGGAAATATCCCGAGCGTTTTAGCGCGGTGATAAAGTTGGCCACGGCATTGATCGAAGCCGACGCGCCTTCGAAGGCAATGGTATTGGCCTTCCTTGTCATCGAAGACAGCCACAGATTTTCCGTCCGCGAGACCGTGTTTGCGACCATGTCCAGAAGCTCCTGGCCCCCCGTCCGGTCGCGCTGCAACTGTTCGATCACGCTGACGCGCTGTTGCAGAACTTGCTTCTGCTTCTCGAACGATTCCACTTGCTGTTTAATAACCTGAAGTTCCGTCTTCTGCGCTGTCAGCGTTTTGATCTTGTTATTCTCGTCGCTCAATTGCGTTTGCAACGAATGGTAGAAGTAGGCGAGAACCACCAAGCCCACCACGACCCCGATGCCGATGAATGCCACCGGCAATGCCGCGCCTGTATCGACCGGACGGCGCCCCGCCCTCGGCCGTGCTTGTCCAAGAAGGTTTATGCGAATCATGGCTAGTCAAAGCTCCTCAGTGCCAGACCCACGGCGATGACCAGCCGCGGAGCCAACTCGCGGATTTGATCATCGCTATGCCGGCCGGGATTGATGAGCACTTTCCGAAACGGATTCAGTTCCTCTACGGGCATCGCAAACTCTTCCCGCAGCAGGTCCACCAGTCCGGGAACGCGGGCCGTGCCGCCGGCCACCACAATGCGCTGGATATTCTCACCGCTCGCCGTGGCGCGGAAGAAGTCGAATGTCTTCTGTATTTCCAGCGTGAGAATGTCGGAAACGCTGCGCAAAATCTGCTGCTTCTGCTCGTCCGTCACGCTTGGCAGCGTATCGCCCTTCTTTAGCCGTTCGGCGTCCTCGAAGCTCAGGTCCAGTTCCTTCTGCAGCGCGTCGGTATATTGATTGCCACCCACGCTGACGTCGCGCGTGAAGAGCGGTACGCCGCCGCGGACGATATTGATGTTCATCACGCTCGCGCCGATGTTGAGCAGCGCTACGGTCTGGCCTGCATCTGGCTCATAGTTGACTTCGAAACAATTTTGCAAGCCGAAGGCGTCGATATCCACGACCACCGGCGTTTTCCCGGCCTGCGCCAGCACGTTGGTGTGATTCAAAATCTTGTCCTTCTTTACCGCCACGAGCAGAACATCCATCTGCGAGTCCATGGACTCCAGCAGTTGGTAACTCAAATTCACGTCGGCGATGTCGAACGGAATATGCTGGCTCGCTTCCGACGGAATGCGGTCGTACAGTTCTTCCTCGCTCATCAGCGGGAGTGGCACGCGCTTGACGATGACGGAGTGCCCTGAAACGGATGTCGCCACATTCTTCGTCTTGATGCGCTGCGCATCGAAGATTTTGCTGATGGCGTTGGCCACTTGCGGCGCGTCCATGATCGCACCGTCCACCACGGTGTCCGGCGCAAGATTCTCCATGCCAAAGCTCACGAGTTCATAGCCCGCCTTGGTGGATCTCAATTCCAACGCTTTGATGGAGCTGGAGCCGATGTCCAGCCCTACCAGCTGCCTTGACTTTTTCCCCAGTCCGAGCATATCGCGGCCTCTTTCCCTGTTCCTCGCGCCGGCCTAACGGCGCCTCACGTGCGCCTGGCTCATCTTGCGTTCCATCCAGCGGTCCAGAATCGTCTTACGCAGTTTCCACCGATTACCAAGTTTGAAAGCGGGAATTTCGCCCTCCGTGATGTAACGGTACAGGGTGTCCGGGGATATCCCCAGATACTGAGAAGCCTGCCGCACATTCATCACTTCGCGCGATTCACTCACGAGGAACGCCACCCCGGCATTCGAAGACACGCCTGAAATCTTGTCGTAATCTTGACCGTCCGGTGCACCCCGGCCTGCGCTGCGGAATCCCTGAGGTGCGCCCCGTGCAAGCGTTATGACACTGCTCCCGTCCGACCGTCAAGGGATTCTATGCCGTAGTTGTCCTAAGAATAGGGGTAGTTACCGGTAATTAGGGGGTAGTTCGGGGCAGATGGCGCCAAATATTGTATTGCGGCGCTCCTGATACCACAAGCTATTGTGTTTTACGCGATTTCCGCCCCCTGTCCGCTGGGCCGGTTATCCTTTGTCAGCAGTTTTTTCCCGCACGCAATCAACGCTGGGTCCTTCCGAGCCTGGATGCGGAATGAGACTCGCTAGTGTGAGTTCTTCGGTGAATTTCGCCCTTGTTTTTCTCACCTCGGTCGTCCGGTGAGTTTCTCTGGCCACATGTCGCTTTACTTACAGTCCGAATGTCTTCCAAAGCGTATCGACCCGCTTCTTTGTTATCTCATCCATCAATATCTCGTCAGGCCAAGGGCGCGCGAAGCCTTCTGCCGCCCATTTGCGCGTGGCATCGATCCCCATCTTCGAACCGAAATCTTGCAGCCTCGCCGCATGATCGAGCGTGTCCATGGGGCCAAAGGTGAATTGCACGTCGCGTTCGGGATCGATCGCGCACAGCGTTTTCCAAACGACTTCTCTGTAGTTGTGCGCGTCCACGTCGTGATCCACCACCACAATCACCTTTGTGAACATGGCCTGCCCTAGCGACCATATCGCATTCATGATTTTCCGTGCGTGGCCCGGATATGACTTCCGAATCGCCACGATCATCAGGTTATGAAATATGCCCTCTGCCGGCATGGCCACGTCCACGATTTCCGGATACTGCATCTTCATCACCGGCAGGAACACGCGTTCCACGGCATAGCCCATGTAGAAGTCTTCCTGAGGAGGCGGCCCCACAACGGTAGTCAAATAAATGGGATCCTTCCGT
>Ga0209648_10006124_pt1 | contig 10346 bp, 9 predicted proteins | sample GraSoi2013_115cm_FD_185830 | JGI IMG/M metagenome (GOLD analysis project Ga0209648, IMG submission 185830) | Grasslands soil microbial communities from the Angelo Coastal Reserve, California, USA - Sample 9_17_2013_115cm (SPAdes) (version 2) | ecosystem: Environmental > Terrestrial > Soil >...
CGGAAGACGTTCGCGCTGCGATAGCGTTCGCAGCTGCGTCTGCCGAAGAAGACTTACCTGTGCCAGCCGTGCCACACATTCGATGAAAATCAAGCTGGATGAGAATCTTCCTCACCGGCTTGCAGCGTTACTGAAAAATTTGGGCCACGAGGTCGATACTGCTCATGAAGAACAGCTTGTCGGCCACACGGACGCGGAGATTTGGCAAGCTGCTCAGAAGGAATCGCGGTTTCTGATTACTCAGGACCTGGATTTTTCCGACACGCGGCAGTTTGCTCCTGGGTCGCACCATGGCATCCTCCTGCTGCGTCTTCATTCTCCAAGCCGAGCGAACCTGATTGATCGAATTACGGAATTATTCCAAAAGGAAACTGTCGAAGAGTGGGGCGGATGCTTTGTCGTGTCCACGGAACGCAAGATTCGCGTGGTGAGACCTAACCGCAAGCCAAAAAAGTAAGGTCCATCAAGTGACGCCGCACGGGAGCAAGCGGCGGCGGGTTACATAGTTTGTGCGGGTGTCGTAATGCTGTAAAATAGGCATTCGTTCAGCCCTATGGCTTCTCCCTTTAATATCATCTCGAACGCGCCGGCGCCGATGGTGCCGCCTCCGGGGGCGCATCCGCGGCCGGAGTGGCTGCGGGTCAAGTTTTTTGGCGGCGAGCGGTACCAGGATTTGAAGCGCATCATGCGCACGCTGGACCTGCACACGGTGTGCGAGAGCGCGCGCTGCCCGAACATGGGTGAGTGCTGGGAGCACGGCACCGCTACGTTCATGATTTTGGGGGACATTTGCACGCGGGCATGTGGCTTTTGCGCGGTGCCCTCGGGCAAACCCGTGGGGCCGCCAGACGAGGAAGAACCGTTTCGCGTGGCGGAGGCGGTCGCGCGCATGGGTTTGCGCTATGCGGTGGTGACTTCGGTCAACCGCGACGATCAACGGGACGGCGGGGCGCATATTTTCGCGCGCACGATCGAAGAGATTCGCCGGCGCGTGCCGGGCTGCAAGGTGGAAGTGCTGATTCCGGACTTCCGCGGCGATTGGAACGCGCTGAATACGGTGCTCGCCACCAAGCCGGACGTGCTGAATCACAACACGGAGACGGTGCCGCGGCTGTACCGGCAAGTGCGCAAAGGCGCTGTGTATGAGCGGTCGCTCGAGTTGCTGCGGCGCTCGAAGCAAGCGCATCCGGATGTGCCTACGAAGACGGGTTTGATGCTGGGCCTCGGCGAGGAAAAAGAGGAAGTGCTCGCCACTTTGCAGGATTTGGCGGCGCAAGGCACCGACATTCTGACGCTAGGCCAGTATCTGCAGCCTACGCGCGAGCATCTGCCCATCGTTCGCTACGTGCATCCGGACGAATTTGCGGAATTCAAGATGCGTGGCGAAGCGATGGGATTTAAGCACGTCGAAGCGGGACCGCTGGTGCGGTCGTCGTACCACGCTTTCGAGCAAACCGAGTCGGCCGTTGGGTAGGATTGTTCTTCAATTGCTTACGTCAGAGTGCCGGAGAGACCGAAAAAGCGGCGGCGAGACCGCCGCACTCCACAAAACCCTTTCCCTCGGTAGATCAAGGTTTGGGTGGTTGAAATTCGGCTAGTCCGAATTGCCAGAGAGCAAAGCTCCATTCATCGGCGAGCTCTTGTTCCCTCTGAGTCTTGGTTGAACCGATTCCGTGGCCGGCGTCGTAGTCTACGCGCAGCAAAACGGGCTTGCCGCTCGAGGTTGCCGCTTGCAGACGCGCGGCCATCTTCCCAGGCTCCCAAGACACTACGCGCGGATCATTGAAGCCGGTGGTCACCATCACCGCCGGATAGGGAGTTCCATCCTTGACGTGCTCATAGGGGCTCATTTCATATAGGGCTTTGAAACCGTCGGCTTCCTTCACGGTTCCAAACTCAGGAATGTTGGGAGGCCCATTGGGAGTGAACTCGGCGCGCACCACGTCGGACATGGGCACAGCGTCGACGGCTACGGCGAATAGCTCGGGTCGCTCGGTAATGGAACGTCCAATCGTGACGCCGCCCGCGCTGCCTCCTTCGATGGCCAAGCGGCTCGTCGAAGTGTACTTGTGGTTGATCAGATATTCAGCGCAAGCGATGAAATCCTTCCAGGTATTCGGCTTTTTCAAAAGTTTGCCCGCGAGATGCCAGTCCTCGCCGTATTCGCCGCCGCCCCGGACATGCGCTACGGCGAATACGCCGCCGTGCTCGTACCAAGCGATCATTTTGGGGTCGTAGAAGGGATCAAGCGTGATGCCGTACGCGCCGTACCCTTCCAAAAGCGCGGGGTTCGAGCCATCGAGCTTTACACCTTTTCTGTACACGATGGAAAGGGGGACCAGCGTTCCGTCGTAGCTTTTGGCTTTGACTTCTATCGACTCGAGATCGGCAGGAGCGTCAAACTTTCCCGTCGGCTGCAGCTTTGTGTCGGTCACGTTTTTTTCGATCGGACTATAGTCGTAGATCTTGCGCGCCTTGGTCCATGAGGTCAGCTCTACGAGCGTACCCTGGACGCGCTGCTCCGTCGCCGAGAGTCCCACAGTGCCCTCGAATGGCAGCTGAATCTGTTGGGGCTTGCCGCCGGAATAAGGCAACCGAACCAACCGTCCGAGGCCTCCGTCCAGTTCCTGAATGTAGAGCGCGTCGCTGGCGGCCGCGATATTTTGGACGACCGCCTCACTTGGTGGCACTACGACTTCCGCGCCTGCCACGTCGGGATCGGAGAGCTTGGTGTGCAGGACTTTGTAGCGCGAGGCGCCATGATGGGACAACAGATAGAGGTCGCCTGCGTGAACATCGAAGCCCGTCACATCGTCATCGACATCACAGAACCGCTTCCAGGGCACAGTTGCCCCGCTCAGTGCATCGAGCGGCGCGACATAGGCGGTGATCTCATTACGGACGCCGTGAGCGACTATCCCCAACGCGTACGAGGCGCTGGGCCACGTAGCGACGAACGGGATATCCGCCGGATCGATGTTCACATTCGGCGTGCCGACACCAAAGACCAGCCGGTCCTTATCCGGTGGGGTGCCCAAGACATGCAAATATGTGCGGCTGTTGAGGTAGCGGTCTGTGGGAGCAGAAGTCGCCTCCAGCTTTTGCAACCGGTTGTATAGCAACGAGCGACCGTCCGGCATCCAGGAAGGGCTGCCGAACTGAGCGCGATCGATAACGTCGCCGGTTTCTTTCGCGCTGCTTGTATCAAAGATGCGGAGCACCGCGTCCTCTGACCCTGCGGGGGAAATGCCAGCCGCGACATACTTTCCGTCAAAGGAGGGCGCGTAATAACTGATCACGTAGTGAGGTCCGCCTGCGGCCATGAATTTTGTCGGGTCGACCAGGAGTCTCTCATCGCCTTTAAGTCCATCGCGGAAATAAAGCTTGGCGACGTCTTCCGAGGCCAGCCGTTTTTGGTAGAAATAGCGGTCGCCGGGCAAGCGCCGCAAATCACTGACTCGCGCAGGCGCGCCTTCATCCAGAGTCTTGATCCGGGCCAACAGCGCGGCTCGGCCCGGGATCCGCTCCAAGACGGCGCGCGTGTAATCGTTCTCTCCCTTGAACCACGCAGCCACCTCGGGATTCGTTAGGTCTTCCATGTAGCGATAAGGGTCCGCGACTTTGACACCGAAGTATTCGTCGGTAACGACGCGCACCGGTGCGACGGGCGGCGCAGACAAGTCTGGATTATTCCAACCTGCCCCTGTTGCTACGGCCAAAATCGCGCACAGAACTATCAGGAACGCAGCGGATTGGTAGTGGCAGTGGTTTTGGGGCATGACCTTCCTCCCCGAGATGTCGAGCTCTGCGTTTAGGACCGCAGGAGCATGCGCGCCATCTTATTGCGGGCGAAAGGCGGAGTCAACGAACAGCGCTCGCTGGCTACGATTTCGATCTGCTGCCGACGAGGACGAGCGCCAGTCCCACGACCAGGAGGGCGGCCGTTGCGGCAACGGGAATTTGCGCGGTCTTTTCTTCGTCGACCGTAGCCTGGAACGAGCCAATCTTCGCAACTTGCTGTTGCTGATGGTAGGTGTAGGTGGGATGCAAAACTGCAGCGATGCCGAGCAGGAGCAGCACAACGCCGACGATGGTCAGAGTGCGTTTCACGGGGCTAACCTTAGCACGACAAAGGTAACATCAAGAAGTTGCGCATCCCGATTTGCTCGCGCTCCATACACACCCCTGCACCCTAAGGGCGCGGGGATTCGTTTGAAACGCTGGCAGGTACTACGAATGGGCAGTTGCAGCGGCGGCGGCAACTTTCTTGGCAGCCTTAGCAGCTTTGGCGGCCGTGGACGCTTTGCGGCGCCGTTTGGTCTTGGGTGGCGTGGCAGGGGCTTCGCCGATCAACTCCGCGTTCATCATGCTGGTGACGAACAGCTTTGGGCCATGGTCATCAAAATCGACCGCGGTACGCTCCTGGTCCGATGCCGTCACGATTCCCAGGCCGTACACCTCATGCTTGATAGTCTGTCCTTCTTGCATTGCTTGCACAACGTCCTCCTGGACCACTCACTCGACGCAGAATAAACTTTTTTTGGTGGGTGCCCCGGCCTGGGGAGCCAAAGCACCCCAAATTTACAGGCTAGAGACTGGTAACGTTCTCTGCCTGAAGGCCCTTGGGACCCTTTTTCACTTCAAACTCAACAGCTTGACCCTCGTTCAGTGACTTATAGCCATCCATCATGATCGCGGAGAAGTGAACGAAAACGTCCTCCCCCGTTTGACGCTGGATGAAGCCATAACCCTTTGAAGCGTTGAACCACTTCACTGTTCCTTGTTCCTTTGACACTGCTGCCGACCTCGAGTTGGAATTGCTTTGCTTCTCTTGGTCCGTTTCCTGGTTGGCCTAAGCAGTGAACGCCTCGGTCTCCCAAGCGCCGTGACATCCTCCAGCCCGCAAAAAAAGGCCGCAAAGCATGTCCTTGCAGCCCCCTGAACGAGTCAAAAGGTAATACAAGAGCAACAAATGCTGATTCAAAGAATACCACGAAAACCCTACTTTGTCCACGGTGGGCGACGCAGGGAAGGGACTTAGTATCTCTCGTAACGTGCTACAAACAGTGATGTTACCGGCGTTGTTCGGAAGGGGGACAGTGTGGAACGGCTGGAAACGTCTACTCGAGCGATTCGGGTTGAAGGGTCAAATCACCCTCGCCGGAAGACTTTTTCTCCCAGTATTTACGCACCCACGCTTCCCAGCTTTTTCCGGCTGCCGGATCGCGCCCGGAGAAAGCCAGTGCCGCGATTTCGGCATAGGAAATTCTGACACGCTGGTTGGAATCGCGCGGCAAAATGCGAACGAAGGAGTTCTCCAGCGTCGTGCCAGTCACGCGGTCAAAAATATAGCCATCAATTTTGCTGCCATCTTTCTTTGTAATCGCCACGTCGCCGCGGTAATCGAAGGCCTTTTCCAAGGCTGCGCGCAGATCGTCTTCAGTAGCAAGCTGAGGAACCCAGCCCTCAACGCTCTCGTGGACGGTTCCGGGAGCGACTTCTAGCGTTTCCGGGTCAAATTTCTGACTTGCGTTTAGGTTAGAGGCAGCGCTTGCCGCACCGTGCCGGTCGGAATGCGTTGGGGCGCTCACGCGCGCGTCTCCTCCATCTGGGTCTTGCTGGAATTAATCTGCACCAGCGGATTGAATGCGTGCACGGGCTTTGCCGGCTCGTTCAGCAGGGCCAACGCATCCGAATCTTCGTATCTGCCGGCGAAAGCCGACTTGGCCGCCGCCCAGATGCCACGCAAGCCGCTAAAGGTGTAATCCACCGCGCTGGCTTCATAGCCACTGTGCACCATGCAGTTCGCGCACTTGGGATTCCCCGACTCGGTTCCGTAATTCTGCCATTCCACGGAGTCCAGTAGCTCCTGGAACGAGTCGGCATAGCCATCCTGTAGCAAATAGCAGGGCTTCTGCCAGCCGAAGATGTTGTAGGTGGGCATGCCCCAGGGAGTGCACTTGTATTGCTGCTTGCCCATCAGGAATTCCAGGAAAAGGGATGATTGATTGAATCGCCAGCTCGCCTTGCGATTGGAAAGAATCGCGCGGAACAAGCGGCGCGTGCGGGCGCGGCCCAGGAAGTGCTTTTGATCCGGCGCCTTATCGTAGGAATAGCCGGGAGAGAGCATCATGCCCTCGACGCCCAGCTCCATCATTTCGTCAAAAAACGCCCGAACACTGTTGGGATCGGCGCCGTCAAAGAGGGTGGTGTTTGTCGTCACGCGGAATCCCCGCTTGACCGCCTCCTTGATGCCTTCCATGGCCAGGTCGTAGCCGCCCTCGCGGCAGACCGAAAAATCGTGATGCTCGCGCTGGCCATCCATATGCACGGAAAAAGTCAGGTATTTGCTGGGCTTGAATAAGTGGAGCTTTTCTTTCAGCAGCAGCGCGTTCGTGCACAGGTAGATGTATTTCTTGCGCGCTACGAGGCCTTCGACAATTTTGTCGATCTGCGTGTGCATCAGCGGCTCGCCGCCCGGAATCGAAACCATCGGCGTGCCGCACTCATCGACCGCCTTGAAACACTCCTCGGGCGTCAATTCCTTCTTGAGAATGTGCGGTGGATACTGAATTTTGCCGCAGCCCGCGCAGGCTAGATTGCAGCGGAACAGCGGCTCCAGCATCAGCACAAACGGATAGCGTTTGCGCCCCCGCAGCTTCTGCTTCAGCACGTAGGTGGCGACAGTCCAAGCTTGTGATATCGGTACGGGCATTGAGCCTGCTTATCTCCGAATTGACAGGGGAACAGGAACCGGCCCCCAGCCTCCCTTATTGTAACCGACAAAACGCGAATTCGCCGCCATTGGTTTCGGCGGATGCAAAGCAATGTTCCTGGCTGGAACATCGGCGGCGCGTTTCGGCGGCGCCGATGCGTTTATCACCCTCGGCTGGGCGTAAACTATTTTCTGGCACGCGCAAACCCATGTCGCGACCCAACCTCCTCTCGCTCTTCGATGATTTCCGCCGCAACGGGCGCGACGTCGCCGCAATCCAGCGCCGCGGGTACCGGCGCGAAGCCTGGAACTATGCGAGGCTGGCCGGGGTTGCCTCCCGGCTCGCGCACGATTTGAAACAACGCGGAATCGGCGCCGGCGACCGCGTCCTGCTTTGGAGTCCTAACGGCGCGGAATGGATGGCTGCGTTTTGGGGATGCCTGCTGCGCGGCGCAGTCGCAGTGCCCATGGATGACGGCGCTACCCCCGACTTCGCCGCGCGTGTTGCACGTGAAACGTCGGCCAAACTAGTCATCGCCTCTGCGGGAAAACCTACCCTCAACGCCGCCATCCCTACACTGAATATGGAGGATTTAGCTGGCGCCGCCGGGCAGCCATTCATCACGATCACTCAGCATGACTTGCGCCAACCGCGCCCGCCTTTCTACCAATCCTTCGCCGATGAGCCGATCACGCGCAGCCACGTTGCGGAAATCCTCTTCACTTCGGGCACGACCGCTGAGCCGCGCGGCGTCGTCCTGACTCACGGGAATTTCCTGGCTAACCTCGAGCCGCTCGAGAGGGGGATCGCCCCTTACCGCAAGTACGAGCGCTGGTTTCATCCGCTGCGCTTTGTCACGCTGGTTCCGCTCAGCCACGTCTTCGGCCAGTTCATGGCGCTGTTTGTTCCACCGCTGCTCGGCGCTGCCGTCGTTTTCGAGGTGTCTCCGAACGCTGCGGAAGTGATGCGGACCGTCAAGCGCGAACGCGCGACGGCATTGATCGCCGTTCCGCACATGCTCGACCTGTTGCGCAACGGCATCGTGCGCGACCTCGAGGCGCGCGGCGAACGCGAATGGTTCGAGACCACATTCCAGACTGCGAGCGGCCAGAAGTTTTTGCGCCGCGCCTGGATGTTTCGCCGGATTCATCGCCGCTTCGGGTGGAAATTTTGGGCGTTCATCTCCGGAGGCGCGGCGCTCTCCGCGGAAACCGAGGAATTTTTCGAGCGCATGGGCTACGCGGTGGTGCAGGGCTATGGCATGACGGAAACCGCGTCGCTGATCAGCCTCAACCACCCATTTCGCGCCGCGCAGGGCTCCATCGGCAAAATTCTGCCCGGGCGCGAATTTCGTCTCGCGGAAGATGGCGAGATTCTTGTGCGGGGAGAAAACGTCAGCAGCGGCTACTGGCAAAAAGGCGCGCTGCAGAATTCGGATGATTCCTCGCAAGAAAACGGCGGATGGCTGCGCACCGGAGACCTTGGCGAGGTCGATGCTGGAGGGAATCTGCGCTTTCGGGGCCGCAAAAAGAGCGTCATCGTCACACCCGCGGGCGTGAACGTCTATCCGGAAGATTTGGAGGCGGCACTGCGCAAGCAGCCAGGCGTGCGCGATTGCGTGGTGATTCCACAACATCGAGACGGCAACGCTGAACCGCTCGCGGCCTTGCTGTTGCAAGAGCCGAGCGCGGAAGGCGCGCGCCGCGCGATTGAAGACGCGAATCAGTCCCTAGCGGAGTATCAGAGGATTCGATCGTGGATTATCTGGCCCGAAACCGACTTTCCCCGCACGCCAACCGGTAAGCCGAAGCTTGCTGCGATTGCTGCGGCCGCTGCCGAACTTTCCGACGCACCACAAGACGACGAGCAGGCAGTCGTAGCGGCCGCTGAGCGTGTTGGAAGCTTTTCGTCAAAATCAAACGACACGGTATCTGATCTGCTTGGAAAACTTGCGAAGCACGTTGGCGCGAAAAATTTGGAACGCGATCTCAATCTCAGCTCTCTCGATCGCGTCGAACTACTCAGTGCCCTCGAACAGCGCTACCAGGTCGAGCTAAATGAAACGGCGTTCGCGAATGCAAAAACCATTGATGATGTTCAGCGCTTGCTCGCTCAGCCCGCCTCTCGCCGCACCGAATACAATTTCCCGCGCTGGACGCAAAAGGCGCCTCTGCGCTGGCTGCGTTTGCTCGTCTATTACGCGCTGGTTTGGCCCGCCACGCAAATCCTGGCGCATCCAAGAATTGTCGGCCGCGATCACCTCAGGGACGTGCGCGGTCCGCTTCTCATCATCTGCAATCACGTAACGCGCCGAGCCGATGTCGGGCTCGTGCTTGCTGCGCTGCCGCCGCGTTATCGCAATCGCCTCGCGACCGCTATCGGCGGGGAAACCCTGCAGAGCATGCGGCGGCCGCCGAGGGAGTGGTTTTTCGCCAAGCGCTGGGCTTATCAACTGGGGTACTGGCTGGTCATTGCTCTGTTCAATGTCTTTCCGCTGCCGCGATTTTCCGGGTTTCGCGAGAGTTTCCGCTACGCGGGCGAATCCGTCGACCGCGGCTACAGCGTGCTGGTCTTTCCCGAAGGCGAAACCACAAAGAGCGAAACTGGTGAGATGGCTCCCTTTCACCCGGGCATTGGCCTGCTTGCGGAAAATCTGCGTATCCCGGTCGTGCCTATGCGTATGGATGGTGCGTGGCAGATGAAGCGCCAGGGCCGCCGCCTGGCGCGTATCGGCGAAATCACTCTGCGCATCGGCGCGCCGCTTACGTTTCCCTCAGGCACGCCAGCGCAGGAAATTGCGCAATCGTTGGAATCCGCCGTGCGGTCGTTATAAAACGCGGGCGAACGCACAGCACAACCCTGAAACGCGCCAACGGCATGGCTGGTTGTTCTGTGGCAAAATAGTGTTTCATAGGAAAGAATTTATGGCCCACAGAACCACGCTCGAAGCAGAACGCCCGGCGAAAGCGCAGAAGGCTGGGAAGAAGCCCTTGGTGGGAGCCGGAGCCTCCAAGGCCGCCTCACACGAGCGGGAGCGCATCTTCGATGCCTTTCGCCGCTGCGGCTACAATGAAGCCAATCTCGATCCCCTCGGTTTTTTCGGACCGTTTTCTCAACCTGACCTGGAAGGATTGACCGGCGAAACGGCCCAGGAAGCGCGCCGAATTTATTGCGGCACCATCGGCGCCGAATTCATGCACCTTCCTCAGCCGGAGCGTCGCCGCTGGATTGCCGAACGCATCGAAGGCTCCGCCCCCCAAGTCGACCAGCAGAAAGTGCTCGAGCGGTTGATCCGTGCCGACCTTTTCGAGCAGGTTTTGCAATCCCGCTATCTGGGCACGAAGCGCTTTTCTCTCGAAGGCGTAACCGCGCTCATTCCGCTCCTGGACTCGATTCTTGATACGGCCGGCGAGCATGGCGCGGTCGAATCCATTATGGCCATGAGCCATCGCGGGCGCTTGAACGTCATGGTTCACGCCGCGTGCAAATCTCCGCACGAAGTCGTCGCCGGGTTTGAGGATGTCGATCCGCGCAGCGTGCTCGGCGCTGGGGATGTGAAATATCACGTTGGTGCTACCGGAACCTACGTTACCTCGACCGGCAAGGAAATTGGCATTCACCTGGTTTCCA
>Ga0209648_10006125_pt1 | contig 10346 bp, 7 predicted proteins | sample GraSoi2013_115cm_FD_185830 | JGI IMG/M metagenome (GOLD analysis project Ga0209648, IMG submission 185830) | Grasslands soil microbial communities from the Angelo Coastal Reserve, California, USA - Sample 9_17_2013_115cm (SPAdes) (version 2) | ecosystem: Environmental > Terrestrial > Soil >...
GGCTCGCATGCGTGATCGACGACGATTTCTCGAACGGTGCCGATCGCCAGGGAACCGTACAGCGCCGCCGCGGTCCCCTTGCCGGAAACATCGCCGAGCATGAATCCCAGGCGACCCTGTCCAATGGGCAGAAAGTCGTAGAAGTCTCCGCCCAACTCGCGTGCGGGAACATAAGCGGCCGCCAAATCGAGGCCCGGCACTTCGCGCGCGCCCGTGGGAAGGAGCTGCCGCTGAATCTCTCGCGCTGTGTCGAGTTCGCTGCGCATCCTGAGCTCGTTCTCCTTGGCTTCCTGGAACAGTCGCGAATTCTCGAGTGCGATGGCTACATACGAGGCGAGAGTGGATATCATCCGCTCGTGTTCCAGGGTGAACGCGTGCGGCTCCGTGCTCTCCAGATCGAGAACGCCGATGAGGCGGTCCTGCATGAGAAGCGGCACGACGAGTTCGGAACGGGCTTCCACGCCGGTTTCACAGCGGATGTAACGCGGATCTTCGGTGACGTCATTGATCCTCAGGATGCGGCGCTCTCCGGCGGCAGTGCCTGTGAGGCCTTGGTGAAGAGGGAGGCGAAGGCGCGCCACAATCGAATCCGTGCAGCACATGGCGAAAACGCTCTCCAGTAGTTGCGTTTGCTCATTCCAGAGCATGACGCTGAAAACGTCATAATTCACAATTTTCTTGACGCGTTCGGCGACGCGGCGAAGGAGCTCTTCGCGGTCAAGGATGGAGGTGACTTCGCGACTGACCTCGTAAAGCAGCGCGAGTGTGTTGGCCTGTTCCGGGTGAGATAGGAAGAGGCTCTGCGGAACGGGGTCCGCCTCACCCACTAGCGCGAAAGCTCCGAGTTTTGAAAGGTCATCCATGGAGGGGCGCTTGGCGCCTAGTCTCTATTGGATGTAGCAAATCTTCCGCGGTTGCACAATTCAAATCTAAAGTATAGGCAGGAGTTCCCCGAAGGGTCTAGACCGGGAGAAGAACTTCTTTGCAGGCGCACATTGCGGAGGGTGTTCATCCTGCGAGAGTATCAAGGTTCGGCGAAGTGTCTTCCATTCAAGTCTTGCGCGCGGCCATTTTGTTTCCCGCTTCTCTGTAAAACAGCGCCCGACTGCAGCCGCGCAGTGAGAGAAGCTCGGTCTCCTCCAATCCGTAGCGCCCGATGGCTGCCCGGTAGCCGTGCCAGTTGAACGGGCGATGCCGCTTTGCCATGGTCTGGAAGAATCGGTCAAAAAAGTAGAAGCCGATGCCGAAGTTGCTGTCCATGAAGCCTACGCTGTCCATGCTTCGGTGATGAATGTCATGCAATCTTCTGGCTCTCAGGAACCACGATTTAAGGAGAGGAACTCGCGTCATCCAGAAGTTTTCGATATGCATCCTGTCGTGCAGATAGCTGAACATGAGGATGGGCCAGCCGAGCAGCGTGCACAACGCGAGCGCCTGGTACACATGCGGCACGCCGAGAAGCGCCATCACTCCCCAGCAAAACAGCAGAATGATCGCGGAGGGCGCCAGCCATTCGATCCCCACATTGCCGACGGAGAAGCGGTCATCCGTCGCGTCGTGGTACTCTCCGGCGCGCATGGGTTGCCGGGGGCCATAGATCAGGAAGTGATGAATCAGATGGCCCCGGCTGAGGCCTGGGAACCTGTCGCTGTGCAGCAGCCGGTGCAGCCAGTACCCGGCAAATTCCGCGACAACCACGGAGTCCACCAGCGTCGCGACGACACCAACGAATGTGACATGCAGGCGTTCGTAAATCATGGACGCCCCTCCTTCCACTCTTTGCTAGCGATTCCCGAAGCGGAACACGATGCTGAAGGAGGCGCGGGCCGATTGCGTCGTGCCATTAGAAAAGCGCAGGCCGATGTAATCGAATTGAGGGCGAATAGCGATGTGACGCGTCACGGCGAAATCCACGCCGCCACCTGTGCTCCAGGCAAATCCGTTTGTGCTGCCACCGCCTGCAGTGAGGTGATCGCCTCCTACCAATGCCTGGACGAACGGCGATACGCTGTTCCTGCGATTGACAGACAAGCGCGGACCCGCGAGGAAGGTGAAGGTATTGGCGGTGACACCCGATTGGGAGAGGTGATACACGCCAAAGTCCCCGACAAGACCGAGCCAGTCGTTCAAATAGGCAGCACCGGAGACACTGCCGCCATGAGTGTTAGCTCCACCGGAGAAGCCCTCGCGGAGGTAGGAATAGCCCGCTGAGAGATCCGCGCGGGAAGTTTCCTGCGCGCTCGCCGCCAAGGCCGAAGAGAGAGCAACCAGAACGAGAAGGACAAATTTTTTCATGGCATTCGACTCCTGAGAAATTCCGGGAACTCCTGCCGGTGGCAGCAGGCTACGATTTGATGGGAGCGGCGCACAAGCGACAAGGAACGCCAAGCCTCGTCGGGGGAGAGATGTCGCACTATGTCGCGGGGGTTGATTCCTTGCGGATTGAAAGCAAAGGACTTGCAGAAGTGAATGGGAGGTTCAGCGCCTCCAAAGTAGAAGAATCCGCTGCTCAGGCGCAGAGCAAGTGATCACCGAAAATTAAGCACCGTGACCACGAGGGCACGGCGTTCTTGGGAATTGCCGGAGAAAGCTGCGTTTTCCAGGAAGCGAAGATTACTTTACTTCCCAGGTGTCGCCCGCGCGAAGAAGCTTGGCGAGGTCGCCGCGACCGCGCTTGGCGATGACGTCTTTGATCTGCTGGTTCATCACGTCTTCGTAGCGCGGCACATCGCCCCACGCGCGGAAAACTCCGATGGGCGTGGGGAAATCCGGGCGGTGCTCCATGTGCGAGAGCTGGAAGGCGTATGCCGGACGCGGATGGTGCGCATCGTGAACGATGAGATCAGACTCGGTGATGCCGTTGCCGAGTTGGACGACTTCGATGTCGCCGTCCGGTTTCCGGCGGATACCCTTGTCGCGGTTCTTGCCGAAAACCATCGGCTTGCCATGTTCGAGCTGGAGGACGTGCTCGCTGCGGGCGTCGCGGTCCGTCAGGGAGAACCACGCGCCGTCGTTGAAGATGTTGCAGTTCTGCAAAATCTCCACGTAGGCCGAACCTTTGTGCGCGGCCGCGTGCTTCAGCGTCTCTTTCAGGTGTCCCTGGAAAACGTCAACGGAGCGGGCCACGAATGTGGCCTCGGAACCGATGGCCAGCGATACGGGATTGAACGGCCGGTCCAACGATCCAAAGGGTGTCGATTTCGCTTTCTTATTGAGTTCCGAAGTCGGCGAGTATTGCCCCTTCGTCAAGCCGTAGATCTTGTTGTTGAACAGCAGCACCTTGATGCCAACATTGCGCCGCAGCATGTGGATCGTGTGGTTGCCGCCAATCGAAAGCGCATCTCCGTCGCCCGTGGCCACCCATACTTCCAGGTCGGGACGAATGGCTTTGAGTCCGGTCGCCACCGCGGGCGCGCGGCCGTGAATCGTGTGGAAGCCATACGTGTTCATGTAATACGGGAAACGGCTGGAACAGCCGATGCCGGAGACGATGACAAAATTTTCTTTCTTGATCCCGAGTTCCGGGAATACTGATTGCACCGCGGAGAGAATCGCGTAGTCGCCGCAGCCGGGGCACCAGCGCACTTCCTGGTCGGTTTGAAAATCTTTTTTCGTGAGAGGCGGTGGCAGCGTCGCTGTGCTCATGGTCGATTCTCCTAGAGTCCCAACATCTCTTCGATTTTCTGTTCCAGCTCAGCTTGCTTGAACGGCCGGCCCTGAATCTTGTTGAGGCCGACGGCATCCACGAGAAACTTTGCGCGCAGCACCCACAAAAGCTGGCCCATGTTCAGCTCCGGCACCAGAATCTTCTTGTAGCGTTTGAAGACATCGCCCAGATTCGACGGAAGCGGATTCAGATGCCGCAGGTGCAAGTGCCCGATCTTGCGGCCCTTGGCACGCTGCGCCTTCAGTGCCGCGGTAATCGATCCGCAAGTCGAGCCCCAGGCGACGATCAGCAAGTCGCCTTCGAGATCGCCTGCGGGAAGGACATTGGGAATGTCCTGCGCGATTGCTGCGACCTTCGCCGCGCGGATGCGCACCATATTTTCGTGATTCAGAGGCTCGTAGTTGATATTCCCGGTGGGGTCCTGCTTCTCGAGGCCGCCGATGCGATGTTCGAGCCCAGGAGTTCCCGGAACCGCCCACGGGCGCGCCAGAGTCTGCGGGTCTCGCTTGTAGGGAAGGAAGCCGTTCGGATCGCTTGCGAATTTCACGGGGAAATCCGGAATGTCACTCAACTCCGGAATTCTCCACGGCTCCGCGCCGTTGGCAAGGTAGCCGTCGGAAAGAATGATGACGGGAACCATGTACTTGACCGCGATCCGGCTCGCTTCGATCGCGACCCAGAAGCAATCCGCGGGCGTCGATGCGGCCAGCACCGGAATCGGAGCTTCGGAGTTGCGGCCGAAAAGCGCCTGCAACAGATCGGCTTGCTCTGTCTTGGTTGGCAACCCGGTTGATGGACCGCCGCGCTGGATATCGCAAATGACAAGAGGAATCTCCACTGCGACCGCAAGGCCCATCGCCTCCGTCTTCAGCGCCATGCCCGGTCCCGACGTGGTGGTGATGGCCAGGGCGCCGGCATACGCCGCGCCAATCGACGAAGTAATTGCCGCGATTTCGTCCTCGGCTTGAAAGGTCATCACGCCAAAGTCTTTGTACTGGGAGAGTTCGTGCAGAATGTCCGAGGCCGGCGTAATTGGGTAACTGCCCTGAAAAAGCGTCAGTCCCGATTTCTGCGCCGCGGTAACAAACCCCAGGGCCAGCGCCTGGTTACCGCTCATGCTCCGGTAGAGCCCCGGGGTGAGCTGGGCCGGCGGGATCTCATAACTGATCTGAAACGCTTCCGTGGCTTCGCAGTAGGAATAGCCGCCCTTGAGCGCAAGCTTGTTCGCTTCCACGAGCAGCGGCTTGTTCTTGAACTTTTCCTCGATCCAGCGGACCGTCGGCTCCATCGAGCGGTTGTAGAGCCAGTAGCACATCCCCAGGGCGAAAAAGTTCTTGCAGCGGTCCATGGACTTGGCGTCGAGGCCCAGGTGCTCCAGCGAACGCCGCGTCAGCCGCTCCAGTTCGACCGAAAACAACCGGAATTTATCAAGGGAGTGATCTTCCAGGGGATTCGAGGTCAACTGCGCCTTGCGCAGATCGTTTTCCTTAAAACTATCGCTGTTGACAATCAGGATCCCGTTGGCCTTCAGGTCAGCGACATTTACTTTGAGCGCCGCCGGATTCATGGCGATCAGCACGTCGATGGCGTCGCCGGGCGTGTAAACTTCATTCGAGGAGAAGTGCAGCTGAAAGCCGCTGACACCGGGAATCGTCCCAGCAGGGGCGCGAATTTCCGCCGGATAGTCCGGGAAGGTCGCAATGTCATTGCCGTAGAGCGCCGCGGTGTTTGTGAACTGGCTGCCGGTGATCTGCATGCCGTCGCCGGAGTCGCCCGCGAAACGGATGACCGCCTGATCGAGCACTTCGCGCTTGTTTTTTACCGGTGGAACTTCTGCGAGCGTAGACATTCTTGTACCCAGCCTCCGCTGATCGATGAACTCCCCGTACTCCAGGGAAGTGCGGCTCAATCATCTCAATCTTACGGATGAGGCGGTGCGGTGAAAGGATGGCTTCTAAGGCAGCCCGCCGGGAGCCGACCCCCCGAGGATATCACACCGGCACGCGTGCGGACGCGGAAGACACCATGCCGCGACGATGTGTCTTAATTGAAAAGATGCAGGGACTCAGTGGGAATTCCGTGCGTAACTCGATGCCAGCATGCTGAGCTTGCCGCGACAGAGATCCGGCGTGGTGCGCGATCAAGGAAGTGCAGCGGGTGCTGACGCTGCGCGGAGAAACCGCCCGCGTGCAAGCAATAGGATCAGAAGAAGCAGAAGAGCAAAACCCATTCCCAATCCTTGCAGTCAGCTTGCGAGAATAGTGAGCGTGAAAACAATCGGGACAGAAACGGAAGGGAAGGGACGGGACGGGATTCCATGAATGGCACCTATATAGCGTCAAAATTCGAAGCACTGCGGGAGCCGTATGGTGAAAGTAACGCGAAGCGAAAATCGTGCTTGACGTTCGCTTTCTTTTCGCCTAAAGTGCCTGTGAGAATCTCCAGCGAGTGGAGGCGGCGCATGACACTCACCAAACGGCAAAAAGAAGTTCTCGATTACCTCGTGGCGTTCGAGACCAAACACGGCTACGCACCCAGCTTCGAAGAAATTGGCAAGGGCCTCAAGCTCACTTCGCTGGCCACCGTGCACAAGCACATCACCACGCTCGAGAAAAAAGGCTTCATTCGCCGCGGTTACAATCAGAGCCGCTCCATCGAAATCGTCCAATTGCCGAAGTCGGTCAAGGATCAGGTAAACGATCGCAAGATGCAGGAGCTTCCACTGGTGGGAAGGATCGCGGCGGGGCGCCCTCTGGAAGCTGTTGAAGAACGCGAGACGATTTCGCTGGGTGATTTCGCTCGTGGCGGCAATTCCTTTGTTCTGCAGGTCAAAGGCAGCTCCATGATCGAAGATCACATCATGGATGGGGACTTCGTCGTTTGCGAGCAAACCCAGGTTGCTAATGCCGGTGACATCGTCGTGGCGCTGATCGGCGGCGAAGAAGCAACGCTTAAGCGCTTCTATCGCGAAGGCCCCGGCAAGGTACGTCTCCAACCGGCAAATTCGGAAATGGCTCCCATCATGGTTGCCGCGAACGACCTGAAAATTCAGGGCCGGGTCATCGGCGTCCTTCGCAAGTACTAGCTTTGAATCATCGGACTGTTCCCCGCCAACCATAGCCGGTTTGTCTTTGGACGGTTTCGTTCATGCGCTAGTCAAGCTTCATCGGTCTCCCACTCATCTTGCCGCGAATAAATTGTTGATGCCAGAATCCGGTTGCGTGCATCAAAAGGATGTCCACGTTATTCTAGTGAAGCCTTGCGAGGCATCACGGCAGGGAAAATGAAGCCGAAGCCAAAAGAAGACTCGACAGGACATCCAAAGCCTCTGAGGTCGCGAACTTGCCCTCGAAACTCCAAAGCATTCTGATTGTCGATCCCGACTCGGCCTCGCGCGGTGTGCTGGAGGAATTGGTGCGTTCGGCCGGCTATGACGTGGCCGTTTCGTCGTCTCAGGCTGAGGGATTCAAGTTTGTTCAAGATTCCAGCATCGATCTCCTCATTCTCTCCGCCGACCTTGCCGATATCCAGTGCTGCGATGCTCTCGCCGAAGTCAAAGGCAATGCGTCCACAGCAGGGACACGCGTGATTCTCCTCACGATGGGTGGGGGGGCCGAGCGAGCTCGGGGTCTCGAGCTCGGCGCGGACGAAGTACTTACTTCACCGTGGGACGCGGCGGAATTGCTCGCGCGCGTTCGTGTTCAGCTGCGCGAAAAACGCGCGTTTGACGAACTGCTGGAGAAAACTCGCATCGCCGATGAAGGCCGCGAAATGGCGCAAACCGCTTTCCAGGCGCTCGCTGTTACCGAAAAAATGACGCGAGATGCTTTTTCCCTGGGGCGGGCCCTGAAAATCGGTGTCTCCGCCCTTTTCGCCGTCGCCATATTGATCGCCGGAACCTTTTTCCTCTTTTCCCGGCGTGCCAACAAGGAAGCCAACCGCGCTTACTCCGTTATCGCACAGCTTGAGCGTGGCGCACACCGCCAGGAGCAATTGATGGCGGATGCCCGTAGCGCGCGCGCCGATCTCCGGCAATCCGATGTCGTCCAGCAAAGGCAGCAGCTCAAGCAGCAGTCGGATGACTTGCGCCAGAAGATCTCGGGCGCTGAACCCGGCGAGGTGTCCTCACTTCGCAAGCAGCTCGAGGAAACGACCACCCGGCTCAAACGCGTGGAGTCCGAGTCGCAATCCGCGGAAGAGGTAATCCGTGCTTATGCGCCAAGCGTGTGCCTCCTCCATGTATCCGTCTCCTTCATCGACCGGGCTTCAGGCCGCCCTCTTCGCTACGGCGGGATCAATCCGGATGGCGAGCCACTCCACGACAGTGACGGCAACCCGGTTTACACATTGGAAGGTCGCGCTCCCGAAGTTCGCGCGGATTTCTTCGGCACCGGATTCATCGTCGGCGAAGGCCGCATTCTCACCAATCATCACGTGGCGCAACCATGGTGGAAGGATGACGAGCTTGCCGCAGTATCGAAACAGGGGCTGAATCCCTCCATCGCGGAGCTGACAGCCTATTTTCCCGATACGTCTGCCGGCGTTCCCGTTAGCGTTTCTGAGATTTCCGGGGAGGCGGACCTCGCTGTGCTGAAAGGCGATTTGTCTAGTTTGAAAAAACCTGTTCTGAAAATGGATGCCCGCAAGGAGGCGGCAGTCAGTGGTCAGCCTCTGCTCTCCCTCGGCTACGCCACCGGCATCAGCGCCATTCTCGCGCGCGCGGGTGAAGATGCCGTAAACGACATTGCCAAGACCACGGGAGGAAAACCGACAGAGGTTGTCAACGAACTCCTCCGCCGTAAACTCATTCGCCCTCTGGTTACACAGGGCCATATCGGCGACGTTCTTCCGGATAAAATTGTCTACGATGCGCAAACAACTTCCGGCGGCTCCGGCGGACCGCTCATCAATCGCGATGGGGAAGTGATCGGCGTGACTTATGCGGTAGTCAAAGGATTTGGCGGTTCGAATTTCGGTGTTCCCATTCGCTTCGCCCAGCCCCTCCTTAAACCGTGACACAGTGAAGTTCTTCTGATCCGAAGCGTAGGACTACCGGTGCTTTATCTTCATCTGTATTTCGATTCCCGATCATTATGAGATAGTTAAATCAGATATCACAATAATCCTTTCAGATTAAAGACTGATCTGATATACAAACTAACCTCTGAAGTAATAGATAACGAATTGATTTCACTTCAGAGATCAGGACCTGTACGGGTGTGGAAATGCGGACGTATTTCATACTCTAAAATGTGGAGCCCGAAATGATGAGACTAGCGTTTCTTGAAAGAGATCGTTTTCGCTGCCACATAATTTGCAAGAATTTGGCACCTACGCTCCTGGTGTTAAGTCTTCTGAGTGGTTGCGCTATACATAAACGCGACAAGAGATGGGACAATTCGTTCAGTTATTTAGACTATGTGTCTAATCATCTGCCGAAAGATGCCTCCGGCAAGGGCTGGGTAAAAGAATACTACGATGCAGTACAGAACCAAGATCCGGATGATGAGTTACGCGACAAACGCAATAGGGTCGTTAACGGGTATCTTCTTCTTGCGGACGTAGCGTACTCAAAGTTCGAAGACGGGTACAACAAGGAGATCGCACAATTTGAAATCGGGTCCGATTTGGTGAACCTCGGGCTGACCGCCGCGGCCGCAGTTACGCCTCCTGCGGCATTACTCGGAGCCGCAGCGACCGGTACCCTGGGCGTTAAGCATAGCGTAGAGAAAAACGTGCTGAATTCCCAAACCAGGTTTGTTATTGAAAACAGGATGAGTGCGATTCGTGAAAAGAAGCGCATCGAAATATTACAACGTGAACTTAAGCCTGTTGTTTGCGGGCCACCACCACCGGTCGGCGGGGTGAGTGCCGGGCAGCAGTCAACGGTGGTGTCGGACGTCTGCTACACGCTTGAAGATGCTTTGAGGGATGTGCAGGACTATTTCTATCTGGGTTCGATTCACCGAGCCCTTGCAAGCATTGACGCGGAAACAGGCAAGATAGCCGAGAACGCCGCCAAGTCGGTATCCCTGCCGTCGAAGCCTGTATTTACTAGCGAAAATCACGTGACTTTTACCGTGGGGACACCCGGGGGACCGTTCGCAGTCACCGTGACTGGTTCACCGACCCCAACGCTCACTTATACTGGCGCACTTCCAAATGGCGTCAATTTCGACGCAGCAACAGGTATGCTCAGGGGCACTCCGGCGGCGGGCACGGCCGGCATGTACCCAATCAGGATTACCGCGCGCAATGGCGTGGGCGGAGATGTATTACAGGACTTTAATCTCACGGTGAACTAGAAACCTGAAGTGCCAGCGCGTGCGACGATCATGACAGGCCGGGCTTGAGCTCTTGAAAAGCCCTGTCTATCGGTCGTCGGTTCGAGAATTCTCGCGCAGCACGCCTTAACCCCCTATTTCGGATCGCTCTCGGCTTGCAAATTCATCGGGACAGCCGTATTTGCTTTTCTCTGCCTTATCGAAAAAACTGCAAGCAGGTCGCGTCGTCATCGTGAAACAATGTAGAATTTTGCGTGACGCATTGTTTGCCTCTGAGATGAAGAAAACCAAACCGATCCGCAAACTGCTCGCCGCCAATCGCAGCGAAATCGCCATTCGCATCTTCCGCGCCGCCAACGAGCTCGGCTTGCGCACCGTGGCCATTTATTCGCAGG
>Ga0209648_10006127_pt1 | contig 10345 bp, 7 predicted proteins | sample GraSoi2013_115cm_FD_185830 | JGI IMG/M metagenome (GOLD analysis project Ga0209648, IMG submission 185830) | Grasslands soil microbial communities from the Angelo Coastal Reserve, California, USA - Sample 9_17_2013_115cm (SPAdes) (version 2) | ecosystem: Environmental > Terrestrial > Soil >...
AACCGTGCCGCCAAAGAAAAGCCACGCATCTGGTTCGAGTTGCCTAAGCGGTTTGCGATTTTGCACAATCTGCTGGTGCTTAACCGCAAGTTGCAGTATCCTGCTCTGGCAGCGAACCCGTCCACTGGGGTAGAGACATGACGCGAAGGCTCACCACTGCGCAAGCCATCATACAGTTCCTGAAAAACCAGTTCGTATCGCGTGATGGCAGTCAGGATACGTTCTTCGCAGGGTGCTTCGGCATCTTCGGTCATGGCAATGTCGCGGGCATTGGACAGGCCTTGCAGCAGAATCCTGACTTTCCATATTACCTGTGCCGCAATGAGCAGGCGATGGTCCACACCGCCGCGGCATTCGCCAAGATGAGTAATCGCCTCCGCGCCCTTGTATGTACGACCTCGATCGGGCCAGGCGCTACCAATATGGTGACCGGGGCCGCGGGAGCAACCATCAACCGCCTTCCTGTACTGCTTCTTCCCGGCGACATTTTTGCCCGGCGCAATGTCGCTCCTGTTTTGCAACAGCTGGAGTCAACGTCGACTCAGGATGTATCGGTCAACGATTGTTTCCGTTCGGTCTCGCGCTACTGGGACCGAATCCAGCGCCCCGAACAGATTCTGACTGCCTTGCCGGAAGCCATGCGAGTGCTCACTTCGCCCGTGGAAACCGGCGCTGTGACCCTTGCGCTCCCCCAGGATGTGCAAGCCGAGGCCTACGACTACCCCGAGGAATTCTTTCGTCCGCGCACATGGTTTGTCCCTCGTGCTCGAGCAGATGCCGCTTTGCTCAGCCGGGCCATTGAATGGATTGAAGCGGCGCGACGCCCGCTCATCATTGCGGGAGGAGGCGTGATTTACTCGGGGGCAACGGAAGCTCTCTCTACCTTCGCGGCGCGCACGGGAATCCCCGTCGGCGAGACCCAGGCGGGGAAAGGTTCGCTCAACTTCGATCACCCGCAGTCGGCAGGCGCGATTGGGGTCACGGGGACGTCCGCGGCAAACCGTTTGGCGGCCAACGCCGATTTGATCGTTGCCATCGGCGCGCGTTATAGCGATTTCACTACCTCCTCGAAAACTGCTTTTCAGAATCCCGAGGTGCGCCTGATCAATATCAACGTCACCGAGTTCGATGCCGGCAAGCAAGCGGCGTTGCCTGTGGTGGGCGATGCACGTACAGCGTTGGAGGAACTCTCCACCGCGCTATCGTCATATCGTGTGCCGGAAGGCTACGCCTCCGAGATATCGCGCCTACGCGGTGAGTGGATGACGGAAGTCGACAGAATCTACGCGCGGCGCCATGGTCCGCCGCTCAGTCAGGGAGAGGTAATCGGATTGCTGAACGCCACGGCCGGCCCACGCGACGTAATCGTCTGTGCCGCAGGCAGTCTCCCCGGCGATTTGCATAAACTCTGGCGCACCCGCGACCCCAAGAATTACCACATGGAATATGGCTATTCTTGCATGGGCTACGAAATCGCGGGTGGGCTTGGAGTCAAGATGGCGGACCCGAGCCGCGAAGTTTACGTTCTCGTGGGAGACGGCTCCTACCTCATGATGGCGCAGGAGATCGTAACCTCATTGCAAGAGAACGTAAAGCTCAACATCGTCATCTTTGACAACCACGGCTTCTCCAGTATTGGAGGCCTGAGTCGCGCTTGCGGAAGCGGCGGATTCGGGACGAAGTACCAGTACCGCGATCAGAAAAACGCTGGCGACGTTATCCCGGTGGATTTCGTTGCGAACGCGGCCAGTCTGGGAGCACATGCCGTGCGGGCGCGAACTTACGAGCTGCTATCAGAAGCTTTGTCCGACTTGAAGAAGCAGCCGCAGACATCGGTGGTGGTGGTGGAAACCGACTACAATGACGGCGTTCCCAGCTACGAATCCTGGTGGGACGTCCCGATCGCTGAGGTGTCGGAGGTCGAGTCCGTCCAGCAAGCTCGACGCAAGTACCTGGAAGGCAAAAAAAAGGAAAGATATTTCTGGCCTTCGCAGCGCTGAGATTTCATCCAGGAATCGTAAAACAGTATTGGCAAACCGGTAGTGGAAAAAGCATGCAGTGATTTTCATCAAAGCGCTAAGATTTACCGGAGAACATTGATGCGTAAGTTAGGGATTGGCGTGCTCGGAGTCGGAGCGATGGGCAAGCGACACGCGGAGAACATCCGCCGTCTTGTGCCGGAGGCCCGGCTGATTGCGGTTGCTGACGTCGCTGCGGATCAGGCCCGGCAGGTCGCCACTGAACTTGAAATCGAACAGGGATTCGCCACCTTCGAAGCCATGCTGGAGCGCAAAGACATTGACTGCGTTGTGATCGCCACACCCGACAAATTCCACGCTCAGGCAATACGCACTGCGGCGGCCGCGAGAAAACAGATTCTCTGTGAAAAGCCCCTGGCCCTAAGCCTCGCGGATGCGCATGATGCCCTGGAGGCCGTTGCCAAGGCTGGTGTCCGCCTTCAGATTGGCTTCATGCGCCGTTACGATCCTGGCTATGCCGCGGCCATGAAGCGGATCGAGGCTGGCGAAATTGGCGAGCCCGTCGTCTTCAAATCAATTGGACGCGACAAGGAGGCTCCGCCGATCTCGTCCTACCAGTCGAAATTGAACGGCATGCTGTTTTACAACAACAGCATCCATGATTTTGATCTCGCCCGCTGGCTCATGCGCGATGAAGTGAAAGAAGTCCAGGCCTACGCGACCGTCGCTATTCGGCCTGAAGTAGCGGAGTTCGGTGACATCGTCGCAGGGGTCGTCAACCTGAAGTACGGGCGCGGCGCGATTGGCAACATTGAGTCCTATGTGCAGGCCGTCTACGGCTACGATGTGCGGACGGAGATTGCCGGGTCGAAGGGATCGATCCTGGTTGGAAATCTCCAACAGACCTCGGTAACTTTTCTGACCAGCGAAGGTGGCACTCAAACCCTTGCCGACCATTTCCTTACAAGGTTCGAAGACGCCTACGTTGCCGAGGTTCGGGATTTTGTTCAGAGCATGCTGCAGGACCGCGCTCCCCGTGTTTCAGGCGAAGACGGCTTGCGGGCCCTCGAAATCGCCGTAGCGGCTGAGAAATCCTATCTTCAATCCAAAGCATGCGGCGTGGGCCAGGCGGACGAGCTCACCGCCAGCGGCCGGAGGAATCCATGACACAAACAACTTCTCCCGTGGCTTACAAAAGTCCGTTGCATGAGATGACTCAGACCACATCGACCTGCCTGTGGAATGACTCGGCGTCGATGCAGGAACTCACCTACTCGATGGAACACGGAGCGGTGGGCGCTACATGCAATCCGGTGATCGTGCTCGGGGTGCTTAAGAAGGAGATGGGAGCGTGGAAAGACCGTATTCGCGCGCTGATTGAAGAACGGGCGAGCGCCACCGAAGAAGAGATCGGCTGGCAACTGGTCCGTGAGGTTTCCATCACCGCTGCCAGCTTACTGAAGCCGGTCTTCGATGCGCATCAGGGGCGGAACGGAAGGCTCTCCATACAAACCGACCCGCGGTTCTATCGTGACACCGGGTCCATCGTGCGGCAGGCGCAGGAATTCGACCGGCTCGCGCCCAATATGATCGTGAAGATTCCGGTGACTCGCGCTGGCATTCCCGCCATCGAGGAAGCGACTTACCGCGGGATCAGCATTAACGCGACGGTTTGCTTCACGCTGCCACAGTGCGTCGCGGTTGCTGAAGCGGTGGAGCGCGGTCTGATGCGACGCGAGAAAGAGGGTAAGGAAATCGCGGTCATGGGACCTGTATGTACCATCATGGTCGGACGGCTCGATGACTGGCTGAAGGTCGTCGCCGAAAAGGAAAATATTACGATCGACCCCGGATACCTGGAGTGGGCCGGCGTCGCGGTATTCAAGAGGACCTATCAGATTTTTCGCGCGCGGGGTTATCGCATTCGCTTGCTGTCAGCAGCGTTTCGTAACCACATGCACTGGAGCGAATTTATTGGTGGCGATGTCGTCATTTCTCCGCCCTACGCGTGGCAGGTTCGCTTGAACGCGAGCGATGTTGAGATTCGTCCGCGCATCGACAAGCAGGTTGATCCAAAGATCGTGGAGGAACTTTTGCGGAAGTTTCCGGATTTCCGAAGCGCCTACTCCGAGGGCGGCCTGTCGCTGGATGGATTCGATTCCTTCGCTCCGACCCGACGGACTCTTCGTCAGTTCATCACCGCTTGTCATGACCTCGATGGGCTGGTGCGTGACTTCATGCTGCCGAATCCGGATGGCGCATGAGAACAGCGGAGTCGGATTTCAAATTCGAGTAAAGGGAAAATCACTTGGCGAGTTCAAAACCTGTCGGATATGCAGTCGTAGGTCTAGGCAGCATCGCGGAAACTTCCGTTCTGCCAGCTTTCCGCCACAGCAAGAAGTGCAGACTAGTGGCTCTAGTGAGTCACGATCACAAGAGGGCCTGGCAGCTTGGCGCAAAATTCGGCATCAACGTTAAGGACTGCTATGCCTACGAAAACTACGATCAATGCCTGAACCATCCCGGAGTCGATGCGGTCTTCGTTGCTTCGATTAACGGAGCGCATGCCGAACAAACGATCCGCGCCGCGGCTGCTGGAAAGCACGTGCTTTGCGAGAAGCCTCTCGGCAACACGGTGGAAGAATGCCGCCGCATGGTAGAAGCGTGCAAGCAGAACCGTGTCTACCTGATGACCGCTTATCGCAAATATTTCGAGCCGGGGAGTGTGGCACTGAAAAAGTTGATCACTCGAGGCAAACTTGGCCGTCTCCGGCACATGTTTTCGGCTTACACCGAATTCGTCGACCCTGGAAAAGCGCAGGCGTGGCAGTTGAACCCACGGCTGGCGGGAGGCGACGGCACATGCCTGGACTGACGACCCCAAGCGCTTCCGCGAAGTCGAAGACAGCATCGCGTTCCGAATCACGCACCCCGAAGGTCTGGTTTGCCAGGGCACTTCGAGCTACAGCACCAAGACGGCTTCCTTCGTCCAGGTTCACGGCGAGAAAGGATGGGCTGCGTTGAACCCAGCGTTCGCGTTTGAAGAAGAGCGCCGGCTCTTTGGCAAGATCCAGGGGCGATGGTTTGAGGAGAAGTTCAAAGTGATCGATGAGTTCGTTCTGGAAATCGATCATTTCGCCGACTGCATCAGGCGCAAGCATGCGCCGAAGTCTGACGGAATGGAGGGGCTTCGAGACTTGGCCACGATTCAGGCGATCTATCAGGCGGCGCGGGAAAACCGCACTGTGGGGATCGGATCGACCCTCGGCTGATTCCGAAGGCGGGGGGCAGGCGCTTTTACGGATCGGTCAGAAGCCGCTAACCGTCATCGAATTTTCTAATTCCTTGTATTAAAGCGATTTGTGCAGCAAAAAGCTCTTGACATTGCGCTAGCAACGGAGCTATATGATAAGCGCTTATTAGCGCTAATCTTTTTTGATCAGGAACAGCAGGCGCATCGCGTTGTCCGAGGGGGAAACTTATGACAAAGCGCACGTGTTTCGTTGTGAGTCTCGTGGTCTGTGCGGTGGCGATGTCTTGTTTATCGCCGGTTGTTCAGGCTCAGCTAACGACCGGAGGCATCGTCGGAACGGTTACCGACGCTTCGGGCTCAAGAGTGCCCGGCGCTATTGTGACGGCCACCGAAGATGCGACCTCAACCGCGACCACGGTTTCGGCCGACGATTCCGGAAATTACAGCATCACGCCCTTGAAGATCGGGCAGTACACGGTCTCTTTCCAGAAGACGGGATTTCAGAAGCTGGTCCAGCACAATGTGACCGTCGACATTGGACAAGTCGTGCGCTTGGATCCAGCTCTGAGAGTCGGAGCCGTGACGCAAACTGTAGAAGTGATCGACGCTCCTCCATTGCTCGAGGCTGAGACCTCGTCTCTGGGGACGATTGAGACTGAAAAGCGCATCGTCGATCTGCCATTGAACGGAAGGAATTTCTTCAAGCTCGCTTATCTTGGTCCGGGAGCGAATGAAGGTTCAACGGGAACCAGCGCGGGTGCGGGATCGACCGACAATAACCGGCCGGGAATCTCTCTGGCCGTGAACGGCCTTCGCATCTTCGACAACAACTTTCTTCTCGACGGCTTTGACAATAACGAATTCGGCAACGGAACGGTCGTCATTCAGCCTCCGCCTGATGCCATCCAGGAGTTCCGCGTCGAAGAAAACTCGATGAGCGCGGAATTCGGACGTGGCGGCGCTATGGTGAACCTCCAGTTGCGCTCTGGGACGAACCGGGTTCACGGCGACGCGTGGGAGTTCATTCGCAACAACCATCTGGATGCCCGGAACTTCTTCGCGACTTCGGCCACGCCCTTCCAAAGAAACCAATATGGTGGTCAGCTCGGCGGCCCGATCGTGAAAGACAAGATGTTCATCTTCGGCTCAATTCAACGAACTGACATTCGCGAGGCGCAACCGTTCATCAGCACCGTTCCCACACTAGCGGAGCGAGGTGGGGACTTCACGGCACTGGGCATTGTACTTAAGGACCCTTATAACGGAGGTGGGCCGTTTCCTGGTGCAACGAGTCCTTACAAGATTCCAGCCGGCGATATCAATTCTGTGGGTCAGAACATTGTGAATCTCTTCCCGCTGCCAACACCTGGAAATGCTAATCTCACCAATAATTTCATCTACAACGGGAAGTACAAATTCGATGAGACCGCTTTTGAGACGCGGTTCGACTATAACGTGACGGACAAAGACCGTCTTTTCGCTCACTACGGTATCGCTACTCCGGTGGGCACCAATCCCTCAAACCTTCCCGGTGTCGATGGAGGAACTGGTTCTGGAACCTCCAGCATCCTGAATGACCGGGTGCAGAGCTTTGGTGTCGACTGGACCCGCATCTTCCGTCCTAATCTGGTCAATGATGCGCGCGCTGGATTCGTGCGATACCGTGACAACACGCTGCCCCTCGATTTCGGGCAGAACCCGTCGCAGGCGCTGAACATTCCTAATTCCAACCGCGGGGGCAATAGTTCTGGATTAGCGAAGCTCCAGATTTCCGGCTATCAGCAACTTGGGGATTCTTTGTGGGTTCCCGAGACAATCGTCGAAAACGTTTATCAACTGGCGGACACGGTCAGCTGGACACATGGCAAGCACAATCTGAAGTTCGGGGCGGACTTCCGGCGCCAGCAAAGGAACTTTTTTCAACAGACCGCTCCCTCCGGCTGGTACCAATTTAACGGAGGTTACACAGGCGTCGGCTTGGCGGACACTTTGCTCGGAATTCCCCAATTCGCCTTCCAGGATCACCTTAACGGTAACGATGACACGCGCTATTGGGACCTCTCGGAGTTTGTGCAGGACGACATTCGCGTCACGCCCAACTTGACCTTGAACCTCGGTTTGAGGTACGAAATCAACTCGCCCGCCAGCGGGAAAAAACTTGGCAACTTTAACCTCACGACCGCCGTCGTGGATACCAGTTCCCCGCATGGCGGAGTCGGTTTCGACAAGACGAACTGGGCGCCGCGCGCTGGGTTCGCCTGGACGGTGCGCCCGAAAACCGTCGTTCGCGGTGCGACTGGCATTTTTTATGCCGCTGAAGGAAACATTTTTGACGACTTGGGCTTGAACCCGCCCAACCTTGTGATCGCCCTTAACAAGAATTACAACGTTTCTCTACCGCCGCAGCCTGGCCAACTCGTCTCCGATGGCTTTCCAGCTCAGGTCCCCGTGGTGGATCCAAATAACCCCTCGGGGACAGTGCGAACCACGGGACCGGTCCGAAAGATTCCCAGGATTTACGAATGGAACTTCACCATTCAGCAAGAAGTTGCTTCCAACTGGCTGGTTCAGGTTGGCTACGTTGGCTCGAAGAGCTCCAACCTCTACGACCACGAATCTTCGAATCTGAATCAACCTCTTCAGCCTCTGGACTCGAATTTTTCGGACTCCACGGGAAACTTTGGCCGCCCGTACTTCGGAGTCCGGCCGAACCTGACCACAATCTTTCCGCTTGATATCGCAAAGCTAAGCATGTTCTACAACGCATTCCAGGCGTCCGCCGAACATCGCTTTTCCAGTGGGTTCAATGTTCTTGCCGCTTATACCTATGCGAAATCTATCGGCACCGCGGACGGCAACGTCCAGCAGTGCGACGTGCAAAATGCGCACAACATTGCCGCGGAAAAGGGCCCCAACACTCCAGACTTTCGCCACCGCCTCACTGTGAGCTACCTATACGAGTTGCCCTACGGTAGAGGGAAGCACTTCGGTGCCTCCGCCAACAGCGTGGCGCAAGCCGTTCTGGGCAATTGGGAGGTCAGTGGCGTAACCACCGTCCACAGCGGCGAGGCCTTCGACGCACTCCTCGGTGCCGGTGACCTTACCAATACCGGCTCGGCCAGCCCGCGTCCGGACAGGATTCACAACCCTTACGACTTTTCCTTCAACACGGCGGAGCAGGCGGCGTTGGGCTGCAGCAAGCCCGGCCATCAGACTCTCGATTGCTGGTTCAATCAGGCGGCTTTTGTCGCTCCAGCTCTTGCCCCCGGTCAGAGTTTTGCCCACTTGTTCGGGAATACGGAACGCGCCGTTCTGCGAGGTCCGGACCTAGTTAACTTCGATTTCTCGCTGTACAAGAAGTTTCAGTTAAGCGAGAGATTTGGACTCAGTTTCAGATCGGAGTTCTTCAATATCTTCAACCATCCTAACTTTAATCTTCCGAACGTCGGGTCGGGCGGAGGCAGCAGCGGCGCTGGACTGAACAACTGGACCTGTGGACCTGGTCAAGGGGGATCTCAGTGTGCACTCTCGGCCGGGGGTGCGGCCATCACCCAGACGGTTCCGGACAATCAGCGAGAGATCCAGTTTGGCCTCAAGCTGCAGTTCTAGGTTGATGGTGGCAGCATCGTAAATAGTAGAAAGCAGCTTGAACAAGAAAATCGCGCAGCCGTTGGGCGGCATCGGTCGTCCTTCTGCGCACAGCTGCTACCGGATTGTGCGACGCGAGATTTGTGCGGGCAGAAGCCTTTCCTGTTGGATGAAGATGAAAGGGTTAAGGAATGGCGATTCGTGTAGCCAACGCACCGATCAGCTGGGGGATCATGGAGCATGTCGAACTCCCCGCTGATTACCCCTACGGACGGGTTCTGGACGAGATCAAGGCTGCCGGATATTCAGGCACCGAACTCGGTCCGTATGATTTTCTCCCTGCCGAGGCGCCGGTGCTGCGCCGTGAACTGGAGAAGCGGTCTCTCACGCTCTGCTCAGCCTTTGTCGACATCGAACTGGGTAATGCCGCCGCGCATGCCGACGGCTTGGCCTTCGTTGCGCGTTCTGCCCGCCTGATTCGCGATGCCGGCGCTCGCCTGCTGATTCTCTCCGATAAAGTTACTCCCGACAGAAATGCCACAGCGGGCCGGCGCAAGGAAGCAAATCAATTGCCCTGGAGCGACTCGCAGTGGCAAGCGGCGGCCGATGCGATCACCGCAGTGATTACGCTGTGTAAGACAGTCGGTCTCAGGGTCGCGTTTCACCACCATGCAGGAAGTCATGTGGAAACGCCCGAGGAAGTCGATCGTCTCTTCTCCCTGTTTCCCGCCGATGAATTGGGCCTGTGTCTCGACACCGGGCACTACGTATACTGCGGCGGAGATACCGTGGTGTTTCTTGAGAAGCAGGTGTCAAGAGTATGGTGCGTGCACCTGAAGGATGTGTATGAAACCAAGGCAGCGGAAGCGCGTAGCGCTCGAATGAATTTTCACGCGGCTGTCCGGCACGGAATCTTTGCGCCGCTCGGAAAAGGAGGCATCAACTTCCCCAAGGTCATATCACTTTTACAAGAAGGGCGCTTTGACGGCTGGGTGGTGGTCGAGGCGGACGTGCTGCCGGGCGGGGTTGGGGCGGACGCTCCGTTGTCCAATGCCATCGCGGGCAGAGAGTATCTTCGCCTGCTCGGGATATGAGGATCGGGTCGCGCATAAAGGCTGCCTCCTCTTGCCTCGTGTTTGCCTGTAAAGTAGAAGAGGAATATGCCGCCGGAAAGAAAGACTCGTAAGCGGAAAACGAACAAGGCGCCCAGCATCTACGACGTCGCCAAAGAAGCTCGCGTATCCGTTTTCACAGTCTCTGCGGTCGTAAACGGCAAGAGCCACGTCGGCAAGGCGTTGAAGCAGCGTGTGGATGCGGCGATTCTCAAGCTGAGCTACCGTCCAAACCTGCTGGCGCGCAGTTTGGCGAAGCGGCGCACTCACACCATCGGAATCGTCGTTCCCGATATCTCCAATCCCTTTTTCCCGCTGGTGGTTCGCGGTGCGGAAGATGCCGCTCAAAAGCACGGATATAACATTCTGCTGTGCGATAGCGATGATCGTTTGGAGCGGGAGGAAGAGTGCCT
>Ga0209648_10006128_pt1 | contig 10344 bp, 9 predicted proteins | sample GraSoi2013_115cm_FD_185830 | JGI IMG/M metagenome (GOLD analysis project Ga0209648, IMG submission 185830) | Grasslands soil microbial communities from the Angelo Coastal Reserve, California, USA - Sample 9_17_2013_115cm (SPAdes) (version 2) | ecosystem: Environmental > Terrestrial > Soil >...
AAGCAACCCGCCAGCACTCTCCCGAGGCGGTCTTCGTGTTTCTCAGCACCAACAAGGTTTATGGCGACGCACCGAATGAGATTCCGCTCAAGGAACTCGAAAAACGCTACGACTATTCGCGGCCGGAAGATTTTGCGGGCATCGACGAGACCTGCCGGATCGATCGCACGCTGCATTCGCTTTTTGGCGCCTCGAAAGCTGCAGCCGATCTTGTGGCGCAAGAGTATGGGCGGTATTTCAAAATGAAAGTTGGCATATTTCGTGGGGGCTGCCTGACGGGGCCCGCGCATTCGGGGGTGGAGTTGCACGGCTTCCTTTCTTACTTGGTGAAGGTTGCGCTGAGCGGCAGCACGTATTCCATTTTTGGCTATAAGGGCAAGCAAGTGCGAGACAATATTCACAGCTACGACGTGGTGAGGGCGATCGAGGAATTTGCGGCTAATCCGCGGCCCGGCGAAGTGTACAACCTGGGCGGTGGGCGCGAGAACAGCATCTCGATATTGGAAGCCATCGAGCGAATCGAGCAGATGACCAGACGCAAGCTGGACTGGCGCTACGTTGAGGAAGCGCGCAAGGGCGATCACATCTGTTACATCTCGAATCTCGGCAAGTTCAAGAGTCACTATCCGAATTGGAAGGTTACGCGCGGATTAGACGCGATTCTCGAAGAGATCGTCGCGTCGCAGCGGGCACAATTGGCGCAAGCAGGCGCGAGATGAGGAAAATCAGTTAACAGATGCTGACGTTTTTCACGACCGCAAAGCCCTTCCGGGATCACGTCGGAGTCATTCAGCGCAACGCACTGAATAGCTGGAAGCGGCTGCATCCTGACGTGGAGGTTATTCTTTTCGGAGATGAGGAAGGTGTTGCCGCGGCTGCTCGAACGTTCGGGATCCGGCATGAACCGCACGTAGAGCGCAACGAGTACGGCACAAAGCGGCTCGATTATATGTTTAGCAAGGCCCAGGGCCTCGCGCGCCACGATTTGCTCTGCTATATCAACTGCGACATTATGTTGATGCAGGGTTTTTGTCACGCGCTGGCGCGAGTGAAGGCGGCACATTCGAAATTTCTGATGATTGGCCGGCGCTGGGACACGGAGATCAACGAACCTTACGACTTCGAAAGAAGAGATTGGCAAACACGGCTCCGCGGCCACGCTCTTCACAAAGGCAAGGAGCGCACCCCCGACTGGATCGATTACTTTGCATTTACGCGCGGACTGTACGGGCCGGACTTGCCGCCGTTCGTGATCGGGCGAGTGTTTTGGGACAACTGGCTGGTCTGGAAAGCGCGGGATTCGAAAGTTCCCGTTGTTGACGTCTCCGCAGTGGTCATCGCGGTGCATCAGAGTCACGATTACGGTTATCACCCGCAAGGAAAAGAGGGTGTCTTTCACGGAGAAGAATCGGGGCGCAATTACAGATTGGCGGGCGGATGGAATCACTTGCGGACGATCGCGGACGCTACGGAAGTTCTGCGAGAGGAAGGTCTGAAGCCGAATGCGATGCGGCATTGGGCGGCGGTGAAGCGGCACCTGCGCCAGGCGGGGCGGGTTCTGCTGTACGACGTAGTTCAGCCGGTCTGGTTCTTGTTTCTGGGAATTACGCGGCCTCTGCGGCGCGCGCTTGGGTTGCGAACCGAGAACTTGCGGCGCTTGCGCGGGAAAGTCTAGATGATTGTGGGAAGACAAAGATGAAGGCGCCTTTCTTCACCGTCATAATCGATACTTACAACTACGGGCAGTACGTCGAGGAGGCAGTTTCCAGCGTTCTGACGCAGGAGTTTCCCGCGGAGGAGCGCGAGATTCTGGTTGTGGACGACGGCTCGATCGACGACACGCAAGAGCGTTTGAGCAAATTCGGTGATGCGATCCGTTATTTGCGAAAGACGAACGGCGGACAGGCTTCCGCGTTCAATTTCGGCTTCGAGCAGGCGCGCGGCGAAATTATTGCGTTGCTGGATGCCGATGACGTGTGGCTGCCGGACAAACTGGCGCGACTGTACGAAGCGTTCAAACAGAATCCGGCGGCGGGCATGGTCTATCACCGCATGTACTGGTGGAGTGGCACGAACGAAACTTCCGCAGACAGGCATTTCATTCCCGTATCCGGCCGTGTTCCGGAAAGTCGCCGCGATCTGCTGCAGTATCCGATGATGGGCACATCTTGCCTGACGTTTCGCCGCGACGCCCTGAAGGAACTGTTGCCGGTTCCGGAAGTGCTGCGTTCGCAGGCCGATGCGTACCTAACGGCGCTGATCATATTTATCGCTCCTGTTGCTGCCATCCCCGACTATCTGGGCAAATACCGGTTACACCGCGCGAATCTATTTCAGATTCATGAGGAGCGCGGAGCGAACATCCGCGTCGAACACCGCATGGTCGTGCGCGCTGCGCTGCTCGCGGAAATCCGGTGCTGGCTCGAGCGCCGGGGTCACGATTTGGATGACGGGGACTTACAGGCTTACTTCAAGCAGTGGGCAAAAGCGCAGGAACAAGACGGATATGTATTAAAGGCGCCAAAACGATGGAAATATTTTCGTCACTTGGTCGAATATCCGCAGATTTACGGGGAGATTATGACAGCAAGGCATCGCACGTACAGCTATGTGCGAGCGCTCGCGGCCCTATTCTTGGGCTATCATCATCTGCATCTTCTGGATGACTTGAGAATAAAGTACAAGCAGTTTTTAGATTTATTTCTTGGTGGTTCTCTTCTCGGTGAAGAAGGGAAAGCAACGGCCACCAAAGTCTAGACAATGACCACAAGCAGCAAGATGCGATGGAGTAGGGATTCAGACGGAGGATAAGTTTTGACAAGAGTATTTGCAAGCGTACTGATTGATACGTACAACCACGAACGATTCATCGAGCAGGCCATCGTGAGCGTACTCGAGCAGGATTTTCCCGCCACCGACCGGGAAATTATTATCGTCGATGATGGCTCGACGGACCGCACTCCGGAGATCGTGAGGAAATTTGAGCCGCACGTGCGGCTGCTGCGCAAGGAGAACGGCGGGCAGGCGTCGGCGTTCAATGCTGGCATTCCCGAGTGTAAGGGAGAGATTGTTGCTTTCCTAGACGGCGACGATTGGTGGGCTCAGAAGAAGCTAAGCCGAGTCGCGGGCGTTCTCACAGCGGTCCCGGAAGTGGGAATGGTGGGACACGGGACTGTGACGGTCTTTGCAGACGGCAATCGGCAGGTAGAGGCACTAAGGGACGGGCACAGATTTTCTCTTCGAACCGCGACGGGCGCGCACATGTTCCGTACACGAAAGAGCTTTTTAGGGACACGCTCGACGGTCCGAAGGAACCTGCTGGCGAAACTTCTTCCGGTGCCGGAATCGATCCGCATCGAGGCGGATGAGTTCGTGTTCACGATGGCCGCAGCGCTGGGCGAGGTGGAGATTCTGCCGGAGACACTGTTTTTTTATCGATTGCACCGTGGCAATTTGTTTTCACAACAGGGATTTAACGAAAACAACGTCCGGCGAAAACAGCAGAGCGTGGCAAAGCTGGCCGAGAGCCTTACAACACGGTTGAGGGAAATTGCCGTCAGCGATGAAGTTGTTCGCATCGTGGTTCAGGCGATTCAGGCCGAAGCGGATCAGTTGCGGTTGTCCGTCGATGGAGGCGTTCCGTGGGAAACAGTAAGAACGGAACTGACGATGTATCAGGTGTTGCACGGCGATGCGCCCTGGACGCACCGGGCATTCAAATACGCAACGCTAATGCCCGCGTTTTTCCTGCCACCGCGGCTTTATTATGGCGCCCGGCGATGGCTCGCGGCGAGCGATTGGTATGTGAACGCGAGACGGGTATTTTTCCCCGTGCCGCAGCCGCGGCATCTCAACCGATCGAGGAACGGGGGCGCCCAGCAGACAGAATTGCGAAACGATTCAAGACATGAGTCTTCGTAGTGAATATGACATCTGGCATGAGCGGCTCTTCAACGCGGATCCGATTGAATTGCCATTCCTCAAATCGAGCCGCGTGGTGCGCGGGCTACTGAGTCCAATCGCGTTCCACTATTTCCTACTTTCGGAGAAGCGAGGCCGCGGCTAAATGCGGATTCTGATGATCTCGGGAGCTCCGGGCAAAGAAGAAGGAGGAGTGGCGGGAATTGTGCACAACCTGGCCAGGGAACTGGGGAATTTGGGGCATAGCGTGAAGCCAATGTTCTTCGAAGACCTGCTCCCAGAACAGCGGTGGCCGAACCGTTTTCGGACCGTGGAATTTGCGAAGAGAATTGCGGGATACGTTCAGGAAGCGCGAAACGAGTTCGACATTATCAACATTCATGCCCCCTTCGGCTTTTGGTACGGCGCGCAGAGACGGTGGCGTGGCTCGCAGGCGGGTCCTCCATACGTCATGACCATGCACGGTCTGGAAGAACGTCGCAATTACGCGATGGGCAGGGAAGCGAAGAAGGGTCGCGCAGATTATTTTCGGTGGAAGAATCGTATTTGGCAGCATGCGTATCACATGCGGACGTACAAATGGTCGTTCACAACTGCCGACCAAAGGATCGTGACCAACCGGGAGGCGCTGGTTTTTCTTCAACTCCGCTACAATTTGCCGCCCGACGGTGTCTGGTTCATACCGAACGGCGTCGGTCCGGAATTCTTCCACGTGCGACCAGTCCCTCAGGGAATGGCGACGAAGCTTCTCTTCGTAGGAACATGGATCGATCACAAAGGGGTTTATTACCTAGCAGAGGCTTTCGAAAAGGTTCTTCGCGTTATTCCCGAGGCACGATTGACGATTGCGGGCTGCATCGAAGCAGAGGAACGCGTGCGCCACTGCTTTGCTCCGAGCGTCCAGACGGCCTTGGAGGTCTGCCCGTTTGTTTCGCGGCGGGAGATCCCAAGTATGTATGCGGAGCATGAAATTTTCGTGCTGCCCTCGCTGGTCGAAGGAATGCCTTTGGCCCTGCTCGAGGCCATGGCCTCCGGCATGCCCGTTGTCACTACGGAATCGAGCGGCATGACCGACCTCATCGCGGACTCGCATGATGGTCTCCTTGTGATTCCCGGAGACTCCGATTCGCTGGCGTCGGCTATTGAAAAACTTTGCAACGACGGGGAGCTGCGGCAGCAGCTCGGGAGCGCGGCGCAGGAAAAGATGAAACGCTATACTTGGAACCAATCGGCTCGCCGCCATGAGATGGTTTTCCAGCGTGCGAAGGGAAATGCAGCGAAGACTCCCGACGGCAGAAAAGGACAAGAAACCGCGCAATCAAAAGTGCTGACTTCCGCGCACTGATGAACCGGGGATGACGAGGCATATCTTGCCGCAAGCCCTGCCGGAACCATGGTGACCGCGTTGAAGATCCAATTTGTCGATGTGAGGTCTCCAAACCAGGAACTGTCCCCGTGGGCGTCGCGTGTTGCAAAGCATCCTTTTTTTGCGTGGGCTGGACTTCGACCACTGATTGCGCAGCATACTCTAGCCGAACACGACGCGCTGGAAAAGCATGCGCAAGGACGCAAGAGCCTTGTGGAAATTGGCGTTGCCGAGGGTGCGTCTGCGATTGCACTGCGAACCACAATGAATCCGGGAGGCACGTTGTACCTCGTGGATCCATTTCATCTTTCAAGGGTGCGAATGTTGAATTTTCTACGGCGCGCGGCTCGACGTGCTGTTTCTGCGAACGGCGGGCCGGAGACCGTCTGGGTTGAAGCATTCAGTCATGATGCCGTCCGCGGATGGAACCGACCCATCGATTTCCTGCTGATCGACGGCGACCACCAGGAGAGTGCTGTCGAGCAAGATTGGAAGGACTGGACTCCCCACGTCATCGAGAATGGAGAGGTGGTATTCCACGACGCGCGCATTTTCCCGAATGGATGGACTTCCGCCGATTATGGCCCAGTGCGATTCGTTGACCGTATGTTCCGCAATTCTTCCTCCGATTGGATGATTCTAGACGAAATCGATTCACTCGTCGTCGTTGGCAGGAAGGGCCGCACAGCGGATGCTAACACTCGGAATTAATTATTCGCAGATGCACGATTCGTCCGCGTGCATCGTGCGCGATGGCGAACTCCTGTTTGCGGTGGCGGAAGAGCGCATTAGCCGCGTCAAACACGACGCGCGGTTCCCGCAGAACGCGATTCAAGCTTGCCTGGAATTTGCCGGAGTGCGCGCGGACCAGTTGGACGAAGTGTGTTTCGGCTGGCAGACCGCGGGACCCGTGTATCGGCACGATTTGAAGTGTTACGCCACTCGGAAAATGCCGCTAACTTATCTCAACGGGCTAAATTCGACGCTGCACTTTTTGAGCATGTGGCATCAGGAGAACGGAGCCAAGAAATTCGCTCAGCAATTCGGTCCGGAGAAAGCAAAAATGCGTTTTGTCGAACATCACCTCGCGCACGCGATAAGTGCCTACGCCTACTCTGGATTCGGCGAAGCCGCCGTCGTTGTCATGGACGGCCGGGGTGCGTGGGAAGCGTCATCCATCTGGCACGGACACGACGGCAAGCTCGAGCACGTGCTGACGATCCCATTTCCAGACTCCTTGGGGTGTTTTTACAGCGGCTTCACCGAGTATCTCGGTTTTCAACCGAACAGCGATGAGTGGAAAGTGATGGGGCTCGCGCCTTATGGGAAGCCCGGCGTGGATTTATCCGCCTTCATTGATTTGCAGGTAGCGCCGTATCACGTTCATGCAAAGCAGCTGGTCGCAAACGGCTCGACGCCGTTTGCTCGCATGACGGCACTGCTGGGACCGGCGCGTGTGCCGGAAAGCGAGATCGCGGACCGCCACAAAAACATCGCCTATGCCGTGCAGGATGCTTGCGAACGCGCAATGATGAACGTAGTGCGGACGGCCATTGAGAAGACGCGCTGCCGAAATGTTTGTCTTGCGGGGGGCGTGGCGCTGAATTCGAAAGCCAACGGGAAGATTCACGCGTCCGGCCTCGTGGATGAGTTCTTTGTGCAACCTGCGGCGTCGGACGACGGGGTATCGCTGGGTGCCGCGCTCGCTCCGTATCTCGATGACAGCGGGAAGCTGCCGAGCAGGGCGATGCGGCATGGGTATTGGGGTCCCTCGTTTGACGATCAGACCATCGAAAATGCCCTGCGCACCTACAAATTGCCGTACACGCGACTGACGGATGCGGCGTCCACCGCAGCGGAACTTCTTTCACAGGGGAAAATTCTCGGCTGGTTTCAGGGGCGCATGGAGTTTGGTCCGCGCGCACTGGGAAACCGTTCGATCCTGGCCGATCCACGCGATCCGGAAATGAACACCAAGGTCAACAACGCGGTGAAATTCCGGGAATGGTGGCGGCCGTTTGCTCCTTCGTTGAAAAAAGAAGCGGCGGACGACTACCTGGAGTGCGCGACTGACTCACCGTTCATGGTCCTCACGGCCCAGGTACGGCCGGAAAAACGAAGCGTCATTCCCGCGGTCACGCACGTGGACGGCAGCGTGCGGCCGCAGACCGTCGAGAAAGAGATCAATCCGCTTTACTGGCGGCTGATCGATGAATTCGAGAAACGCACCGGCGTGCCCGTGATCATGAACACGTCATTCAATTTGCGCGGCGAGGCTATCGTGAACACGCCGACGGATGCAATCCGCACTTTTTTCAGCTCGGGGATGGATGCGCTGGCGATCGGGAACTTCCTCGTTGAAAAATGAGCGATCCCAAATAAGCGGTCAGCCTATCATCGCGCTCCTCAGGCAGCCTGATGCGCGCACGGACGCGGTCGAAAGCTGCACGTGCAATTCGAACCGCATCATCGGCACAACGCTTCGATCAAGGTTTCTTTCTTTTTTTCCGCGAGATGCGTCAAAGCGTCGAGCGAGGCAAAGTATCCGCCCAGCGCGGCGGCGGCGAGAAAGGCGAACGCCTCGGCGGGGAACCACGGATTTCCCGTCCAGCGCCCTGAGAAAAGAATTACGGCGGAGATGCCGCCCATTAAAATTTGCGAACCGAAGGCAACGAGCACGGCCATGCCGGATTGACGCTGGCCGCGCATCTGGCCGAATTCGAGCTTGCGCGGAAAATTGAGCGAGGACCAGTTGGCGATGGTGAGTTGGCCAACAACTGTGAAAATGATTGCCGCGATGGTGGCCAGCAGCATGTGAGCGGAGGGCAGGCCCACTCGATAGGTCAGCATTCCGATCGACAATGCGATTTCTACCGTCAGCACGGAGACGAGCATCAGATTCTTTCCGAGGAAGACCTGGCGGAAGTGCAGCGGCGCCGTGAAGTAGATCTGAATGCCGCGCCCTTCGTAGGCGAAACTGTTATAGGCGGGCGCCATCAGAATGAGGATGAGGTATGCCATGATGCCGGGAAAAAACATTTCCGTGGAGACCCCTGTACCGCCAATGCTTGGATGTCTTCCCGCGAACTGCGAACTGAACAAAAGGACGAGCAGCGGGGGCATTAGCAGCGTAAGAAACGCGAAGCTGTTTCGTGTAAGGTAGCGGAATTCTTTTCGAACGACTGCGGCCACCTGGGGTGATAGCAAGCCCAAGCCGTCGGCGGTATCGTCTTCCCTTCTGACTGGACGTACGCCGGCATGCACTGGCGTTGCGGTTTCGCTGAGTTCTTCGCCGTGATACTGCGCCGCAAATCGCCGCCAAAGCAGGACGCTGAACAAAAGCACGTAAAACAAAAGGCCCGCCGAGCCGAGCAAAAATCCTGTCGGCTGAAGCTGCGCCACAGCCGCGATCGCGCGTCCCGCAAGCGAGGGAGGAAACCACGCAAAGTATGGGAGAGCATGCAAGATCATCGGACGCGCTGCCGCACCGTAACGGTTCAACAGCGGGGTGACGAAATTCAGCGAAATCATCGAGAGAACGAAGAGCGCGAAAAACAGCTCCCGCGTCCGCCGCCGGGACAGCAGCCGTTCCAGCCAGGAACCGATGAGTCGCTCCAGCGTCACGTTGAACAGCGCAAACACGCAAACAACCAGCAGCATCGCGGGCAACACGCCCGGCTTTGCGACGCCGGCCCCGATGCTCATGGATAGCAGCCAGCACAGCGATGCGATCGCGGAGAAATCCGCGATCCCATACGCCAGGCCGATGATGTAGAACGCGCTGAGGCTCAGTGGGAAACGCAGCAGCGTTCGAAACTCGAAATTCGCCCCGAAACCCGCGACGAGGACCGGGAAAACTTGCCAGAAAAGAAAAATGCCCCAGAAAAGCAATGCCATCCAGCTCGAACGGCCGCTCGAAACAAAGGCGTACGCTCCAGCATAGAACGCAAAACACAGTCCGAGGACCAAAACACTGCTCAAGATTCCGGCCAGGATCAGCCCGATCAGATCGAGCCGGTTATTTTTCTTGCGCAGGCTGTTTCGAAGAATTCGCCAGCGAAGTCCCGCAACGAGCCGGATCTGCTCGAGGATGCCGGTGGATTCCGCTACATCAGCCATGAGAGTTCCTCGAGCTGCGGGCGTTCCGTGCCATCCTGACCGACAATAGAGACGAAAATCTGCTCTAGTGTTTTGTTTCCTTCTTCGTCGGAGATTCCCGCGCGCAACTCTTCGAGCGAACCGTGCGCCACCAGCCGCCCCTTGTGAATGATGGCAACGTGGCTGCACAGACGCTCGACGATTTCGAGGACGTGGGATGTCAGAAATATCGTGGTGCCACGTTCCGTCATCCGCCCGAGCAGCGATTTCAGCGCTCCTGCCGCCAGCGCGTCCACTCCTTCGAACGGCTCATCGAGAAACAAAATCCGCGGCCCGTGGATGACCGCTGCCGCCAGCGCGAGTTTCTTCTGCATCCCGTGAGAATAATCCGCGACCATCGTCTTGGGACGGTCGGCAAGTCGCATGAATTCCAGCAATTCATCCGACCGGCGCCGCGTTGTCGCGCGGTCCAGACCGTACATGCGCCCGATAAAGTGCAGATATTCGCTTCCCGTCAAGCGCTCGAAAAGGCCCATCCCCTCCGGCACGACGCCGATCTGCCGCTTCACTTCGACGGGATGCGTTGCGAAATCCTGCCCGAGGAGCTGCATGCTGCCGGACGTCGGTGCCAGCAAGCCTGTCAGCATCTTGATGGTCGTTGATTTTCCGGCGCCATTCGGCCCGAGGAAGCCGAAGAATTGCCCCGCGGTGACCTGCAGATCGATGGCGTCGACAGCCAGCAACTTTCCGAATCTCCGCGTCAACTTCTGCGTCTGTATCGCGATTTCCGGCATCGCTGCTCTTAATCCGATCTCCAGCGTAAAAACACGACTCTAACACGAGTCTTGCAGGCCCTCCGAAAGGAATGAAGCTGAACTCGAGGAAATGAAAAGCTGTCAGGAAGTCTTCTGAGGGTTAGGCGACGCACTGGCAAGTTGTAAATCTCTTCCCGGAAAACC
>Ga0209648_10006130_pt1 | contig 10343 bp, 6 predicted proteins | sample GraSoi2013_115cm_FD_185830 | JGI IMG/M metagenome (GOLD analysis project Ga0209648, IMG submission 185830) | Grasslands soil microbial communities from the Angelo Coastal Reserve, California, USA - Sample 9_17_2013_115cm (SPAdes) (version 2) | ecosystem: Environmental > Terrestrial > Soil >...
AAGTCGCAGTGGTACTCGGCTGCACCAAGTTGATGTCGTCAGCAGCGACCGAAAGATGCACGGAGCGCGAGCCGACGTATCCGACCATGGCTGTCCAAGTCGGAGCGATCTCCCGCTGGATGTTAAGGTTCCAGTTCAGGACGTCGGCACGCTTGGGATCCTGCTGGATATACCGATTTCTGACCCCGTTCGGAGAGAAGCCAACGTTATTGTCAATGCCATTGCCGAGGGTTACGCCCGAACAAGGATTGGCCGCACAGTTGCCGGCTGCAGACGTGCCGCCTGGCCTATCCTGTCCGATGATTTGGAACGGAGAAGTCGCGGCAGTATTCAGGCCAAACTCATAGGGAAGGGGCAACACATCGAAGATTCCGAAGCCCCCTCTTACGGCCGTCTTTCCATTCTTGAACGGATCCCAGGAGAAACCAATGCGCGGTTCGAAGTTCTTGGTCGTAGGATTATTCGCGATAAAGCTATTGACGTGAACCGGGCCGCACGGACTATTCGGGCCCGGCGCTACTCCCGGCGTAGCACAGTTTGTGAGGGTCGTGATTTCCTGGATTCGGTTGTTGGCATCTTTGGGCAATGTCGCGATCTCATAACGCACGCCCAAGTTGACCGTAAGATTCGGACGCAGGCGCCAATCGTCTTGAACGTACCCGGCAAAGAGGCTTTCCCTAATCGCAACTTCGAAACTGTGTCCCGGAGCGAGTGCGTTGAGCTTGGTCGGGCTGTTCGTCAACAGAGCTGCCAGGCTGCCGTAATTGTTCAATCGGCCGTTTGGACTCAATTGCTCCAAAACGTTGTACAGCATTCGTTCAAAAGCAAATCCAAATTTTATCGTGTGCGTCCCCCGATTCAAAAAGGCGTCGTCATAGGCTTGGCCGGACGTCCAGCGGTGCAGAAACCGGTTAAGTCCTCCCAAACCAATTGCGGTTGTAAGGCCAGCTCCTCCAATCTGCGGTGGAGCCTTCGCGCCAGGGGCCACGGCGAGAGCGCTGTTGGTCGCAACTGTGTCACCCGAAACTGGCAAGTTAATATCCCCTCGCACGCGGCTGACCCCCAGCCGAATCGTATTGACCAACTGCGGATTGAAAATATGCGTCTCCTCGGCGCTGGCCATCTGCCTCCGCGAGAACACGCTATGCGTGGCGTTAAGTAACGGGTCCGGTTGCGTCAACGGGCCAGAGTCAAAGAAGTAACTCGCTGACAGATTGTCCTTATCGGATATTTTCTGGTCCACGCGTCCCGTAGCGTAGTTTTCTTTCGAGATACCAGGCAGCGAAACATTCAGAGTTGCAATGTCCAAATTCGTCGCGGTTTGACATATGGATCCGCTCGGGCACGGCCACAGAGCAAGATACGGCACGACCTTGGGGTCCACCGCGACAGATGTCAGCGATGCGCACGGATTACCGCCGGACGCTACGCACAGCATGCCGTTGCGCGCCTCCTGCGTCGGCACGCGGATGGACCTGGATAGAGGTTGGTTCTGACGAACTCCCTCATACGTTCCATACACAAATGTTTTGTCCTTGACGAGAGCCTTTCCCCCAGACCCTCCGAACTGAACGCGTCTGAACGGGGGAATGGGTCCTGCGGGATCAAAGAAATTCTTGGCATCAAAGATCTTGTCCCGGTCAAAGAAAAATGCTGTGCCGTGGAAATCGTTGACGCCGCTTTTGGTAATGGCGTTGATGACCGCACCGGACGTGTGCCCGTACTCCGCAGTATAGTTGCTGGTGAGAACGGAGAACTCCTGGATACCGTCCACTCCCAAATTCAATCCGGTCGCGCCACCGGGGGATCCATTCGAATAGTCGTTGATGCTTATGCCGTTTACACGATAACTGTTCTCATTGGCGCGGTGGCCGGCATCGCTCAACTGGTTTCCAAAGCCGCGGTTTCCTTTGTTCGCGCTAAATCCTGTCCCCGCCTGGTTGGGGATGCTCGTGACTCCTGGTTCGAGTGTCGCCAGGGAGGTCCAATCGCGGCCGTTAAGTGGCAGTTCGCGCATCGTCGTGGAATCGACTGTTGCACTGATGGTGGAGGAAGCCGTCTGCACGTCTGGCGGAGCCGCGCTTACCTGGACGGTTTGATTGAGTTGCCCCACTTTCAGACTCAAGTTCAGAGCCTGCTGCGCGCCGACCGTAAGCTGGATGTCCTTCTGAATCGAGGTCTGAAACCCCTGAGCCGTCACGCGGACTTCATACGTGCCCGGAAGCAGGTTGGGTGCGGAATAGAAGCCGTCTCCGTTCGAGGTGACCTCGCGGACAATGCCCGTGCCCACATTCTTGATACTTACCGTGGCACCCGGCACGGGGCCACCGCGTTCATCGGTGATCAGACCTGACAACGAGGCTCCCACCGCCTGGGCGTGTGCCGCGCACGCAAGTCCTCCGCTTGCGACGAAGAGCGCAAGCATGATCGCGCCGATTCTCAGTGCCAAGTCATTCTGTCTTGCAGCGATGCTCATCTCGCCCTCCTGATTTGCCAGGTGGAGGTTCCGGGCACGAAGACATCCCCTCTCGTGGCAGGCACCACTTGCTCAAACCCTCGACGATCTGTTCGGGCCCCTGTCTTGTCCGCTTTATGCGCACGCCCCCAGCATGAAACGCACTCTGCTACTCCCGCCTCAAGCATTGCAAGTCTTATTGCGTCACATCGAAAACATCTATTTGTCACAAGCTGTCTTCAACAAAACAAGCGATTTAGATTCGCGGATAACCAACTCCCCGCTTTGCCGTCCGTGGGAGTCGCGTTATACTCCCCTTCGTCCCCTCAATCGACGCCATGAACAATTCAACTCTCCCGGCAACCTCGCTGCGCTTCGGCGTGTATGAGTTCGACCTACGGTCTGGTGAGCTGCGTAAGCACGGGATCCGTATCAAGCTCCAGGAACAGCCTTGTCAGATCCTCGCCATCCTTCTGGAACACCGGGGAGAGATGGTCACTCGCGAGCAACTTCAGCATCGCCTCTGGCCCAGCGACACCTTCGTTGACTTCGATCACAGCCTGAATACGGCCGTAATGCGGCTTCGCGAGGCTCTAAATGACTCTTCCGAAAACCCACGCTTTATTGAAACCCTCCCTCGCCGCGGCTACCGCTTTGTCGCTCCCGTCGAGGAGAAATCTGCCTCAGTAAACGAGCCGACTGCTGCGCAAGCCGGAGAGGCCGGCGCTTCGCAAGGCGACAATTCGAAAGTTGACCCAGCATCTCCTCCTCTTTTGCTAGCATTCCCGGCGGTTGCGGCCAAGCCGGATAAGCGCGTCCAGCGGCCCATGCTGGTCACAGTCACGCTATCCGTACTTGCGATTGTCCTCGCCGGTGCTTTCGCTTTCCGATATCTGAAAAAGCCTTCCCTTGCCACGGCGACATCCAGCCAGTTGACTTCTCTTGTCGTCCTGCCTTTCGAGAATCTTTCCGCAGACAAGGACCAGGCGTACTTCGCCGATGGCATGACCGACGAATTGATCGCGCATCTGGCAAAGATCCGTTCCTTGCGCGTGATTTCGCGTACGTCGTCCATGGAATACAAAGGAACGCACAAAACGCTCTCACAGATTGCACGAGATTTGAATGTTGACGCCTTAGTGGAAGGAACGGTGCTGCGTTCGGGTGACCGCGTTCGAATCACTGCGGAGCTTGTGCAGGTGGCTACCGACCGCCACCTCTGGGCCGAAACCTACGAAAGCCAGTTGGGGGATATCCTCGCTCTTCAGAGCCATGTTGCCAGTGCCATCGTCAATGAAATCCGTGTCAAACTTTCGCCCGAAGACCAGGTCCGGCTCGCCACTGCTCGCCCCGTCAGCACCCAGAGTTACGAGAACTACCTCAAAGGCCGTTATTACTGGAACAAGCGCTCCGAAGAAGGCCTCATCAAGGCCATCGATTATTTTCAGCTCGCGATCAAACAAGATCCCAACTACGCGCTCGCCTACGCGGGTCTGGCGGACTGCTACAGCATCATCGGGTCGGCGATTGTAGGGACCGTCCCCACGGCAGACGTGGCTCCGAAAGCCCGCGCCGCCGCGCTCAGGTCACTAGAGCTAGACAACACGCTGGCCGAGGCCCACACATCGCTCGCTACAGTGCGCTTTAACTACGATTGGGATTGGAATGCGGCCGCCAGCGAATTCCGGCGCGCGCTGGAACTAAACCCCAGCTACGCCACCGCTTATCAGCGAAATTCGCTGTACTTGATGAGTATGGGACGTACGAGCGAGAGCCTCGCGGAGATGAATCGAGCGCATGACTTGGATCCCCTTTCCATCAGCACGAATTTCAGTTTGGGATGGCGTCTCTATATGGCGCGTGAATATGACCAGGCCATCGAGCAATTGCGAAACACCATCGATATGGATCCGGAGTTTGTTCTTCCGCACTTGGTCCTTGGTCAAGCATATGAGCAAAAAAAAATGTATGACCAAGCGATTACGGAGCTTCGGCGCGCCGCAGAGATCTCACAAAGTAGTCCGCCCGCTATCGCTGCTCTCGCACGAACTTACGCCATATCCGGGAGAGCCACCGAAGCGAGGAAATTGCTGGACGAATTGATGGAGCAATCGAAGAAACGCTATGTTTCCCCATTTTACGTGGCGATTGTCTATGCGGGCCTCGGCGAAAATGATCAAGCCTTAGACTGGATCGAGAAGGCCTACAAGGACCGTTCCAACGCCATCGTTTTCGCCAAGGTCGATCCACAATTGGATACTTTGCGCTCTGCTCCTCGTTTCCAGTCTCTCCTGCATCGGCTGGCTCTCTAAAACTAGATGATCACCTCTCGGTCGCACAAAACACCTATCTGCGCGAAGCGCACAAGCCATAAGTCTTTATTAACGCGGTAATCGGAGAAGTGAAGTTTTACTTCACATCACCGGTAACCCGACTAATCAGGAGTTGTCTGCCACGTAGGCAAACTGTAGTTGCCCTACGGGACGAGTGTCTCGTGGACGTTGGGCCCGATGCACACTGTTGACAAAAGCGATGGAAACGGAATGCCAACGGATCCTAGCCCTGACCTCTATGTGTGCGTAATCACCGCAGTTTACTGCAGCGAGGCCACTGTCGCGCGCACCTTTTGCAGAACCGACGGCGGCAGCGGGACGTAGCCTTGCGCTTGCGCGATTTCTTGCCCGGACGCGTACACCCAGCTTAGATATTCTTTGACCGCATGGCTCCGCTGCAAGTCCTGCCGATGCGCCGGCACATAAAACCAGGTGAAGCTTACAATTGGATAGCTTTCCTTGCCTGGCGAGTTCGTCAGCGAAGTGCGAAAGTCGTCTGTCATTTTGGACTCCATCGCCAAAGCCACATCACTGATGCTCTTCGTCGATGGCTTCACAAACTCTCCCGCAGCGTTGCGAATTCGCGCGATCGGTAACCCGGAGCCCTCCCCACAACGGAGCTCGGCATAACCGATGGACCCCGGCATCTTGGCGGCGCTGGCCAGCAAATCCTGACATCGGCTAAAAGCGGCGCCCACCGGCCACTTTGGCGAAACATCTTTTCCGACCTTGGCTCGGAATTCTGGGCTGAGTTTAGAAAGGAAATCGGAAAAAATGTAGTTCGACCCTTTTCCGTCTGTACGGTGAAGCACCTTGATCGACAAATCAGGAAGCTTGCCGTCAGGATTTAGTCTGGCAATCTCCGGGTCGCTCCACGAGGTTGTTTTTCCAAGGTAGATATCCGCGAGCACAGGCCCCGAAAGGCGAATGCTTGTCGCACTGCCTGGCACATTGTAGAAGACCGCAATGCCAACCAGCACCGTGGGCAATTCCAGGGCCGCGTACGCTGCCTCTTTCAACTGCTTTTCGGGGATGGGCGCATCACCGCCGCCAAGATCTCCGGCTCCTGAAAGAACATTCTTGGCACTTTCGCTGGTTCCCACCGCGAGGTAGCGAAACTGCGTTTCAGGGTGCAACTTGTGGTACTCGTCTCCCCATAACACGTACAGTGGCTGCGGCATTGTCGATCCAGTGGTAACCAGCACCATCTGCGTTTGGGCAAGGCCGTCCGCGGATAAAATTGTTAAAGAGGTAGCCAGCAGTATCGCGGTCAGGGATAAAACAAACTCGGTGCAATGTTTCAATGAAGCTTACTCCTTATACTTGACAAGCATCATCCGCGACTTGTCAACCATTGTCATGTCCCAAAATTTGTTACGCCCAGCCTCAAGTTTGTAGACTGCAACCGAAGGCTAGATAACTTAGCGGAGATAACTACCAAGCGCAATTTCCCCGAGGATGGTAAAGGATCATGGCAAAGGAAAGCCCGATTCGGCGATACTGGCACAGAATTTTCAATGGTGAAGCATGAACCTAAGTTTCAGTGGTGTTTGGAAAGGAAATCTTGAGAAGAGCAAGCTGCTAGGCCCTGCGCCGAAAGCAGTTTTGGTAAAAATAAATCACGCGGATCCGGAGCTGATCGTGGAGATGATCATCACTAAAATGGATGACACCGAAGGCAGGGTCCTCTTCAGGGGTCTCACTAATGGCGAGGAAGTCGCCAACCCCGTTCACGGCATCCAAGTTCGGAGTCGGTCGAATTGGGTAGGGACAAAACTGCTCATCGAATCATGGATGAACGTGGGCGGTCGCGAAGGCCATTTCCGCGATTTCTGGTCGCTCTCAGGTGATGGCCAAACGCTCACAATGGAGCACCGTGATGATGACTTGGCAGGCCAAATCACTCTCTTGGAAAGAACGCACGCACACTAGCCACCGCGCGTTTTCGGATTCCGCTGCGTCCACTCTGCGTGAGGCTCTTCCAGTTGAGCTGCGAAAGTTTGTCACGGGTTTAACCACACACCTGAATCCATTAGTCCGGTTATCCGACTTACCAGGAGTTGTCTTCGCTGGGCAGAATTCTCTTGGACTGAGAATGGCGCATTATCGGCAGCCAAACACTTCCGATTCTTGATATAAGATTTAGATTGAATCCAGCCTCAACGAAGAAGGCATGGCTTGGCGGACGGAGGTTACTTTGAATTACACAGCATTCAGGACTTCGAGCAAACAGACGTGCACGCCAAATCTCATATGGCGAACCATTCTTGTCAGCGCAACTCTTGGCGCATTATTGTTCGTGGCGTCGTGCACGAATAAAACGGCTTCCGGGCAACATGCAACCATTCTGATGCGCGATGGCACGACGCTAGCGGGCAAAGTCACAGCGACCTCGCCAGCGGAAATCACCCTGGCGGGCGACGATAACGCGACGCATACGGTCCCGATGACGCAGGTGAAATCGATAGAGTATGACGAAGCCCCAGCGGCGCAAAGTTCGGCTACACAAACCTCCGATGCCAACAGCGGTGCACCAGCCACGCCCACGCGGCGCTCTGCGGCATCCAGAGCGGACGACGCTGCGCACGAACATCACTATCATCCGACGCAGGCCGAGATTCATACCAAGACCTACGTACTGCCTCTGGGCACCAAAGTTCCCGTGCGAACGGAAGAGACGATCGATTCAGCCACAGCGGCCGAAAGGCAGACCTATGCGGCTGAAATCGCCGACGATGTTTTCGACGCCAACGGCGACGTGGTCGTTCCCCGTGGTGCAAACGCTCAGGTCGTCATTCGATCGGCTACGAAGGGAAACCGCTTTCATGGCACCTCCGACCTTGTGCTGGATCTGCAATCGATTTCGGTTGGGGGCAAGCAATACCTAGTTAGCACAACCGATTTGCAACAGAAGGGAAAGCAAGGGTTTGGTGCGAACAAGAGGACCGCGGAATTTACGGGTGGCGGAGCTGCGCTCGGCGCTATTATCGGCGCGATTGCAGGCGGCGGGAAAGGCGCGGCGATCGGAGCCGGAGCCGGCGCAGGGGCGGGCGCGGTGACCCAGGTCGCGACCAAGGGCGGCGCGATTCGAGTCCCGGCGGAGACGGTGCTAACCTTCCAGCTCGACAAGCCCGTTCAAATCGTTGAGGCAAAGTGATCGCGCTGCGACGCTGAGGTTGGAATACAGGGCACTTCAACAAGACGAACGGCAAACAAAAAGTCGTTCGGTTCTTTCCCGCTTGCCCGTCAACCGTTCAACGAGGCTGGAGGAGGGGCCAATCGGTGCCAGCCTCACGCGTCCGGTAAGGCGACTAATCAGGAGTTACCGTGTCGTGGTTCATTTTTCTTATTACAATGCAAATAATGGATTTGACGCCGCAGGCACTACGCTCCATCATTAGGAACTGATTCGGCGTAAAAGGGACTTGTGTCGAACTTCACATCGCAACTCAATGGTGTTCAGGACCGGAAGGCCTCGTGCTGCTGTCCGTGTCTGCGACACGGCGTGTGGAGGCTGATGGCATAGAGAGTTTTCTAAGCTGATCTTAAGCGGCCACCGTCAGAGTTAGATCTGGCAGTGGCCGTTTTTATTTTTGGAGGCGTAATGCACTGGAAAATCCAATGTGGGCCCACTAGAGGCCTGGTCACCGTGGCCTTTGTCGTGTTGGTGCTTGTCCCAAGCGCAAGACCGGATGACGGTCCGAAGAAAGGCGAAGCTACATGCGTGGATCATGGGAAAGCCGGAACGCATGAGGGTCCCGGTGAATGCCAGGACAGCCAGAAGAATGGAGCGGCCCAGGTGTCCATTGAGAAAGAGAAAGGAAAGAAATGGAATTTGGTTCGCGCGTGGCTCGACCTGGGGGAGCATGTGCAAGCAACGCAACCGGACTGGCTCTCTCCTCTGGCAACCACATCAGGACGCCTGAAACAGGAGTTCCGTTACGATATTTGGGATCAACCTGCCAGCAGCGGGAATAGGAGTTACCAATTTGGCGGAAACAAAGGCCTGGAGTTCATCACCAGTTCGCGGACGCAGATCCTGATAGGTGTGCCGACTTACACACTGGTGTCTCCGAATGGTCCACCTGGCGGATTCGGTGACTTGCCCCTGATGTTGAAATTTCGTATCTCGTCGGCGGAGCGCACGGAAGGCAATTATTTGGTGACCTTTTTATTGGCTGCGACTGCGCCGACCGGTTCGCATCGGTATGGGGCAGGTGAAGCCGTGGTGACACCAACGATGGCGTTCGGCAAAGGTTGGAGGCGATTTGACGTGCAGTCGACCCTGGGCGTCAATCTGCCTGCGGGAGACACGGCCAAGTTGGGTAGACAACTGCTGTGGAACACGGCGTTCCAATATCGGGCGTCATGGAAACTCTGGCCCGAACTGGAAGCGAACTCCACGTTCTACGTGACTGGCAAGAATGAGGGCGGGACGCAACTGTTCCTGACACCTGGACTTGGAATTGGGCGCGCGCACCTTGCGGGACGATTTCGGCTGTCTTCCGCGGTGGGCGTGCAAATCGCGGCGACCCAGTTCCATACCTACAATCATCGCTGGATGTTGTCGACGCGCGTCTCGTTCTGAACACACTCACAATTCTGCACCGTAGACTGCGTACGTTTTCCGACTTCCAGTCAGCTACTCGAACCCAATCGCTCAAGTCCTGGTTAACGCTGCCATCTGAGCCGGCACCGTCATTCGGGAGTAATCCGAAGGATTGGGCGAGTCCTGGCTCGAATCGCACGTAAACGATGTGTGGCGCACTCACCACGTGAGAGTCTGCTCGAGCCCAAATCTAGCGGCACGGATGGCAGCCGGCGACCTCAAAGAGAGGTGGGATCCTCCGAATGTGAGGTGGAAAACGCCCCTGAATTGGGTGGAGCCTTTCAGTATCACCGCCCATACGGGAATGGAACTCACGGGGAAAGTTCACGACGACCTCTTACTCTTTGAGCCAACCCACGAAGGCGCATGGCAACTCCGCGAGCGACAGACCCGTCCACGCAGCTACCACAACGGCACAACGTGCAACACCGTCCACGGCGGCGGTTATCTTCTCTACTTCCTCCAACCTATACTTGTGCGTCTTCTCCTTCGGTTTACCTTTGGGAATCTCGACGCCATCCATCGGATTCGGACCCTGTAGCGTTCCACTTCGGCGAGCATGTGTGAAGACGGCTGAGACAAGCGAATTGATATTCAGGAAGGATTGGTGGGAAAGTTCCTCTGCTTCGTCAATGCTGTAGAGAAGACGCTGACCGTCTGCGGTCGTGAACGTCGCAAGTCTCATTCCTCCGATGCGCGGCTGAACGTGCTTCTTGTACAGGTTGAAATACCCTTTGTACGTGCTCGGCCTGTGCTTAGATTTGATGCTCGGAAAATATACGGTTTCGATGTACTGTTGCAGGGTCATCGGGCCGTTGACCTGCTGGCCGTTGTTCAACGGTTCGAGGATTTCATCGGCCAGCGGTCGCACGCTTCGCAAAGTTCGGAAACGGTCGTTGAAGTCGGCGAGTCGTCGGCAGACCTGTTTGCTGTTCTCTCTGTAGCG
>Ga0209648_10006132_pt1 | contig 10342 bp, 5 predicted proteins | sample GraSoi2013_115cm_FD_185830 | JGI IMG/M metagenome (GOLD analysis project Ga0209648, IMG submission 185830) | Grasslands soil microbial communities from the Angelo Coastal Reserve, California, USA - Sample 9_17_2013_115cm (SPAdes) (version 2) | ecosystem: Environmental > Terrestrial > Soil >...
GGCGAGCAGAAGCCCCCGGACCAAGGCCAGAAGCCGGCGACGCCGCAAAATGACGCGGCCAAGGACGAGAAAAAGAAGATCGACGAGTTCGCCGAGGCCGCGCGCGTCCTCTCCGGTAGCGCCGGAAACCCGGAATGCGTCTGGCTCGGCCGACGGGTGGTCAACCTGCTGTGGCGCGACGACCTCGACACGGCCTTCCGCCATCTCGATCTCTACGATCGGTTCGGTTGTCCGGCCGGGCACATCCAAGCATCGTTCCGATGCGTCGTGCGGCAAGGAAACATCGATCCCAAGGCGCCCGAGAGCTTGAGCTCCCGGGTCCACGCCTGCTGGATCAACCCCAACCTGCCGCCCACCACGGCGTCGGCGGCGCCGCCCGCGGGCGCGGCGCAGGGAACTTCCAATCAGTAGAAACGTTTTTTGCTGCGGTGGCTTGCTGGTGTCTTGAAATGGACACGGCCACCCGTTAGTTCTTAGACTGCCAACCCGAGGCCTGCGGGTTTTCGCATGGCCGCGGTCGAGCCCAGGGGACGGGTTCGGGTCTCGGCATTCAGCCCCAACTGGTCGCGTCCATGCGCTTCGTCGCTGCCGTCGTGGCGCTCGTCTTGTGCGTGCATGTCGCCGTCTGGGCTTTGTCGCGGGACCAAATGGCCGCGCCCGACGTATCGGGGCCGCTCGCCAGCGTTTCGTACGCTCCGTTTGCGGATTCCGAGCACCCCGACCGGGGCCAACGCGCGACTGCCGAGCAGATTCGCGCGGATCTCAAGACCATCGCACCCTTTACCAAGGCGATCCGCACCTATTCCTCGACCGCCGGCGTCGAGCTCGTGCCGCCGATCGCCGACGAGTTCGACCTGAAGGTCACCGTCGGGGCCTGGATCGACAAGAACGAGGACCGCAACGCGCGAGAGATGCGCTCGGCCATCGAGCTCGCCCGCAAGAACCGCAATGTCAACGGGCTCATCGTCGGCAACGAGACCATCTACCGCGGCGAGCGCACGATCGACCAGCTCATCAAGCTGATCCAGCACGCGAAGCATGAAGTCCAAGTACCTGTCACCACTGGAGAAATCTGGCACGTCTGGATCGAGCATCCCGAGCTGGCGTCGGCCGTCGATTTCATTGCGGCGCACATCCTGCCCTACTGGGAAGGCTTTTCCGAGGAACAGACGGTCGATCAGGCGATCCTCATCTATTACAAGCTGCGCTCCGTATTTCCGGGCAAGCGCATCGTCATTGCCGAATTCGGGTGGCCGAGCGCCGGATACAACTTGAAGAACGGCAATCCGGGCCGGATGCAGCAGGCCATCGTGGTGCGGGACTTCGTCTCGCACGCGGAGGCGCTCGGCATCGATTACAACATCGTCGAGGCCCTCGATCAGCCCTGGAAGATATTCGAAGGCAGCGTCGGCCCCTATTGGGGCCTGCTCGACGCCGCGCGCCACCCGAAATTCTCCTGGACCGGGCCGATCGTGGATCCGGACCACTGGAAGATCGCGGGCATCGCGGTCCTCATCGGCTTCCTGCTGTCGCTGCCGATCCTGACCTTGACCGGAGCCAGCATCCCCCAGGCGCTGCTTCTTGCCGCAGCCGTCCATGCGGTGGGCGCGTGGGTCGCCACGATCTTCGCCTATTGGAATGGCCATTATTTCGTGCCGGGCGCCGCCTTCGCGCTGGGCTTCGGTCTGCTTCTGCTCGGGCCCCTGGTGGTGATCGCGCTCGCCCGGGTCGAAGAAATCGCAGCCATCGCCTTTGGCCGCAAGCCGAGCCGGCTGATCGCGGCGACTCCCGCGGCACCGGCGGACTTTGCTCCGAAAGTGTCGATCCATATTCCGGCCTGCAACGAGCCGCCGGAAATGCTCAAACTCACCCTCGACGCGGTCGCGCGGCTCAATTACCCGGACTTCGAATGCGTCCTCGTCATCAACAACACGTCCGACCCGGCGTTGTGGCGCCCGGTCGAAGATCATTGCCGCACGCTCGGCGAGCGCTTCAAATTCGTCAATGCCGAGACCCTGCCCGGCTTCAAGGCCGGCGCGTTGCGCTTGGCCGGCGTGCACACCGCGGCCGACGCGGCCATCATCGGCGTGCTGGACGCCGATTACGTCGTGCATGTGGACTGGCTCAAGGATCTGGTCCCAGTGTTCGTTGATCCCACGGTCGGGCTGATCCAGGCGCCGCAGGACCACCGCGACGGCGAGCGCAGCCTGATGCACCACGTGATGAACGGCGAATACGCCGGCTTCTTCGACGTTGGCATGGTCCAGCGCAACGAGAACAACGCCATCATCGTGCACGGGACGATGTGCCTGATGCGGCGCACAGCGCTGGAAGCGGCGGGCGGCTGGTCGAGCGACACCATCGTCGAGGATACCGACCTCGGCCTGTGCGTTCTCGAACACGGCTGGCGGGCGCTTTACACCAACCGTCGCTACGGCTGGGGGCTCCTGCCCAATACCTTCGAGGCGTTCAAGAAGCAGCGCTACCGGTGGGCCTCGGGCGGCGCCCAGATCATCAAGAAGCACTGGCGGCGGTTTCTGCCGGGTGAGAGTCTGCTATCCCGCGATCAGAAGCGCGAGTTCGCCGTCGGCTGGCTCAATTGGCTCGGCGCCGAGACCGTCGGGGTCGCGGTCGCGCTGCTGAACCTGATGTGGGTGCCGGTCGTTGCCTTCGTCGGCATCGCCATCCCGGACAAGATCCTGACCCTGCCGATCATCGCGGCCTTCGTGGTTTCGGTCGTGCATTTCGTCGCGGTCTACCGCCTACGGGTCGCAGTCCCGCTGAGCCAGGCGATCGGCGCCATGTTCGCGGCGATGTCGGTGCAATGGACGGTCGCGCGGGCGGTCGGCGACGGAATGGTCAAGCAGAGCCTGCCGTTCGTGCGCACCGCGAAGGGCGCCGGCAAGAGCAAGCCCCGAGAGTTTCAGGCGTTCTGGGAAACGATCATCGGCGCCGCGTTGCTGGTCGGGGCGGCAATTCTGCTGCTCACCAATCGCCAGCAGATCCGCGAAATCTACATTTTCGCCGCGGTGCTGGTGCTGCAGAGCCTGCCGTTCCTCTCGGCGCTTGCCATCGCTGCGCTCGAGAACTCGCGGATCAACGATTTTGCCTATTGGCGCAGGATCGAGGCGCGCATTGCCGAACTCATGCCGCGGCGCGCCCTCTTGCCCAAGGCGCCCGCCCGCGCCGACAAACCGATCGAGCCGCTGCCGTAAGGAGTAGCGCTCACCCCGGCAACGCGGTCTCGACCAGGCGCGCCCAATAGGAGGCGCCGAGCGGGATCACCTCGTCGTTGAAATCGTAGGCCGGATGATGCAGCCCGGCGGAAGCGCCGTTGCCGATGAAGATGAAGGCGCCGGGCCGGGCCTGCAGCATGAAGGAAAAATCCTCCGCCCCCATCATCGGCGGCGCGTCGACGTCGACGCGCCCGCTGCCGGCGATCTGGGCGGCAATCGAGGCCGCAAACGTCGTCTGTTGCTCGTGATTGCTGGTCACCGGGTAATCGCGCTTGTAGGTGAGCTTGGCCTTGGCGCCGTAGAGGCGCGCGGTCGACTCGACGATCTCGTGGAGCCGCCGTTCGAGCAGATCCTGGACCTGCGGCGTCAGGCTGCGGGCGGTGCCGCACAGCCGCGCGGTCTGCGGGATCACATTGTCGGTATGCCCCGCCTGGAACATGCAAATCGAAACTACCGCGGCATCCAGCGGATCGACGTTGCGGGACACGACCGACTGCATCTGATTGATCATCTGCGCACCGACCAGAATCGGGTCGACCGCGAGATGCGGCTTGGCCGCGTGCCCGCCCAGGCCCTCGATGTCGATGTAGAGGCGGTCGGCCGCGGCCATCATCGGCCCGGGCCGGATGGCGAAATAGCCGACCGGCAGCCCCGGGAAATTGTGCATGCCGAACACTTCGTCGATCGGGAAACGATCCAACAGGCCATCCTCCAGCATCGCCCTGGCGCCTGCCCCGCCCTCCTCCGCCGGTTGGAAGATCACCACCGCGGTTCCGGCGAAATTGCGCGTCTCGGCGAGATATTTGGTGGCGCCCAACAGCATCGCCGTATGCCCGTCGTGACCGCAGGCGTGCATCTTGCCGGGTATGGTGGATTGATAGGGAAGTGCTGTCGCCTCCTCGATCGGTAGCGCATCCATGTCGGCGCGCAGCCCGATCGTCCGCCCCGCCTGCGTCCGCTTGCGCCCGCGGATCACGCCGACGACGCCGGTCTTGCCGAGCCCGGTCACCACCTCGTCGCAGCCGAACGCCTTGAGCTTGTCGGCAACGCTCGCCGCAGTGCGGTGCACTTCGTAGAGAAGCTCCGGATGCGCATGAAAATCATGCCTCCAGCCGGCGATCTCGTCCTGCATGGCGGCGATGCGATTGATGACGGGCATCGAGAATGCTCCAGGTGTCCTGACCGGCCCGCAATGTCTCCAAGCCCGTTCGGCGGGAAACGGCCGGCGCGGCGCCGGCGGCGGACCGGCCGAAGCTAGCAATCGGCTGGCTCGATGTCGAACCGGATCAAGCCCTTGCACCCGGTCAGGAATCGGCCTTACCATGTTCCGGGGCTGGAATCGTAAGGGATCGCGGGGGCGCCTACTTAGGGCCTGACAGGCTCTTTCTCATTCAAAACAAAAATCATGCGCGCCTCCAACCGGCCTGCCGGCCGGTCGGATCGCGCGACGCTTGCCGCAAGCGTAAGCGAAGGGGGAAAGCATGTGGAACCAGGTTTACAACCCGCTCGGCAACGCGGCGTTATCGACACTCGTGGCCGCGCTGCCGGTTGTGACGCTGCTGGTGCTGATCGCCTCGGGCAAGGTGAAGGCGCACGTGGCCGCCTTGATCGCCCTCCTGGTGGCGATCCTCGTCGCCGTGATTTTGTTCACGATGCCGGCGGGGCTCGCGATCCGCGCCAGCATTTTGGGCGCGGTGATCGGCTTCTTTCCCATCGGCTGGATCGTGCTCAACGTCATTTTCATGTATCGGCTCACCGTGGAGAAGGGCGCGTTCGAGACCCTGCAGCAGACGATCGGCGGCGTCACCACGGACCGTCGCCTGCAACTGCTCCTGATCGCATTTTCGTTCGGCGCCTTCTTCGAGGGCGCGTCGGGCTTCGGCACTCCGGTCGCGGTGACCGGCGCCATCCTGATCGGGCTCGGCTTCTCGCCGCTGGCGGCCTCCGGCCTGTCGCTGATCGCCAATACCGCGCCGGTCGCCTACGGCGCACTCGGCACGCCGATCGTCGGCCTCGCTAGCGTCACCGGGCTCGACCCATACGTGCTGGGCGCCATGGTGGGGCGTCAGCTGCCGTTCTTCTCGCTGATCGTGCCGTTCTGGCTGATTTGGACTTTTGCCGGGTTCCGCGGCATGATCGAGATCTGGCCGGCGATCCTTGTCTGCGGCGTGTCCTTCGCCATTCCGCAATTCCTGATCTCGAACTACATCAATCCCTGGGTCGTCGACATCGGCGCCTCGCTGATCTCCATGGCTTGCCTGATCGGCTTCCTCGAGATCTGGCAGCCGAAGAAGCTTTGGCTCTCACCGGCTCTGCGCAGTCACGATGATTCCGCCGCGACGATGCCGCCGCCTCGCGTTCCCGGACGCGAGCCGAGCACCCGGGAAGTCTGGCTGGGGCTGATGCCGTGGATCATCGTCTGCGTCGTCCTCCTGGTCTGGGGCACCGGTTGGTTCAAGGGGCTGGTCAATCCGATCTTCAGCTGGAATTACGACGTCCCCGGTCTCGACAAGATGATCAACAAGGTGGCGCCGGTGGTGGCGCAGCCGACGGCGGAGCGCGCGACCTTCGCGTTCACCTATCTGTCGTTCACCGGGAGCGGCATGCTGATTGCCGCGATCATCTCCGGGTTCCTGATGGGCTTCTCGCCGGCCAAGCTCGTGGTGGAATACGGCAAGACCATCCGGGTGTGCGCATATTCGCTCATCACCATCTCGGCCATGCTGGCGATCGGCACGCTGACCCGCTTGTCCGGGGTCGACGCGACGCTCGGGCTCGCGTTCGCCACCACCGGCATCCTCTATCCGTTCTTCGGCACCCTGCTCGGGTGGCTCGGCGTCGCGCTCACCGGCTCGGATACCGCCTCCAACGTGCTGTTCGGCAACCTGCAGAAGATCACTTCCGAGCAGCTCGGGCTGAGCCCGATCCTGATGGGCGCGGCCAACTCCTCGGGCGGCGTCATGGGCAAGATGATCGATGCGCAGTCGATCGTCGTCGCCTCGACCGCGACCAATTGGTTCGGCCACGAAGGCTCGATCCTGCGTTTCGTGTTCTGGCACTCGATCGCGCTCGCCTGCCTGGTCGGTATTTTGGTGATGCTGCAGGCCTACGTCCCGCCGTTCACCAGCATGGTTTACTGATCGCTGCGGGCGTGGCGGCGAAGATCGAGCCCCGCGGCAGCTGCCGCGGGGCTCTTGGCTTGCGGTTCCTGCCGAGCGCTCTGGACCCGTCGCACCGATCAAGCTTAAGCTCCGGCCCCTGAGCGGGGCGCCGCCGTCTTCCTCGGCGGCAAGATCGAGAGGTAGCGATGAAATCGAGGACCGTGTTTCTCGCGCTTGCCGTCGCGATGCCGATGGTTTGCGAGGCTTCCGCCGCGACGTTCCGTTTCGGCTTCCAGGGCGACCTCAAGTCGCTGGATTCCTACACCCTCAACGAGACCTTCACGCTCGGGGTGCTGGGCAACGTCTACGAGGGCCTGACCAAGCGCGGCAAGAACCTCGAGATCGTTCCGGGCCTCGCCGAGCGCTGGGAAGTGGTCGAGCCGACGCGGTGGCGGTTCTACCTGCGTAAGGGCGTCAAGTTCCACAACGGCGAGGATTTCACCGCGGACGACGTGGTGTTCTCGGCCGATCGCGCACGTGCCAACGGCTCCGATATCAAGACGCGGCTGCCGGCCGACGCCAAGGCGGTCAAGGTCGACGATTACACCGTCGACTTCGTGCTGACCCAGCCCAATCCCATTCTGCATTATGAATGGGACACCTGGTACATCATGTCGAAGAAATGGTCGGAGGCCAACAATTCGGCCATGCCGCAGCCCGCGACCGGCCAGCAGGTGAGCTACGCCGCGCTACACGAGAACGGCACCGGTCCGTTCACGATCACCGAGCATCAGGCCGGCGTGCGCACCGTGTTCAAACCTTATGCCAATTGGTGGGGCAAGCCCGAGCACAATTTCGACGAGGTGATCTTCACCACGATCGCGAACGACGCCACCCGCGTCGCCGCGCTCTTGTCCGGCGACGTCGACTGGGTCGACCCGGTGCCGCTGCAGGATATCGCGCGGGTCAACGCCAATCCGGGCACCCAGGTGCTGACCGGGCCGGAGCTGCGCACCATCTTCCTCGGTTTCGACCAGACCCGCGACGAGCTCAGGGCATCGAGCGTGAAGGGCAAGAATCCTTTCAAGGACGCGCGTGTGCGCAAGGCCTTCTATCAGGCGATCGACATCGAGGCGATCGAGTCGCGGGTCATGCGCGGGCTGGCGACGCCCTCGGCCCTGCTGATCTCGCCGCTGCTGTTCTCGCGCTCGGCCGAGTTCAAGCGCTGGCCCTATGAGCCCGAGGCGGCGAAGAAGCTGCTCGCCGACACCGGATACGCCAGCGGCCTCGAAGTGACGATGGACTGCCCCAACGACCGCTACGTGAACGACGAAGCGATCTGCCAGGCGGTGGTCGCCATGCTCGCCCGCGTCGGCGTGAAGATCGACCTTCTCGCGCAGCCCAAGGCAAAATATTTCGCCAAGGTGCTGGCGTCGGGCGGCTATGACACCTCGTTCTACCTGCTGGGCTGGACGCCCGGCTCCTTCGATTCCTGGAACGTGCTCTTGAACATCACGGGCTGCCGGGACGAGAAGGGCAAGGGGGGCCAGTTCAATTTCGGCAATTACTGCAATCCCAAGATCGAGGAGCTCCGCGACAAGATCCTAGTCGAAACCGACAAGGCAAAGCGTGACGACATGATCGCACAAGCTTTCCGCATCGTGCACGAGGACGCGGGTTATGTCCCGCTGCACCAGCAGGCGCTGGTCTGGGGCGTCTCCAAAAAGGTCCACCTAGTCCAGCGGCCGGACAACCAGATCCTGTTCTACTGGTTCCGGAAGGACTGAAGGCACGCTTATCCTCCTCTGAAAGGCGAGGATCCCTGCTGAAGAGGGCAAAGCAACGTCATATGCTTGGCGGCGCGCTCGGCACACCTCCCCCTGAAAGGGGGAGGTCGACCCGACCAAGTCGGATGTTTCCGACTTGGTCCAATTGTGAATTATCGAAATCGGCAACAGCCAATTTCGATTGGCGGTCGGGAGGGGGTCGCGATCCCCACCCCATCCCTCCCCTTTTCAAGGGGAGGGAGGAGAGCGCCGCACGTTCGGAGCCAAATCCGATTGGCCCCTCCAGGGGATGGTGAAGCATGCTCGCCTTCGTCGTCCGCCGCGCCCTCGAAGCCGTGCTGGTCATGCTGGTCGTGGCCTTGATCGCGTTCGCGCTGTTCCGCTTCGTCGGCGATCCGATCAACCAGATGGTGGGACTCGAGACCAGCTTCGAGGAACGCGAGCAGCTGCGCCGGGCGCTCGGCCTCAATGATCCCGTGCTGGTGCAGTTCGTGCGTTTCGTGTGGCGCGCGCTGCAGTTCAATTTCGGCGTCTCCTACCAGTTCAAACGGCCCGTCACCGAGCTGATCGCCGAGCGGTTCCCGGCGACGATGGAGCTCGCATTCGTCTCCGCCCTGTTCTCCCTGGTGCTCGGCATTCCGATGGGCGTCTATACCGCGCTCAACCGGCAATCCTGGCTGTCGAAGCTGTTCCTGGCCGTCTCCCTGATCGGCATTTCGCTGCCGACCTTCCTGATCGGGATCCTGCTCATCTTCGTGTTCGCGGTGAGCTTCCAGGTCCTGCCTTCGTTCGGGCGCGGCGAGGTGGTGAACCTCGGCTTTTGGAGTACCGGATTGCTGACCGGCTCCGGCCTCAGAGCGATCATTCTGCCCGCCGTGACGCTGGGCCTGTTCCAGATGACCTTGATCATGCGACTGGTGCGCTCGGAAATGCTCGAAGTGCTGCGGACCGATTACATCAAATTCGCGCATTTCCGAGCGCACCAGTCGCATGATCTCCATTTCGGCCATGCGCTGAGGAATACGCTCGTCCCGGTGATCACCGTCGCCGGGCTCCAGCTCGGATCGATCATCGCCTTCGCCATCATCACCGAGACGGTGTTCCAATGGCCCGGCATGGGCCTGATGTTCCTGCAGGCGGTGCAGAACGCCGATATTCCCATCATGTCCACCTACCTGTTGCTGGTGTCCGGCATTTTCGTCACCATCAATCTCGTCGTCGATCTGCTGTATGTCTCGGTCGATCCCCGCATCCGGATCGATCGCCGGGTGGCGTGAGGCACATGGTCGAGCAGCTCCAAGTGCAGCCGCTGCGGCACGAAGGCCGGCTCGCCGCCGCGCTCGACAGCGATCTCCTGCACGCGTTCCTGCAATCGAAAATCACCATTGCGGCCGCGTCGATCACGGTTGCGCTGGTGCTGGCCGCCGTTTTCGCGCCCTGGATCGCGCCGCACGATCCGTTCGACCTGAGGCAGCTCAATCTTCTGGATTCCCATCTGCCGCCGGCCTGGCTGGCGGACAGCGATCCGCGCTACCTGCTGGGCACCGACGACCAGGGCCGCGACGTGCTCTCCACGATTCTCTATGGCTCGCGCATCTCGCTCGGCGTCGGCATGCTCGCGGTCGGGCTGGCGGCCGCGCTCGGAATCGTCCTGGGCCTGATCGCGGGTTACGCCGGCGGCTTCCTCGATGCGCTCATCATGCGCATCGCCGACGTGCAGCTGACGTTTCCGGCGATCCTGATCGCGCTGCTCATCGACGGCACCGGCCGCGCGTTGTTCGGCGAGCACCGCAACGAGACCCTGGAGTTCTGGGTGCTGGTGCTGTCGATCGGCCTGTCGTTCTGGGTACAATATGCCCGCACCGTGCGTGGCTCGACCCTGGTCGAGAAGAGCAAGGACTACGTGCTCGCCGCGAGGCTGATCGGCATCCATCCGGCCAAGATCCTGTTCCGCCACGTGCTGCCCAATGTGATCGGCCCGGTGCTGGTCATCGCCACGATCAACCTGGCGCTCGCGATCATCACCGAGGCGACGCTGTCGTTCCTCGGCGTCGGGCTGCCCCCGACGCAGCCCTCGCTCGGCACGCTGATCCGGATCGGCAACAATTTCCTGTTCGCAGGCGAATGGTGGATCGCCATCTTTCCCGGGATCACGCTGGCGCTGCTCGTGGTCGCCATCAATCTGCTGGGCGACTGGCTGCGCGACGCCCTCAATCCC
>Ga0209648_10006133_pt1 | contig 10342 bp, 10 predicted proteins | sample GraSoi2013_115cm_FD_185830 | JGI IMG/M metagenome (GOLD analysis project Ga0209648, IMG submission 185830) | Grasslands soil microbial communities from the Angelo Coastal Reserve, California, USA - Sample 9_17_2013_115cm (SPAdes) (version 2) | ecosystem: Environmental > Terrestrial > Soil >...
GAATCGAGAACTCCCAGGATAATTGTAAATACGCAAATTAAATGAAGCAGAACCTCCATAATGAATTTGCGTAGGGCGCCATCTCAAAAACTCATCAGTTTGAGGCGTTGATTATGGGATGATTTTCTGAGACAAGCGTTGAGCAGAGAAAGCAAGCTTTCTTCTGCTATTCAGATATCTCCAATAACGAACATTTTTCATACTGCTCGCTTCCTCACATAATTCGCAAGATTCAGCCTCATTTAATTTGCGTATTTACAATCCAGTCTGCTGTCATGCAAGCTCGAAAAAACTCCTCTTGCTCGTAATATAGTAAAGGCAACCATCGCGGTCGCCGTGCTCTTTTCGCTTCTTATCCACACTGACAGGGAGTTATCCACACATTGTAGTAAAATATGTGGATAACTTTTACATTTGATGATGCAAAGGATTTGCTTAGCGCAAGATCAAAGACCGCACATTGTAGTAAAATATGTGCATAACTCTTACCATTTGATGATGCAAAGGATTTGCTTAGTGCAAGATCAAAGACCGCCCTGTCATATCCTTTGGCTGCGGAATATGCAGCACGTCTAGAATAGTTGGCGCCACGTCGGCCAGAATACCATCATCCCGTAGTCGTACGTGCGCCAGTTGTGGCACTACCAGGTATAAGGGCACAGGGTAGGTCGTGTGTGCCGTAAAGGGCTTGCCCGTATCATACTCAATCAACTGCTCTGCGTTTCCATGGTCAGCCGTAATCAACAAACCGCCGCCCACTGCCAGGGTCGCTTCCACCACGCGCCCCACACCTGTATCAACCGCCTCCACCGCTTTAATTGCTGCTTCTATTACTCCCGTGTGCCCAACCATATCCGCGTTAGCATAATTCATAATTACCAGGTCGTACTCTCCGCTGCGGATATGTTCTACCGCCTCCTCTGTTACTCCTGCCGCGCTCATCTCCGGCTGCAGATCATACGTCGGTACTTTGGGTGACGGCACCAGCAGGCGGTCCTCACCGGGAAAAGGCGTCTCCCGCCGACCATTAATAAAGTACGTCACATGCGCGTACTTCTCCGTCTCAGCCGTGTGGAACTGCCGCATCCCCTGCTCAGAGATCACCCGCGCTAACGGCATCTCGACTTCATCGGCGCGGAAAGCCACCGGCGCGTCCAGCCCCGCCTCGTATTCCGTCATCATTACATACTGCAAATCCTCCAGCCGTGGCCCTCTATCAAATTTTCCCTGTGCCTGCGGCGGAAGTTCTTCCAGTATGAATGCTTTTGTAAGCTGGCGAGCGCGGTCAGGACGGAAGTTATAGTGAATGAGCGCATCGCCTGCCTTGACCACTGCGACAGGCTGCTGGTCTTCCATCACCACCGCCGGTACAATAAACTCATCAGTGACACCTTGTTCGTAGGAGTGCTGGATCGCCTCCACCGCCGAGCTTGCACGTATGCCCTCCCCACGCGTCATCGCAAAATAGGTCATGGCCGTGCGGTCCCAGCGATTGTCACGGTCCATTGCATAGTACCTGCCGCTTACCGTCGCTACTTTGGCCGCGTGCTCCCCACCAATTTCACGAGCGCGAGCCTGGAGATGGTGCATGAATTCAATGCCGCCAGTAGGCGAGGTATCGCGGCCATCGGTAAAGGAGTGGATGTAGACGCGCTCGATGTTGTGGATGTGTGCCAGGCGCAGCAGCGCCTCCAGGTGTGTCTCGTGCGCATGCACGCCGCCATCGCCCAGCAGGCCGCAAATATGGAGTTGCGACCCATTTTTCTTGACGTGCTCAATCGCTTTCAAGAGCGCAGGATTCTGGAAAAAAGAGCCATCTTTAATGGATTCGTTCACACGGGTATAGTCCTGCAGCACGCGCTTGCCCGCCCCGATATTCTGATGTCCGACCTCGGAGTTGCCCATCTGTCCCTCCGGCAGACCCACCGCCTCCCCGGAGGTTTTCACTGCCGTGTGCGGCCACTGGCCTGCCAGCTTATCGATGTTGGATGTCCGCGCCAGCGCAATGGCATTGCCCTCTTTACGCGGATTGATGCCCCAACCGTCCATAACGATCAGCACAAACGGGCGCGGACGCCCGGCGGGTGTTGTACTCATATTTTCTCTTTACTCCATCTTAGTATAAAAAATAGTTAGCGTATTGTGTTTTCATTGTATCACGGGAGTACGCCCGTACCATTTCCTGGGATTCTATTTTTACTGACGGCGAAATAAAACGTGATGGAGCAGATGAACGTATAAGTAAGAGGATGTAATGTTGTATAACCTCTTGCTCATCACCTGGCGTGCTGGAGTAAGGGTATTCAGAGTAGAGGGAGGGGTTACTTTAATGAGTATAAATTCTGCGCGGTGGCTCAGGAAAGGCTTTCTAGCTATTGTGGCAGTGTTCTTTCTCGTGCTTGTCAGCGCATGTGGCGGGAGTAATGCCGTGCATGTGTATGATAATGCAGGCGTGCTGGACCAGAACAGGGTGCAAAATGAAGCATCGAGCCTGCCGTATTCGATGAACATCTATACGGTAAACACCTTCACAGGAACAAAGGCAGAATTTGATCGGGCCACCCTGACGAAACTTGGCAACAATTCCAATCTGATCGTGATGGCTGTGGACACGGTGCATCATCACCTGGCGATTGTCAGAGGCTCAAAAGTACCACTGTCGCAGAGCCAGATTCAAGGGGGGGTCAGCGCTTTCATCAGCGACTACGGTAGTGGTGGTTATACAGGCGCAACTATCGCAACGATTGACTCGCTGCGAAATTCGCTGGGTACATCGGCTGGCTCGCCATGGCCTGGTCTACTCATAGCGCTGATTATTATTGGTCTTGTTGTACTAGGAGTAGTCATGCTGTTCCGTTTCCTGGGCAGGCGTTCTGGTGGCTTTGGCCGTGGAATGTACCAGCAGCCGTATAACCAGCCGCCCTATCAACAACCCTACAATCCGGGATATCCACCTCAAGGGTACCCGCCTAACTATTACGGACCTCCCCAGGGACCGGGTATGAATCCCTGGGCAGCCGGTGGGCTGGGTGCGGCAGCAGGCGGTTTCCTGGGTTATGAACTGGGCAAAGAAGCAGGCGAACGCGGAGCGGGTGAGCAGCAGCAGGGTGATGGCGGTGGGGCCGGCGCAAGCGGTGACTTCGGCGGCGGAGGCGGTGGTGATTTCGGTGGTGGGGGCGGAGATTCTGGCGGTGGAGCAAGTGGTGACTTTGGTGGAGGTGGGGGCGGAGATTCTGGCGGTGGGGGCAGTGGCGATTTCTAAAGCAGTTGCCTGGCCCCATATATCCCTCCGCTAAAAGGGAGAAAGAGAAACTGCTATGGCCAAACAGTATGCGCGTATTCCAATACACTGGCTTCTCGTTGCTACAATTGCTGCTCTCTGTCTTACCCTGGTTACCTCGATGAGTGTACTGGCTGATACTGTCCACATCTATGACGATGCCCATGTCCTGGATCAATCTCAAATACTCAACTCGGCTGCAAACCTGTCCTACCCACTTGACATCTATACGACAAAGACATTTACAGGGTCAACAGCGGATTTCGACCGGCGCACTGCCGGGCATATCGGCAATAACTTGAACTTGATCGTGATAGCTATTGATACGGCACACCATCACCTGGCAATTGTCGGGGGCAAGAACGTTCCGCTCTCAAACGATCAATATGCTGCCGCCGTGAGCGCGTTCACAGGCAATTTTAATGGTGACTATACTGCCGCGACCCTGGCGTCCATGCAATCACTGCAAGACTCCCTCAATCCAACCACTACAAATTCGGGAGATACCTCTGGTGGCAACACCCAACCCTCCTTCCCGGGAGAAACTGCACCAACAACGGGGCCGGTCCCTGGATTCGATTTCAGTCCGCTGTTTTTGGTGGTGCCCTGCATTTTCGGTATCATCGTGCTGGGGATTTGCTTCGCCATCTTTACTGCAATACGGCGTGGAGGTGCTCGCGTGGGAGGGATGAGCTATCGACAACCTTATGGGGGTAATCCGCCGGGACAAGGTATGAATCCCTGGGCGGCAGGCGGCATGGGAGCTGCGGCAGGTGGGTTCCTGGGCTATGAACTGGGTAAAGAGGAAGGAGAAGCTGAAGCACGTCGGCAGGCTGAAATGGGTGGGGGAGCCTTCGGCGGGGGAGCAGGTGGAGATTTCGGAGGCGGTTTCGGAGGCGGGAATATAGGTGGAGGGTCTAGCGGAGATTTTGGCGGAGGGAATGTAGGAGGTGGAGGCAGTAGCGGGAACTTTTAACCACAAGGTGTATCTTCGTCCTGACTTGTTGTCCCTTGGACGGCTACTCCCCTCGTATCGCTACATAGGGATGCGGCGATAGACCGCCTCAAAGGGGAAACGCACGCCGATGCTGGTGAGTTCGACCAGATCGCCGCTCTGGTAGTGGTAGGGACGCCAGTTACTCTCACGCCGGTAGACGATGAGCTCCTGGACCTCGCTGCCAATCAACACGTACTCCATGAGGGAGGGCAGCGTCTTATAGACCGCGAGCTTCGCGCCCCGGTCGCGCTTCTCGGTGGCCGGGGAGAGCACTTCAATCACCACGACCGGATCGGTGAGCATTTTCCCCGCTTGCTCGCCACAAGCCACGCTCACATCGGGGTGGAAATATTGGCGTGCGGTGCCTATCTTCAGCTTGACATCACTGTTGTACGCCACGCAGGGGCCGTCCGCAAGGGCCTGATCGAGCAGGCCTCCCAGGCGCACACTGAGGGCGGCATGGGCCAGGCTTCCTCCAGCCATATCGAGCATGGCCCGCTCGTCGTAGGCGGACGAGGGCGGACGCAGCATGACCACATAGCCATCATAAAATTCATAGTTGCCGTCCGTCGCCTCGTCCAGGGCGAGATATTGCTCCTCGGTCATATAGAGGCCATCGCTTACTTGTGACCGGTCGGCTACCATCGTCTCTGCTCCTTGCTCATCCGCTGGCCAATCGATAGGCCACTCTCATCTTATTGTACCATACATGCGACGATCGCAGTAAACGTATCAATGAGGAACTGACCGGTATTGCCTGCTAATCGTCGCCTCTACATTTCCTGTGGAGGCGGCTGGATGCGCCGGCCACTCCTGCGACGAGCGACTTCGGCTACACGTAGACGTGCCACGGCACGCTCAAGAGCACCCACCAGCTCTGCGCGTTCAACATCCGATCGCGCCTGCTGCAAATACTCCTGGGCGCGGCGGCGAGCAGCTTCAGCGCGTGCCTGGTCTATCTCCTCCGCACGCTCCGCAGTCTCTGCCAGCACGGTGACCGAATTATTGGATACCTCGAGGAAGCCGCCGGAGACGAAGAGGGGTTCCTCGGCTCCGCCGAGCCTGATCAGCAACTGGCCAACTTTGAGCGTTGTCAAGAGGTTGTCAAGAGTGCCGCGTGTCTTGGTAGAATGCCAAGTTCCCCCTCTGACCCGGGAGCGATCACAACATCGGCCTCACCGCTGTAGAGTTCGCGCTCGGCAGTTACTACCTCGACGTGCATGGTAGTGTGTGCTGCCATCGTCTACTCCTTCTGTTTATCTTTCTCGTAGCTCTCCAAAACGTCGTCGATTGAACCTTTCAAGTAGAAAAAGTCCTCGCGTATGTAGTCGTACTTGCCTTCGAGAATCTCCTTGAAGCCGCGGACTGTCTCCTTGACGGGCACATATTTGCCTTCGAGACCCGTGAAGACCTGCGCTACTGTAAAGGGCTGCGAGCAGAAGCGCTGCAACTTACGGGCGCGTGCCACCGTCAGCTTGTCTTCGTCTGACAGTTCATCGATACCCAGGATGGCGATGATATCCTGCAGGTCTTTGTAGCGCTGCAGCACCCCTTGCACACCACGTGCTACGTCGTAGTGCTCCTGTCCCACTACGTTTGGGTCAAGAATGCGGCTTGTGGATGCCAGAGGATCAACCGCGGGGAAGATACCCTGCTCAAAGATCGCACGCTCCAGCACAATCGTCGAGTCCAGATGGGCGAATGTCGTCGCAGGGGCAGGATCCGTATAGTCGTCAGCAGGTACATACACCGCTTGCATCGACGTAATCGACCCTCTTTTCGTTGAGGTAATGCGCTCTTGAAGCTCGCCCATCTCCTCCGCCAGGGTCGGTTGGTATCCCACCGCTGAAGGCATGCGGCCCAGCAGCGCCGACACTTCGGCTCCAGCCTGTGTAAAGCGGAAGATATTATCGATGAAGAGCAACACGTCTTTGCCTTCTTCGTCGCGGAAGTACTCCGCAATCGCCAGCGCGCTCAGTGCCACGCGCAGGCGCGCGCCGGGCGGCTCATTCATCTGCCCGAACACCATCGCCAGGCGATCGATGACCTTCGCTTCCTGCATTTCATGGTACAGATCATTGCCCTCGCGCGTGCGCTCACCCACACCTGCGAAAACGCTATAGCCACCGTACCCCTTAGCGATATTGTTGATCAGTTCCTGGATGATAACCGTCTTGCCTACACCAGCGCCACCGAACGCCCCAACTTTTCCGCCCCGCATGAAAGGGGCAATCAGGTCGATGACCTTAATACCTGTCTCAAAGACCTCGATTGTTGCTGCCTGATCTTCCAGGCCCGGCGCTGGCCGGTGGATCGGCAGGCGTGGAGCATCTGTCACCGCCGGCTTGTTATCGACCGGCTCTCCCAGCACATTAAAGATGCGCCCCAGCGTCTTCTCTCCCACTGGAACCGTGATGGGCCCTCCCGTGTCAACTACGTCAATACCGCGCTGCAGGCCATCGGTCGGACCCATAGCCACGCAGCGCACCCAGTTATTTCCCATCTGCTGCTCGACCTCGAGCGCAAGGTCATGATCCGATCCAACAGCTCGCGTGCGCAACTCGTTGTAAATTCCTGGTAGCTGGTCTGTCGGGAACTCAACATCCACCACAGCCCCCAGTACCTCCACAATTTTTCCTTTGATCTCTGTTTGTGTTGCCATTTATTTCTCCCTGCTCGCCTACAAACCCTGAGCACCCCCGACAACCTCCAGAATTTCGGTTGTGATATTTGCCTGGCGAGCCTTATTGTAGGTAAGGGTCAAATCTTGAACTAAATCGTTTGCATTATCCGTGGCACTCTTCATCGCTACCATCTGCGCCGAGTAGAAACTGGCAATCGTTTCGAGGAGCGCCTGGTAGACCTGCACATCCACGTAGCGAGGCAGCAAAGCCTCGTAGATAGTCGCCGCGTCTGGTTCGTAGATGTATTCGACCGTACTACTCTCCCCAGCCTGCTCAGGCGGTGGTTGGACCGGCAGCAATTGGATGGTTACGGGCTGCTGGCTCACGGTATTAATAAACTTGGGGTACACCAGGTAGAAGACATCCACCTCCCCTTTCAGGAAGGCATCCATGGCTACCTGCGCAATAGCCGTCGCGTCCGTTAACGCGGGTCTATCACCGTAGTTGGTGAACTCAGCAATCATATGTAACTGATTGCGTATGACGAAATCGCGTCCCTTGCGGCCAACTACCACGTAATCCACTGCTGGTCGTTCTCCCTGCTGTGCGAAGTGGTTCTGCTCCTCGATGGCACTTGTCGCAGCCTTGCGATTGACGTTGCTCGGCAATGCCCCGGACAGACCGCGATCAGGCGTAATCATTACAAACCCGATCCTGCGCACCGGGCGCTGCTTGAGCAGCGCAATTTCTCCACCCACATCCTCGCCAGTGACCCTGGCAAGACGCGAGACAAGGGCCCGTAGTTGTTCGGAGTAAGGGCGTGACTGCTGTACGCGCTCCTGCGCCCGGCGCATCTTGCTGCTTGCCACCATCTGCATCGTTCTGGTGACCTGGGCTATATTTTTCACTGACCTGATGCGTCGCCTGATTTCTCTGGTTGATGGCATACATCAATCCTCCTAGTGCGGCGCCGCTGTCTTCTTGAACTCTTCAATAGCAGCGTTCAAGCGTTTCAGCAGGTCTTCCGACATAGTATTGCGCTGCTTGACGGATTTCTCGATAATCTCCTCGCCGATCTCCGGGTGGCTCGTGTCCATAAAGCGGTAGAACGCGCTCTCCCATGCAGATATCAGGTTTAGAGGGACATCATCCAGGTAGCCATGGGTGGCCGCGTAGATAATCATCACCTGCTTCTCCACGGGTACCGGCGCGTACTGTGGCTGCTTGAGTATCTCGGTCAGGCGGCGGCCACGATCAATACGGTTCTGCGTCACCTTATCCAGGTCCGATGAGAACTGTGCGAACGCCGCCAGTTCGCGGAATTGCGCAAGATCGAGACGCAGTGATCCGGCCACCTGACGCATAGCGCGGCTCTGAGCGCTGCTGCCCACACGCGAGACCGAGATGCCCACGTTCAGGGCCGGCCGCTGGCCAGCGTTAAACAGGTCCGTTTCAAGGAAGATCTGCCCATCTGTGATGGAGATCACGTTGGTCGGAATGTATGCCGAAATGTCATTGGCCTTGGTTTCGATGATCGGCAGCGCGGTCAGCGAGCCCCCGCCGTAATCAGCATTCAAGCGGGCTGCACGTTCCAGCAGGCGCGAATGCAGGTAGAAGACATCACCTGGATAGGCCTCGCGTCCTGGTGGGCGGCGAATGATCAGCGAGATATTGCGGTAGGCTTCGGCGTGTTTGGTCAGGTCGTCATAGATGATCAGCGCATCGCGCCCCGACTCCATAAACTCTTCACCCATTGCGCAGCCCGCGTAAGGAGCAAGGTACTTCACAGGTGCTGGCTCAGCGGCTCCCGCTACTACGATGATAGTATGCTCCATCGCTTCGTGCTCCTCCAGGATAGCCTGGGTACGTGCCACCGAAGAGTTTTTCTGACCGATTGCCACGTAGATACACAGCAGGTTTTTGCCCTTCTGGTTAATGATCGTATCGATAGCAATAGCCGTCTTGCCGGTCTGGCGGTCGCCAATGATCAGCTCGCGCTGGCCGCGCCCGATGGGAATCATGCTATCAATCGCTTTGATACCGGTCTGCACAGGCGTATTTACCGGCTGGCGCGTAATTACACCCGGGGCTACACGCTCCACGGGACGATACTTGTCGGTAACAATAGGTCCTTTATCGTCCAGTGGTTCGCCCAGCGGGTTCACTACGCGACCGATCAGCGCATCACCAACAGGTACCTGAATGATTCTGCCTGTAGTACGCACCTCGTCGTCTTCACGAATTTGTGCGAAATCGCCCAGGATAGGACAACTGACCGTCTCTTCTTCGAGGTTAAAGGCCATGCCCATGATCCCGGTACGTGGGAATTCTACCAATTCTAGATATTTCACATCTTGCAGGCCATAGACACGAGCGATGCCGTCTTGCACTGCGATCACAGTGCCGACGCTGGCCTCTGCGGTCTCGCTGACCCCAAACCCTGCGATGTTTTTTTCTATGATGGCACTGATTTCATCAGCCCAAGATGCCATCGTCGTTCCTCCTGTTCAAACTTCTGCCTTCCGCTGGTAGGCGGGTCGAGAGCCATCGCCTGAAGGCTGCTCTTCTACACTAGCTACTTCAATCGGAAAATCAACACTGGCGGTAGCGACACCTGTGAGTAACTGCTGTTGCAGCAACTTCAGGCGGCGTTCTACACTGCCATCGATCACTTTATCCCCGACACGTGCTACCACGCCCCCCAGGATATCAGGTCGAACCCTGGTCTGCATGATGATAGTTTTGCCGGTCATACGCTCTAACGCTTGCTTGACAAGCTCCTGCTGCGCTGCATCCAGCTTCGTTGCTGTGGTAACTTCTGCAATTGCCTCATTTTTATAGTCGAGTACGAACTGGTTCAATTCACGGGCGATATTTGGCATGATATCAACCAGTTCGCGCTGGACGACTAGCAATGCGAGGTTGAGCGATGTAGGCAGCACCCTGGACTCCAGCGCCTGGCGTATGGCCGTCTCCTTGCGCCGTACAGGAATATTCGGTTCGCGCAGGAGATAAGCCAGCTTGCGAATAGAGAAAAGGCTGGCTATGTTTTGCACATCAGCAAGGGTGCGGTCAAGCGTGTTTTGCTTGAGCGCGATGTCGAAGATGGCCCCGGCATAGCGTCGTGCTATCGCTCCCTTAGGCATTACTGTTCCCTTATCTCGCTAGCGTTAACGAACTCTTGCACCAGGCGGCGGTTATCGGCAGTATTTACCGATTTTCTGATGACTTTTCTTGCGGCATCGATCGAAAGATTGACAACCAGGCGGCTGAGTTCAGCGCGTGCGCGCGCCGCCTCCTGCTGGATGCGAGCTATCTGCTGCTGCTCAATCTGCGCTGCGCGGACATGCGCCTCTTCCTGGATGCGGATAGCCTCTTGCTCAGCGAGCCTGGTAAGCCGTTCAATGGTATCCTGTCCCTGCAAGCGTGCCTCTTGTAAGA
>Ga0209648_10006138_pt1 | contig 10339 bp, 8 predicted proteins | sample GraSoi2013_115cm_FD_185830 | JGI IMG/M metagenome (GOLD analysis project Ga0209648, IMG submission 185830) | Grasslands soil microbial communities from the Angelo Coastal Reserve, California, USA - Sample 9_17_2013_115cm (SPAdes) (version 2) | ecosystem: Environmental > Terrestrial > Soil >...
ATGGGTCATCATCGCGCCCTTGGATCGGCCGGTAGTGCCGGAGGTGTAGAGGATCGCCGCAAGGTCGCTCTCTCTGCGCGGCACGTCGGCGAAATCCGCAGGCGCCCCGGCCGCCGCCTCGCCGAGCGAGCCGCGCCCTGCGGCATCGAGCGTCTCGACCGCGGCAACGCCGCATTTTTGCGCAACCGCCGCGATCCCGGCGCGTTTTTTCGGATCGCAGATCACCACCTTGGGCTTGGCGTCGGAAAGGAAATATTCGAGCTCGGCGAGCGTGTAGGCGGTGTTGAGCGGCAGGTAGACGGCGCCCGCGCGCAGCACCGCGAGATACAGGATCAGCGCTTCCGGCGATTTCTCGACCTGGGCGGCGACGCGGTCGCCGGGCTCGACCCCGCGCAGGACCAGGATGTTGGCGAGGCGGCCCGACCAGGCGAGCGCGTCGCCGTAACTCAGCTGCCGGCCGTCGGCGAGCTCCAGCAGGACCTTGTCCGGCGACCGCGCGTGCGACCGGATGAGATCGAACAGATTTCCACTCATTGACGGATGCGTGAATGACTCATGCGGGGACGCGGGGAAGGCAGAAGACAGGCAAACTGCGGCAATTTCGAGTTGCGGTCAGCCGGCAGCGGGAAGCAGCTGCAGCATCGAATGGCGTGCGAGCTTGCGGATCGCGCTCGAAGCCACGACCGTTCGGCTCTCCGCATAGGCCTCGTGGTTGCGCTCGATCTCTTCGAGATCGTAGAGGTAGTTCACCATCAGGCCGTGCGACTGGCGCAAGCCCTTGGGCGAGGTGTCGGCGAGCCAATCGATCTGCTCGAGCCGGGCCCCGTTGCCGAGATGGAACCGGGCGACCGGATCGAGCGGCACGCCGCGCGGCGTGCGCGCGCCGAGGAAATACGCGGCCGCGGCGCGCAACAAGGGTTCGCGCAGCGCTTCCGCGGTTTCCGGCTCCTGCCACCAGTCCGGCCGGTCGAGCCAAGCGAGCTTGGCACGGTCCTCGGCGGCGATGGCGGCGGAATGCTCGCTCGTGCGCTCGCCGGCGAGCCAGGCGGCAAAGCCCGGCACCGGCGAGAGCGTCACGAAGGTCGAGAGCCGCGGCAGGTCCCGGGAGATCTCCTCAACCACCTGCTTGATCAAAAAACTGCCGAACGTGACCCCGCTCAGCCCGCGCTGGCAATTGGAGATGGAATAGAACGTCGCGGTCGTCGCCCGGTCGGGCGTCAGGATCTCGCGCCCGTCGGCGAGGATCGGCGCGATCGCGTCGGGGATCCGGTCCGAGAGCGCGACCTCGACGAAGATCAGCGGCTCGTCGACGAGCGCCGGATGGAAGAAGGCGAAGCAGCGCCGGTCCGGCGGATCGATGCGCCGGCGCAGATCCGCCCAGTCACGGATCTCGTGAACCGCCTCGTAACGGATGAGCTTCTCGAGCACGATCGCCGGGGTCGACCAGTCGATGCGGCGCAGCACCAGGAAGCCGCGGTTGAACCAGGACGAGAACAAATGCACGAAATCGGCGTCGACGGGGGCGAGATCGTCGCGGCGGGCGAGCGCGTCCATCAGCTGCTCGCGCATGCCGACCAGCGCCGTGGTCCCGCCCGGCGCCAGATTGAGCCGGCGGAAGAGTTCCTGGCGTCGCGGCTCGGCGGCGGCATGGAGCTCCGCCGCGGTCTGTTCGGAAGGATTCGCCTCCCAGGCGGCGACCGCGGCCGCGATGCGCTCGCGGTCGGCCCCGAATTTCGTGGCCAGCGCTTCGAAGAAGGCGATCCGCGGTCCGATGGTCAGCTCGGCGTAGCGCAGCAGGATCTCGCGGGCGAGCGCCACCCCGGAAGCCTCTCCGCGGCCGGACAGCAGCTCCTCGCACAGCTCGACGAGGCTGTCGGAGCGCTCCGCCGGGAGCCCGCGCCGCTCGCGCGTGCGCTCCATGAAGGCGCGGCCGCGGTCCGAGATCGTCTGCAGCAGCTCCCCGAAAAATGAAGCATTCATTTGCCTGTTCCGTGTCGGCATCGCAAGCCCACGCTGTTGTCTGCCACGTAAGATATGAGGGTGCGGCGAGCCGAGCGCGAGTCGGCGGCATCACCATCGGCCAGCGCCGCTTCCCGCGCAAGCGCGCCAGCACGGCTTTGTTCCGCAAGGTTATCGCCGCAGCCAGCCGCCTCGACCCGGCCGTAGCCCGGATGCACGCGGCGCAATCCGGGAGCGAAGCTCGTTCCCCGGATCACGCGCCGCTCCGCGGTGCTGCATCCGGGCTACGTTCCCCGAGCCTGAAATTTTCTCTTGCATAGATATTAACGTGGCTTATCTTATCACTGCTTAAGGTACTCTCCCCATGCAAATCGGTTTCCACCCCGAACTCCTGGTGCTGCTCTACGACGTTGCCCGACAGATGCGCACGCGAGCGGACCAGCGCGCCCGCACCCGCGGGATGACGCGCGCCCAATGGGTGATCCTGGCGCACCTCGAGCGCCAGCCGGGACTTTCCCAAAACGAGCTGGCGGCGATCGTCGAGGTCGAGCCGATCACCATCGGGCGGCTCGTCGACCGGCTGGAGGCGCGCGGCCTGCTCGAGCGCCGGTCCGACCCGAAGGATCGTCGCGTGTGGCGGCTGCAATTGATGCCGGCGGCCACGCCCGTCCTGCGGGAAATCAAGAAATACCGCGCCGAGCTGCATGAGCTGATGACCGCGGGTCTCGACCCGGCCACGCTCAGGGTGATGGCGGACGGCCTGCTGCGCATGAAGGCCAATCTCGCCGCCGAACTGCGCGAGAGCGACGCAATTCGAGCCTCAGGGGCCAGAAACGGCTGAGCATGCTGCAGCGGACCCGCGAGATCGAACGCGCCATTGCCCGCTCGCTCGGCCGCAAGCGCACGCTGCGGCTGGTGCTCATGGTCGGCGGGATCCTCGTCGTGCTGGTGGCGGCGCTGACGTTCTGGCTGCGCGGCGGCCGGTACGTCTCCGCCGACGACGCCTACGTGCGCGCCGCCAAGCTGATGGTCTCGACCGACGTCTCCGGTATCGTCACCGACGTCGACGTGCGCGAGGGCCAGACCGTGAAGGCCGGCGACGTGCTGTTCCGGATCGATCCCAGGCAGTTCCAGATCGCGCTCGACAACGCCAAGGCCCAGCTGCAGCAGACCGCGCTCAGCCTCGAGGCGATGAAGCAGGATTACAAGCGCATGCTGGAGGACATCCAGGCCCAGCAGGCGCAGGTCGAGCTCGACCAGGCGAACTTCGACCGCTACACCGTCCTGGTGAAAAGCGACAGCATCTCCAAGGCCAACTACGACCAGGCGAGATTCACGCTCGCGGCGGACCGGAAGAAGCTCGAATCGCTCAAGCAGCAGGCGCAGGTGCAGCTCGCGCGACTGGGCGGCAATCCGGACCTCCCGGTCGGCGAGCATCCGCAGTACCAACAGGCCAAGGCCAACGTGGACGAGGCGCAGCGCCAGCTCCATCACACGGTGGTGCGCGCGCCGTTCAACGGCATCGTCACCCAGGTCGACACGCTGCAACCCGGGACCTATCTGGTTTCGCAGACCGCGGCGCTCACCAACACCGGCGCGGTCGGCCTGGTCTCGACCGACAACGTGTGGATCGACGCCCACGTCAAAGAAACCGACCTCACCTATGTGAAACCCGGCGATCCGGTCGGGATCTTCGTCGATACCTATCCGAGCCGGGTGTGGTCCGGCACCGTGGAGAGCATCAGCCCGGCGAGCGGCGCCGAGTTCTCGATCCTGCCGCCGCAGAACGCGAGCGGTAATTGGGTCAAGGTCGTCCAGCGCATCTCGGTGCGCATCCGCGTCTATCGCAAGCCGGACGATCCGATCCTGCGCGCCGGCATGAGCGTCACCGTCGACATCGATACCGGGCACCGGCGCTCGCTGTCCGAGCTGTTCTGATCGGCGCGCGATGGCCTTCGCCGCGACACAACCGCAAAGATCCGCCGTTGCCCATCGCGGCATCGTCACCGTCTGCGCCATGGTCGCGACCCTGATGCAGGCGCTCGACAATACCATCGCCAACGTCGCGCTGCCCTACATGCAGGGCTCGCTGTCCACGACGCTCGACCAGATCACCTGGGTGCTCACCTCCTACATCGTGGCGGCGGCGATCTTCACGGCGCCGGTCGGATGGCTGGCCGCGCGGTTCGGCCGCAAGAACCTGTTCCTCACCTGTCTCGCCGGCTTCACCATCGCCTCGATGCTGTGCGGGTCCGCCGAATCGCTGACCCAGATGGTGGTGTTCCGCTTCCTGCAAGGGACGTTCGGGGCGGCGCTGGTGCCGCTGTCGCAAGCGACCATGCTCGACCTCTATCCGATCGAGCAGCGCGGCTCGGCCATGGCGATCTGGGGCATGGGCGTGATGGTCGGGCCGATCCTGGGTCCGACGCTCGGCGGCTATCTGACCGACGTCTACAATTGGCGCTGGGTATTCTTCATCAACCTGCCGTTCGGGCTCTTGGCCATCGCCGGACTGTGGCTGTTTCTCAAGGAGACGCGGCGCGACGCCGAGCTGAGATTCGATTGGATCGGCTTCGCGGTGCTCAGCCTGGGAATCGGCGCCCTGCAGCTGATGCTCGACCGCGGCGAGCAGAACGACTGGTTCGGCTCGACCGAGACCATCGTCGAGGTGGTGCTCGCCGGGCTTGGAATCTACTTGTTCGTCGTGCACCTCTTCACCGCCGAAAAACCGTTCATCACCCCGCGGATCTTTCGCGATCTCAATTTCGTCGCCGGGCTGCTGGTGATGTTCTCGGTCGGCATGGTGCTGCTGTCGAGCGCGGCGCTGCTGGCGCCCTGGCTGCAGAACCTGGGCGGCTACGGGGTCGCGGAGGCCGGGCTGCTGATGGTCCCGCGCGGGGTCGGCACCATGATCGCCATGATGGTGGCCGGACGGCTGAGCAACCGAACCGATCCGCGGCTCCTGATGCTGATCGGCCTGCTGATGATCGCCGGGTCGATGTGGCAGATGACCGGATGGACGCCGGACATCAGCATCTGGTCGCTCACCGTAACCTCCGTCATCCAGGGGTTCGGGCTCGGCTTCGTGTTCATCCCGCTGCAGGTGATCGCCTTCGCCACGCTGCCGGTGGAGCTTCGAACCGAAGGCACCGCGCTGTTCAGCCTGATGCGCAACGTGGGAAGCGCCATCGGCATCTCCGTCACCTCGTTCCTGCTGGCGCAGAACACGCAGATCATGCACGCCGAGCTCGCCGCGCACGTCACCCCGTTCAACCGCATGCTGCAGACCGGCGGCGCCTATCTGTTCTGGAACAGCGCTACCCATCGCGGGCTCTCCGCGCTCAACGAGGAGGTCACGCGCCAAGCGCAGATCATCGCCTATGCGGACGACTTCAAGTTCATGATGATGATCACCTTGCCGACCGTGCTGCTGCTGCTGCTGATGCGCCGGCCGCGGACGAGCGTGCACGTGCCCGACGAGGCCGTGATCGATTAGCCGGCAGGGTGGGGAATCCCGTGGCGCAGGGGGGTAACGGCCTGGTCCGGCAGGAGCGCCCGTGGGGAAGCGCAATCCCGGGGCCGGGCACAACACCCATCAGCGAACGAGTGCGCCGTGGTGTCTCGTATAGGTGACCGGCTGGCCGGCCTTGAGCACCGTGGCCGGGCGCTCAACGGAGGTGTCCGCGCCGACATGCGCGGCAATCCCGACGCTCACCACCAGAATGGCGCTCAATAGCGCCACGATCACGATCTTGACGTGGGTGGCGGGGGAGGCAGTGAGAAGCGAATGGTCCATGGCGGCGGATTTGAGTGCGCGCGTGGCGCGCGCAACCGGTGCTCACGCGGGCTTGAACATTTGTGATATTCACTGACGTGCCGGTTAATTCCGAAGCGCGCGCTTGGGCACCGGTGACGTGAGGCGGGTTGTTGAAAGGTATCCTCCATGTCCCTCGCCAAAGGGCTGTTCTTCGACGTGTTCGGCACGCTGATGGATTGGCGCAGCTCGATTGCGCGCGAGGCAAGAGCCATTCTCGAGCCGCTCGGCCATTCGCTCGACTGGCTGAAATTCGCCGACGCTTGGCGCGGCGAGTACCAGCCCAGCATGGAGGCAGTGCGCTCGGGCAAAATCCCGTTCTCCAAGCTCGACGTGCTGCACCGCATGAACCTCGAGCGCATCCTGCCGCGGTTTTCAGTCCGCGGGCTCGACGAGAGCGTCCTCGAAAGCCTCAATCTCGCCTGGCATCGGCTCGACGCCTGGCCGGACGTGCCGCCCGGGCTTGCGCGCCTGCGCAAATCTTTTCTGCTCGCGCCGGTGTCGAACGGCAACATCGCCCTGATGGCGGATCTCGCGCGCCGCAATCATCTGCACTGGGACGCGATCCTGGGCGCCGAAGTCGCCGGCGACTACAAGCCGAAGCCCCGGGTTTATCTCGCGTCCGCGGAAGCCTTCAATCTCGAGCCCCATGAATGCATGATGGTCGCGGCCCACAGTCGCGACCTTGCCGCTGCCGCGCAATGCGGGCTGAAAACCGCGCATGTCGCGCGGCCGGACGAATACGGACCGGGCACCGGCGAGAAAGGCCCGACGGTGCCGGTCGATTTCACCGCAACGAGCCTGGAGGATCTCGCGGAAAAGCTCGGCGCTTGATGCGACCGCTTTGCCGCGGGCCCCTCAAGGTCTCCGGCCACGAAATAGGCCACGGACCTCGCAATACCCGCCGTTGAGTTTGTGTCTCCTCCCCCGCATAATCCGCCCTCCCCTCCCGGCGCGGCAGTCCACCTCGCGTCACACCGCAGGTCAGATCCAATGAGCATCGCGTGCGTTTCCGATCTTCGCCCACGGGCTAAGCGACGCCTGCCGAAATTCGTGTTCGACTATCTCGACGGCGGTGCCGGTTCGGAAACCGGCGTGCGGCGCAACGAGCGGGCGTTCGACGAGCTCATGCTCAAGCCGCGGGCGCTCGTGAACATCGACAGCCGCGATCTCTCCACGAGCCTGTTCGGGCGGCGCTGGGCGGCCCCGTTCGGCATCGCCCCGATCGGGCTCGGCAATCTGATCTGGCCGCGCGCCGAGGAGGCGATCGCCCGCGCCGCGGCCGCGGCCGACATCCCCTACACGCTGTCGACCGCCGCCAACACCAAGCTCGAGCGCATCGCCGAGATCGCGCCCGGCCATGCCTGGTTCCAGCTCTACGTCTCCAAGCGCGACGAGGACGTGGCCGATATCGTCGAGCGCGCCGAGCGCGCCGGCTACGACGTGCTGCTGTTGACGGTCGACGTGCCGCTCGCGGCGCGGCGGCTGCGCGACATCCGCAACAATTTCATGGTGCCGTTCAAGATCACGCCGCGGGTGGCGCTGGAGCTCATCACGCATCCGCGCTGGTCGTTCGAGACGCTTTCCGCCGGCGTGCCGCGCTTCGTCAACGTCGAGCAATACGCGCCGATGGTCAATCGGCAATCGATCGCCGCGTATCTCACGTCCGAGATCCGCGGCCGCTTCGATTGGGAGGATTTGAAGAAATTGCGCGCCCGCTGGCGCCGCCGGCTGGTCGTCAAAGGCGTGATGAGCGCGGAGGACAGCATGCGCGCGCGGGATCTCGGCTGCGACGGCATCGTCGTCTCCAACCACGGCGGCCGCCAGCTCGATTCGGCGCCGGCGACGATCGACGTGCTCCCGGAGATCCGGGCCGCGGTCGGCCGGGATTTTCCACTGATCATCGACAGCGGCGTGCGGTCGGGCGAGCACATCGTCAAGGCGCTCGCGGCCGGGGCCGACTTCGTCCTGGTCGGGCGCGCCATGATGTATGCGGTCGCCGCGCACGGGCCGGCGGCAGCGAAAGAATTGATCGAGCTTCTGATCGACGAGGCGAGCCGCTGCCTCGGCCAGGTCGGCTATTGCGATGTCGCAAGCCTCAAGCGCGCCGCTCCCGTGATGCGGCGGGGGTAGGCTCCGGGTTCGCCGCGCGAAGCGCGAGGGCCAGGCTCTCTCCTTGTGAAAGAGGGTTCCCCCGGGCGTGCCTCCCGCTCCATGTCACCCAAATACAACACGTTCGAATTTTTTGCTGGATTCGTCCCGATTCGCCCAAGAAACGGGCATTTGCCGCCGGTTTCCGCTTGCGGCCCGACCTACCTGGAACGATCGTAGGTGCCAGACTACGTCGTGTTGTCAAAGTTCGGCGGGAGCGCGGAAGGGCCTGGGCCGGCCAGCCTTCCACCGCGCCAGGGAATGGGGGCTCCTCATGAAGAAATTCGCTTCGGCAGCAGTTATTGCCTTGGGCTTGTCGTCCGGGGGGGCATTCGCCGCGGATCTCACCATGCCGGTGAAGGCGCCGCCGGCGGCGGCGCCCGCGGCGACGTCGCCGTGGGACATCGCGTTCGGCGGCGCGCTGATGACCGACTACGAGTTCCGCGGTATCACCCAGTCCGCGCACAAGCCCTCGGTCGCCGCCTATTCGGAGCTGCGCTACAACGTCAATCCGATGCTGCAGCTCTACTACGGCAACGCCGGCGAGAGCATCGATTTCCCGAACCACGCCGCGGCCGAGATCGACTTCTACGGCGGCTTCCGGCCGACCTTCGACAAGCTCGCGTTAGATTTCGGGTTTTGGTACTACTATTATCCGGGCGGAAGAACATTCACGGGCATCGTGCCCGGGCCTGGACCAAGCGACGGAAGCTTGTTCGGCGATTCCGATTCGAACTGCACCGGCGGCTTCGTTGCGCTCAACGCATCCTGCAACCCCCTCAAGGGCAAACTGAGCTTCTGGGAGGTGTACGGCAAAGCCACCTACACCTTCAGCGACGTCGTCGCGGTCACCGGCGACGTGTATTATTCGCCGTCCTGGCTGAACTCCGGCGCCTACGGCCTGTTCGCCTCCGGCATCCTCAAGCTGACGGCGCCGAGCGCCTGGTTCCCGAAAGATTGGGGCGCATATTTCCAGGGCGAGCTCGGGTATTACTGGTTCGGGACCACGGACGCGTTCTATGCCATCCCGCCGCTGTTCCCGACGGGCATCAAATACCCGGATTACGCGACCTGGAATCTCGGCGTCGCAATCACCTACAAGGTGTTTACGCTCGACCTGCGTCCTTACCGGCGACCATACGGCGTCGATCAATCCAGGCGCCGTCATGCCGACCAACCCGTCCGGCCTGCAGTCGAACTGGTGCGGCTCGACCTTCGTCGCCAAGTTCTCGGCCGACCTGACGCTCGGCACCAACGTGAAATAGCGGGAATTCAGCCCTGCCGAAGCTTGCGGCGGCTGCGCGATCCGCGCGGTCGCCGCTGCTTTTCGCTCAGCCCTGAAACAACCGTTTCAATTCGCCCTTCAAAATCTTGCCGTTGGGATTGCGCGGCAGCGGCTCGGGCCAGAACGCGACCTTCACCGGCACCTTGAAGGCCGCCAGCCGCGCCGCCACGAATTCGCGCAATTCCGCTTCCGTCGCCTCGGCGCCGGGTTTGAGCGTCACCACGGCGCCCGGCTCCTCGCCCAAGGTTCGGTGCGGAATGCCAACGAGCGCGGCGTCCATCACGGAGGGATGCGAATAAAGCACCTCCTCGACTTCGATCGAATAGATATTCTCGCCGCCCCGGATCAGCATGTCCTTCTTGCGGTCGACGATGTAGCAAAAGCCCTCCTCGTCCAATTTGGCGAGATCGCCGGTTTTCAGCCAGCCGTCCACGAACGTCTGCGCTGTGTCCTCGGGCTTGTTCCAATAGCCCTTCACCACGTTCGGACCCTTGGCCCACAGCTCGCCGACCTTGCCGGGCGGCAGCGTCTCGCCCGCGGAGCCGACGATGCGCATGTCGCAGACCGGAACCGCGGGGCCGCAGCTCTCCGGCCGGTTGAGATAATCCTCGGCCTGATGCGTGGTGAAGGGGGCGGAGGTTTCCGTCATGCCCCAGCCGAAGCCGGGGCTCGAGTGCGGAAACGCCTGCTTGATGCGGCGGACGAGCTCGGAAGCGGCCGGCGCCCCGCCGTAGCTCACCGCCTGCAGCGAGGAGAGGTCGTATTTGCCCCGCGCGGGATGCTCGATCAACTGCCAGGCAACGGTCGGCACGCCGCCGGCGTGGGTGCAGCGCTCGCGCTCGATCAGCCGCATCGCGTTCTCCGCGTCCCAGCGATGCATCACCACGATCTTGGCGCCCTGGAACAGCGCCGGGATCATGATCGCCTGGCAGCCGGTGGCATGAAAGAACGGCACCGCGAGCAGATAGGCGCGCGTCTGCGCGCCGGGCGGCGGCGGCGGCTCGCCGCGGCGCACGCACGCCTGCGCCAGCGAATAGCCGCCGGCCACGATGGCGGAGGTCGAATTGCGGTGCGTGCCGAGCGCACCCTTCGGGTGCCCGGTGGTGCCGGAGGGGTAGAAGATCGTGCCG
>Ga0209648_10006139_pt1 | contig 10339 bp, 9 predicted proteins | sample GraSoi2013_115cm_FD_185830 | JGI IMG/M metagenome (GOLD analysis project Ga0209648, IMG submission 185830) | Grasslands soil microbial communities from the Angelo Coastal Reserve, California, USA - Sample 9_17_2013_115cm (SPAdes) (version 2) | ecosystem: Environmental > Terrestrial > Soil >...
AAGCCTCTAGCTCCGCGCCTGTCGGCGCGCAGCGCTACGGTTACGCCGCGGACTGATGAATTCTTGCCCGATACGTCGCAGCTATATTGGCGCAATGTCTATCGGAAATATCCGACCTTCTACCTTCTACGCGCGAGTCAGGTGACAAAATGGACCGGCATGTCGGAAGCGGCTCCCACACCCCTTCGGGGTTTTGGCTAATTGGAAGATCTGATTTCCTGACCCCAAACTCCGGCTGCTAAGATCAGAACGAGCGGGCGGGCCCCGAGACCCTCAATTTGTTCAGGTCGGACGAGCCGACGAAGAGGGCATAGGCGGACCAGTCCCAGTTATCAAGGCTCAGCGCCTTGCGCGCTTCCCCCATGCAGCCCTCGATCGTGAAACCGGCGACGAACGAGCGGTAGAACTCGCGGATGAAACGCGTCGCTGCCTCATCCATCACCTCGCGCATTGTGGCGACCACCGCCGGCACACCCGCCTTGACGAGGGCGCCTGCCACGCTCGACACCGCGTCGTTGGTGGAGGAGACGCCGGTGTCGCACCCGTTGAGCACAGCGAGCGAGACGTTGTTCTCGTACAACATCATCGCCAACTGCTCCGCCGTGACGAGATGCGCGTTGCCGCTGGTCGTCTGGAAGATCAGTTCGCCCGCCATGGCCTCGGGGCTAAACACGCCGTGCCCGCTGAAATGAAAGACGTGCGGCCGAAACTCGCGCATGATGTCATTGACGCGCTCCACGTCAGCGTTCTCGACGATCTTCAATTCTGCCCGTCCCGACGACGCGAGCACGCCGTGCGCGGTCGCTATTTCCTGCGCGATGCTCGGCAGGGGCGCCACCATCGACGGGCTCGCAGTAACGAACAGCATGCGCAGCGTTTGGCCGATCGGCGACACCGGCATCGACTTCGCCTCGCGATTGCAGCGGGTAAGCGAATATTTGCGAGTCAGAGCGAGGAAGCTGACCGGCGCCGGCGGGACATAAAGGCTTTCCCACGGCAGCACTGCGCTGATCGGGTCCGCGGGGTCTCCCAGCCAATGAAGGCGTAGATTGCGCGCCGAGCCGAGCATATTCAACAGCGCATCTTTGGTCGGCCCCTTGAACAGTGAATCGTAGACCATCAGGCCGAGCCTCTTGAGCTGGCTCGTGAAATCCGGATGGGCCGAGAGGATCCGGCCTTCCGAACGCGAGAACTGCAGGCCCCGCACCTGGTCGCGAATCTCTGTCCAGTTCAGGTTCACGCTGTCGTGTTCGATAGTATGTTCCCCGCCGTCCCTCACAGTCGTTAGCGCGACTCGATATGGGCCGCTCGTCGTGCCGGCTGGGCGCACGACAGCGAGGTACACGTCGTCGTAGTTGACCTGTGGAAGCTCCATAAACGGTGGTGCGATGACCTGTTCGGTGGAGAATTGATGGAGAGACGGAGAGGCGGCCGAAAGCGGGGCCGGGGGGACCGGCTGCAGAGGCGGCCTCGGCATCGAGTCCGATCCAGAGGGAGTCTCCGCCGGCATCGTCAAGTCAAGGGCAAGGGGCGGCAGAACAGCCGCCTCGGTGGCGGGCGGTACATCCATCAGGTGTCCGAAATAGGGCTGCAAATTTAGCACGCGAACGAGGCGATCGTCCTGTAAATACGGGCGTAAGCTTGCGAGCTCCTCCTCTGTGCAGGATTCGGGGCGCTGAATCTGTTTTTCGAACTGGAGCATACCGGCGAAATCGCGTTGCATCCGGTCATACAGTCCGGGCCAGATATGCTCGAGGATGTCGCGTTTCACGAAGATTCGGCGCCGCGTCAATTCCCTGAGCGCGTCGAGACGCAGCATGTAGCCGCGCTCGACAGGTTCCCGGATCTGCGGCGGCAGTCTCTTGAGTGCGAGCTCGGCGAGGGCGCGCCCCTTTTCTAGCGGGGATGGATTCGCCGTAAACTGCTTGTCGATCAATGAATCGGGATCCGGCAATTGCCCGCGGATGGCATCATAGGCGAGCACTTCCTCTGCCAACATGCCGGAGAAATGGGGCGGAGTGAGCACGATGGCGGCTAGGGCGGTGCCGTCCGGCGTCGCCGCCGTCACGACTCCCTTCGCGAACGAAGCCGCTAGCGGGTAGCTCGGCACAGTCTGCCGGTCGGAGAGGAAAAGCTCGACAGCCAGCATGTCAGCGGTCCAACTCGCTCCCTCTGCAAGATCGCGCAAACTGTCCCACAATGGTGGGAAATAGACGGCGAGAACTGCGAGCTGGCAGAAATCGTCAAGCATCAGCTTGGTGACGACCACCGGTCCCTGCTTGGTCAGGTCCACCAATCGCATGAAGACGGGGTCGGCCGTATGAAACATAGTCTTGGCGTCGGGCCGGACGTCGGAGAATTTTGCCAGGGTCAACACATCGTCGCGCCCGACTTCCGACAGCTTGGGCCCTTCACAAAACAAGTGGAGGAGGTCCCTCGCCGCGATCTGTTGATACAGCTTGACGGCTTCGGGGCACGCGGGCTCTGGGGTGCCGCCGCCGGCGCACCGTTCCACCTCGGCCAGCACCGGAGCGTAAAGTCCGCTGCAGGCGAGTTCGCAGAGATGCTCCAAAAGCTTCTGATCATGGCAGCGTAGCGCCACCAATTTGTCGAGCACGATCATGGGCGGGCCCCAGCCGGCTGCGAGATAAGTCGGCGGTATTCGAGGCGGTTGCAGTACTGTTTGAGCCGCCGCGGATTGCTGCCGATAGCCGCGTCAATCAGGTCGCTTGCGGCAAACCATTCCGGGAATCGCGCCCCAATGAAGCGGTGAATCTCGTTCGCGCCCGGCCGCGGTAGGTGGACGGGAAGCTGAATGATCTTCTCGAAATATTCACGGCCCTTCTTGTTCATGAACGCGTTCACGTCGCCGCTGCCCGGATCGACAACGTCACGAAAGCGCATGCGCAAGCCCTGGCCGATCAGTGCCTCGTCGGCCGCGACGACGAACACGCAGGGCGTGCTCTGCAGGAAGATCTTGATTGCCTCCAGGAGGTCGAGGGCGGCGTCCGGCATGCACCGGTCGAGGTCGTCGACGAACACGAACACCCTTCGCGCTTCCCCGCTGAACAGCCCGCGCAAAATGCTCTTGAATTCCTCCATCGATTCGATGCGCTGGCGGGTGCTCTGGTTCTGGCCCTTGTCGACGACCTTGCTTAAATCCACGTCGGTGTTGAACCCAAACACGCCGCGAATGGCCGCTACCATGGGCGAGACGCCTGACATGGCGGCGACTATGCTCTTCGTCACGGCTATGATGGTCTCGGTCGTACCCATGGCCGGCGCGCTCTTGGTGATGCCGCCATAGAGGGCAATGCTTGTTCGTGGCGTAGAACCAGCGCGTCCGTCCCGAGCACGGCCTTGATGCGTTCCCAAAGGCCGAGCCGCGGCGGAGCCACGGCGAGCGGCTGACCCGCCGGGTCGGGAACATCGAGAATTTTCCGGGCGACGGTCAAAATCAGCGCCCGCCAGATTTCGTCGGCCGTCTTATATTGCCAGGCCGAGAAAGGGACGAACAGGGTGGAGGCGCCGCCGCTCGGCAGCGCTGGCGCGAGCCGCTCGAGGTACTCGGCCACGAACGACACGAAGGTGGTCTTGCCCGAGCCCCATTCGCCGTACACACCGGCGGTGAAAGGCGGCTGCACCACTGCCAAACGGCCGGCCAAAATTTTTGCGCTTGGCGCTACTCCGAGCAGATCATCCTCGGGATATGCCAGGGGAGTATCGGACAGCTCGGCGCTCATTTCACGACATAGTAGAGGCTGGCGAGGGCCATCAACACGCTCCCGGGCAACAGCACGTGCGATGCGCTGCCATGTCCAAGGCGTTTGCACAGCGCACCGCAGACGAGCCAGGTTGCCAGCGCGAGGATCGCCCAGCAGCCGAATCCGATCGCGAGCACCCGCATTTTGTTCGCGAACTCGAACGCGCTTATCGCTTTGTGATAAGCGAGCTCGGCCGAATGCTTGGCGAGGAACGTCGCGTTCGCGGCCTTCGCCACCTGCTGCATCTTTTCCGGCACCTGCGCCTCGTGCGCACGCACTATGGTCTGCGTTGTCTGAAGCTTGATGCGTTGCTCATGCTGCGGCGACAACTCGATCTCGGCTGCGACGCGCGTTGCCTCCATCCGCAGCTCGAATATCTTGTTCTGCAGCATCTTCAGCTCCTCCTGCGCCATGGCGAAACCGGCCTGCAGAAATGGGACGTTCGCCTGATGCTCGTAGGTCTCCCCGACCGGCTTTCGCTCGCGACGCTCTTCGTTCACGAACCGGTCGGCGCCGCTCCACAACCATAGGCCTGCCGTAACGAAGATCGCGAAAAGGAGGATGTCGAGCCAGCACACGGCCCGCTTCTGGACGGCCATTGGTCCATGCGCCAATACCGCGTTCATTCTTCTGCCGTCTCCTTCTCGCCCGGTCTTGTTTACGACCACAATGACTTAAATCGACGCCTGTATGGCCGATCAACAAAAGCTTTGAGATCGATGCGCCGCCCTGGCCGGACGCTGCTCGAGGATGATGTCGGCGATCATGCCCACCGAGCGGTGCCGTCGCCGCCCAAGAACCACGCCGGTTGCGGGGCGATGGCCAGCGCCGACATGACGACTGAAAAAGCAAAGCGGCGGATCGGACGCGCGAACGTCACGTCAAAGATCATTTTCATGATGACCTTCCCCCCTTGGGCAGCAGCACCGGCCACAATTGCAAATCTTCGCCAGTTTGAATGTGAGGTAGGTCACATACGGAAGATCAATCCTTGAACGGATCGAACTCCCGCGTCTGCCCGGCGCCGTGGTGCCACCGCCGAGATTGCGGTGGACTTCCCGCTGCCGTCTGCGTCTTTGCGGCTTCGGAGCTTCCTCCGTTTTGTTTCATGAAAGTCACCGCCGCAGCGCGAACACTTCGGCATAGGGCGTCGTCGGAAAAATCAGACACCTTTCGCGCGCGAGTCGAGCGACAAAATAGCCGACGCGAGCACCAGGCGACGAGCACCACAAATGGCGAGCCGTGGGCTTCATCAAGAAATAAGGCGCATTCTACCTGGGCCATACTGAAGCTCCATTGCCCTCTTATCAGGCTGCGCCGTTCCCTAGCTTGTTCCCCACGTACCCGATGACGATTTGCCGCTCATGCTCCACTCCCTGATTTCGATCTCCGATAGAGTCTTTGTGGTCGGATCGTATGAACACACGCCCTTAAGTGTCATCGTAGCCTCGTCGCGCACTTCCGTTTTGTCTTCGACGACAATCCGATCGAGATCGAACGAAGCCTCAAACGAGATCGCAACCAGTGACAACTTTGGCGTCGCATAGCCGCTGATTTTTGGCTGGTACACCTTGCCAAGTTGAAATGCAGGGCCGGGACGCATTCCGATCACATCGTTCTTAGCGGCGAGCTCGCGCGCCCGGTCCACGATCGCCTTCACGATCGCATCGCCGATTGCCGCTTCGTCGATAGCCGCACTGGAGCCCGCAGTTGCCAGGAAATCTTTCAAGCTAGAATAGATATGTATCTCTCGCTTCGCGGCCGCCAGCTCCGCGCGCAAAGCAGCGACGAGCCCTGCCGCCCTATTGCGATTTTCATAAAACGCGTTGTCAGCGGTCACCAGATGAACAATGCGATTGGTCGACATCGACAATGCAGCTTCCCAGATGCAGCAGTCGCAACTGCACGATGAAGTGGTCAAGCCGATTGCAGTGCCTGCAACCCGCGGCGCCTGGTACCGAGGCTGGTTTTGGTGAGTCTCGACGGCAGCACCTTGGATATCGCTGATGAGCCGGCCAATGAGAAGGCTTTCGGCTGGCCGGGTTCCAGCCGGGGCACAAGTGCCTTTCCACAAATCCGCTTCGTGTCGCTGGTGGAGAATGGCACCCATGTGTTGTTCGGCAGCCAACTGGCCGGCTATGGAACCAGCGAGATCGCCTTGGCCAGGGCTGTCCTGTCCAAGTTGCAGCCGGGCATGTTGTGCCTGGCAGACCGGAACTTCTTCGGGTACGCGCTATGGGATCAGGCCCGGGCAACAGGAGCCGATCTGCTCTGGCGCGTCAAAACGCAGATCCGTCTGCCCTGCGAGCAACGGCTACCGGATGGGTCCTATTTGAGCTGCATCTACCCCAGTGAAAAGGACCGGCGGCACAAGACTAACGGCATCAAAGTGCGCGTGGTCGACTATCAGCTGGAAGGCGTCGAGGACTCCGAACCCCTCTATCGGCTCGTCACCACTATTCTGGACCACGAGCAGGCTCCGGCCACGGAACTCGCGGCTCTCTATCACGAGCGCTGGGAAATCGAAACGGCGCTCGACGAGCTCAAGACCCACCTGCGCGGGGCCGACATCGTTCTGCGCAGCAGGACCCCCGATCTGGTGCGTCAGGAACTCTACGGTCTCATGATGGCACACTTTGCCATTCGCGGTTTGATGCATGAGGCCGCGCTCAAAGCCGATGTCGATCCCGATCGCCTCTCATTCCTTCACGCTGTCCGCGTCGTCCGTCGTAAGCTCGGCAGCTTCGCCGCCGTTCCCCCCTCAGCACAGGCGAGCCTACTATGACGCCGTTCTTGATGAGATATTGCAGGAACGTGTAAGTTCCAGCCGTCATGAGGTGTCGCAACGAGACGTAGCCTGTAATGGCTGCGAACCCTTTCATGGTCCATCACCGGGACCTGTGCCGCGGTCTTCTGCCCAAGGCGATTGAGTTGGGCGTCACGACGTGTTGAGTGGGTGCCGCTTCGCCTCTCCTTTCCGGGGAGAGGTGAGGGGCGACACCGCAACGTTCTCGATTCAACCATATCGAAATCTGGTCTGGCCGGAGGGGCGACGCGATTTATTGGATGGTTTACGTTTCCACACCCCGATCATCGCCGGCCAGAGCGCAGAATATTGTCGTCCGTCAGCGACTGCCTGCTCAATGTCTCGAAAGACGCCTTGCATTCACGCCTGCTGATCGCAAACTGCCATTGTCACTGGGGAAGCTGTGCTAATCTCGAAATACGGTCTCGAGCTTCGACCGAGCCGAGGTCCCTCGCCCTTTCATACCAGGTGCGAGCCAGTGCGAGGTCGGGCATGATCCCTTCTCGTAGCCGCAATCCCCCCAGCACCAGGGGGTCGTAGGTCTCTGCAAGCGCAAAGGCCCCGGCCCCCTCGCCTGCTTCGGCCGCGCGCTGGAACATCACGCGAGCTGCGGCTACCTCGCCATACGTCATCAGCTCCACGCCAATCTTCATTTTGGCCGCAATTACAGATGCGTCCTCTGCCGCCACGGGCGGCCGGGGAGTGACGGAGGGCGAAACGGTTTGCGGCGGCGTCGGCAACAGGGCGGGCCGTTGTGCTGCGTCGACCGAGATCACCGGATTAGCCGTGCCGCGCGTGTCGACGGGTGCGAGACCGATCGAAGCCGTTCGTGCCGCCGGCGGGTCGAAATCGCGGTTCGAGGTCTTGAGACTTGCGACCGGGGTCGACAGCGCCGGCAGAACATTAGCCTGACCAGAAGCGGGCGTTAGTTCAGGCATTTTGGTCGACAGCTTAAAGCCCCAAAGGTATCCCGCGACGCCTACCACTGTCGCAGCCATCGCGACGCCACTCGTCAGCCGCAGGACACCGGAAAACGTCGGCGCCGTTGAAACCGGTACCACCGGCTCCGGAATTCGCTCGGCCCTCAGCCGGGAGCGCAGTTCTACGAGGGCAACATCGCCCTCAAACACGTCGCGTCGCGGCTTCCGCTTCCAAGGCGGGTCCGGTACCTCCGTCGCGCGGCTTGACGGGGCGGCGCCAACATCTTTTGGCGGATTTTTTGCTGGCGCATTTTTCGGTGGCGCACTTTTCGGCTCAGTTTTCGATGGCTTACTGTCGTCGGACTCTCGAACCGGCGCACCCATGATCCCCTCCACCCTTAGGCTCGCCTTGCCTCTCTTCCAGCCCGTGCGTTACATCGAACTGTCAGATCGCAAAAATTGGGGAACAAAAGGCTCAACCGAAAACGGTGCGATATATCGCTTGGCTCACGCTGCCAACACAATCGGAGCGAACCCAAATGATCGACCGGGTATCTGATAAGCCTTCGACCGGGACCATTTGCGTTCGGGACACGGAAGTCGCATCCGCCTGCCACCAGATTTCCTCATTTTTTGGACGGCGGCGCACCCTAAAGATGTAGTCATGGCGAAATACATTGCGTAATTATTTGTCCGAATTGTGATCGTTCTCAAAATTATCGCGCCGCTTTTGTCACAGTTCGCGCTTACGTTGAAATATTGAACGACAAGCAGATATTGCTGAGCACGAACATGAAGTTTGGCAAAAGAGTTCAAATGTGTTCACGTCTTTTGCGCTAAAATCCGCCAAAAAAAAGAGGCGGGGCTAGCCCGGATTTCTCAAACAATTGAGCGCATCGTGGGCTCCGGGGATATCCAGAACCACCAAAGTTTACATCCGATGCTGTCCGCCATCTTTCTCTTCGCCATTCTATGGCAACTCGAATTAGCCACTTTGCCGCGCCATCATATTCAACGTTTCGAAGCGCAAACCGCATCGAAGTGTCTCAAGTGAAACTAGATCATTCATTCGAATGTTGGCCAAGTTGACATTCGCCCCGATGACAGGAATAAAGTGGACCTGCTGGTGCCGTTGCGGTGCTTCGAAGACGAGCCGGTCACTGGGCACGCCTGAAGCGAGCACCGCCTCTTTTCGCCGACGCCCACTGGACCGCCAATCCTGGACCGTCAAGATCAAGGGAAGATCCATGCGTCTTGCCCCTGTCCTTCTCGCTGCCTTGATTTTTGGGGCCTCGTTCGTCGCGACGTCCGTGCTGTCCGTATCCGCCGCCGAGTTCGGCACCCGGGACGAGGCCATCGCGATGGTCCGGCGCGTGCAGGAAAAGTTCAGGAAGGACGGACCCGATGCGACCTTCAAGGCGATCAACAACAAGGCATTCGTCGACCGTGACCTGTTTCCCTGGGTGTACAGGCTCTCGGACGGCACGAACATGGCCAACGCCCTCTATCCAGCGGTCAGAGGCAAGCCTCTTATTGATCTGAAGGATCAGGACGGCAAATTCATCGCACAGGAATGGATCAGGATTGCCACGACCCCGCCCGATCGCGGCTGGAGCAATTACCGCTGGCCCAATCCGGTCACCAATACGGTCGACGACAATTCCGCCTGGATCGAGCGCATGGGCGATTATCTCATCGGCGTCAGCATCCACAGATTCGAGCAGCCCAACGAGAACACCATCGGCCTTATTTCCGGCAGCCCCAATTCAGACGACACCTACCTGCAGGTGGCCAGTGATCTCGCCGAGGTCCTCTACGACGACGACAACCTGCGCATCCTTCCGATCGTCGGCTTCGGCGGTCCGCGCAACATCCGCGACGTGCGCTACCTACGCGGCGTAGACATCGGGCTGACGCAGACCAACATCCTCAACGACTTCCGCCGCTCCAACGAACGCATGGGACAGACCGAAAACAACAAAATCGCCTACATCGCCGAGCTGTTCAAGGAAGAGGTCCATCTCGTCGCCAGGCCCAACATCACCTCGATCCAGCAACTGAAGGGCCTCAAGGTCAACCTCGACGCCAGGGGCAGCGGCACCAGCTATTCGATGCGCGACCTCTTCAAAGCATTAGGAATCGAAGTCGAGGAAGTCGGCATGTCCCAGGCTGAGGCCCTGGAAAAGGTCAAGAGTGGCGAGATCGCTGCCACAGCCTTGATCGCCGGCAAGCCGGTGCGCTCGATATCCAAGCTGACCGGTACGGACCGGCTGCATTTCGTTCCGATCCCGTATCCCGGGCAGCTCATCGACGACTACCTGCCGGCGACCCTTGCCCACGACGATTATCCTGAGCTGATCGCACCCGGCGAGACCGTGGATACGGTCGCGGTCGGTGCCGTTCTGATCGCCTATAACTGGCCAAAGACCAATGTCGACCGCTACAGGCGGGTGCAGCGGTTCGTGGAGGCGTTCTTTCCGAGGATCGCCGACTTCCAGCGGCCGCCTCGTCACCCGAAATGGCACGACGTCAACCTCGCGGCCACCCTGCCGGGCTGGACACGCTTCGAAGCGGCGCAGGCGTGGCTCGACAGTCACCTGCGGGCTGCGCCGCGCTCCGCCGGCACCCCCGCTGCCGAGCCGGCGACGGCGACATCAGGTCCGGCCGCCCGGCCGCCGTTGACGCCCCTCGGCACGGGGGCCGCAAGCAGCGCCGATCAGCAGAGGGACGTCGATCCTGCGCTCTACCAGGAATTCCTCAAGTGGCGGCAGTTGCGCCGGTGATCCAGCGGAGGCGTAAACGGCTGTGTCGGGCTTGGCCTCCGGTCCTTGCTCGCTGGCTGTTGCAGC
>Ga0209648_10006140_pt1 | contig 10339 bp, 6 predicted proteins | sample GraSoi2013_115cm_FD_185830 | JGI IMG/M metagenome (GOLD analysis project Ga0209648, IMG submission 185830) | Grasslands soil microbial communities from the Angelo Coastal Reserve, California, USA - Sample 9_17_2013_115cm (SPAdes) (version 2) | ecosystem: Environmental > Terrestrial > Soil >...
CGCCCCCCCTCCCTAAGGGAGGGAGGCCCTCCTCGCTCCAAATTTGGAGGCGTCGAGGCAGAGGAGGGGAAAGCCTTATCTAAAAAAAATTTAATAAACCGACGGTCTTATAATTCAAATGCTTTACGTTGACCGTTTACATCAGTGTCGCCAAAATAAATAATTAAAATAATTTAATTAATATATCTTCTATTTGTCCACCCCTGCTTTTTTACTTTAATTTTTATATTAAAAGTTAAAGTAAAAATAAGAATAAGCGAGTGGGCCCTCACCTGCGCCTAAGCGCCCTCCTCGCATTTGCGAGACTAAGCAGGGGCAGGTGGGAAGGCCGAATGCCTCCACTAGTGCCGCGCAAGCGCCCCCCCGCGCAAGCGCCCCCACTAGTGCCACGCAAGCGCCCCCACTAGTGCCGCGCAAGGCGCCAGCCTTGCACTCCCTTAGGAGTGGAGCAAGGCGCCAGCGCAGAGGGACCCTCCAAATTTGGAGGGGCCCCCTCCAAATTTGGAATAGCAAGCGCTGCCTCGGCGCCTCGCTTAAGCGAGCGAGGCGCTTGCGCGGGACAGGCAGAGGCTGGACCCCTCAAGCTTAGACAGGCAGGATAGGCGGGAAAGAAAGTTAAATTCTTAATAATTAATTTTAAGAAAAACCTTGACTATGCAAAATATTTGTTTAAATTAGTTAAATTTTTAGTTAAAAATTAGTTATTTTATAAAGCATAGTAGGATGAAAAAAGGGTTTAACTATTTCTTTTAAATTAACTAAACTAGCCTTAGGTACATAAATATTATATTGATTATTTAAACCAGATTTATGAATAGTAGTTTCCAAATTATATTTTGTTTTTAAAACTGAAGATAAGTAATGTATTTCTTTAAGGGTAAAACTATTAGTACTAAATTTAAAACCTTTATTTTTAAAAGATGTTCCATCGTCCATCATTCAAACAGCTAAAGCTAAAGGAGTTAAATAAGTTTCCATAAAATTAGGTATTACTTTTCTAGTTTTATTTGGATAAAAAGCATCATAAATTCAATCTAATGAAGAAAAAGTAAAAGTTCTAAATCTATAATAATATTTAATTTCATTTAAATTATCTAATAATACTGAACCTTTTCTACTGTAAATTTTAGGTATTATATTATTAGTATAACCTAAATTATTTATTACTTGATGTAACCATAATAAATATTCTCCATTTATTTTAGCTTGATAGAATGCAAATCTGCTACCATTTACAGATTTTTCCATTGTACCATCACCAAGTAAAGAACCAATTAGAATACTTAAAATATTTATATTATGAGGACCTACTCTGTTAAATGGATTAACTCTAGGTGAACTAAAAGGTAAAGTACTACAACTAATTAAAACTAAAGAATCAAATATTTCACATTTGTGGCAAACACCACTAGATAATAATAAAAAAGTATTAAGTAACGGTATAGCAAAAGGATCTAATGGAGTAATACCTAAAGGAGGCCATGTACCTCCTATTTCAATAGCTGGTGATAAACTTGAATGGAAGAAAGCCCAAAATACAGATAAGAAAGCGAAAATTTCACTTACAATAAATAATAAAACACCAATCATTATACCATTTTTTACTTCTTTAGTGTGATGACCTAAATAAGTCAAATACCCATTACCTTTCAGTTATGGCTGGACTATATCTTAATCAATAGGTTGTAGTAGCTTGACCACTACTACTATTTATAACGTATTAATTTTTGACGTATAGTCTCTGAGGATCCTACTAAGATAATTATATGTCTTTTGGTTTCCTGCTGATTGTCCATTGTATTATCTTTAAAATTTGTACTCCCTCTCCAAAGGTAAGGTGTCCAGGGCGGGGTTGCTGCTCCTCGCTTAAGCGAGGAGCAGCTAGTTGCTACTCCCCTGGCTCCTTGCGAAGCTAGGAGCTACTCTCTCCCATTTGCTAAGGCAGGCAGGGAGTAGCTTTTATTCTGAATTTTATATTAATAATAAAAATAAGAAAAGGGAGGCAGTAGCTCCTAGCTTCGCAAGGAGCCATGGAGCGGTAATATAACGTTGAGTACTTAAAGCTTTAGGAGTTTCCAGCATATAGTCAAATTTATAGAAGGCACTATAGGTTTTATAGACTGTTGTTAGAAGTTGAGTTGCTGCTGTTTTCAGCGTCATAAGAAAAACAACAACGGCTACTTATAGTTGCTGCTGCAACCCACCTCCTCCCTTAGGGAAGGCCTCCTGACCGGGGCCACAGGAAAAAAGGGAGAGTTAATTATATTTATTATTTTTCATTTCATATGCTATCGCTCTAATTTTTAATCTACCCGCCTCAGTAAGATGTTCTTTAGAAATTATCATGTGATAAACTACTTCCCAGTGTTTAAAATCTGTACCCTTTACGCCTATTAAAGGGTATTTATTAAAATAATTTACAATAAACTCTAAATAGTTTATACCAGTCACACTTAGAGACAATACTTCTCTAGGATTTGAGTGCGGATCTATCGTATAGATATTAAGTTTACGCGATAAAAATGAGGCTAGACTTTCCATAATAGGATACATAGAAGAAGAATTAGGTTTATCATATGATCGTTGATCTAATCTAAATTTCAGACTAATATTTTCACTAACAGATCTTTTTCGTGTTTCTGATTTAGATTTACTTTCAACAATTTTTATACCAAAATGGCCGTCAGCTTCAGTAAAACCTGTTAACCAACTATTATTTAAAAAGTCTGAAGTATCTAGTAAACTTTCAGGTATTTCTAAAGAATATTTAATATTAAGAAACTTAATTAATTCATTAAATCTAAAATTTTTAGGTGTTCGAAGTTTACCATGAATCAAATTTATGAACAACAGTATACCTTTGACATCTCCAATTATATATCGAAGAGCACTCTGACTCTGACCTGTAACTTGAAACCGTCCTATCCCACCTAGTTCATTTTGAATATAAGCATATAATCCCAAATTATTTATATGTGAAGTAAATATTATTCTAGGATTTAGTATTCTGTTCAAAGTAGTATTACCTAAAGCTGGCAAAGAAAGATGTCCATCTCCTTCTAATAAACCAGCTAAATAATAACTGAATTGATCTTTATTTAAATATCCTTTACTTTCTGTGGTAAAATTAATAAGAGCTTGTTCTATTTTTTCTGGAGAGATAGTTTTTGAAATAAAATAAATATGATTAGCCAGTATGTTTTGGGATGTAAATAAGCTTCACGCTCTACCTTCTATTATTACATCTCTAAACCATAAAATCATACCATAAGTTGTTAATATTAATCCTAATGTCAATATATACCCCCCATAAGAAAACCCATGCATATAAGCTACAGCTCCTATTGTTAAATTTAACAAAGAAAAACTAAGTAAAATAGGCCAAGGGGAAGGATCTACTAAATGAAAAGGAAAAAATTGAAATTTATTAATTGTTCTATTTTGAATCAACTTTTAAAAACTTTTGCTTTAAAATTAGCAATTTAGTCCTCCCTATGTCTAGCACATAGTCCACTCCACTAGTGCCCGCCTATGCCACTCCCTACTAGTGCCTCCCTTAGGATTTTTATCCCTCAAGCTAATCCTCCCTCGCTCTGCCTCGACGCCTTAAGCGAGGCGCCAGCCTTGCGCTGAGGCGGAGGGCGCTTAGGCGCAGGATTATAATTAGAATCGCTGGCGCAATTAGAATTAGCAGGAGCCCATCACCTTTAGGTGGGGCGCTTGCGCGGGGGCCTGCTTAGGCAGGATTTGCAACTGCTAAGGCAGGATTTTTATTATTATTCTAATAATAATAAGAATTAGGCCCCCCCCCCTCGCTTTAGCGAGGGGGGCAGGGAGGGCGGAGTGCCTTTGGATTGACACTCTTAAAAAGGGCGGATAGCCCTAGCTTCGCTACTGCTTAGGCAGGAGGGCAATCTTATTTTTATTATAATCCTAAGAATACAAAGGAAGTGCCCTCCACTCCTGCCTTTTATCCTTATTTTAATTATAAAAATAAGAATAGGCGCCTCCCTTTTTTTTAACTTTATATTTATATACTTTAAATTTTATTGAATTTTAAAGATTATTATATATATAATATAAGAATATTTATTTATATTATTTAAAAGTAAATAAAGGAGGCGCCTAGGCAAGGAATGCCTCTCCGCCTCAGCGCCCCCCTGCCTTAGCAGGGGCTCGCTTAAGCGAGGCGCCAGCGCAGAGGGAGGGAGCCTAGACAAGGGCGCTGAGGCGGAGTTTGTACTTAATTGGAAATGCAAAACTAGGAAGGAATATCATAAATTGTTTTATTCTGCTACTTCTCCAACGCAAGCAACTAGCGAGTCCCTCTCTTAGGACCCCTTATCTCCCTGCCGTATTCTTAATTTTAGATTAAAATTAAGAATTGACCTACCCTCCGCCTCAGCGCTGCCTCGGCGCTTCGCTCGCTTAATTGGAGCTAGAGGGAGGGCGGGGAATAATTATTAATTGAAAGCAAGGTGCTTAAAATATACTAAAAATTAGAAGGATAAGCAACATTCTATAAAAAAAATAAGAACATTTATTTATATATTTAATATTTTTTTTTTAATTTTTAATTTAAAAAAAATATTATAACTTTTACTTAAATAAATAAAATTATGATCACTTAGGAGGTTACTCTTTTAGTAAACATTAAAGTAAAAAAAAAAGATATAATTTTATTAATTATTAATAATAAATTTTGTAACTAAACTTATCAAATAAAATAAAAAAAGCATATTTTTAACTAAAAAATAGTCCTTCCTGCCTTAGCAGCGCAAGCGCCAAATTTGGAGGGCAAATTTGGAGGGCCCACCTGCTAAGGCAGGAAGGGGGCGTAAAAAGAAGAACAGCTATTAAAAATGAAAATGACTATTAATAAAAAGTTATTTTATAAATTAGTACTATTAAACTAAAAATTTTTACAAATTGTACATTTATAGCCTATCTAGTTGTAATCTACAACTTAATTATGTTTTATTTAAAAAAAAAGTATAGTTAACTTTATCTTTAAAATAAACTATTAGTATCTAGGGGTTAGATTCTTGCTTTATAGACATTCAGCACTTATCTATTATGTTTGTGGCTACCCAACTATGCATTCATGTATTGTTATCTTTAAACTAATAAAACTTTAAGTTTACAGAGACATATTTTGTATTAATAATACTTTAAACTATGCAAAAGTTAAAGAACTATAGCAACTCTTTACCTTTTTACTTTTGCCTTCATTTGCATAAGATATTGCTGACAATAATTACAAACAATTGGTACACTAGAGAAACACAGCCTATTGGTCCTTTCGTACTGGAAGGTCTGCCCCTTTTTACTAATTATTCCTCCAGAAGATAGGGACCATACTGACTCACGTCGTATTAAACCCAACTCACGTACCCTTTTAATCGGCGAACAGCCGAACCCTTCCAAGCTTCTACCCCCGGAGGATAGGATGAGTCGACATCGCATTTATTTTATTTCCATTTCTTTAAAAAAAATAAAATTCTTAACCTTTCGGTAAAGTTTAGACTATATCTTTATCCAGTGTAAGAATACAAATTACAAAGTATCTGGATATTGGCGTGTAGTCGTTGAGGGGTTAAAATTTTTACAGTTACTTATACTTAAAATTAATAACTTCCCTGCTGATTGTCCAATCTTTCAAATTATCACTCTTAGAATCATAACTATTGATCTAATTAGTATTGAAAACTCTAAGGATGTTCCAGCAAATAGCCAACTTCTAAATTAATATTACTATTAAGATCCCCCGATGTCAAAAATATCTAAAATATCAGTACCGTCGTTTTCAATATCAGAAGAATCTTGTTTAATTGCATTTTGAGTTTCACTTTGATTTTCATTTATTTTGTTAAACATTGATTCATGCATGTGTGATTTTAAAGAAGGTTTAATATTTTCCAATTCATCTTTTTTAATATAGATTCTTTCATAAATTGCATCATTTGCACCTTTTTTATTATGAATAGAAGTTTCTAAATTGAAATTCTTTTTAAGAGCTTCTCTAAGTATACTGATGCGCAAGCGACCAGTACTATAACTATCTGTACATAAGGTTACACCTCCTCTTTTAACTTGCTGACCATCATCCATTATCCAAAAAGCTAAGCTTCTAGCTGTTAAATGATCTGCAATATTTTGAGGTATGATTTTTTTACCCTCTCTATCTAAAAATAAATCAGCCATAGGTTTTAATTCTTCAATAGATTGAGTCCTAAAATATAGTGATCTATTTGTAGTTTTATATCTTGGATCATCTCTTAAATATTCTCTAACACTCTCTTCCATTAAAGGTAATTTTCCTTCTTTAGTTATGTTTAACAAATAATTTAAGTACTCTCTTTTTTTAGAAGATTGTTCAAAGGAAATAAATGCTTTATTTAAACCGGTTCTTCCAATATGAGCATCACCTAATAGAGTTCCTATTAAAAATTCTTTGATTTGTTTATTTAAGTTCATATTTATTAATGTTTTGTTTATTTTCTTAAATATAGAAAGAAATATTTCTGCCTTGTTACAAGGCGTATTATAATATAATTTTTAAGACTATAATTATTAATGAAATAATATAAATGTAACTTTTTCTAAAGAAAGATTTTGCCCGCAAAGCAATAGGTTTTACGATTATTTAATTTTAATTTTAATTGTGATTATTATCCTAAAAATAGTTAAGGTGCCAATCAGCCGAGACAATGTGTACTCTCGTCGGCTATCAGCCTGTTATCCCTAGCGTAACTTTTATTAATTGATCCCCGTCTATCCCATACTATAGCGAGGGGTCACTATGCCCTACTTACGTATCTGTGCGACTTTTGAGTCTATCAGTTAAGTATGCTTACCGCCATTGAGCCCTGCACAACCCTTCACTGGTTGATTGATCTCCATTCAATTTCTAGCTATACCTTATAATTAATCAGTTAATAAAATAAAATTGTTTTTTTACTTTTTTGTTTCACCTTAAACTTTATATTCTTTGCTCCCCCACTCCTGCTTAAGCAGGGAGTGCCACCCAACCCTCTGCGCTGGCGCCTTGCGCGAGGAAAGCGCTTGCCCCTCCACCTGCGCGCTAGCGCCCTCCCTCGCTTAAGGCGTCGAGGCAGCGCTTGCGCGGAGGATTAGCTTGAGGTGAGGCGCTTGGCCTCGCTCGCTTAAAGCGAGCGAGGCGGGGGAGATTTGCTTACAAAGGCAAGATAAGGTTATTTTAAATTTTGATATATTTGGATGTACTTTGCTACTCTATTAAAGACGACCGCCCCAGTCAAACTGCCAATTAGTCAACTATCCCTCTTTTTTTTTTTAATTTAAGGTAAACACAAACCCAACCTTGTCTCTAAGGTTTCCACTAATAGTCTATCGACTTACCTATTCACTATTAAACAAGATTGTTCTAGATTCATATGATAACTAACTACAGTAAAGCTGCATAGGGTCTTCCCGTCCCCCTGGAGGCAACGCGCATCTGCACGCGTAATTCAATTTCACTGAGCAAGTTGTAGAGACAGTGAGACCATCGTTACATTATTGATACCGGACCACATTTAATGGCCAATTGATTTTGCTACCTTAGGCTTTTTATCTAATCATTTCTAATTAGTTTGGACTATATCATAAAATATTACTATCTGTTCGATTATCTAGTCTCTGAGGGCTATTATAATTATCCTTAAACTTAATATAAAGTAAAGATAAATAGTTGCGGAGCTACTAACTATCTCCCCCGCGCAAGCGCCCCCTCAAGCTAAGGCAGGCAGCGCTTGCGCGGCACTAGTGGAGCCCTCGCTTAAGCGAGGCGCCCCACTCCTAAGGGAGTGCTGCCTCGGCGCCTCCAAATAGCGACCCCTGCTGCTCCTCCAAATTTGGAGGAGGCAGTTGCTACTCCCTGCCTGCCTTAGCAGCAGCGCTTGCGCGGCACTCCCTTAGGAGTGGAGCAAGCGCCTCCCTACTTATCATGTATTGTGGCGCCTCCAAATTTGGAGGGGCTCCTCGCTTAAGCGAAGGACTATTTGGAGGCGGGGTTAATATTCCTAAATTATTTTTAATTTTGATTTTGAAAATAAGCATCTTTATCTTCAATGATTTGAAGAATTTCAGATATTTCTCTTTAACTAGTTTTCCCACTCCTGCTTAAGCAGGGAGTGCCTGCCTTAGCAGGGAGTAGCAGTAGCACCTTGTAAAGTATAGGCAAGTTTAACTAAATAAATTAAATCATCTTTATGTCTCTGTTTACCAAAAGAAGATAAAACTACAATTTCTTTAAATATGTTAAACTCTTCTTTTTTACAACTAAATGGTTGTACATAATTCTCTGCCTGCCTTAGCAGCAGCGCAAGCGCTGCGCTGGCGCCTTGCGCGGGAAAAAAGGTAGAACATATTTAATAATTTGTTTGTAACCTTTAATAGTGTAAACAAATATTTCTGGAGAACCTGATTTTTCAACTACAGAACCTGCACCAAAAAAAAGTTATTTAAATGAGTATAAAATATTTAACCCATTTTTATGTTGACTTACATTGAAAACAGGTTGAATGTTAATACCAAACTTAAAATTTTTATGAATTGTGACAGATACTGAATTTGAACCTTCACCTTCTACAAACTACCTAAGAACCATAAATAATTAGGGTTGTTAATATTTCTATTCATTATTTTTAATTTATAATCATTTTAGTTTCATTTAATAAATGCTATTATTAAATACTACAAAGCTATTATCTAATATAAATATTTAATGCGCAAGGCGCCAGCCCCTGCTAAGGCAGGGAGTGTTTGATATTTATTTGTCTCTTTTTCTTAATTAAAGTTAATTACTATTTATAATATTCCCTGCTGATAATCCATTATATTATCTTTAATATTGTCACTTTTAAATTTTTTAGTTTTTAAAGTAATTAAAGCTTTAGGATGTGCCAGCATATCATCGAATTTAATGAGGACCTTAAAGTAGCCTAATCCTCATAGTTAAGACCGCTATTAACCAGATTTTCGATAGGTCACAGTATTGTTATAATAAACAAATCCATAACTTTTCTTATATTAATGGCATCGGGCAAATTTCACACAGTATACTACCATATTTATGATTGCACTGTGTTGTGTTTTTAGTAAACAGTCGGGGCCTCCGATTCTGTGCCACCTTATTTTGTATAAGGCACCTCTTATCGTCAAACTTATGCATGGCTAGTCAAATTTATCATGTAATTAAAATAAATAATATTACCACTCTCTATGCTTATTCAAGTTTAATTTTATTTCTAAAATTCTATTTAAGCCTTCGATAGTTAAATGCTCTTTAGCACCTATCATCATAGCAACCTTCTTAAAATCTGCAAAATCTAAACTTTTTACACCTTGTCGCCAAAGGCGAGGGTACTTTTCAAAAAAAGGAATAATTACTTCAATTAACTCAGAATTTTTTGTAATTGCAAGACTCACAGTGTTATCAGATTTAGATACATACTGATTTTTCTGGTTAAGCATTCCTTTAACTACAGTACTTGTTTTGTTTAAAGTATTAAAGTAAATAACCAAACCTTTAAGAACTTCAGTATCTCTAATATTAAGATTTATTGAAAATCTTAATGAGACTCTGTGACTTACAGTAGTTTCTGATTTCTTAAGATTTAAATGTAAAGAACCGTCACCACTTGTAAAACCTGCAACCCAATAAGGATCAGGTATACCATTAAATTTATATTCTGGTCTATCTACAAAGGTTACGTTTGGAAAAGCTTCCTTTAAACTAAAAGAAAGACCCCAATTAAGAGAGCTTTTTAAACCGATTAAACTCAAAAGACCCTTTTCCGTTAAATGTTCTCTCTGCTTAATGATTTTAAAACATTGTCTAAAGATTAAAAAATCAGAAGCTTTTTCAGTTACAAGAGGGTATTTATTAAAATGATCTACAATTACTTGTAATTCCTTAATTGATTCAACTATGTATTGTACTGAATTTTGTCCATTTTTTCTTATTTTCCCTACCATTAAGGTGTTTTTAATTAGTTCTAATATTGCAATATCCTTAATATGCAATTTGATTACAAAAAGAGGAGATGTTCTCCATTTTAATTTTGATTTGGCGTCGGGTTTTATTGCAAAGGAGAAACACCCTTCAGCATCGGCAAAACCAGTAATAAACCATGGGTTTAATTTATTATTTAGACTGGATTTACTTAAAGTAGAATAATATTGTTTATTTAATTGTTTAGAAGGGATTTTGATTTGATAGTTTCTTTCGAAACCCATTAGAGTACACCTTAATTGCATAGGCTTTATGCAATAACCACCGTCTACTCGTTGCTCTTTTACACCTTCTCTTAAGAAG
>Ga0209648_10006142_pt1 | contig 10338 bp, 9 predicted proteins | sample GraSoi2013_115cm_FD_185830 | JGI IMG/M metagenome (GOLD analysis project Ga0209648, IMG submission 185830) | Grasslands soil microbial communities from the Angelo Coastal Reserve, California, USA - Sample 9_17_2013_115cm (SPAdes) (version 2) | ecosystem: Environmental > Terrestrial > Soil >...
CCCTCATCGCCAACAATATCGGCGTGATGTGGGTCGGGCTGGAGCTGGCGACCCTGATCACCGTGGTCATGGTCGGGCTCTACCGCACGCCGCAGGCGATCGAGGCGGCGTGGAAGTACTTCATCCTGGCGAGCGTCGGCATTTCCCTGGCCTTTTTCGGCACCATCCTGATCTACCTCGCCGGCCAGCCGGCACTGGGCGAGGGCGTGCCGGCGATGACCTGGAGCCTCCTGCAGGCGGCTGCAGCGCGCATGGACCCGGCGATCCTCGATCTCGCCTTCATCTTCCTGCTGATCGGCTACGGCACCAAGGTCGGACTCGCGCCGCTGCACGCCTGGCTGCCCGATGCGCATGCCGAGGGCCCGACGCCGATCTCGGCGGTTCTGTCGGGCCTCCTCCTGAACGTGGCGCTCTATGCCCTGTTACGCTTCAAAATGCTGGTGGCCGGTCAACCGGCGGCGCTCGATCCCGGTCCGGTCATGGTGGTGATGGGCCTGGTTTCGCTGATCTTCGCCGCCTTCATGTTGTACCAGCGGCGCGACATAAAGCGGCTCTTCGCCTATTCGTCGATCGAGCACATGGGGCTGATCGTGTTCGCCTTCGGCATGGGCGGGCCGCTCGCCAATTTTGCCGGCCTGCTGCATATGGCGATGCACAGCCTGACCAAGTCCGGAATCTTCTTTGCCGTCGGACATATCGCCCAAGCCAAGGGCACGCAGCGCATCGCCGAAATCAGGGGGCTGAGCGTCACCCATCCGCGGCTTGCCGTGGTGTTCGCGCTGGCCGTGCTGGCGATCTGCGGCCTGCCGCCGTTCGGCGTGTTCGCCAGCGAGTTCCTGATCCTGACCACGACCTTCGCCCGCGAGCCGTGGCTAGCCCTGCTGCCGGCGTTTGGCCTGCTGATAGGCTTTGGTGCGCTGTTGATGCGGCTGCAGGACACGATGTTCGGCGAGCCCGTGGGACCAGCCCATCACGTCAAAGCCTCATCCGTGCCGATGGTGCTGCACCTGCTGCTGGTGCTCGCAGCCGGCATCTTCCTGCCGCCGGTGCTGGTCGCCTGGTTCCAGCGCGCTGCGGAGCTGCTCGGATGAGCGCCGCACGCGACCTTGCCGATCTCGTCGACGGCCGGGCGGCCGGGCCTGATGGCTATGTCAGGCTTGCGGTCGACGCCGGCGTCTGGACAGCCCTCGCCGAAGGCTGTGCCGGGGGCCTGCACGACCTCGGCGCGTTGTGGGCGGATGGCGGCGCCATGCGCATGGCCCTCAGTGACAGCGGCCGGGGCCTGCGCGCCATCGTCTCGCTACAGACCAACGCAGGCCAATATCCGTCGGTCGCCGCCCGTCATCCGCCGGCGCTGCGCCTCGAACGCGCCATGCGCGACCTTTATGGCGTTCAGCCCATCGGTCTGCCGGATCCCCGGCCGTGGCTCGATCACGGGCGGTGGCCAGGGCGGCAGAGTGAGGCACGCTACGAATTCCTGCCGACCGAGGGCGAGGGACTGCACCAGATCCCCGTGGGGCCGGTCCATGCCGGTGTCATCGAGCCAGGCCACTTCCGTTTCACCGCCAATGGCGAGACGGTGGTGCGACTCGAGGAGAGGCTGGGTTACGCGCACAAGGGCGTCGAAGGCCTGATGGCCGGCGCCGAGATCGAGCAAGCCGCGCGAATCGTCGGGCGCATCTCGGGCGATAGCACGGTGGCCTACGCCTGGGCTTTCGCCCGCGCCGTCGAGGCCGCGCTCGGCTGGACGCCGCCGCCGCGCGCGGTGCTGCTGCGCGGCGTCATGGGCGAGCTCGAGCGTCTGTCGCACCACATCAACGACGTCGGCGCGATCTGCAACGATGCCAGCGTGCTCACCATCCATGCCCGCTGCACGCTGCAACGCGAAGATGCGCTGGCCGTGGCCAACGCCTGCTTCGGCCATCGCCTGATGATGGATCGCGTGGTGCCGGGCGGCGTGGCGGCCGATCTGTCGGGCGAGGGCATCGGAAAAATCCGCGGGCTTCTGGCGCGGTTCGAGGCGACGCGCGCCGAAATCCTGCGGGTCTACGATTCTATGCCGTCGTTGCAGGACCGCACCGTTACCACCGGTATCGTTTCAGCGAAGCTCGCCCGGCAATACGCGACAGGCGGCTTCGTCGGCCGCGCCTCGGGCCGCGCCTTCGATGCGCGCAAGAGCTTCGCCTATGCGCCCTACGATCGGCTGGATTTCGACCTCAAGGTGCGCACCGCAGGCGACGTCGATGCCCGTCTGCTGGTGCGCATGGATGAGATCGGTGAGAGCCTCAGGATCCTTTCCCAGCTCCTCGGCCGGCTGGTGCCGGGTGAGATCAGAGCGGCCCGGCCGGCGGTGGCGGCGGCCGACGAAGGCGCCGCCCTGGTCGAGGCGTTCCGCGGCGATGTTTTCGTGAGCGTGCGCGTCGGCAAAGACGGGCGGCTTGCCGGCGTTCATGCGCGGGACGCGAGCTGGTTCCAGTGGCCGCTCCTGGAGGCGGCCATAGAAGGCAACATCGTTGCGGACTTCCCGCTCTGCAACAAGTCGTTCAATTGCTCCTATTCGGGCCACGATCTGTGAGGCCCGGGCGATGAGATCGTTCCTGCTCGACGCCCTGCGCAAGGGCACGGCCACGATCGCGCCGCCCGGTCCGGACGCCGCCGCGCTCGGCGAAGCAGCCCAGGCGCTGGGCGAGCGCGCCCGCCAGCGGCTCGGCCGCTCGCTTGCCATCCGCGAGATCGATGCGGGATCGTGCAACGGCTGCGAGCTCGAAATCCACGCCATCAGCAATCCGCTCTACGACGTCGAGCGCTTTGGCCTGAAATTCGTGGCCTCGCCGCGTCATGCCGATGTGCTGCTCGTCACCGGGCCCGTCACCTGGAACATGCGCGAGGCGCTGCTGCGTACCTACAATGCGACGCCGGAGCCCAAATGGGTCGTGGCGCTGGGCGATTGCGCGATCAATTGCGGCGTCTTCGCCGGTTCACCGGCGTCAATTGCGGCATCTTCGCCGGTTCACCGGCGGTGGTCGGACCGCTCGCCGATATCTTGCCGGTCGACCTGCACGTGCCTGGCTGTCCGCCGCCGCCGCTCGAGATCGTCAAGGCCTTGCTGGCGTTGATGGAGGTCCAGGCCGCGCGCCGCTGACGATCGGACCAGTCGGGGTCGCTTCTCCAGTCCCTAGTCCTTGGCGGCAAGGCTCTTGAAGAGCGCGTCGCTGCGGTCGTCGGCGGGGAAAAAGCACTCGATGCGCACTTCCTGCAGCGTGACGTCCTGCGGGGTGCCCAGGGTGGCGATGGTGGTGAAGACCGAGAGCGACTTGCCGCCGACGATGTAGTCCAGCGTCAACACGGGCGCCGGCCGCTCCTCGAAGCGCAGCTTGCGAAACGAGGCCGGCACATCGGGGTAGGCCATGACCTCCTCGATGAAGGCGAGCGCCTTGGGCTCGCCGCCGTCCGCCAGGATCTCGGCGTAGGTCGTCGACACCAGATAGCGCGCGACCTCCTCCCAGTTGGTGAGCTTGGGCCGCAGCCCCTTGGGGTCGAGCAGCGAGCGCAGCAGATTGGGCTGCTTGCCCGGCGGCGGCGGCGGTGGCGGGCCTTCGTTGAGAAAGACGGTGAAGGCCATGGCCGCTTCATTGGCATCGAGGAGATTCCACAGCCGGTCGATGACGACGGCGGGGTAGGGTTCCTGCTGCTTCAGCATGCGGTCGATGGCCTGGCGCACCGGCGTCAGTTCCGGCGCACCGAGGCTGGTCTCGCGGTAGACCGGCGCGAAGCCCGCCGCCAGCAGCATGGTGTTGCGCTGGCGCAGTGGCACGTCGAGCGCGGTCGTGAGCTGGACCACCATCTCGCGGCTGGGCTTGGCGCGGCCCGATTCGAGGAAGCTGACATGGCGCTGCGACACGCCCGACTGCAGGGCGAGTGCGAGCTGGCTGGCGCCCCGCCTTCGCCGCCAGGTGCGCAGCATGGGACCGAACATGTCGGGCTGCGAGGCGAGGGTCTGGGAGGCCGCGGTCGGGGAGGATGTGCGCATCATGAGGGCGAGAGTAGCACCCGCGCGCAGGTCCGCCGATTACCTGGGGCGTAATTGCTGCGGCGGCGGGGCAATGCGACCTCTGGCGCGCCCATACACTCCAAGGAGGATGTCATGAACGCTTCATCCGACCGCCTGCTGCGGCGCACCCTATGGGGCAACGCCGTCTTCTCCGTCGCCTCGGGCGCGGGCCTCGCGATCTTCGCCGGGCCGCTCGCCCAGGCCGCCGCGCACGCTCCCGTCGAGGTGGCGGGCCTCGACCTCGCCATCATCCTCGAATTGCTGGGCCTGGGCGTGATCGCCTTCGGCGCGCTCTGCGCCTGGGTTGCTTCACGAGAAACGTTGCCCGCAGGCTGGGCGCGGGTGATCTTCGCCGCCGACCTTGCCTGGGTGGCGGGCAGCGCGCTGGTGCTGGCGCTGCCGGCAACGTGGACCACGGCCGGCATCGCGGGCATCGTGGTGCTGGCCCTGATCGTGGCCGACCTCGCCATCCTGGAGTATCTCGGCCTGCGCCGGCTCGGTACTGCGACCTAGAGGAAACGGACCATGGACAAGCTTCAGCTCCTGAACGACCACCAACTGCCCTTCGCCAAGGTCCTGGGGCTGAAGTTTGTCGCTGCGAGCGAGACCGGCGTAAAAGCGGAGATGGTCGTCAGGCCCGAGCTTTGCACCCGGCCCGACATATTGCACGGCGGTGCGGTGATGGCCTTTGCCGACACGCTGGGGCAAGCTGGTGGCCGTCGTCACCCAGACGCAGATGGTGCTGTAGCGCTCAGCGGAACAGCGCGGGGATGAAGGCCTGCAGTGCTGCATCGGCTTCGGCGCTGGTCTGCTGCAGGAGCGGGCTTTGCCCCCACTCGATGCGGATCTTGATGAAGTGATTCTGGTATCCGGTCAGCAGGAGCTTGCTGAAGACGCGCATGTTCGACTGAGAGACCGCGCTATAGGTGATGCAGCGAAAGGTCACCGAGCCGTAGGTGCAGCTCGACGGCACGGACGGTCTCTGGAAATTGGTGTAGCCACTCCCCTGGATCTGCTGTCCGACCGATTCGAGTTCATTGCCGAATTCGCCGATCACGACCGGACTGGCGCTGCCCGGCGGCACCCGCCGCCCGCCATCGAACACCTGGACCATGATCACCATCTTCTGGGGCGTCGAATAGAAGTAGCTCGATCCCAGGTCAGGGCGATTGGCGGGCGGAGCGAGGGCGAGAGCCGCCACGACCAGTATTCTAGACATCGAGGTTCGCAACCTTGAGAGCGTTGTCCTGGATAAAGTCGCGCCGTGGTTCGACGACGTCGCCCATCAGGGTCGAGAAGATCTCGTCGGCCTCGTCGGCATGGTTGATCCTGACCTGCAGCAGTGCGCGCGCCTCGGGGTCGAGCGTGGTCTCCCAGAGCTGATCGGGGTTCATCTCGCCCAGCCCCTTGTAGCGCTGGATGATGACGCCCTTGCGGCCGGCCTCGAGGACGGCGGCGAACAACTCGGTCGGCGAGGAAATGGTCGTCTCCTTGTCGCGGGCGACGAAGACGCCGGGCCGCTGATAGATCGCCTGCAGCTCGGGCGCGAGCGCGTCGAGCTTGCGCGCCTCGGCGCTCTTGATCAACGGCCCGTCGATGACGTGGCGTTCCTGCACGCCGCGCAGGCGGCGCATGAAGGCGAGCCCACCGTCCGGCGTCGGTTCGCCTGTCCAGCCGCGCTCCAGCGGCGGGAAAACGGCATCGAGCCGGCGGGCGATGTAGTCGGCCGTCTGCTTGGCGAGCTCGGCATCGAGCAGGATATCGGGCTTGAAGGCGCCGGCGATGGCGGCCTGTTCGATCACCGCCTGGCTGGTCACGCGCCGCGACAGCGACAGCGGCTTCACGAGGTTGGTGACCGATCGGGCGATATCGACGGTGCGGCGCAGATCGTCGCGGGTCTGCACGCTGCCGTCGCCCAGCCTGAAGGTGGAGCCGTCCAGTCCGCTGCCGATCAGGTGGTCATCGAGCGCCCGCTCGTCCTTGAGGTAGATCGCCGACTTGCCCTTGGCCGCTTTGAAGAGCGGCGGCTGGGCGATGTAGAGATGGCCGTGTTCGATCAGGTCGCGCATCTGACGATAGAAGAACGTCATCAGAAGCGTGCGGATGTGGCTGCCGTCGACGTCGGCGTCCGTCATGATGATGATCTTGTGGTACCTGAGCTTGCCCAGGTCGAAGTCGTCGACGCCGATGCCGGTGCCGAGCGCGGTGATCAGGGTGCCGATCTCGGCCGAGGACAGCATCTTGTCGAAGCGCGCGCGCTCGACGTTCAGGATCTTGCCGCGCAGCGGCAGGATCGCCTGGTTGGCGCGGTTGCGGCCCTGCTTGGCCGAGCCGCCGGCCGAATCACCCTCGACGATGAAGAGCTCGGAAAGCGCCGGATCGCGCTCCTGGCAGTCGGCCAGCTTGCCGGGCAGTGAGCTCACGTCGAGCGCACCCTTGCGCCGCGTCAGTTCGCGCGCCTTGCGGGCGGCCTCGCGCGCCGCGGCGGCCTCGACCACCTTGGTCAGGATCTTGCGGGTCTCCGACGGATGCTCCTCGAACCACTGGCCGAGCTTGTCGCTGACCACGGATTCGACCACCGGCCGGACCTCCGAGGAGACCAGCTTGTCCTTGGTCTGCGAGGAGAACTTCGGATCAGGCACCTTGACCGACAGCACGCAGGTCAGTCCCTCGCGCATGTCGTCGCCGGTGAGGCTCACCTTCTCCTTCTTGGAGAGGCCGCCCTCATCGGCGTACTTGTTCAAGGTGCGCGTCAGTGCGCCGCGGAAGCCCGCCAGATGCGTGCCGCCGTCGCGCTGCGGGATGTTGTTGGTGAAGCACAGCATCGTCTCGTGATAGCTGTCGTTCCATTGCATGGCGGCTTCGATCAGGATGCCGTCTTTCTCGCCGCGGATCGACACCGGCGGGTTGTGCAGCACCTGCTTGTTGCGGTCGAGATACTGGGCGAAGGCCTGGACGCCGCCCTCGAAGAAGAGATCGGAGACCTTGGGTTCGGCGCCCCGCGCGTCGGTCAGCACGATGCGCACGCCCGAATTCAGGAACGCCAGCTCGCGCAGCCGGTGCTCGAGGGTGGCGAAGTCGAACTCGGTCTTGGTGAAGATTTCGGTCGAGGGCAGGAAGGTCACCTCCGTGCCATGCTGGCCGGGGGCTGCGTCGCCCACGATCTTGAGGTCATCCTCCGGTTCGCCGCGGCGGAAGCGCAGGAAATGCTCCTTGCCGTTGCGCCAGATGTGCAGGTCGAGATGCTCGGACAGCGCGTTTACGACCGCCGCGCCGACCCCGTGCAAGCCACCCGAGACCTTGTAGGAGTTCTGGTCGAACTTCCCGCCGGCATGGAGCTGGGTGAAGATCACGTTGGCGGCCGAGATGCCCTCTTCCTTGTGGATGTCGACCGGCACGCCGCGGCCATTGTCGCGCACCGTGACCGAGCCGTCGCCATGCAGGACGACTTCGAGTCTGTCGCAGTAGCCCGCCAACGCCTCGTCGATCGCATTGTCGACGATCTCGTAGACCATGTGGTGCAGGCCGGTGCCGTCGTCGGTGTCGCCGATATACATGCCCGGACGCTTGCGCACCGCGTCCAGCCCGCGCAGCACCTTGATCGAATCGGCGCCGTAGTCCTCGGCGCCTGGCGTCACGTCGTCGTTGTTGTCGCTCATGTTCCTGGCTTCCCGAAAAGGGTTTAGACCGCCGCGATCGAGCCGTCGGCCACGCGCAGGATCTGCGCGCGACCGCCGAGCGGCGCAAAAAGTCCGGCATCGGTGCCGGTCATCCAGCTCTGGACGCCGAGCGCCACCACCTCGTCGAACAGCGCGGCGCGGCGCTCCGCATCGAGATGGGCTGCGATTTCGTCGAGCAGCAAGAGCGGCGCGCGGCCGCGCGACAGCGCCACCAGACGGGCGTGCGCCAGCGCGATCGACACCAGAACGGCCTTCTGCTGGCCGGTCGATCCCTCCGCCGCCGGCAGGTCGAGATCGAGGTGGCGCACCGCAAGATCACTGCGATGCGGTCCGCATGATGTGGTGCCGGCCTCGGCATCGCGCAAGCGGCTGGCGGCCAGTTCGCCGCGCAGGCGGTCTTCGGCGTCGAGCGCCGGCAGGGCGGCGAGCCAGCCGTCGATCTCGCCCGCCATGGCAAGGGCTGCCCGCGGGAAGGGGCCGACGCCCAGCCGCGCCGCGGCATCGAGGCGATGGACCGTATCGGCACGCGCGGCGGCCAGCGCCACGCCGTGGCGGGCCATGGTGTCCTCGAGGGCTGTGAACCAGTGCAGCGCCACGCCGTGGCGGGCCATGGTGTCCTCGAGGGCCGTGAACCAGTGCGGGTCGCGGCCGCCATCCGCCAAAAGTCGCGCGCGCTGGCGCAGCGCATTCTCATAGGCCGCCACGTCGCCCGCATGCTGCGGGTGCAGCGCCGTCACCAGACGGTCGAGGAAGCGCCGGCGCTCGCCTGGCCCATCGAGGAACAGGCGGTCGAGCTGCGGCGTCAGCCACACGGCCGCGACATGCAGGCCGAGCGCCGTCTGGCTCTGCGCCGGCCGGCCGTCGATCCGCACGACCCGGCGCGGCGGGCCGCCGTCGCTCCGGGCGGGCTCCAGTCCGGTGCCGATCGCGAGCCGCCCGTCCGGCGTATCGACAGTGGCGGCGACCGCCCAGGCCGCGGCATCCGGCTCCTCGCCGCGCGACCGCCGGCAGACTTCGTCGAGACGGGCCCGGCGCAAACCGCGACCCGGCGCCAGGAAGGACAGCGCCTCCAGGAGATTGGTCTTGCCCGTGCCGTTGGCGCCGACCAGCACGACGGGCTCGGGGCCGCAATCGAGGCGGAGCTGGCGATAGTTGCGGAAATCGGTCAGTCGAAGCTGGCGCACGGCAAGCACGGCCGGCGCAGCGCCGGTTGCGGCGTCGGGAGAGAAGGCAAGAGCGCTGATCGGCGGCGCCGTCATACCCGCATCGGCATGAGCACGTAGAGCGCGCTCTCGTCAGCGCCGTCGCGCACCAGGGTCGGCGATCCGGCGTCGGCCATCAGGAAGCGCGCCTCGGCGCCCGCGATCTGTTCGGTGATGTCGAGCAGGTAGCGCGAATTGAACCCGATCTCGAGCGCGGCCGCCTTGTATTCGACCTCGATCTCCTCGGTGGCGCTGCCGGCGTCGGGGCTGGTGGCCGAGAGCGTGACCACGCCCTTGGCGACCGCGAGCTTGATGGCGCGCGACTTCTCGGTGGAGATGGTCGAGACGCGGTCGACGGCGTGGGCGAATTCCTTGCACGGCACGTTCAGGACCTTGTCGTTGCCGGTCGGGATGACGCGCTCGTAGTCGGGGAAGGTGCCGTCGATCAGCTTGCTGACCAGGGTGACGTTGCCGGTGGCGAAGCGGATGCGGGTATCGGAAAGCTCGATGTCGACCGAACCGTCGCTCTCGTCCAGCAGCTTGCGCACCTCGCCCACGGTCTTGCGCGGCACGATCACGCCCGGAATGTCCGCGGCGCCCTTGGGCAGCGGCACTTCCACGCGGGCCAGCCGATGGCCGTCGGTGGCCACGCCACGCAGCACCTGGGTGCCGTTGGAGGTGGCGGAATGGAAGTAGATGCCGTTCAGGTAGTAGCGGGTCTCCTCGTTCGAGATGGCGAACCGCGTGCGGTCGATGATGCCCTTGAGGTCGGTCGCCGGCAGCTGGAAGCGGTGCGGCAGGTCGCCCTCGGCCATCGCCGGGAAGTCGGCGGGCGGCAGGCACTGCAGCGTGAAGCGCGAACGGCCGGCCCGGATCGCGAGCGAGCCGCCATCGGAGGCGGTCTCGAGCTCGACCTGCGCGCCGTCCGGCAGCTTGCGGACGATCTCGTAGAGGGTATGTGCCGGCGCCGTGGTCGAGCCCGCCTTGGCCGCACTTGCCTCCACCGATTCGGTGATGGCGAGGTCCATGTCGGTTGCCGCCAGGCTGAGGCGTCCTTTCTGCGCGGTGATCAGGACGTTCGACAGGATCGGGATCGTGTTCCGCCGTTCGACCACACTCTGCACATGGGCCAGCGCCTTCAGAAGGGCTGCCCGTTCGATCGTCAGTTTCATGTTTTGATCGCTGTAACGAGGGGCCAAAAAAGCGGTTTAGACACCCCGTTTCGCAGGCCCGAAAAGACCATTGCGGAACGGTCGGGGACTATAGCATGCCGAGCCTAGGCGGGAAGCAATTTCACTCGAAATTTGAGGCTCTTAAGCCGCAAATTGGCGAGCAAAAAGGGGCCCAAACGGGGCCCCTTTCACTGACCGTCTCAGGGATTCGTCAGCCCTGCAACTGGCGCTTG
>Ga0209648_10006143_pt1 | contig 10338 bp, 6 predicted proteins | sample GraSoi2013_115cm_FD_185830 | JGI IMG/M metagenome (GOLD analysis project Ga0209648, IMG submission 185830) | Grasslands soil microbial communities from the Angelo Coastal Reserve, California, USA - Sample 9_17_2013_115cm (SPAdes) (version 2) | ecosystem: Environmental > Terrestrial > Soil >...
CCGCCACGGCCGCGAACGGCAGAAAGAAGAACAGCACCACGACGATGATCAGGGCAAGAAGTAACGTTGTCCATGGCAGCCACGGGAATCGATGCAGAAGATTGACGATGAAAGAGGGCGCATTCTGCGGAGTCACGGCTTTTGCGGCATCTCCGATGGTTGTGGCGCCCGGCGGGGTCACCCTCGGCGGAGCGGCGCTGACCGAACCGTCGTTCACGCGCGCAAGAAGATTGCCGGGGAGCTGCTGGGCGGTGAAGGGCAGCGTGGTCATCAGCCGCGCCCTCGGACGCATCACGCGGCGCAGCGGAGCCGAGGTCATGGCCGGCTGCAGCAGACCCTCGGTCAATTGCTGATGCACGGTTGAGCCTTCGTGCAGCACGCGCTTGTTCAAGGGCGCGGTGAGCAGCAGCAGATTCTGACGATTCACGGCGAGCAGGGGCTGCAAATGGCGGTCGTACCAGATAGTGGAAGCGCCCAGAGCGAGGTGGGCCATGCGGATGCGCTGATTGGCCTCAAGCACGCGGCCGATCTGCGACCAGGCAGCTTCCATCAATTTTTCCTGCTGGTCCTGCACGACCCGCGTTCCGTAGCCTGCGGCTACGCGAAAGCGCGGATCGAGATTCAGTTCATGCACCCAGTTCGTGCGATGGGCGACAGGGTCGCCGTTGCGCTCGACCAGCAGCCGCTTGGTCATGGCGTGCCACGTGCCGTAGAGGGGGGGCGTGATCACCGGATCGGGATCGCCCTGGTTCGGATCGTCAGCATCCACGATGCCGGCGTCTTTATTTGCGGCGGCGGTCGCCATTCCGGCATAGTCGTCAGCGAGGTTCACGAGCGCGGCGATATCCTGCTGAATGGGCTGCGGGTACGGCGTGGCCCAGTTCTCGTACTTCTGCGCTGCGGACAACTCGTCGGCGGTAAAGTCGGCGTTCGGAACTCTCAAGGCACCGCCGAGTTTCAGAATGCCACCTAGGTCGGGCCGCCCTTCCTGAATGCCACGAACGTTGACGGCGGGAGACTGCACGTCCAGATCGCGCCGTCCTACGCGGTGATCCACCTTCTGAGGTTTCAACAGCCGGACCAGCGACTCGAAATCGCCCGTACCGCCCGTGCGGAAGTACCAGCGGAAGTAATAAGGATAGCGCGTTGCCTCGGGACGATCGGTATAAGGCTCCCATGCCGAAGTTCCGACCGCAGGCAGAGCCGGGTTGGTGTAGGGATCGAGTCCCAGCCCCCCGCGTCGGCCACTTTCGAAGGTCGGCATGAGGAAGGCGTGATACCCGCGATTTTCCCCCAGCTTGCGCGGACATAAAATCCGCGAGTAAGCGAGATCGGGGTTCTCCGTGAGCACCGCCTGTAGTTTTGATAAAACCGCGTTCATGTCGCTAGAGACGAACTCCGTGTCATTCGCAGCAAGGCTGCGGTTGACGTGAACATGCGCCCACGCCCACAACTGGTCGGCGGGCGGAAAAAGCGACATATCGGTGACCTCGATGTAAGGTAGGGGCTTGTTGCGGACATCCCCGCCTTCCTTGAATTCCGGGTCTTTCTCGCGCTCTTCCAGCACGATCAGTGCAAGCCACGGCTGCAGTCGCGCATTCGCATCGGGAGCGAGCGGCGTGTAACGCCATGCCATGTCTTCGTCGTAGAACTCGATTGCAGGTAGGTAGTTGGGCTCGAAGTTCGTGATCCAGTTGCGCGGTTCGGTGCGGAAGATGGCGCGGCTGTCGATGCCCTGAATGTCGCCAGGGCCGAACAGCGCGACCGGCCGGTTTACATTTTCGATTTTGTCGGGAGCGCCAATGCCGGCGCCGGTTAACTGAAGCTGGACGTCAATAGTGGCGCGTCCATTGTCGCTCGCGCCCGCGGCGATCTGATTGGCGAGGCCCTGGCGCAGCCACGGAAGAAAAGAGTAAGTGGGGATGGAATCGCTCATGCGGCCCTCTCGACACTGGGGATAACGTGTAGCGTATCGGCAAGATTCGGGTCTTTCGTCACTGCCTGCAACATGAACTCGCGTGCGCTGGCTTCGCTGTGGAAGGCCGCACTGGACGCCGTGTAAGCCTGGTTGTTGGTCTGCAGAGCGACAATAAACGTATCGTTTGCGACCGTGACTTTTTCGGGGAACGGGTCGAGTTTGTTTTTGCTCGCCTGAGACAGGCCGCACTTCGTCACCGCCGAGCCCTTCAGGAAGAACTGAAACAGCGATGCAGTGAAGTTGAAGAAGCGGACCGAGAGCCGTTTCTCATTGTTGTCGAGAATGATCTGCTCATACCGCACGACCCTCTTCACCATCCGGCGTGACGCCATGTCCGCGCCTGCAGAGGTAAGTTCAAGCCCGGCGTTCTCCAAAGCGTAGGCCGGACGCGACAGCTTGTCGCTGTCGCTGAAGTTCTGGAACTGGGCGGGTGCGAATTTTTCCTGCGCGTCATCTTTTTTCGCCAGCCCGCCGCCGGTGACCGCGACCGATAGATTGTTCACATCGCTGGGCTTCTGGTTGCCGACCTTGTCCAGGGTGAGGCCCAGCGGCAGGGCGCGCTGTGTGATTCGCAGAACGCCGATGGGATGAAGGACCAGCGTGGCATCGTCTGGTTGTTTGCGCAACGTGACGAAAAGGTTGTTGGAAGGCGGCAACTGCGCTTTCCAGTTTTCCTGCTTATCGTATTCCGCCTTCAGCAGTGGCATAACTTCGATCGGCGGAAGAGTGGTGTTGTCGCTCTCGCCCCAAGTAACGTCGAAGTCGGCGGAGATATCGAAGAAAAGTAGCGAGATCGATCCAGTGCCCCGCGCGCGCCACGGCGTTGGGCCTTCGAGCGAACCGCTAACGCTGACCGTGAACAGCCCCGCTCCGAAGGCATTGAGCGAGAAGGAGGCGGAAAGGGTAATAATGAAGTAGAACGGTGAAAACTGAAACAGCGCGTCGAAAGCGATGTGGCCGCTGACGCTGACCGAGTCCATGCCAAAGAACAGTTCGGCCGCCGCGCCGAATTGCACAGTATTGGAAGTGACGGCGAAGTAACCTTCCACCCGCACCTTCGCCACATCGGTATTGACCAGGCTGACCGCGATGCGTTTGGGGCTAGGGAAGGGCAGCGGAGGAGGCGTGAAGCTCGGATGAAATCCGCCCACACTGATGACGAAGTTGGCGTCGTCGCCAAAGGCGACCAGCAGGCCCATTTGTCCTTCAATCGTCATGAAGACAATATGAGAATCGAAGAGAGCGGCGAAAAAGTAAATGCGCTTTTTGTCGAATTCAATGGCGCCCAGGAAGTTGACCTGAAGCTTAAGCAGCGAGTGGTCGTCGTCGGGCAGCGCGACCTTCAGCACGCCGAGAATCGCGATGTTGCCAGGGATCTCGATGATGATGCCCAGCGCGATGCTGACAAGCGTGGGCGTCCCCCAGCCCAGCTTGGCCATCGGCCCGATGAGGAAGATACCGGACTGCGGTGGAAAGAAATTGCGAAGGTCGCTGATGATGCGCGGCGCGTTGGCGACTACATCGTGCGGGAACATAACGCTTTCGATCGCGTCGGTGCGCACGCCGTCGAGCAGCGGCTGCAGCCGCATGGTCCGGTTGAGGCCCAGCAGACCGCCCACGCCAATCAGGGTAAAGCCGAAGCCGAGTTGCAGGCCGGTGCCGAATTCGGCGGTAATGATGATCAGCAGCGAGAAGCCGCTGGAGCCGTCGGGCATTCGCGTGGTGATGAGCGCGATGGCGCTCAGCGAAATGAAGCCGCTGAACATCAGCTGCAGTGCGCCTGCGTATTCGCCGCGCTGGGTGTCTATATAAAGGTAGCCGCCGCCGGCGATGACTCCGGCATCGATCGCCAGACCGATTCCGTTCGGCGGTTTGAAACTTAGATCAAGATCAAAGGGGCCGAAACGGGCATCTGTGCCCGACGCAAAGCGCAGGTCGGCCCTTGCGCCGATGCGGTCGACCGACGCCGAAAGCGGCCCGAGTTCGCCCGAGAGCGCGGTCGAGACTTCCAGTGCCAGGGTTCCATCGGACTGAATCGCCAGCGCGAGATAGATGGTTTCAATTTCGATAGGCCCAAGCTGAAGATGAATGGGAATCGCAATCTCAATTCCGCCGCTCGCGGTGACCTTCAGCCCGGTGCTGGCCCGCCATTCCAGGCCGAGGTCGAATTGTCCCTGAATGTCCGTCGAAGCGAGCAGACTGCCGATGAAACTGTCGGCATTCGATGAGCCGATCTTGACCGTCAGGCCGGTGATATTCGCAAAGATCAAGGGATCGATGTGCGCAGTCGTCCCGTCCCAGTCGGCCTTTAATCCCACTCCGGCTTTAAGGTTGGTCGCGGAGACGGTGAGCAGCCCGGTGCCTCCGACGATGTCGAAGGGCTGTTTTTCAGGGTTTCGGTCAAAGAAGCCGCGAAACTCTCCGGTGATCGAGCCGGAAAGCGACCGCAACGACAGATCAAGCGGTGGTTTTAGCGCTCCGGTGATGCCGCCCGCGAGCCGGAGCGTGGAAGAAACGCCGAAGCCCCAGTCGGTACTGATGGGGACGCGGGTGTTGCGATCGGCGGTAAAGTCGCCGAAGAGCGTAAGCGTGAGCCCCGGAGGATTGACGGTGCGGTCGCGCTTGATCAAGGTGCAGGCGCGGAAAAACGGATCGCCCCCTTTGATGCCGACATCCACCGTGGAGTCCAGCGGAAAGAAGTCGGCGGCCAGCGTGAAAAAATCGAGCGGATCGAAAGCCGCGCTGCCCCATTGCAGTGCCTGCTGGAGGTGGGTCACTGGATCGCTGATCAGGGTCTTGAAAGCGTCAAGCCTCAGCCCCTTGTGTACGTGGGCGCGGCTCAGGTCGCTTCCGGCCACGCGAGACTGTGCCTCCCACTCCAAAAGGCCGGCCAGTTTTAAGATGAAAGCCACTCGCGGCGTGAACTCGGTGATGCTGGAGGCAATGGCGTAGTCAGCCAGGCGCTTGGCCAGATCGGTGGCGAAATCGGACGCCTGGGCGCGCACGGTCGCGTCGGAGATGGTGGCCGCGGTAATGTTCGCCTTGACGGCCTCGATGAGCGCCGCCAAGCCGGTGAAGAAATCCGCCAGCCCCGCACCGAGCTCCAGAAGCGCGGCCAGCATCTGCATCTCGTTGGACGCACCCGCCGCGATCTCCAGATGCGCGCCTGCGTCGCGTACCTTGGTGGCCCCTGCCTGTGCCTGGTGCGCCGCCGTGACGACCGTCGGCCCCTGCAGCACCACGGGAGGAAGATCGATTCCGACTGAATCGGTGGTGAGATCAACGAGGATCGGCGCAGTCTCGCCGAGTGAGCGCGCGAGCCATGCTGCAAGTCGAATTAGATAAGCTGCTTCATTCATAGTGGCTCACGGCAGACTGTCGAGCGCTTTTTTTACGTCAAGCCTTCCCGCCCCCACCTGTTCGGCGACCGGAGGAGGATCTGTGCGCAGATGTGTCTTGAGCGCGCTGATGATCTCCGCGGTCGTCAGCGTGCCGGTGTGGTGGAGAAGCAGGGCCGCCGCTCCCGTCACATGCGGGGCGGCCATGCTCGTGCCGCTCTTCTTTGTTGTGTTGGGCTTGCACGTAGTCCGCTGGGCAAAGTCGCTCATGGCCGCCGTGATGCCGACGCCGGGGGCGGCGATATCCGGCTTGACCGGTGGGTCGGTACCGCCATAGTTGGCCAGAGGGCCGCGCGATGAAGAGTCAGCCACCGCGCGCTCATCGTCATCCGCCTGTGCTTCGTAAGATGCGACCGTGAGAATATTGTCGGCCCCGCCGTACGTCCCGATGAGAAAGCGGTCTTCGAGATGGACAATGCCCGGCAGTGGATTTGAGTCGTCCACCCGGAACATTCCCCGGCGCTGCTGGCAGTAAACGTGGGCCGTCATCTCATCGGTGGTGGCGATTTTCAGAGTGTAGATTCCCTGATAGTGCTCGTGGGCCGCATTCGCCGTCTGCTCAAACTCAAATGAATTGCGCTGAAAGAGACCGGCCGAAATACGCTGGATGCTCTCGGTGGTGTGCTTCATCGTGTAACGCCGCCCGCTGAAAGTGTCGCTCACCGGGGCGCCTCCGAGAGCGGGGCCGTCGATGAAAGGGTCGGTGTCGGGAAGCTGGGCTGAGACGGTAAGCGTTTTTCCGAACGGGTAGTAAATCCTGATACTAAGCTTCTGGGTCTCGTCTTTGGCCTTGCAGTTGTTGTATTCCGAGCGGTTGGTGCGAGTATCGATCAGCTCCATTGGAATATCGATCGTTCCGCCGCCGGCCGGGAATTCCAGCCGCGCGTGCTGGTTGCTCCGCTCGAACTCTCTTTCCTTGCCGGCCCAAAAATCCCCAGCGTGGTTTCCGGCGGATGCGACAAATACCTTGCCAGTCGTACCGGAGAAGGTATTGGTCAGGAAATCTTCTCCCTCCGTTATGCCATCGTGCGGGGCCATTTCGTCCCCCAGGCTGAGGTTGATGACCACCGGCTTGTTGCCCGCGAAATTGAGAATGTAACTGACCGCGTCCTTGAATCGCTGATGCCGGTTGACCGGAGGCTCGTTATCGAGATGAAGAAACTTGACGACGACCAGACTGGCTTGGGGCGCAACACCGACGTATTGGTATTCGTCGCGGCCATCGCCGGCGGCTATCGAGGCCACATGGGTACCGTGGCCGTTGCAATCCCGGTGCTTCACCGTGTCGGAGACCTCCTGGACCGCGTCGTTAATCATCTTTTCCGTGTACTCCACGCCGTACGTCTGTCCATGGGGGTCCGTCAGTAACGCGGCGGGCGGCGGATCTTGGCCGGGAGAGCCGTTGATCAGGCCCTGGTCCCAGATACGAAGGATACGAGTGGTCTTAACTAGCTTTCTAAAGAATGGATGATTGAAGTCAATGCCGCTGTCGATAATCCCGATGATGACGCCTGCGCCGGTCCATCCGCTGAAAGTCTTGCCGGTCAGCGTCCAGAGCTGGCCGCGCACGTTGATGTCCGGAACGCTGACGTCGAGCATCGTATGCGGCTCCCGGCCGTAGGCCAGACGCACGACCCCGGGGTTTTCGGCAAGCGTCGCCAGGTTGGAAAGCTCGATGTTGCCGCTGGCCTGGCCTTTGGATTGCGACGTAGTCTCGAAGCCCATGGCCTCGATGGCCGTAAGGTCGCCGGTGTAGTGCAACAAGACGTTCAAACGCCCGTTCTTGGGGACAAGCGCATGGTGACGCGGCGCCGCGGCGGCGCCGTGCTTCCTCTCATGAAGATAATCGAGGTAGATGGAGGCCAGTGTTGAATCGAATTTGTCCCATATTGACATACTTGCGGAGTCCAGTCTCTTGTCGTTCTTCAACCGCCGAGTCACGAGTTTTCCTTCCGAACCCTATTCTCAGACCGCCACCCGCTTGCGGGGCCAGCCCGTGTCTCGATTACGTTTTTTTGATCCTTTCTTGAACCCCAAAGTCTACCCTTGACTCGCCCCCATTGAAAGCGCACAAGTCAGGCCTTCAAAGACGAATAACCACTACGATCGTTGGCAAACGTATCTTGTGACAAATTCGGCTTCCGACCCAGCGAAGATTATTGCAGATCATCGAGATCAACCCACTGACCATCTTTGAAGACCTCAATCTTGGTTATCGGATGAATTTCCCAAAGGGTCGAAATGGCGTGATGACTCCTAACTGGGCCTGTGTCCACTTCGCCCGGCTTTTGGGCGCACCTTGGGGAACTGCCTGAGTGTTGACAGTGTCCCAGGTAACCAAATGATAAGAGGAAGGAACTTCCATTCTGTTCTTTCTGGCGTTGGTGGCTGAGTCTCCGCCATCTCCGGTCTCCCCGCAGTCTCCTTCGTCCCCGTGAAAAACAGAATCCTGTGGATCGGGCTTCTCCCAATTGGCATCCATAGAATTCGCTGCCGTCCCCAAAATAGGAGCAGGCGTAGCCGTGCTGGCTGGAGTCGGGGATGGTACACGCGTAGGGGTTGGAGTCAGCGCAGAAGCGCTCTGAATCTCGATGTTCTTTCCATATATCCAGCCGTCTTCCGCTTGCCCGGTCTGCACGTGGTAATAGCCATTGGTCGGGTCCGGCTCCACGAGCGTCACGGTTTCCGGCGGAAGCAACTTGCGTATTGGTCGCTGATCCGTTGATGGGTCTTGGCGCAGATTCGCATTGTGTTTTACAACTGCCTGGGACTGTGCCAGACACTGAGTTGTGGCCAAGCAGAGGGCGATTGTGAATTTTGTGGCGAAACGAAGAAAACGCATCCTAACCCTCCGGATTCCTTCCAAATAGTGATTCGGACTGCCAGTTCGTTGCGCGAAACGTATTATGATATGAATAGTGATTATTTTGTAAAAGTAGCTGATTCACAGCATCGAGCAAGCCGTCTGCCAGGAGTCGATTGCGTAATCCGTGCCCGGGAGGGAAAGCCGATCAGGCCTTTCCAAGCATAAATACAAGCATTGCCATTTCGCCGAGCCTCCGTGGCAAGCTGACTTTTCCCAAAATGAAAAATATGCTGCTCTCCCCGAACACATGATATAGCGCACTGCGGCTACCAATCGAGTTGGAGAAAGGCCGACGCCAGGCCGCGTAACTGTAACTTTCTGTTGAGAATGGCATCAAGAGGGATGAGAGCAGCATTTTCTGGGGAGCGAATCCATGAGAGTGAGGAAGTGGATTAGGTTCAGACGTAGATTCGGACAGGCAGACAGGCGGGACTTATCCGGTGCCAACTTACTGTGAGATCTCTGTTTTGTAATTCGCGGGCTTTTGCTTGATTCAGAACAAGCCTCAATCGTCGCTGACAACAGCCGCTCCGCGACCCCTCTGGGAAGCGGAGATGATTTCTCGCATCATCGCAGGCGAACGGGAATTGTTCTACGATTTGATTAAGCCATATGAGCGGGCGGCTTTCATGACCGCCTTATCGGTCCTCAAGTGCGAAGCCGATGCTGAAGAGATTGTGCAGGAAGCGGTTCTGAAGGCGTATAGGGCCCTTGGCAGCTTCCGTGGAGACTCAAAATTCAGCACCTGGCTGATCAAGATCACGCTGAACGAAGCGCGAATGAAGCTTCGCCGCTCCAAAGCCGGAGTGGAGGTTTCGCTGGAAGATTTGACTGACGAGTCGGATGGCGATTATACGCCTGCGGTCTTGACCGACTGGCGCGAAATTCCCTCCCAGGCCCTGGAGAGAAAAGAGCTGCGGGAGACTTTGCAGCGGGCGGTCAACGAATTGCCGCAAGCCTACCACGAGGTATTGGTCTTACGTGATATACGTGAGATGAATATCGCTGAGACCGCTCAGGTGCTCGGCATCAGTGAAGGCTCGGTGAAAGTCAGGCTGTTCCGGGCGCGTTTGCTGATGCAGAAAATTCTTGCGCCCCAGTTGCAAGCGCAATGCAAGAAGGACGCGAAAGGCTGATTATGGTGCTTGATTGTCAACACGTGTGGCGCGAAATCTCCAATTACATTGACGGAGATATCGACCCTTCCATGCGAGAGAGCATGGAAAAACACCTGGAGCACTGCCGCCATTGCTCAGCCGTCCTGGATTCGACTCGCAATATCGTTTACCTGGTCGCGGATGAGCGCACATTTGCTTTGCCGGCCGGTTTCAGCGAGAGATTGCGTGCGAGGCTTGAAAGCGATCTTGGCAAGTAGCTCTCAGCTACAAAGAAAGAACGGTGTCTACATCTCGTGGTGGAAGAGCGGATGTGTAAGAAGCTCCGCTGCAATCAGAAGCAAGGTGAGCACGGAGCTACCGAGCTGGATCCATTTTCCCAGACGTTCTTTTCGAGTAAGAGGACGCATTCGCCAACGAGCGGATGGGTTGTTGCGTATGCGCTCGGCATTCCAGAAAAGCAGAAGGTTGACCGCTGCACCGATCGCGGCAAGAGCCAACATTGGAATCCGGAATTTGCTAGCGTGAAAACCCGTAGCCGGTCCGGCTGCTGTGGCGGCGATCAGGGACGAAAACCCGAGAGCAGTACGAAGGCCGCTGAGGGCCACCGCTGCAGCACACGCGGCTTGAATCGCCGCCAGACCTAGCGGCCCGAAGGTAAGAAACCGCGGAATCTCCCAAAAGCCGGTTGAGCAGCGTTCACTGAGTGAACGCGGTTCGACTTCCTGAATCTTTGTCCCTGCCATGGTTGGGCCTCCCCGAGGAGAAAACGAACGCTATCTATTGGGATGCGCGCTTCGATCAAAAGTTACAGAGATCCTCTGTCACCACCAATCACGACTACCAGGAACCAGGCAAGCGCCCGAAGCAATCGTTGTAACCTCTTTCATCACATCACATCTAATTAGAAAGAAGAAGGCAACACACAAGAAATCAGGCAACACAAGTTTGCCCCAGATGGCAAGTTTAAGCTGCCTCAAA
>Ga0209648_10006145_pt1 | contig 10335 bp, 7 predicted proteins | sample GraSoi2013_115cm_FD_185830 | JGI IMG/M metagenome (GOLD analysis project Ga0209648, IMG submission 185830) | Grasslands soil microbial communities from the Angelo Coastal Reserve, California, USA - Sample 9_17_2013_115cm (SPAdes) (version 2) | ecosystem: Environmental > Terrestrial > Soil >...
AAGGCCGCCGAGGATCAGGCTGGTTACTCCGCACGTGGCGCTTACCGAGGTACTGAGGACCGCGCCAAAGAACACAAATTTGAAAACGTCCCGCGCACGCTCGAACGAGCACAAGCCGCCTGCAAAGCGGTTCACCAAATAGGCCCCCAGCATACCTTCCAGGGTGTTTCCAACCGCGATGCTGGCCGAGGTGGCGATACCGCCCGCGGTTGTGAGGTTGGTCAAGAATGCTGCCAGCAGAATACCCGGCCAGGCTCGGTAGCCAATGAGCAGGAACGCCACGAGAGCAATTCCGGTGGGCGGCCAGACTGCTGTGGCGCTTGCGTTGGCGAAGGCCAATCTCAACCCAAGCTTGCCTGCGAGGATATAGCAGGCAGTTACGAGGACGACGCCTGCAAGGTCTCTCAAAAATCTGACTCTCGGCGTTGCCTCTCCTGGCCCAGGTTGAGACGGCAAATTGGCCCGGAGTCCAATCGGGAAACCGTCAGGCATAGGTTGACTCCTCAGTGTGCTGGCGCGTTTGCTGGAACCAGTCCACTTAGTCAGACGTATGGCGGCGTCCAAATTATAGCGCGGGCTTCCCGCCAACGAGAGGCCGATAATCCGGGATGTGATGACACGGAAGTACATCGAACTTCTGGGTACGTTCCACAGGCACGTGTGCACGTGTACGAAGCTGATTTCACCAGTGGGTGCCATTATCGTGCGCGAACTTCCGCTCATCTCGGGGGAAGCGTAACCGGGTTCCGGGCCCAAGAAAAAGGCCCGGATGTGCTTGGAAGGTTGTAAGCTAGTTGCGGTATTCACCTGCTTAAAACAGCCCAACCATGCGAGGAGATCTGCAATTGAAATCCTGCCGTTTCAAGCTTGTCTATTGCATTGTCGCGCTGGGGATGAGTGTGTCTGCCATGGGTCAAGATTCGCCGCAGGTTGATGAGGAAAAGGGATTCACCGCAATTGAGAGTTTCCAGGGCAGCCTTAATTCTTCAAATAAGCTTCTCAGACTTGATTCCACTCTTGGCTACGATTTCAATAAACACTTTGGTGTGTTTGCCGGGGTTCCGCTGTACTACAGCAACGTTCTCGATACCAGTCTGACAACTTCGACGACTGGTGCTGCTGTCCGCCGGACTAACGATGGCGTTGGCAACGTCTATTTAGGGCTGGCCTTTCGACTGCCTCATCCCGAGTGGAGTTTCACATCTACAGTTACAGCGGCCGCGCCTACCGGCAGCACCAAAAAGGGGTACAGCACCGGACGAGTGAGTGTGGACTGGTCCAATCGCTTCGGGCGTACATTTCATCGCATCACACCATTTATTGGAGCCGGCTTGGCGAACACTGTGTCAGACACGCCCCTGGTGACGCGCCCTTTTACATCGCTGGGTGTGGTCGGCCATCTGGAAGAGGGCGCAATTTACGACTTGGGCCATCACTTCTCAGTAGGTGCCTCGGCCTACCAAATTCTCCCCTCAGGAAGCCAGACGGTCTTCAGTCAGGTGATTCTGCCCGATCAAAGTCAGGGTGGTAATGCCGGCCGAGGCAACAACGGCAACGCTGGTCAAGGTAACAATGGCAATGGTCAGGGCAACAGTGGCAACAACGGTAAAGGCAACAACGGTAATCGAGGCAATAGCAGCAACGCTCCGGGTGGCAACGGCAATGCTGGCCGGGGGAATCCTAACCGGCCTTTCGAACTTGCATCCGTCACCATAGGAACGGGACTCACGCGAGAGAACGGGTTCGACGCCTGGGTCGGCTATGAGCCTAGCCAGCTCTGGCATGTTGAGGTGGGATACGCGCGCAGCATGACATTTGATTTCAGCAGCTTCACCTTCAATCTATCTCTTGATATCGGAAGGCTGATTCGTTCCAGGAAGGGACACTGAGAAAATCCCACCAATACCTGAAAGTTGCATGGTGCGAAATTCTTCAGCACCATTCACTACTCTTCGTCCAGGAAAAACGAATCGAGGATTTGGTTGGTCGAATCAATTAGCATTACCCTACCGGCATAAACAACTCGCTCCAAATCGTTCGGTAGCGGCGGAAGCTGTTGCTCGCAGGCTTCTGGCAGCGGGTGTACCCGTTTTTGCAGTCCCGGCGGCAGCGTGCCGTTGCGTTCCAATTGCCCTTGCAGGCCGGGCGGGAGTGAGTCACGCTTAGCAAGACCAGGAGGCAAATCGGCCTTATTCTCCTCAAAGCAATTGCGGATCACGCGGCGATCACGCGCGCTAAAGCTGCGAGACGCGTTAGGATCGGGTGCTGGAGTCTGCGGGGCTGCGTTCGAATTCGCGGGCGCAGGAGCGGAGCTCGTCGAGCTTTGAGCAAGCTGTGGGCTGATGGTTGACGTTGCTGCCGTTGCCGGAGCGGTCGTAGTCCAAGTCAACACTGCTTCCGATTCGACCTTCGCCTCGCGCTTGCCTGTAGCGGCCGCAACACCTGTGCCAGCAGCAGCTCCGGCTCCGGCGCCAATTGCCGCGCCCTTACCTCCACCAGCAATCCCGCCAATGATGGCGCCCACTGCTGCGCCGCCACCAATCTTTTCCACGTTGCTGGTGGTATGCGACTCGCCCTTGATCTCAAATGGCTCCACGCTGAGCGGCATAGTTTGGGAGCCATTTGTAACCGAAGTCAGTCCCAGCTTGAGGGTCCCCGGGTCGCTCAGCCGTCCGGAGCGGTGTACGTCCAGCACGCTTCCTATGACATCAGAGTTGCGTGGAAACAGCGTTCGCCCATTGGCCGCAATCGGATCTTCCAGCGTGGCGTGGAATGTGTCCCCCACTTGGGCTGTTCCGCTGTTCAAGTTATCAATGATGCGGGCACGAATCGGGATACTTGCCGGAATTGCAGTCATCGCCGTTTGGGTTGCTGGTGAATGATGTTTCTTCCTTGGATATCCAAACGCTGGCAGGGCAACTATACATAACAAGAGAAATGCTGAAACGTAATTTTTCATAAAAACCTCCGCCACTGTGCAGTCTGCTGTTTCTTCTTCTGATGCTACGCTGAGACTTCGGCTTCGACAATAGCTAGCACCTGACGAGCGCAAAAGCTTTTTACTGACCGGAATGAAAACTACCAGACTCGCAAGATGTAACGGGTTCCACTTTCTTGATTCCTCAGCACGCGTTCCCGCAGTGCTGACCGCTGACTGATATCAATCTGCTATCAAATCATTGCTTCTTTAGAAACCGCGGGGCCATCATTGTGCTAGACGTGTGTTTAATAGCATTCAAGAATGCCGGGGCCTGGCCCTTCTCGGTCTTTGAAAACTCGTGGTTGAAAATCGGGCCGATGGTCTGCAGGCAGCACCCCGGTAGCGGCGAATCGTAACCGGAGAATTAGGTATGCACTCCACCTTGAAACACTACTTTTATCCCTGCCGCATGTCTTTGAATTGAAATGATTTAACCCGGCATGGACTGCTTAAAGCAGTGAGGGGGTTGAGGCACTACTTGGCGAAGTCAGGCCGGCGCGCCAGCAACAGGCTGATACAAAGTTCCAGCTTCCCACTCTTCTTCCCGTGGGACCGCGATGCTGGGTTGATTGTCAATCTCGCAAAGATTGTGTACCCTCAAGAAAATCGTTTGTCTAAGTCGAAATCATTTTGGTGGCGACGCTAGAACGAACGCTCTTTGTCTGAAGAGATGGGGAGAAGGAGGATTTTCTGATGCAGAGCAATCGTCGCGCTTTCCTTAGAACTTGCACGGCTGCAGTGGCTTACCTTGCCAGCCGAAAGATCTCGCTGCTCTGGGGCAGTGCCGCATCCGGAGTAAGAGGCTGGGTTACCTCGAAGAACAGGCGGTCGGAACAGATGGAAGCTCCGCAATGGCGGGACGCGCGCGCCGGTTCTTTCACGGGAATCCGCATCGATCCCGGTCAGCGCTATCAGGAGGTTCTTGGTTTTGGCGCGGCCTTTACCGACGCCTCATGCTACTTATTCCAGCGGATGAACCCCGGGGCTCGAGAGGCTCTCCTGGCTGAACTGTTCGGGCCAACCGGGCTCCGACTCTCCGTAGGACGCACGTGCATTGGCGCAAGTGATTATTCCACGAGCGCCTACAGCTTTGACGATAGTTCGGAGCCGGATCCGGAATTGACCCGGTTCAGCATAGAGCACGACCGCGCATATATCCTTCCCTCGCTGCGTTCCGCGCGTCAGGCTAATCCAGATCTATTCCTGTTCTCTTCACCGTGGAGTCCTCCAGGCTGGATGAAGTCCGGGGGATCGATGCTGGGTGGATCGATGCGCAAGAAATACTTCGCTCCGTACGCCGAGTATTTCGTGAAATTTCTGCAAGGTTACTCGGCTGAAGGTGTGAAGATCAATGCCATTACCGTGCAAAATGAAGTCGATACCGATCAAGACGGAAAAATGCCGGCTGCGTTGTGGGGGCAGGAATATGAGATCGAATTCGTCAAGAGACATCTTGGGCCCGCATTGGAGCGCGCTTCTCTCGACACAAAAATCTGGATCCTGGACCACAACTACAACCTTTGGGGACGAGCGATCGACGAGCTCAGCGATCCGGGCGTCAACCAACGCGTCGACGGGATTGCATGGCACGGATATGGCGGCACTCCTGACGCCATGACGCGCGTGCACGAGGCTTTTCCGACGAAGCACAACTACTGGACGGAAGGTGGACCTGACATTAGCAGCCCGGACTATGCAACCGATTGGGTTAAATGGTCACACAATTTCGCGGGCATCCTGCGGAACTGGGCACAATGCATCGTTGGATGGAACCTCTTACTGGATGAGAAGGGAATGCCGAACATTGGACCTTTTCCGTGCGGCGGAGTGGTTACCATAGACTCCAAGACCGGGAGCATAACCCGCAGCGGACAATATTGGGCATTCGCGCACTACTCTAAGATGATCGAGCGGGGCGCCCGCGTGATTGCATCTCACGGAGAATTGGACAGTATTGATCACGTCGCCGTTGAAAATCCCAATGGCAGCCATGTGCTCGTGGTCACGAATCGAGGCGAACAACAACGGCTGGAATGTCGCCTTGGCGAGCGGGCACTGGATTTGATGGTGGAACCAGACTCCGTTACAACGTTAGTGTGGTGATTGATTCCGGCGCCTTGGATTTATTGGGGAAGGCGTCTATATTTCGCAGTGAGCAGCGACAGATGATGATTTAAGGATAAGTTGAGGAAGCATGAAAGCCACACGCGATCGCATCAAAGCCGCGCCGAAAGAAGTCGATGATCAGCCGAGTCTTCCGGCGCGCTCTCTTCGCAATCGCCGTACTCAGACCGTGGGAATCATGGTGCCCGAACTCGGCAATGGCTATCACACGCAAGTGATGAGCGGTATTGGCGATCAATTGATGGAGGCGGGATACTTCTACTTCACTGTGCAGCACAGGCATCGCAAGGATCTGGTTGAACGATACACTCAACTGCTTCTCAGCCGGGGTTCCGAAGCGCTGATTACCGTTGACACGGCGCTCGAGCATCCGCTTCCTGTGCCGGTGGCTGCAGTTGCTGGGCATCGTCCCATTCGCGGAGTTACAAATGTTGTGCTGGATCACCGACTCGCGGCGCAACATGCCCTGACGCACCTTTATTCCCTGGGTCATAGGCGCATCGTATTCATGCGCGGCCAACCGTTCAGTTCAGATTCCGATGATCGCTGGCGCAGTATCGTTCAGGTGGCGCGTGAGATGAGCCTTCCCATAGACCCGAAACTCGTTGTGCAACTCGAGCGCGACATTAACTCACCCGAGTTGGGCTATCCCGAGATGCAGCCTCTCCTTGCCGCTCGGACGTGGTTCACGGCCGTGGTCGCCTTTAACGATATGTCCGCCATTGGTGCGATACGGGCACTTCAAGATTTTGGACTACGCGTGCCACTCGATGTCTCTGTGATTGGCTTCGACGATATCAACGCCGCTGCATTTAACAATCCGAGACTCACTACGATCCGCCAACCCTTGGCGCAGATGGGAAGGATCGCGGCACAATGCGTTCTGGACCGGCTCCATGCGCCGGACGTTTTCCGAGAGCAAATCACGATAGAACCTGGGCTGATCGTACGCGGATCTACTCACACGGCCAGGTCTTCGGAACGATCGGAAAGTCGTAAGACGCGGAGGACAGCCCGCAGGATGGGTGGCACAGTCATTGATGCCAGGCGAGCGTAGAAGTTGGGCGCAGCCAGTCACATGGTTGCACGTGGGATTTGCTCTCACCGGAATCGGAACCACCCTGCTCGGCTGTCTTCTCCCTACCCTTAACGTAAATTGGCATCTGGACGACCGACGTGCCGGCATCCTCTTCGCGGCCCAATTCGCTGGCTCTACATTGGGTGCGCTCCTAGTACGGAATGATTTCTTTCGCAGCCTCGTGAGTGGATATTTCCTGCTGATCGCCGGCGCGATCCTGGTCGCATTCTTTACCGGTTCGGTCGAGGTGCTGTTCTTCCTCGCTTTCGGGCTGGGCCTGGGCTTGACGATGACGGCCACAAGCATGTTGATCGGCAGCACATTTTTAGAGAATCGCGGAGCAGCGCTCTCAGTTCTGAATGCCTTTTGGGGACTCGGCGCCGCCCTTTCTCCGGTAATCGCATCGCTTTGGGTTGGGCGCTGGCCGCCTACCTACCTGTTTCTTCTCTTAGCTGCGGCGCTGATGGTGACGTTTCTTCTCATTGGTAAGAACCGTGCCGCCTTCGTTGGCGGCGGGAGGAATGCCGTCCAAAGTGCGAGTGGACACAGGCAGCTAAAGCTCGTCTCAATTTTTGCGGTCATTGCTTTTTTATATGTTGGGACGGAGGTATCGGTCAGCGGCTGGATGATGACCTACGTTGGTCGTCTGCCGATTTCAAGCAAAGCATGGGCTCCGATCGCCGCATCCTGCTTTTGGGTCGCGCTTCTCTGCGGTCGGATGCTTGTACCCGCGATCGTACGATGGTTGACAGAGGCGCAGCTTCTTACGTCATCACTAACCATCGCGTTCATCGGCATCCTGCTGCTACTTGTCAGCCGTGCACCGCTTGCCATTGTCTTCAGTGCCATATTGGCCGGCTTGATGCTTGCGCCGATTTTTCCTCTCTGTCTGGCCAAGGTTCTCGCGCTCACGCACGATTCGCCACAATCAAAATGGATCTTCGTCATCGCGGGGCTGGGCGGAGCAGCTCTCCCGTGGTTGACTGGAGAACTTTCTGCTCATAGTGGCTCGTTGCGGGTCGGCTTATTGGTCCCGGTATTTGCGCTCGGCACGATGATAATCCTTGATCGTCTCGGTAGTAGCTGGCGAGTTTCGTATCAAGAAACGCTTTGACAGCTTATCTTGACGAGGTTCTGGAGGTCACCGACCTGCTTTACGCCGACCACGTTACTTGGGATAACTCCCTCCTCTTTGCCTGTTCTCCGGTCTCAAGGGAGCCATGGCTTTATTTTACTTAATGAAACCGTTTTCTTCTGTGCTGTAGAATATATGGATTAATATAGAGGGGAGAGATGCGAGAGTCCGCTCTCCATTGCGTGTGGGACATATGTCTATCCACAAGGTGCGCCATCGGTCCCTGTAGAAAAGAGAGCATCGCATGAAACAAAAGCCGCGTGTTGCGCATGAGCCCAGTAGCTTAAAGAAATTGGCTGATTATCTGGGTGTGTCTCCTGCAACAGTTTCCGTGGTACTACGAGATGTTCCTGGACGCTCCATTCCCCAAGCAACGCGCGACCGCATTAAGGCGGCTGCTAAAAAATTAAATTACCAGCCCAGCCTTCTCGCGCGCTCTCTGCGCAACCGGCAAACTTCGACGATCGGAGTCCTGGTGCCTGAACTTGGCGACGGGTATCACACCCAGATGATGAGCGGAGTCGGGAATCAGTTGATGAACGCGGGATATTTTTATTTCACGGCGCATCATCGGCATCGAAAGAATCTGATCGAAGAATACAGTCAAATGCTCCTGGGTCGCGGAGCTGAAGCTCTCATTGCCATCGATTCTGCTCTGGAGCATCCGTTTCCGGTGCCGGTTGTGGCCGTGGCCGGGCACCGTGCCATCGAAGGTGTAACCAACGTCCTGCTCAACCACCGTCGGGCCGCCGAACTAACGTTAACCCACCTCTATTCTCTTGGACATCGGAACATTGCGTTCATGCGCGGTCAAAGCTTCAGTTCAGATTCTGATGAACGGTGGCGCAATCTGGTTCAGGTGGCGCGTGAAATGGGCATTGCCGTAAAATCTGACCTGATCGTACAGCTCAATCTCGACACGCAATCTCCCGAGTTGGGGTACCCCGTGGTACAGCACCTTCTCTGCAACAAGAAGAAGTTCACGGCGCTGGTTTCCTTTAATGACATTGCCGCCATCGGTGCGATTCGTGCGCTCCAGGACTTTGGGCTGCGCGTGCCAGAAGATATCTCCGTAATTGGGTTCGACGACATCAAGGCAGCGGCATTCAGCACCCCCAGGCTTACCACCATTCGCCAACCGCTCTCAGAGATGGGGAAACTTGCGGCACAATCTGTTTTGAACCGCCTTCGCGGCTTGGAAAAATTCCAGGCAGAGATCGTTGTGGAACCCGAACTGGTGGTTCGGGAATCTACAGGAACCGCGAAACAGAAAAACCGATCGAGCGATGGCAAGCCGATTTCCACGCACGCAGCGAATTGAGCGCAGTTGGCCTTGCGGTTGACCGGCCCGATGCTTCGCCCCAACTCACAGGCTCCGGCCACCCGCTCCCCCGAACGTACAGATCGCCCCCCCGATTGTGCTACCTTACATAAGCGTTTGTCTTACTATGGATTTTGACGAGCTAAGGCGAGCGAAGCTCATTGTGTCCGGGCTATTTTTCCGCATACGGGGTTTACATGACAGAGAGAATCGCAACCGATAGTTCTAAGATCGATAGTTCCATGAACGCTGTGCGGATTTCTTGGCGAGCACCTTTAAGCCAAGGTTTCGGTGTTGCCGTTTTGTCTGCTTTAGTGTGTTTCCATGCCGGCCTCCCTGTTGCTTTCGCGCAAAACTTGAAGCAGGTTGACAGGGCGGTGATGGCCGGCGATGCAAACACAGAAGTGACCGAGCCGGCAAACCTCTCGGCTAAGCTGACCGAGCGAGACGTGAGCGCAGCAATGCGCAAAGTAGCGGATTGGCAGCTAAAACGGGCAGAACCCAATTTTAGTCAGGATTGGACGTACGCAGCGCTCTATGCGGGTTTCATGGCTGTGCCGCCTGACGTGGATGGCGAACAGTATCAGGACGCCATGCTGTCCATGGCGAAGAACTTTGCGTGGCAACCGGGTCCTCGCGTACAACATGCAGATGACCACGCTATAGGCCAGACTTATTTGCAGCTTTATTTCAAAGACCACGATCCTGCAATGCTCGCGCCGATTCGCCAGCGCATGGACACAGTGATGCACCTACCCGACAACCCTGAGAAACCTCTCTGGTGGTGGTGCGATGCACTCTTTATGGCGCCACCGGTCTTGGCTGAACTCTATAAGGCCACAGGCGATGGTGCCTATCTTGATTTCATGGATCATGAATGGTGGATTACCTCCGCGAAGCTTTACTCTCCGGAGAATCATCTCTACTTCCGTGACGCCGGTTACATCGGGAAACACGAGTCGAATGGCAAGCCTGTGTTTTGGTCGCGTGGGAATGGTTGGGTGCTTGCAGGACTTGCGCGCGTCCTTACTTATATGCCCGCAGATTATCCTTCGCGTGACAAGTACGTTGCCCAGTTCAGGGAGATGGCAGCCGCGATCGCTGCCTTGCAGGGAAAGGATGGGTTATGGAGGCCAGGACTTCTCAACCCAAATGCTTACCCCCTCCCCGAAAACTCGGGTTCAGCCTTTTACACCTATGCTCTGGCCTACGGTATCAATAACCATCTTCTCGACCGGCGCAAGTATCTCCCTGTCGTGAAAAAAGCATGGAAAGGATTGGCATCTCACGTCTATGCCGATGGAAGACTCGGCTGCATTCAACCTATAGGCGCAGCCCCCGGCCAGTACACCGCCACATCCAGTTATGTCTTCGGAGTCGGCGCTTATTTGCTAGCCGGATCAGAAGTGTATCAACTTGCCGACAAAACGCACTGACAAACCGGAGTCGCTGTGATCTCGGTTGACCGACCGTAAAAGAACGCCCTATATATTAAGTTAGAAATTACAGACCTGCATCGAACCTGCCACTGAGGAACTCGCTTCAGCTCCCCATCCGTTCAAGTTCCGTCGCGCATATTGACTCAAAGACAGATTTTGATTTTGAAACATTGCGCAGGGCAGCGCTCCAAACCGCTTGGGAGCATATGGCGGGTCGATGCCTCAGTTAATTTAAATAGACAAACGTTTGTCTTTTGT
>Ga0209648_10006148_pt1 | contig 10332 bp, 11 predicted proteins | sample GraSoi2013_115cm_FD_185830 | JGI IMG/M metagenome (GOLD analysis project Ga0209648, IMG submission 185830) | Grasslands soil microbial communities from the Angelo Coastal Reserve, California, USA - Sample 9_17_2013_115cm (SPAdes) (version 2) | ecosystem: Environmental > Terrestrial > Soil >...
CGCGGAGTTCCCATTCATCGGCATGAACGGGAGCACGAAACCGTCTTCGCCAATCGGGGCTGGCGATTCCAGGTCCCCACCAATCGGAATGCGTCTCCTTCCAAAGCAACCAATCCTTCCGCGATTTTTCGGTGAGAAGATTCTCGCGCAGAAATCCCTGGGCCACTGCGAAACGCTCTGCGCCTTCGCCAACAAGCATTACATGTCCGGTATGCAGGCGGACCGCGTTTGAGAGTAGAGAAACATTCTTGATATTGCGAACTCCGCCGACCGAACCTGCTGTTCTAGTGGGGCCATGCATGCAGGAAGCATCTAGCTCAACCACACCCTCTTCGTTGGGTCGGCCACCGAGACCGACATTTTGATAATTGGGATCGTCTTCTGGACCCTTTATGACGTGCAAAGCTGCATCGAGCGTGTCCGCGCCACCGGCAAGAAGCCCATAGCCTTCTTCGAGCCAGTTGTAGCTGTACTCAGAGCAGACAATGACCTGCAGTTTGGCGGCGCGTTTGGACTCTTCTTTCCGCGAATCGGAAGGCTGTTGCCTGGCCAAGACGCGCTCTGCCGATCCCAAAGCAACTGATCCGGCCAAAGCTGAGGCGAGGAAATCACGGCGCGTGAGAGTCATACCTCTCCTTTCGCAGGCTTTCAGCAGCCTGCCTGAACACCTCAACTGTAAAAGTCAAAGTGACGCAAAGATTTATATCACTGAAGCGGGAGAGCGCGAAGCAGACGGGCCCAATTGGGACAAATCACCGATCAAATCCCCAGGTTTGTCGGTTAGGATCAGGCCTTCATCACCGTCACCGAGAAGGATCGGCTGCATTTTCTGCGGGCCTATTCGCGGAGTGGTTAACGTTATTTTCCGGATTTACCGGCTTCACCCCAACGACCTGATAAGCTCGCTTTTTTCGGTCTCCGTCCGGCACTTTGAGAAACATGCGATCGTTCTTGATCTTGAATTCACCTTCATGGCCGACAGGAAGAACTATAGGATGCTTGTGGTCCAGCGGACGGATCTCGTACTCCATTTCGTCGGTTCGAAACAAATACTGAGGGCATAACTTTTCGTCCGAGTTCACATGTTGGACACCCACCGACGCAAACACACTGCCCAGGCCAGTAAGTCCTCGCTCCTTGGCGCCACAAGGCACGGCTTCCATTCTCTCTAACATGCCTCGGTCGGGCTGTTTTTTCTTGTGCTTGTCCCCCGCAACCAATGGAATTGCCACAATGAGGACAAGCGCTGAGAGTAGTGCAGTCTTGATCTTCATACCACCTCCGTTATGAAATGTCCGCAGTAACATTTGTCCGCTCGCGGAGGTGGGAGGCCGGACGCTCCCGGCCTCCCATATCGCGCAGACTGTGGCCCTTACTGTTTCGGCTTCGGTTCAACATTCGACGTCTTGGGGACTTGGTTACCGCTAAACTGCTGCGCCGATTTCATAAACATCTGAGGATTCTGCTTCAACCCTTCCTGAACACCAGGGTGGGCTTTCAGAAACTGTTGAAGTTCGGGATGATTTGTCTGGAATTCCTCGCTGTTGGCCAAACGGGGATCGTTGGAAAGTTGCTGCGCAAGAGTCGAATGACTGCCGAGGAATTCACGGAAGTTATCCATATCCCCGCTCGCCGTATCGTGATTACGGTTGTCCTCGATCCGGTCGAAGCGCTGTTCTTGCCGCATGAAACCGTTTGGGTTCTCGGTAATCTCCTCGCGTACTCCAGGATGCTGTTGCAGATACTCCTGTAGCGCGGGATGCTTCTCGACAAATTCTTCGTTCTTCACCAGCGAGGGGTCTCTGCGCAGTTGCTCGGCGATTTCAGGATGACTGTCGGCAAAACGATCGAAGCTCGCCAGTTCCCCACGAGTCGTGTCGTTGTCGCGCCTGTCGTTATCCCGACCGTCCTCGCGCCGATCGAAGCGCTGTTCTTGCCGCATGAAGCCGTTCGGGTTTTCGGTGACTTCCTCTCGTACTCCAGGATGCTGTTGCAGATACTCCTGCAGCGCTGGATGTTTCTCGACAAATTCTTCGTTCTTCACCAGCGATGGATCTCTGCGAAGCTGCTCGGCAATTTCAGGATGGCTATCCATAAAGCGATCAAAGCTCGCCAGCTCCCCACGTGTCGTGTCGTTGTCGCGCCTGTCGTTATCCCGACCGTCCTCGCGCCGGTCGAAGCGTTGTTCCTGCCGCATGAAACGGTTCGGGTTCTCAGTTATTTCCTCTCGTACTCCGGGATGCTGTTGCAGATACTCCTGCAGCGCGGGATGATTCTCGACAAATTCCTCGTTCGTAACCAACGAGGGATCTCTGCGCAGTTGCTCGGCCATTTCGGGATGGCTGTCCATAAAGCGATCAAAGCTCGCCAGCTCTCCACGAGTCGTGTCGTTGTCCTGAGGGATGGACTGTGTACCACCCTGGGACGAAAGTTGTGCATTCGCGGTTACCAGCCCGAACAAGGTTGCGAGAGTCAACAACACCAGAAAGGACTTGATGTGCAAAAGTGTATTTTTCATAAATGCTGTAGGCCTCCTGGATGAGAAGTTTGTGCTACCCAGAGGGGGTGCACCCGCTTTGCCAAACACCCCAGTGGAAGGCGAATCTGGCTAAGGCTCAAAGGCTTGCGGGGAAAGGTATGTGGAACCTACAGAATCACCGGAAGCAGAATCGACATACTGGAGGGAAAATCGCCATACATTAACCGACCTTAGGGGAAATCCGTTATCCGTAGCAACGGGGCAACCCCGTGCGGGGTCGTCGGGCAGGTGAGGGCACCTTGCCCCTACAAGCCCCTATTTCAGCAAATACTCCTTCACGAACATCACCGTCGCGTAGAACTGGTAATCGACGTTCTTCTTTTTGCGGAAGCCGTGGCCTTCGTCTTTGCCCAGCAGCCACCACACCGGAGTGCCATTCTGCCGCACAATCTCTACCATCTGCTGCGACTCGCTGGCAGGAACCCGGGGATCGTTCTTGCCGGCAACCACAAACAACGGCTTGGTAATATTCTTCGCTTTGTTGTAGGGCGCGATTTTCTCCAGAAACTCCCGCATCTTGGGATCGCGTTCATCGCCATACTCCACGCGCCGCAGGTCCTGGCGATAACCGGAAGTGTGCTCCAGGAACGTAACCAAATTGGACGGCCCCACTATGTCCACGGAGCAGCAGATGCGATCGTTGTAGCTGGTAGCCACGGCCAGAGTCATGAAACCGCCGTAGCTGCCGCCGGTGATCATCACGCGGCTGGAGTCAAGATCAGGCTGCGTCTGAACCCAATCGAGCAACGCGTTGATGTCCTTGTAAGATCCTTCCCGCAAAAAACCGTTGTCGAGCGAAAGAAAAGTTTTCCCGTAACCCGTCGAGCCGCGCACGTTGGGAAAGATCATTGCGATACCCAGCTCGTTCAAGTGGTAGTCCGACCGCCCGAGGAAGCTGGGTCTGAATTGGCCCTCGGGGCCACCGTGGATGTTGATAATCACCGGGCGCTTGCCAGTAAACTTCGCCGGAGGCCGATAGAGGAAACCGCTGATGCTGCGAGAGTCCCAGCTTTTCCAGTGGATCAGCTCGGGCTCTGGGAAGTTAGTGGTGTTGAGACCGCCCGTCTCGCTGAACGTCCACCGCTCCACCTTTCCTGTCTGAATGTCCACAGAGTAAACGTCGGAACTAGACCGCGCTGAAGACAGATCAAAGCCCAGATCACGGTTGTTCTTGTGCCAGGCCACGCCGGAAACGATTCCTTTGGGCACACTGGGTACGGGTTTCTCTTTGTGGGTGGCTGTATCGAGCACGTGCAGGACGCCGAAGCCGTCTTCATTGGTAACAAACGCGATCAGTTTGCCATTGTCGGAGAGATCGAACTCGTCCACGTCCCATGGAATGTTGCTGGTCAAATAGGTATGTTGCTTCGAGGCCAAGTCAATGTAGGTGAGCCGGTGGAACTCCGAATCTTTGTCAGTGGTGACGTAAATTCCTTTGCCATCTTTGCTGAACTGTCCGGCGCCGTAGTGTACGTTGGCGCTGCCTTTGGGCGTGAGCTGCGTCTTCTCGCCTGACTTCGCATCCATCAGCCACAGATAACTCTCTTCGGCGGAGACTTCATTCAGCACCAAAATCTTTTGTTCATCGGGAGACCAGTCGAGCGGCTGCCAGCCTCCACCTTCGAGCTTGGCTAGCATGTGGTCAGTTTTCGAATCAGCCGGATTCATCACCCAAATGTCAACGTCGTTTCCATCGCGCCGCGTTGAACCGTAAGCGATCTTATCGCCATCGTGCGCCCAGACCATGCCGACGTTACGCGATTTCCCATCGGTCAGCAGGTTGATATCGCCGCTGCCGAGGTCAAAGCGGTAGAGCTGGTAAAACTCGCCTCCACCGACGTCTTTGCTAAAAACAAAATAATTGGCCCGCTGAGGATTGAAATGCGCCTGTGTCACAGAGTCGGAATAAAAGGTCAACTGGCTGCGGTCGCCAGCCGGCATCTTCACCAGATGGATCTGGGGGACATCAGCAAAGCGGGTGGCAATCAGTATCTCGCGCCGCTCCGGGTTCCAGCTTGCCAGACTGGCGCCGCGAAAGTTGCTATACCGCTCCACGCTCGTCGCCAGGGAAGCCGGAATCGGCGGTACACCCTCCGCGACCAGGTTCTCATTCGGAGAAACGGTGTCGTTCTGCCCAAAGGCAGGAGCGCCTATCAGAGTGATCAAGAGAGAAAGATAAAGAGAGAAACGTAGCGATGCTTTCATGTACATACTCCTGCAACTCACGTGAAAACCGCAGTGCGGGTGCATCTTAGCAGAAAGAGCCGCGGCCCTTCACGCCACACAGCTCTGATAAAATAACTAGTTCCGACGAGGTTGCTTGGAGTCTGTGTCTACCCCCTTCAATCGGCGGTTTCATCAATTTGCCGTATTCACCGCCTGCGCCACGTTCATCTTGATCATCGCGGGCGCGCTCGTCACTAGCAATGACGCCGGGCTGTCCGTGCCAGACTGGCCTACCTCGTATGGCCACGTTTTCCGGCTTCCGCCATGGATTGGCGGCGTTCCTTATGAGCATAGCCATCGTGTAATTGCGGGCTTCACCATTGTGCTAACGCTGGCAATTGCGGTGTGGACATTGTTTTCCGATCGCCGCCGCTGGATGAAGGCGCTAGGTTGGGGAGCGCTGGGTACGATCATCGTCCAAGCGGTCCTGGGAGGAATGACCGTCCGGCATTTTCTACCTCCCGTGATTTCCACTGCGCATGCCGTTGTGGCCCAGACTTTTTTTTGCATCGCGGTGGCAATCGCAGTTTTCACCGGACGCAAGTGGGTGGAGGATGCACCTCAAGCTATTCCGCACCCAGGCGATGCCGTCTTGCTCAGTTTGGCTCTGCAATCAATTTTCATTCTCTATATTCAGCTCATTTTGGGAGCAATGTTCCGCCATCATGGAATGCCTTGGTGGCCGCATGTGCTGAATGCAATTGCAGTCGCGTTGCTGCTTACTTGGACGGGAGTTCGCGCGATCCTGCAATTCCCTAAAATCGACGCGATCCGCCGGCCTGCGGTGTTGCTGCTGTTTCTTCTGGTGATTCAGCTTTGCCTTGGATTTGCGGCCTTCCTGACACGCGTAGTCTGGGGGCCCGAGGCACCGCAACCGGAGTTCTCTATGGTGTTTTCGACCGTGGCTCACGTTGCGGTCGGCGCGCTTTTGCTGGCGACGACAGCCGTGCTGGCGCTGCAAGTCTGGCGGCATGTACCGATAACACGTAGACAGGAAGTTCCGGACGAAAAAGTGATCACTGCATAAAATTGAAATCCACGAAGTAGTATCATTCTCATTGCCATCCGGCTCTGTCGGTTCCGCTGCTCGGCTCCCAGAGGTAGGCTATCGAATGAATAAGAGGATTCAACGTCTACTAGCACCTGTCATTGTTATTGCAGTCTTCACGATGTCCCATTTCGAATTCAAGCCCTGGCAGATTATTGCGATTCTTCTACCCACCTTTGGGGCGTTGACTCTTCTTTATGATGTTCGTAGCGCCTGGACCAAAGACTGAGAGATTTGTGGAATCCTTAAAGACGCGCTTTCGCTGATCACACCTCACAGTTGTCACTAGCGCGCATTCCTGAACTCCGCCGCCCGTCCAGCTGTCGTAAAATAGTCTTTGACCTCCGACATGTCTGCCCCCGCAGTAGTTGAATCCGTTCCACGATTAGAGCGCAGCAGTACTCCGGTCATAGCCGTGCGCGATCTTGTGCATCGGTATGACAGCCGGACAGCTCTGAACGGTGTTTCTTTCGACGTTCGCCCGGCGGAACTTTTCGGTTTGCTGGGACCAAACGGAAGCGGCAAGACGACTATGTTTCGCATCCTCTCCACGCTGATGCTTCCCATCGGAGGCCGTGCCGTCATTCTGGGCCACGATGCGGCAAAGGATCCCAGCCAGTTGCGGCGGGAGATCGGGATCGTCTTCCAGGCCCAGAGCATTGACTTGAAGCTGACCGCGGCTGAAAACCTGTGGCATCAGGGACATCTCTATGGCCTGCACGGGCCAGCGTTGCGCAACCGGATCCAAGAAATTCTCGAACGCGTCGGTCTCGCGGACCGTGCTCGCGACAAGGCTGAGACGTTCTCCGGAGGCATGCAACGGCGTCTGGAATTGGCTAAGGGACTGCTGCACGGCCCGCGCGTTCTCCTGCTCGACGAACCAACAACCGGTTTGGATCCAGGCGCCCGCCGCGACGTTTGGCAATATCTTCGGACTCTCCGCGACGAAGAACAGGTCACGGTGCTGGTGACCACGCATTTGATGGAAGAAGCAGAACGTTGCGATCGCCTGGCGATTCTGAACGAAGGCAAGTTGGTCGCTCTGGGCACTCCTGTGGAGTTGAAACAGGAAATCGGCGGCGATGTGATCGTGCTGGACGCGAAAGACCCGGAGTCGCTGGCAACGCGGATTCGTGGGCGTTTCGAAATTGAGGTCCGAGTAGTCGATGGACAGATTCGGATTGAAAAATCCAACGGCCATCGTTTCGTGACCGACCTGGTTGAGGCCTTCCCAGGAGAAATTGACGCGGTTTCGATTGCGAAACCTAGCCTGGAGGATGTGTTTATCCGGCGGACTGGCCATCGCTTCTGGACTGAGCCGGGTGCGGCTTCGTAACCGCCTAATTTCAGCGATCTTTGGGAAGGGCACGACCTCCAGTCGCACCGTTGAACTGTTTCAGATTTGAATAGGCACAGCGGAAGGCTGTGCCCTCCCGGAAATTGCCGGTGAGCGGTTCCTAACACATTATTATGTCCACGCAAACTGCTGTTATCGAAGGTCGCGGCGAGACAGAAAACGAACTTCTGCTTCCCGCCTTCACTCTCTGGTGGCGCGAAGTCGTGCGCTTTTACCGCCAGCGCACGCGGGTGGTCGGAGTGATCGCCTCCCCGGTCGTGTTCTGGCTGGTAATTGGCTCTGGATTCGGCACGTCGTTTCGTTCGGGCGGAGCAGGCGCCAGCCAACATTATCTCGACTACTTTTATCCCGGCGCGCTGATCATGATTGTGCTGTTTACCTCGATTTTCACCATGATGTCGGTCATCGAAGATCGCAAGGAGGGCTTCCTGCTCTCCGTATTAGTCGCGCCGGTTTCGCGATCGGCGATCGTGCTGGGCAAGGTACTTGGCGGAACGACGCTGGCTACAGTCCAGGGGTTGATATTTCTGGTCTTCGCTCCGTTGGTCGGCGTCCACATCGGACTCGCCAGCTTTGTGATGGTGGCGCTGACAGTCTTCCTGGTTTCCTTTGCGCTGACGGCCTTGGGATTCGCAATTGCCTGGCCGATGGATTCAACCCAAGCTTTTCACGCAATCATCAATCTGTTTCTAATTCCACTATGGCTGCTGTCGGGCGCGCTTTTCCCGCTCTCGGGCGCGTCGGGATGGTTGCGCATGCTGATGCGAATCAATCCCCTAACCTACGGAGTTGAGGCGCTGCGTGAGCTCTTGTACCCGGGAAGTGGCGGCATGCTGGTGGAATCTATGGCTACGCTGATTCTGTTTTCCCTCTTTATGTTCGGACTTGCGTTTCTGATGGTGAATCGGCGCACGACCAAACCAGCAGCCTGAGACAAGATCGCCAGCTCCAATTTGCAGGGATTATGTTCATCGAGCGTGGCAAACCGGGAAGGGCACGGCTTGCAGCCGTGCCGAATGGGTGAGTTGATCAAGAGGTGCGGCACGACTGGAAGTCGTACCCTTCCCAGTCTCTGTCATATTTGTGCTTTTTCAACCTGCGAGGAGATTTAACAGTCGCGATATGCCCTCGCGAAACTCGTCCTCATTGGTGATCAAGCTGAGCACCAGGTATCCATCAGTTGGGAAGTCATAAAAGTGTCCGGGGTGCACCATCACTGCCGACTCTCGCAGTAACTCGATCGCCAGGTCTTCGTCAGAACGCGTCACCGGCACCCGCAGCACGGCGTACCATCCGCCTTCGACTACGAGCCGCGCGCAAATTTTCTGACCTGTAATTTGACGGTCAAGCTCCGCCAGATTCGCGCGCACACGCTGCATCAATTGCGGCTGTATTTTCTTTCTTTGCTCTAACATTACGCGCGCCGCCAATTGCATCGGCGCATTCAGCGACAGATAAGTGTCAGCGATTACTTCCAGCCGGGCCATTGCGGAGTTCGCGTCCGTCTTTGGTCCGCTTACCGCGATCCATGCCAGCTTCATTTGCGGCAGCGCAGAAATCTTCGATAGGCCGCTCAACGTGAACGTCAATACCCCATCATTCACCGCAAAACTTGGACGCCGCTGACCATCGTGCGAGTAATCGAGGAAAACTTCATCTACGATCAGCGCTATAGCGTGACCGGCACACAATTCATTCAGCCGTGCCCGCTCATCCGCGCTCGCATACGATGCCGTCGGATTGTTGGGATGCACTACTACCACCGCCCGCGTTCTCTCAGTCACCGCCTGCTTCAACGACAGCCAATCGATCTGCCATCCGTGGTCATAAATCAGCGGGTAAGGGACGAGCGTCACGTCCTGCAAATCGGCGAGAAAATCAAACAGCGGATAACTTGGCTTGGGTACGAGAACTTCATCGCCAGGATTCGCCAGCAGCCGGAAGACATACGAATATCCCTCACTGGTGCTGGTTGTGAGTATCAGGTTTTCAGGATCAAGTTCGCGGGCGAGGGCGCCCGCGCCACACCCGCCCGTCCTACACGAGTAGTATTCCGCTACTGCTTCTCGCGCGCCGCGCAAGCCTTTAGGCTGCGGGTCGTAGTCGAGCGATTTCCGATTGCGGAGTGAATCCAGAATCGCGGCTTCGTCGTATTCGATCCCCGCCCGCGTAGGATTGGAAATTGTCAGATCAAGAATTTTCGTGCCGGCACCTAGCATCTCCTGGTGCGCGAGGGTGAAACGGTTCGACGCGAGTTTCCAGTCAGTCCGCCGGGAAAACATAGGTGATCATGATAACGGAGGCGTCGGGCCCGCCTTCTCGGGCCACAATGGATCAGCCACCCAATTTGTGTATACTATACGTATATACATGGAGGTGGGGAAAATGGCCACGGCGAAGGTATTCCGGTCGGGGAACAGCCAGGCATTGCGGCTGCCGAAGCAGTTCCGGCTAAAGAGCAAGGAAGTAGAGATTTTCCGGCGCGGCGATGAGATCGTGCTTCGTGAGAAGAGCGGGACGATGGTCCGGGCATTCGACTTGCTCGCCGGCCTGCCGGAAGATTTTAAAATTCCCGGGCGCGAGAAGGAACATCCGCAGAAGCGCAAGGGGTTGTGATGGAGCCTCGCTATCTTTTGGATACGAACATCTGCATTTACATCCGGCAGAAAAGACCGGAGGACTTGTTGCGCCGATTTGAAAAACTGGCTCCAGGAGAGGCGGCGGTCTCCGTCATCACCTATGGTGAGCTGCTTTACGGAGCAGAAAAGAGCGCCCAGCGCCGAGCAGCGCTTGAACGGCTCCGGGAGCTTGTTCTCTTGCTGCCGGCACTTCCCCTTCCAGAAGCGGCCGCTGAAAGCTATGGAAAAATTCGCGCGGAGCTGGAATCCAAAGGCGAAATGATTGGGAACAACGATTTGTGGATTGCCGCACATGCGTCAGCGGCAGATCTGACCCTGGTCACAAACAATGAGAGAGAATTTCGCCGCGTGCGCGGGCTAAAGTTGCAGAACTGGGCGTAGTTTTGTCGGATTGTCGTCCGCAACGGAAAGATGAGAAAGCCGCGTCTGCTACACCATCCGGCTGAGGAATTCCGCGAACTGCTTTACATCCGCTTCGGTGGTATCCCACGAGCACATCCAGCGCACCACTGACTGCTCTTCG
>Ga0209648_10006150_pt1 | contig 10328 bp, 9 predicted proteins | sample GraSoi2013_115cm_FD_185830 | JGI IMG/M metagenome (GOLD analysis project Ga0209648, IMG submission 185830) | Grasslands soil microbial communities from the Angelo Coastal Reserve, California, USA - Sample 9_17_2013_115cm (SPAdes) (version 2) | ecosystem: Environmental > Terrestrial > Soil >...
CGATGCGGGCGAGGGCGCGCGCGCGCGGCTCGTCCGCTTGGTTCTTGAAGAGGTCGGTCAACGCGGACTCGGTCCCGGTGTTGAGGATGTCCGCCCCCGTGAGGCCCTCGCCCGGCGTCATGCGCATGTCGAGCGGCGCGCCGGGACGGAACGTAAAGCCGCGGGTCGAGTCGTCCAGCTGATGGGACGACACGCCGAGGTCCAACAGAATGCGGTCGGGACGGAACGCTTGAATCGCGGCCAACGCCTGGGCGGACGCGAATGACGCGTGCAGGTAGGTCACATCCCGGTCGCCGAGACGGGTCTGGGCCGCGGCGAGCGCGTGGGGGTCGCGGTCGATGGCGAGGACCTGGGCGCCCGCGGCGCGGAGCAGCTCGGCGTGGCCGCCGCCGCCCACGGTGGCGTCCACCGCGCGGCGGCCGCCCACGACCCACTCCTCGACCGCGCCGGCGAGCGCCGGTACGTGGAACAGCGACGTGGACATGCGCTCCCGGCCCCCGAAAAAGAGACGGCCCCGTCTGCCGGAGCAGGCGGAGCCGGGTGCGACATCCCGCGACGCGGGTTCAAGGCGGGGCTGACGGGGCTCGAACCCGCGACCTCCGGTGTGACAGACCGGCGCTCTAACCAGCTGAGCTACAGCCCCCTGCAACGGGGCGTCGCAATATAGGCCCGGGCTACACCCAATACAAGCTCAGAGGCTTGTGCACTTGTACGCCTTCTTCACTTGCGGCATTACCGCCTCGTACTTGCCGAGACCGGTGAGAAGCTGATCGACGAGTTGTGGCGACACGCGCCGGCCCAGCAGCAGGGCCGCGCGCGTTTTCACGAGCTGCTCGTTGATCGGCTTCGCCTGTGCGCAGGACTTGTCATGGATCATTTTCTGGAACGGACCGCCGATCGTTTGAATCGACGCGAGGCCGTACCAGAAGCTCGCGGGGACGCGGATCTGCTGGCGGGGCCCGAGCGAATCAGCCGGGTTCGCCGAAGCGTCCAACGTGAGCAGCTGATCGAGCCACGGGAACGCGCGATCGTAGGCCTGCGCCTGAGAGATCTTCTGTCCCGCCGTCAACATGATCAGCATCGCCTTGAGGCGGTACGGCGACGTATCGGGTGCGGCCAGCGCCGGCTTCAGATACGGTGTCGCCGAGTCGACGCGATCCGCCAACTGCGTGCGCAAACGGGCCTTGCTAGCGGTATCCGCGACGCGGTAGGCCAGCGTGTCCCACGGAGAGTGGTTCACGATGAACTCGGCCACCAGCAGGCTCGTGGCAACGTTGCTGGGATTCAGCGCCAGCGATTGGCGGTACGCCCACAGCGCCGAGTCGGCATAGGCGGCCGCAAGCGGGCTGCTGGCGGCCGTGGCGGCCGCATCGTAGGCGGCACCTCGCGCGTTCCAGTACCCCGCGTTCTTGGCGAAGTACTTGGTCGCCACGCCGGTCCAGAACATCTGCTCGGCCGCATCGTTGGCCTTTTGGGCCGCACCGATGGCCGTATTGATGAATGTGCTGTCCTTCGCATGCGTCGTGTCGCCAGCCAGGGCGGCGTGCAGCTCTTGCAGCACGCAGGGCCACTGCTCGCCTTCCACGCCCAAGTGCTGGCGCAGCTCGTGCATCGCCTGATCCTGCGGATTGAGATCGAGACCCGCCTTGAGCAGGTCGCAGGCTTCCGCATAGCGGTGGATCTGACCCAGTTGCACCGCGGTCGCCATGCGCAGCCGCGCGTTGTGCGGCTCGCTGCCGATCTCGTGCATGAGCGCGTCAATCCAGTGCGTCGAGTCGTTCTTCTGCTGGTAGATGTGCGCGATCGCGTCCCACGCCTGGCCGTTGAGTGAATCGCCCTTCAACGCGCGCTGATAGGCATTGAGCATGCTGTCGAGCGGCAGGCGCTGCGCCTCGTACACCACGGCGACGCACAGGTGGGCGGCCGGCAGATTGGGCTCGATGACGATCGCTTTGCGGGCGGCGTCGAGGGCCGAGGGCAACGCACCCTTCTGGCGTCTGTCCTGGCAGTCGCGCGCCGCCTCGGCGGCGCGAACGAGGCTGTTGAGCCGCTGCGCCAGTGTGTCGCCGACTGCCTGCGGCGTGCCCGACGCCGACACCTGAAACAGCGCGTCCATGCCGGAACCGCCGTTCTCGTGCATCCGCACCGTGGCGTTGACCTTGGCGCCACTGCGCTGCAACCAGCCCGTGTTGTACGCGTTCACCGACAGGAACCGCGCGAGTTGACTCGCCTCGCCGTCCTGCATGAGGACGTCGCACGGATAGCCCGACGCTCCCAGCGCCTCGCACAGCTTCGGCTTGGGAACCACCAGGACCTTGTAGCGCGCCAGCGCGGTCAGGCGCTCGCGGGCCGCGTCCATCACCTGAATGCTGATGAGCGAATCGGCCGCGGCGCGGACTGTCAGCGGCAGCAGCAGCAGCTTCTGGCTCGGCTGAGTGACGGCGAGCTGCGCTGGCGCGGTCGCCGCCCCGGCGACGACCAGCAGGGCCACGAGTCGAGACACGCTCACGCGGGTTCTACCTCCGTTATGAATGGGTACCCCAATGGGCGAAGAGGGATTCGAACCCTCGACTTCCTGCGTGTAAGGCAGGCGCTCTGAACCGCTGAGCTATTCGCCCGTGGTGCACGCGTCGAGCTAAAGGGCGATGCCGACCGGGAACAAAACGCAGTAGCCCAATACCAGCAGGATCGGCGCCGCCGTAGTCGAGCCGCGCGACAGCAGCCAGTACCCGACGACGAGGCAGACGATCGCGGCGCCGAGCAGTGCATAGTTGACGGTGCCGAAACGGAGGCGCGAGCGCGTGAAAGTCTGGTCGGGCATAGGGGCAGGAGTCTATTCCGCAATGTCAAGCTCGTCAAGCACTTGGCCGGTCAGGCACGCGGCGGCTCGCCACCCTGGGCCACGAGATCGAGCGTCTCGTGACACTTCTTTCCCCAAGGATTGAACTTGTTCGCCTTGAACCCCTCGTCCCAGGTCCGCTTGGCCGTGTCCTGATCGCCGGTGAACCAGTAGGAGCGCCCCAGCTCGTAGTAGGCCTCGATGAGGTTCGGTCCCAGCTTCAGGGTCTTCTGGAAAAACGTCTGGGCGTCCTCGAACATCTCCCGCTGCAGGTACACGAGCCCCAGGTAGAAGTGCGCGTACAGCGTGGCCTTCTTGTCATTGTCCAAGCGGATGGCCTTGGATAGGTGCTCGATCGCCTCGCCGAAGATGCGCTTCTTGAGGCAGATGTAACCGACGTTGATGCGGGCGAGGGAGTTCGCGGGCTCCTTCATGAGGACCTTCTGGAAGGTCTGGAGCGCGTCGTCGTAGTCCTCGTGCAGCATCTGGGCCCAGCCGAGCAACGATTCCGCCTGCGTCTCTCCGGGAGAGAGCTGCAGCGCCTTCTTGAGCGCCTGGATCGCGCCGGCGTGATCGCCCAACGAGATCAGGCTCCAGCCCTTCTCGATGTAGGTCGATGCGCCGATGTGGTCGGCGTGGACGGCGGGGCGCGTGCCCGTGAATTCCGGGGCCGCGGCTTCCTGGGTCGACGCGGCGACTTGCTTGTACTTCTCGACCAGCTGGCGGATGTCTTCCTTCAGCGTACCCAGCTCGGTGATGAGGCCGTCCACCTGCTTGAAGAACGCGATGATCTCGCGCTTCACCGCCTCGCGCTCGGCGCCGGCGGCGCCGACGTGGTCGAGCTTCCGGGCGATGGTCTCGAATTGCGCGCGCAGCGCCGCGACCGGAGAATCGCTCATCGTGCTTTCGCCTTCTCCTTGCCGGCCGCGTGGGTCTCCATCGCCGTGTCGAGCGCCAGTTTTTCTTTCGACGTGAGCAGCCGCCCCGTGTTCAACACGATCAAGGTCCGCTTGTCGCGCACCACCAACCCCGTGATGTATTCCGCCGCGAGGCCTTTGACGATGGACGGCGGCGCCGCCACGTCGGTCGCCGCCACCTGCACCACCTCGGTGACTTGATCGACGATCACGCCGATCTTGGCGCCGTCGTGCTCCAGCACGACGGTGCGGGTGTCGTCCTTGAGCGGCGCCGGGCAGCTGAGCCGCTTGCGCAGGTCCACGATGGGGACGGCGACGCCCTGGTACTCGAGGACGCCCTCGAGATAGTCCGGCGCCTTGGGCAACGGCGCCGGCGCCTCGTAGCGCAGGATGCGCTCGACCTGAAAGATGTTGAACGCGAAATCCTGGCCGCCCACGCGGAAGGCGACGAGTTGAACGTCTTCGCCGACGGTCATCCGATGCGGTCCCCCAGCGCGTCCAGATCGAGGATGGGAATGAGCCCGCTGTCGCGCCGCGCCACGGCGGCGGCCCACGGCAGGTGTTCCCCGCCGGGCACGGGCAGCGCGGCCTCGCGCACCACCTCATCGGCGTCATCCACTTCGAATGCCACCACGCGGCTCCCCAGCTCCACCAGCACAGCGGCACGTCCCTTCTCCGCCGGCGCCGCGCGATCGCCCAACAGCGCCCCCAGGTGGATCAGCGGCACGAGCCGACCGCGCAGCGGCGTCAGCCCGCGCACCGCGGCCACGGAGCGCGGCACGTCCATCACCGCGCCCAGGTCGCCCACCTCCAATACTCGCGCCAGCGGCAACCCGTAGGCCTTGCCCTCCGCGTGCACCAGGAGGTAGCCGCCCCGCATCACGGGCGTCCCGTCCCGCGCCGCACCAGCTCCACCGCGACGCGCTCGGCAATCTGGTCGAGTGGCAGCACTACGTCTACTCCCCCGGCTTGGACGGCCGCGCCCGGCATGCCCGCCACGACCGACGTTTCTTTGTTCTGCGCCAGCCCGCTACCCCCGGCATCGTGAATGGCGCGCAGCCCGTCGGCCCCGTCGCGGCCCATCCCCGTCAACACCACGCCGACACTCCGCGCGCCGAAGACCTGCGCCACCGAGCGGAACAACGGATCGGCGGCGGGCCGCACGCCCCAGAGCGGCGGCTCCTGGCCCAGTCGGAGCATGGGACCGTCCTCGCTCGGCACCACCCGCATATGATAATCGCCGGGAGCCACGTACGCCGTGTCGGCGACGATCGGGGTCGCGTCGTCGGCCTCGACTACGCGCAGCGCGCTCATCGAATCGAGCCGCTCAGCGAGGCTGCGGGTGAATTTCGCCGGCATGTGCTGCACGATGAGCACGGCGGCCCCGCGCCCGGTGGGCAGCTTGGGGATTACCTCCGCCAGCGCGCGCGGACCGCCGGTCGAGGCCGCAATCGCCACCACGAGCTGCGCGCGGCGGCGCAGCCCGGTCTCCGGCGGGTGCACCGCTACGGGCGGCCGCACCATCACCCGCACGCGCGTCACGTCCGCCGCCAGCGCGCGCCGCACGGCCTCGATCAGCCGGGGGCCCAGCTGCGCCAGCGCCGCGCGGCTCGTCTCGTCGGGCTTCGCCACGATCTCCAGGGCGCCCAGCTCGAGCGCGCGGATCGCGGCGGCGGTGCCGGGGCCGGCGTGTGCGCTGACGACCACGATGGGCCGCGGCGCTTCCGACATGATGTACCCGATGGCGCCCAGGCCATCGAGCTCGGGCATCTCCAAGTCCATCGTGACGACGTCGGGCTGGTACTGATGGATCTTGCGCACGGCGTCGAAGCCGTCGCGGGCCGTGGCGACCACGCGGAACGGTCCGTCGCTCCCTTCGCCGCCGCTCAGCACGTCCACCAGCACGCGCCGCATCAGCGCGCTGTCGTCGGCGACCAGGACGGACGGCTTCGTTTCAGATGACATACTCGTCCTGTCCCACCGAGCGGATGACGACGCGCCCGTCCCCGATCGCGAAGCGTACCGACCGGCCCGCCGATCCGCCCACGGCTTCGGCCACCAACGGCAGGCCCGCGGCGCGCAGGGCGTTACGCGCGGCTACGACGTTGCGCTCGCCCATTTGAATCGAGCCGGGCGTCATGAGCTGGGCGAACATCGCGGCGCCGCCGGCGAGCTTCGCCACCAGGCGGCGCCGGTCGGCGCCGAGCGCGCTCAGCCGCTCGAGCATCAGCGGCACGGCGGTCTCGGGAAACTTGGCGAGATTGGTGTTGTCGCGGGCGAGACTCTTGGACGGCAGCAGGATGTGCGCCATTGCGCCGAGGCGCGCCGTGGGATCGTGCAGCATGATGGCGACGCAGGAGCCGAGACCGAGGGTCACGATCACCGCGTCGTCGCGCTCGGCCGCCCAATCGGCCACGCGCACGATCACTTCGCGCGGCGCGGCGACCTTCGCCTTCACGCCACCCTCCGGTAGATCCGCTCGCGGGGATCCTCAAGCTTGAGGCGGTCGCGGGCCGGACCAAACAGCGTCTCGACCTTGCCCAGCAACAGGACCCCGTCCGGCACCAGCGCGTCCGCGAACAGGGCGAACAACCGCTCCTGCGTGGGCCGGTCGAAATAGATCACGACGTTGCGGCAGACGATCACGTCATACGGCGGATGGGGCGCCTTCTGGCGCAGCAGGTCGTGCTTGGTGACGGTCACGATGCCGCGGATGGCGGGCAGCGGCTCGTGCGGCGCCGCCGGCGTGAAGTACCGGGTCTTGAGCGCGGGAGGCATCTCGTCGAACGCGGTCGTGGGGTAGCGCGCCGTACGGGTGCGCTCGAGACTCTCGCGGTCGATGTCGGTCGCGTCGATGTGCGCGCGGGCGAGCCAGTCGGGCTGGCGCGCGGCGCGCGCCGCCTCCGCTAGCACCACGGCGATGGTGTAGGGCTCTTCGCCCGAGGCGCAGCCCGCCGACCAGACGTTGAGCCGGCCCTGGCGGGCGGCCCAGCGCTCGGCGAGGTACGGCTCGGCCAACGCCTTCCACGTGTCGGCGTTGCGCCAGAATTTCGTGACGTTGATGGTGAGGGCGTCGAGCAGCGCGTCGTACTCGCGCTGGTCCGTGTCGAGCAAGGTGCTGTAATCGCGGAACGTGTGGGCGCCGCGCGCCCGCATGCGCACCGCGATGCGTCGCCGCAGGCACTTGTCTTTGTAGCCGCCGCAGCACACGCCGCGAACCCGCGAGATTTTCTCGAGCAGCGCCCGGAAGGCCTGTTCGTCCTGCTCCGCCGTCACGACAAGGCGCTCAAGGTTTCCAGATTGGCGCGCACCAGCTCGTGGCGCGGGTTGAGCTCCAGGGCGCGCCGCCAGAGCTGCGCTGCCTGCTCGCGCTCGTTGCGCTTGTACGCGATGTTGCCGAGCTTGAAGTAGACGTCGTCGCCCAAGTCCGGGCTCAGCTCGATCGCCCGGTTATAGGCGTCCCACGCTTCGTCGTAGCGCGACGCGCGGTAGGCGAGGTCGCCGAGATTCTTCGACAGCTGCGGCAGCGACGGCTCGTCGTGCCGCGCGGCGCGCACCAGCTCCTCGGCCGCGGGGAGCTGGCCGCCCAGCTCCTGCAGCACCGCGAGATTGTTGCGCAACGTGCCCGACGTGGGGAACGCCTGCGCGCCCGCCGCGGCGAGCGTCTCGGCTTGCTCCACGTCGCCCGCCGACGCGGCGACGAGGGTGCGGGCCCAGTACCAGATGGCCGGCAACTGGTCGCCGTACAGCTCGCGCGCGCGATCCAGCCGCCCGGCGGCGGCCTGCAGGTCGCCGCGCTTCAACGCCACCACCCCCCAATTGAGATAGACCCGCGCATCGGTCTTGGCGCGGGTGGCGGCTTCGCCGTAGGACTGCTCGGCGTCGTCCAGGCGGCCGAGGTGCTCGTAGGCAAGGCCCAGGTTGTGAAGCACGGCGGGCCGGCCGCCGCCCTTTTCCGCGGCTTGGCGCAGCGCGTCCATCGCCTCGCGCCAACGGGCCAGTTTGAGCGACACCAGCCCGATGTAGAAGTGCGCGTTGGCGTCGGACGCCCGCAGCTCGGCCACGCGGCGGAACTCGCGCACCGCCTCGTCCAGCATGCCGGTCTTGTAGAACGCGACGCCGAGGTTGCGGTGCTCGTCCACGCGCGCGTCGGTGACGTGCTCGTCCTCGGCCGCCGCGGTGCGCCCGGCGCGATGCACGAAGCCCGCGGTGATCAGACCGTAGAGCGCCTTGCCGATCTCGAACTCGCCCAGCCCCGAGTCCTCGATCACCTGGTTCACGTCGCGCGAGCCGTCGAGCAGCGGCAGCAGGCGGTCCTGGGTCTCGGTGAGCTTCGCTTCGCTGATCGCCAGGCGATCGCGATCCACCGTGAAGATCAGGTCGAAGGACGGAATCTTCTTTTCGATCAGGCTCCACTCATCGACCCGCCGCGCGCCTTCGAGCAACAGCGACTCGGGGTTGATCGACACCAGGAAGTCCTGGCGCTCGGGCCGGACGTCGGCCTCGAAGTTGAAGGTGCCCTGCGACCAAGTGAACAGATAGAAGACGGCTTCCTCGATCTGCACGCGCATATAGCGCTCGAGGTCCTGCTGCGAGATCACCGTCCGCGAGACGAGGATCTCGCCGATCTTCTTGTCGCGCTCCTTGGTCTGGAGCAGCACCGCTTCGTCCAGCTGCTGCTGGGTGATGGTGCCATGCTTGACCAGGATGTCACCGAGGCGGTCCCGACGATTGACGATCGACGCGTAGCAGATCCGCCCCTTGTCGAAGTAGATGTAGCCGAAGTTCGACCGGTCGGCGATCGAGAGGCATCCCGTCTTCTGCCCCAGCGCCAGGAGCTGCAGCACGTCGGGCAGCGACGCTTCCTTGAGCGAGCCTTTGATCGCCATATCAGCGCAAGTCCTCCATCACACGGTCCGCCGCGTCGGGCCAATCCCACACCATCTTCTCGCGGCTGCGGACGCCGCCCGCAGTGGACACGACGATGCCCGACGTGCGGAAGCCCGACGTGCGGCGTTCCCCCCGGGTCGGCTGGCCTTCGAGGATCTCGCGCGCCAGCCCCGCCGTGACAGCCTGGCCCTGCGCGGCCGCGCCCGTCACCACGCGCTGCAGCAGCGCGCCGACGCTGCGCACCGAATCGGCCGGGCGGTCGGCCAGGTAATCGAGCAACGCGTCTTCCACCGGGATCTTCTCCAGCTCGAGCTGGCGCGCCAACACAGCGCGCCGCACGGCGCGATCGGGCTCGGCCAGCTCGGCCACCAGCCCGCCGCCGAGGCGCGTGCGGATGCGCTCTTCGAGCCCTTCGAGCCCGTGAGGATGGGTGGGCGCGGTGAACACGAGCTGCCGCTCCTGATCCGCCAGCAGGTTGAAGAGGTTGAACAGCTCCTCCTGCGTGCGCTCTTTGCCCACCAGCAGGTGGATGTCGTCGAGCAAGAGCGCGGTGGCGCGGCGGTAGCGCGCGCGCCACCAGTCCACGCGGTCGCCGTCGATCGCCGCGATCAGCTCGGCGATGAAATCCTGCGTCGACAGGCAGGCGACCACCGCCTTGGGCTTCTTGGCGAGCTCCAGTCCGAGCGCGTGCAGCAGGTGCGTTTTGCCCAGTCCGCTTTTGCCCACGAGCACGAGCGGGTTGTATTTCTTGCCCGGCTGCGCGATGGCCGCGCGCACGGCGCTGACCGCCACTTCGTTGGACGGCCCCACGGCGAAGCTCGCGAGCGGGAACGCCGGCGACGGGGCGGACGGCGGCGCCGCGCCCTCGCGGACGTTGGTCGCGACGCTCTCTGCTTCGGCCAAGCGCTCGGGATCGCGAAACACGCTCTGGCCTGCGGCCTGCGGGTCGAGGGCCTGCACTTCGGCGGCGAGCTCCTTGAGGCGCTCCACGTCCTTGCCGAACGCCGCGATCTGCTCGTCCACGCCCGCATGGGCTTCCTGATCGAGCAGGGCTTCGAGCCGCTTGGTGCGGTAGCCCTCGCCCTCCCAGCGCAGGATCGCCTCGGCCAATCGCGCGCGCCACGCTTCCACCGCCTTCCCCACCGTGACCGACACGTCGGTGAGGAATTGCGAGAACTCGTCGGGTGCCGGCGCGCCACCGGCCGCCGCCTCGGGCGCGGCGCCGCGCGCGGGCGCGCTGAGGCCCAACACCTGCTTGACGGCCTCGGCGTTCACCGGCTGGTCGTTCACCGCCTGGAACGCGATGAGGCGATTGAGCGCCCCCATCAGCTCGCGCACGTTCTCGAACTCGGCACCGGCCACGGTCTCGAGCACGCCGGGTTGAAAGCCGGCGGCGCGCTCTTCGGCTTTGCGGCGCAGGATCGCGACACGCGTCTCGTAGTCGGGCACGCCGATGTCGACCACCAGCCCGCCCGAGAAGCGCGAGATCAGCCGCTCGTCCAGATCGGCGATCTCGCTGGGCGGCCGGTCGCTGGTGAGCACGATCTGGTGGCCCGCCTGCTGCAACGTTTCCGTGAGGCGCAGCAGCTCGGCCTGCATCTCTTTGCGATTGGTGAGGAACTGCACGTCGTCCACCAGTAGCACGTCCACGCCCTGGAAGCGGCGGCGGAACGCGTCGCCCT
>Ga0209648_10006151_pt1 | contig 10327 bp, 6 predicted proteins | sample GraSoi2013_115cm_FD_185830 | JGI IMG/M metagenome (GOLD analysis project Ga0209648, IMG submission 185830) | Grasslands soil microbial communities from the Angelo Coastal Reserve, California, USA - Sample 9_17_2013_115cm (SPAdes) (version 2) | ecosystem: Environmental > Terrestrial > Soil >...
CCCCCGCCTGCCACGCTCCGCCACCATTGCCATGCTCGTCGCCGGAACCATCGCCGACATCGACGTGCTCAGCAAACTAGCCGGCCCCTCCGCGTTTCTCACCTTCTATCGCACCTATTGTCATTCACTGCCTGCAGCTCTGCTGTTCAGTCTGCTCGTCACTCTCCCTTTTCTCCTGCGCAGAAGCGCGCCAACGGAAAAACAAACTTCGCCGCTTCACCTTTTCATCTCCGTACTCGCCGCCTCCGTTCTCCATTTGCTCATGGATCTCTGCCAGAGCGCGGGCGTGGAACTCTTCTGGCCCTTCTCCACGCGCCGCTTCGCTCTGGATTGGGTCGCCCCTCTCGACCTCTGGATTCTGGGTATTCTCCTTGCCGGAATCTTTCTCCCCGCGCTCAGCGGCCTGGTCACCGAGGAAATCGGAGCCAAATCAAAAGGCCCGCGAGGCAAAGTGGGTGCGTCCCTCGCGCTCGCCACCATGATTCTTTATTTCGTTTTGCGCTTCGTTCTCCACGCCAACGCCTTGGCGGCCATCGAATCGCGCACCTATCGCGGCGAATCGCCTCGCAAGGCTGCCGCGTTTCCCGAATCAGCCTCGCCCTTCCGCTGGCACGGCATCGTCGAAACGGAAAGCGCCCTGCACGGCTTTGAAATGGAAGTCGGCCCCGCCGCATCTTTCGAACCAGACTCCGCCGTCACTTCCTACAAGCCCGAACCTTCGCCCGCCCTCGACGCAGCCCGCGACAGCGCCGTTGCGCGTCGCTTCCTCCAGGTCGCGCGCTTCCCCAAAGCAACCGTCGAAAAAACTCCCGAGGGTTTTCACGTCATCCTGCGCGCCTTCCCCTATTCCCGCGACGTCAGCTCCGGCTTGCGCGTCCATGCCCAAATCGACACGGACTCCTCCGGCAAAATCCTCTCCCAAGATCTCGCCTGGGACCCCGGCTCGTCTCCACTTTGGTAGAGCGCATGCCCAACCCCGCTAAGTCATTGATTTTATAGAAAGCAGAACGAGGAAATTTCTCTTGACAATACTCTAATTTGTGCTACACTTACTCTTGTAGATAACTATGTTTGGAGTGCGGGAGCTCGCTCCCGCTTTTCTTTTTTCCGGCCCGTTCTTCGCCTGGCGCGTTTTGCTCCTTGAAAGTCATGTCTCGCAGAATCAAGCCTTTACGAAATGCAAATTTTCTAAGCCTTTTGTTTTGACATTCATACGAAATGCCCAGGGGTAGACGGAAGCGGTTCCTAACTAGTTACATCGCCCGACGGACCTCCCCGCTTAAGTACTAGCCGCGAAAGAACATAGCTCACAATAACCAGCGCAATCACAAAAACCGTCACCCGCAGCTTGTGGTGCACCAGATAAGGCATCGCGCCGGCGCCATACCGTATCGCCAGGTACCCGATTCCGAAGTAGCGAAACAACCGCGCAATCGTGATCGCCGATATGTAACTGAACCGCGGCACTTCAAACACGCCTGCCGCAAGCACGAAAAACTTGAACGGCGTCGGCGGCGGCAGCAGCGCCGCAATCAACATTCCCAAGAATCCGTTTCGTTCCACCCAGTGGCGAATGGCATGCCCGTGTTTACCCGCCTTCTGGTGAAAAATCGCTTCCCCGCCCTTTCGTGCAATAAAATACAGCACCACGCAACCCAGCACCGATCCCAGCGAGGCCATGAACGCATACAGCGGCATCCGCGCCGGATGCTCCATCGACAACTCAATCAGCAGCAAATCGTTGATGATCGGAAACGTCAGCACCGAAGAATCCAGAAAGGAAATTAGAAAAAGTCCCGGAGCGCCCAGTCCGCTCGCAAACGCCACCACTTTCTGTTTCCATCCGCTCAGGCTCGACGGCACTCCCGCTCCTCCCGCTAACCCATGTTCTAATGTCCGCGCAAGGCGCTTGCCATCATCGCCCCGAGCTCGCCGGCTCGCGCGGAGCCAAAAGTTGCCGCGACTGGTCTGAACACCGGGAATTGGCCGGGCGGCAGCTATTGCGCAAACGCGGCGCGATCGAAATGGTTCATGAACACTTGCATGAGTGCGGTGCGGTGCAGATTCGGGAGCTTGGGAATTTCGCCGATCACCCGGACGTGGCCAAATCGCTCGATGGTTTCGCGGTTCTCGCGGTTCTGGTCGCCGATCAGCACCACGCCGTGCACCGGCAATTCCGCTGCGTGCAGCGCGGCAAGCGTCAGCAGCGTGTGATTCACGGTACCCAGCGAACTGCGCGCCGCCACGACCACTGGCAATTTGAATTTCACCATCAGGTCGAGCATGAACTGTTTCTGGCTGATCGGCACCAGCACGCCGCCCGCGCCTTCCACGATCAACCAGTCGTTGATCAAACTGCTGGGCATGTTGATCCGCCCCAGGTCGATTTCCACTCCCGCCCAGCGAGCCGCCAGGTCCGGCGAAACCGGCGGCACGAATTTGTACACCTCGTCGAGCGTTCGATCCGTGCCAATCCCGGCAAGCCGCATGACCGTCACGCGGTCCGAGCCTTCGAGCGTGCCCGTTTGGATCGGCTTCCAATAAACCGCATCAAGTGCTGCGCACAGCAGCGCCGAGAGTACGGTCTTGCCGACTCCGCCGTCTGTGCCTGTGATGAAAAAGTGATGTCTCACGCGCGGCCTGCCGTCGCCAGCGCAGCCGCGCGGTCAGATGCCTCGGCTTTAGTTCGATTTCCCTTGTGACGCAGGTCGCTCTTTTCGGCGGCGCTTGGCGCCGCTTCTAACATTGGCTTGGTACTCATGAACCCCCATCTGGATAGGGCCAATTGTCTTCAAACGATTCTGGCATGTTACCATCGGTTGGCTAAAACGTGTCGCGCCGATATTCCAAGTGATACGGGGTTGCGCTTCCCTTTCTCTCATGGGGTTGCATGGTCGACATGCATGGTCGGCGGTTTGACCGTCCATCCGTATAATGTTATATATCGACGTTTTGTGCAGCCCTTGTGCCCCGTCTTTAGGGCGCTTCGCCGGCCCTGTTTGGGGTAGCCTCGACCGGCGCGCGGCGGCTTCTTCCTGGTGGAATGAAAACAAATTGCTCTGCAGTCGCACCAAAAAGCGCTCGGTCGAAAAAGTGTGCCGGAAACGATTATCCCGGGTAGCCATTGCCCAGTAAACGAATGATCTACGGAGGATTGTGAATGCTTACCTGGCTGGCAACTGCCTGGTCTTTACCCTGCAAATTTATCAAGTTTGGAGTGCCTGCTGCCCTGTTCACAATGCTGGGAGCCGCGTCGGCTCTCGCTGACGAACCCGGCGGCGAGGCCAGCTTGAAGCTGCCCGACCTGTCCCAGGTCACCTTTCTCGGCATCGACGGCCACAAGCTTCTGCTCTTCGGCATCGTCATCTGCATCTTCGGCTTGGGTTTCGGACTGGCGATCTACTCGCGTCTGAAAAACTTGCCCGTCCACAAATCGATGCGCGAAATCTCCGAGCTGATTTACGAGACTTGCAAAACCTACCTGATCACGCAGGGAAAATTCCTGATGATCTTGTGGATTTTTATCGCCGTCGTGATCGTCATGTATTTCGGCTGGCTCGCTCCCGTGCAACCTGTTGCGGTCACTCTGCCGATTATTCTGATCTTCAGTCTCGTCGGGATTGCCGGTAGTTACGGCGTCGCCTGGTTCGGCATCCGCGTGAATACCTTCGCAAATTCCCGCACCGCTTTTGCCAGCCTGCGCGGCAAGCCCTATCCGATTTACAGCACGCCGCTGCAAGCCGGCATGAGCATCGGCATGATGCTCATCAGTGTCGAGCTGCTGATGATGCTTTTCATCCTGCTGTTCATTCCGGGCGATTACGCCGGCCCGTGCTTCATCGGCTTCGCCATCGGCGAATCGCTCGGCGCGGCCGCGCTGCGTATCGCCGGTGGAATCTTTACGAAAATTGCGGACATCGGCTCCGACTTGATGAAAATCGTCTTCAAAATCAAGGAAGACGACGCGCGCAACCCCGGCGTCATTGCTGACTGCACGGGCGACAACGCCGGCGATTCGGTGGGGCCAAGCGCCGATGGATTTGAAACGTATGGTGTAACCGGCGTCGCGCTCATCACCTTCATTCTCCTTGCCGTGAAGAATCCCACCGTGCAGGTTCAGTTGCTCGTCTGGATTTTCGTCATGCGCATTGTCATGCTCATCGCCAGCGCCGCCGCGTACTTCATCAACGCCTTCATCGCCAAGGCAAAATACGGAAACGCCGCCGAAATGAACTATGAAGCGCCGCTCACTTCCCTGGTGTGGATTACCTCCGTCGTTTCGATTGCCCTGACATATCTCGTCTCGGCGGTGATCATCCCCGACCTTGGCGGCAGCACCTCGCAGTGGTGGAAGCTGGCCACGATCATCTCTTGTGGCACGCTCGCGGGCGCCATCATCCCTGAGTTGGTGAAGGTCTTCACCTCCACGGAATCTCGCCACGTAAAAGAAGTCGTCACGTCGGCCGAAGAAGGCGGCGCATCGCTCGGTATTCTCTCCGGTTTCGTTGCAGGTAATTTTTCTGCTTACTACATCGGCCTGGCCATGGTCCTCCTGATGTCGGTCGGCTACTTGATCAGCACCATGGGGCTTGGCACACAGATGCTTGCACCGGCCGTGTTTGCTTTTGGGTTGGTGGCATTCGGTTTCCTCGGCATGGGGCCGGTGACCATCGCCGTCGACTCCTACGGCCCCGTCACGGACAACGCGCAATCCGTTTATGAGCTTTCGCTCATCGAACAGATTCCGAACATCAAGCAGGAACTGAAGAAGGAGTACAACATCGACGTCAACTTTGAGCGCGCCAAGGAAATGTTGGAAGCCAACGACGGCGCGGGCAACACTTTCAAGGCCACCGCAAAGCCTGTGCTCATCGGTACGGCCGTCGTCGGCGCGACCACCATGATTTTCTCGATCATCATGGCGCTCACGAAAGGCTTAACGGAAAACGTCAACAATCTTTCGCTCCTGCACGCGCCTTTTGTCCTCGGTCTCGTCACTGGTGGCGCCATGATTTACTGGTTCACCGGCGCGAGCACGCAGGCCGTCACCACCGGCGCTTACCGCGCCGTCGAATTCATCAAGGCCAACATCAAGCTCGACGGAGCTGCTTCCGCCAGCATCGCCGACAGCAAAAAGGTCGTCGAGATTTGCACCAAGTACGCGCAGAAGGGCATGCTCAACATTTTCATCGCGGTGTTTTTCGCCACGCTGGCTTTCGCCTTCGTCGAGCCGTTCTTCTTTATCGGCTACCTTTTTTCCATCGCCATCTTCGGCTTGTACCAGGCCATCTTCATGGCCAACGCCGGCGGCGCCTGGGACAACGCCAAAAAGATCGTTGAAGTCGAGCTCAAGCAGAAGGGCACGCCGCTCCACGATGCCACCGTAATCGGCGACACAGTGGGTGATCCGTTTAAAGACACTTCTTCGGTCGCCCTCAATCCCGTCATTAAATTCACGACGCTCTTCGGACTGCTGGCCGTCGAACTCGCCGTGCAATTGACCGCCGCACAGGGCAGCGGCCTGACGCACATTCTCGCGGCGGCCTTCTTCGTCGTGTCTTTCTTCTTCGTCTACCGTTCGTTCTACGGCATGCGCATCCGCGAAGGCGCAGCCCACTGAAAACAGTTTTCGGTTTTCCGTTGTCAGTCTTCAGTCAAAGAGAAGAGACGGGGCGGCCACCAGCCGCCCCGTCTCTTTTTTTGGGAGTGCGGGGCTTGCCGCCGCTTTTCTTCCCGCCTGAATCCTGATGTGAGAAGATTTCGCTAAGCGCGCCGGCCCTCCTGGGGCAAAGCTCATGGAGCTGAAGATCAATAAAGTTCAGTACGAAGTCACCGACGCGGACGAACTCCGGGTGCGCCTCGCGCAAATCCGCCGCACCCCATTTTCCGAAGTTTGGATGCAGCACGCGGCGGGCTGGCCGGCAATCGGCGCGCTAATCAATGGCGAAGCGGCGTGGCTGATGTACGTGCGCCATGAAGGCGACGCGGGGTTCTCCACTCGCAATCCACAGTATTCCGGGCCGGAAAAAGCAGTCATTGAGTATTACCTGTCGAATGGCCAGCGCGATGAGTACCCGGCGTCGTGGAACATCACGGCCGCCGAAGCGCTGCGCGGCCTCGAATATTTCCTCGAAGAAGAAGCCATGGCGCCCTGGCTCCATTGGCATGATGACAGTCATAGATAAATCGTGTGACCTTCTTGCTTGGCCATACGCGAGCGGGCGTGGAGATCGCCGGCAATACTTCTTGAATCTCATCGTACAATGGCAAGCCGTTAGGAAGTAGAATCCATCCGCTGTCACTATGAGGTGTTGCCCATGAAGAAATACTTTCTGCTCGTCCGGACCGTCTTGCTCCTCGCCGCTACTTCTCACGCATGCTATGCGCAAGTCGATACCAAATGGAAGATTCACGATCCCGATAGGCCGGTGCCGCCAACGATTGAAGCCGGCACGGCGAGCACGCAGGATTCGCCGGGACGCCCGCCGTCTGATGCCGTGGTGCTATTTGACGGCAAGGATCTTTCCAAATGGGCGCAAAAGGACGGCAGTGCGGCGAAATGGAAAGTGGAGAACGGTTATGTTGAAGTCGTGCCAAAGGCGGGATACATCTACACACGCGAAGTATTTGGTGACTGCCAGTTGCACGTGGAATTTGCCGAGCCCGCCCCGGCGAAAGGCGAGGGCCAGGACCGCGGAAACAGCGGCGTCTTTCTACAAGGTCTCTATGAGACGCAAGTCCTGGACTCCTACCAAAGCAAGACTTACGCGGACGGCCAGGCCGGGGCGATCTATGGCCAATACCCTCCGCTGGTGAACGCTTCGCGCGCGTCTGGCCAGTGGCAGACTTACGATATCGTCTTTCACGGGCCGCGTTTTGCGAAGGACGGCAAGCTGCTCCGCCCCGCCCGCGAAACCGTTTTTCACAACGGCGTGCTGGTGCAGGACAACGTGGAATTGAGCGGCCCGACGGCTCACGGCAAACGGCCGCCTTATGAACCTCAACCGGAAAAATTGCCGCTGGCGCTGCAGGATCATAGCCATCCAGTGCACTACCGCAACATCTGGATTCGCGAATTGAAAACTGCAGAGTGATCTCCTTTGGGATCAAAAGCTAGGCTGTGTAGGCCCAATTTTTCACATTCCGGTTTGCCGACATTACCGGCCAATCTCTGCCCGTTCTCATGGTGTCTAGGATGGTGGACTTCTTGTGGGGGTGACCTGCACATGACGCACCAGAGCAGATCTTCAAAGAGCGGCGATTCTTTTTATCGACCTTTCCGCACCGCCCGAACTCAAAAGATCTTAGCCGGAAGCGGAGATCCTTCCTTATGAAACAAAAATCCGACTGGAAAAGAATAACACTTCTCAGAAAAACCTCTTTTAAAAAAGAGATTAAAAATATTGGCCGGTAATAAACGACCACTCGCCCTGAATCGTCAAGTTCGCTGCGCAATAATGGGCGGCGAAATCTGCGTCGACGCGCCCTGGGGAGAGAATCGATCGCCGAAATGATACGCGCGGGGGTAGGGGCTCCTCAGCTCACTAGCGATAATGCTGGATCAGCTGCTGATAGCGAGGATCCTTCCGCAAGCGTTCAAGGTAGGGGCTGGAATCCAAGGCAGCGAAGTCCCGATAACCTGCCGCTAGTGCTTTCTGTAAAGTTGCAAGGGCCTTCTCTTTGTCGTTGCGCGCCGCATAAATGGAACTCAACTCAGCCAGGCTGGGTAGCGAACTTCTCGAAGCTTCCGATTCCTTCATAAAAAGGCTTAAAGCCTGGTCGTAGTCTCCCTTTGCAAGGTATACCTGTGACAGGCCAAATTTAGGCGTGTCCGATTCCGGGCTAACGGTTTGTGCTTGATCAAAAGCGGCGACGGCCTCGTCGTAGCGTTTCTGCAAAAGCAAGACGCGGCCAAGGTGGTAGTAAGCGCTCATCGTGGAAAAGCCGAGACGCAGTGATTCTCGTGATGCCCTTTCCGCAGCCGGGAGATCTGGAGGTTGTTCGTAAGCGAGCGCCCAGGAAAGGTAATCCCAAGCCTCGGCATAATTGGCGTCAAGGCGCGTGGCCTCCTCAAACTCCCGTGCCCCGTCGCGGTAATCGAATTTGGTTGCGACAACCATGCCTAGCGCCATGTGGGTGTCAGGAAGCTGGGGATCAATGACACGTGCCCGCTCTGCGAGTTCTTCCGCCCGCCGCAATCGTAAGGGATCGGGTTTAAGGTTCCGGTAGTACTGCGCTTCCACCCAAGCCAGCCCCGCCAACGCGCGAGCGTTGTTCGGGTCGTGGTGCAGGGATTCTTCGAAGGCTTTGCGAGCCTCTTCCAGTTTCACTGGAATGTCAAAGCTACCCATGAGCGCCCGGCCGCGCAGGTAGGCATCGTAAGCCGCCGGGTTTTCGGTGTAGCGATGCTGGAGAGTGTGCTGTTCTTGAGCAGTAAGAGTTACGTTCAATGCTTCCGCAATTTTGATGGCGGTGCGCTCCTGAAGCCCGAAAACATCTTTCAGGTCACCTGTAAAATTGTCGGCCCAGATCTGAATGCCGTTGAATGAATCAACTAATTGCACACTGATGCGCACCTGGTTCTCGGATTTGCGGACACTCCCCTCGAGCAGATAGCGGACCTGCAATTCTCGCCCGATCTGCGCCGGATCCGCAGTGCGGCCCTTGAAACGCGCGGCGGTATAGTGGGAAATGACCGATAACTCGTGAATGCGGGCGAGCTTCGTGCTAATCTCCTCGGTCATCCCATCGCTGAAATAATCGTTCTGTGGATCGTTGCTCAAATTCTGGAGCGGGAGGACAGCAACCGAGGGCCTTACCACTGCTGGAGCAGAGACCGTCGAAGCCCGTTTCGTATACCAGCGAACCCCGAGAGCCGCAGCGACGGTCAGTGCGAGAAGAACAGGGACAAGGATCTTGGTGAAAATGCGACTAGAGCTTGGAGCCACCTTGTCAACCGCAATTGCTTTTCCCGATTCGCTCTCACGGCGCAGACGCTTCAGATCGGCGCGTAACTCAGCGGCGGACTGGTAGCGCAGCTCTGGGTCTTTCTCCAGCGCCTTGTTGATGATGCGCTCGAACTCCACAGGCAATTCAGGCTTCAGTCGCGCGGGCGAGATCGGCACCCCGTGGAGGATTGCATCGAAGACCACCGCGGGAGTGCTGCCGGAGAAAGCCTGCCGACCAGTAGCCATCTCGTATAGCACCACTCCAAAAGAGAATAAATCCGTGCACCCATCCAACTCTTCTCCGCGCGCCTGCTCCGGCGACATGTAGGCGACGGTTCCCAGCGCCGTACCGGGGGTGGTGAGACGTTCCTCCGTTGTGCCCCCTGCAGGCAGAGCTGAAGCCCCTACTCTCTCTGCCACCCGGCGCGACTCCGCTGCCAGCTTGGCCAGCCCGAAGTCGAGAATCTTGGCCTGGCCGCGCTGCGTGATGAAAATGTTGGCAGGCTTGATGTCCCGGTGAATGATTCCCTTGGAGTGCGCCGCGTCCAGAGCGTCCGCGATCTGGATGGCCAAGTCCAACAGCTCGTCGGTCTTGAGGGGCTTCTCGATCCGGTGCTTGAGCGTCTTACCGTCGAGAAATTCCATGGCGATAAAGGGCTGGCCCTCGTGCTCGTCAATATCGTAGATCGTGCAAATGTTCGGATGGTTCAAGGCGGATGCGGCGCGGGCTTCGCGCTGAAGACGCTCAAGCGCCTGGAGATCCCGAGCTAGCTCTTCGGGGAGGAACTTCAGAGCGACGGGCCGGCCAAGTTTCGTGTCCTCGGCCTTGTACACCACACCCATGCCACCCTCGCCGAGTTTCTCGTCGATCCGATAGTGAGAGACGCTCTTGCCAATCATCGGGATGACACAACTCTGTCGGTCATACTAGGCCGAGGTCACAGGTGAGTCAACTTTTCAAAACTGTGCCCAAAGGATTGAGTCAAATGAGCGTGGTATAACGCGCAGAAGTTCACCTGAACGTTCCAAAGTAATCCTTTGGAAAGTACTGCAGTGGTGCATGTCCCCCCGATTGCGAGTGGATGACGGGCAAGCCGGAAGTAATCCCAGCACACCCGAAGTAATCCCAGCACACCCGATTCGCGCCATTACTTCCTGTTGGCCGACGATCCGGGAGTTGTCGCACAGTGGCTCGAATCGAAATGCTAAGTCCGCCTACTTCTACGGATAGCGAGTCATTTAGTCTTCTGACTGCCAATACGGCGTGAGGCCAAAAGCATGCTAGTATCCGACGCCAATATGACAGCGAGCGGCCCCACCTCACATTATTCACTCGGCAGCACGGACGCTGAGCACGAGCGCCTGATCTGGCAGGCTTC
>Ga0209648_10006152_pt1 | contig 10327 bp, 14 predicted proteins | sample GraSoi2013_115cm_FD_185830 | JGI IMG/M metagenome (GOLD analysis project Ga0209648, IMG submission 185830) | Grasslands soil microbial communities from the Angelo Coastal Reserve, California, USA - Sample 9_17_2013_115cm (SPAdes) (version 2) | ecosystem: Environmental > Terrestrial > Soil >...
CGACAAGTGCTCGGTCGCAGCATCCTGCTGTTCGATCTCATGATGCTCGATCATGTCGATCGTGAGCAACTCGCCGCGCTTGGCGACGTGCGCACGCCCAGCATTGCCGACTTGTTCGTTGCGGTGTTGGAAAATAAGCCGGGGAGCCAGACCGCACAAGGAGCAGCTAGATGAACACCCTATCAAACGCCATGCCCGAACCCTTCGACTCGCGGAAAATCGCACCCGCTGCCATGGCGGCGACTCGGCCACTGTACTGGTCGGTGCGGCGAGAACTATGGGAGAACCGCTCGATCTATATCGCGCCCCTGGTCGCGGCCATCGTCTTTCTGCTAGGTTTTTTCATCAGCATGATCTCTCTGCGGCACCGCATGCGCGGCGTATGGCCCCTCGACTCTGCGCAAGGGCGCGATGTATTCGCTACGCGTTACGAGTTAGCGGCGGCACTGATCATGGGGACAGCTCTTATCGTCGGAATTTTCTACTCTCTCGACGCCCTCTATGGAGAGCGCCGCGACCGCAGCATCCTGTTCTGGAAGTCGCTACCGGTTTCCGATCTCATCACCGTGCTCTCGAAGCTCTCCATTCCCATCGTCATTCTGCCGCTTCTCAGTTTCGCCATCACCATTGCCACGCAGTTCACCATGCTCCTGCTGAGTAGCGTAATACTGCTTGGGAGCGGCGTGAACATCGCGACGTTATGGACAGAGGCGTCGTTCGTTCACGTGTCCCTGGTGCTCCTTTATCACCTTCTCACAGTCCACGGTCTCTGGTACGCGCCACTCTATGGCTGGCTGCTACTGGTTTCGGCCTGGGCACCCCGCGCGCCGTTTTTATGGGCCTTCTTGCCGCCGTTCGTAATCTGCGGAGTGGAAAAGATTGCGTTCAACACTGCGCACTTGCTCACGCTGCTGCAGTACCGCTTGCTGGGGCCGGAAAATGCCATGGCGCCGCACAGTGCCCCGCCTGATTTTATGGCAACACTCATTCCCACCCATTTCTTCAGCACGCCGGGTCTGTGGACCGGGCTAGCAATCGCCGCCGCATTCCTCGCCGCAGCGGTCCGGTTGCGCCGCTATCAGGGACCGATCTGAGTCACATCACCCTTGATTGCAATTCCTCGCATAAGGAGAAACGAGTATGAGCACAGCTCTAATGACGGTCCGGATCACAGAAGCGTCGCCGCAAGTTTACGCACGAATCGGTGGCGTGCTGTATCTGATTATCATAGTTATCGGTTTCTGCAGTGAGTTTTTCGTCAGAGACAAACTCGTGGTATCAGGAGATGTTACAGCCACAGCCAACAATATTATGGCCTCTGAGGCACTGTGGCGCATCAGTATTGCCGGCGAGCTGATCCTGCTGGTGTGTGCTGTCGCGCTAACCCTGATCTTTTATGTATTGCTCAGGCCGGTGAACAAAAATCTTGCTTTGCTGGCGGTGTTTTTCAACCTAGTCGAATTCCCTATCGAGGCCGTCAGCAAGCTATGTCTTTTTGCGGCATTGTTCCTTTCGGGGAACGCGGATTACCTGAAGGCATTTGAACCGCATCAGCTGCACGCCCTGGTGAGAATTTCTCTCAAGTTGCATGACTACGGCTTTGGCATTGACCTCGTATTTTTTGGCTTTGCCTGTCTGGTGTATGGGTATTTGCTCTTCCGGTCGGATTATTTCCCCAGGACTCTTGGCGTTTTGATGGCGATTGCCGGTCTGAGTTATCTGACGAATAGCTTTACGCTCATCCTCGCCCCCGCATACGCAGGGACGATCTTCCTCATTCTGGTGCTTGCCTTAATCGGAGAATTGTCACTTTGCCTGTGGCTCATAGTGAAGGGCGTGAACGTTCAACGATGGAAGGAGCAGGCCAGCGCTGCGGGGAATTACTCTTGAAGCATTTGGCCGACCTTAAAAAGAGAGAATGAAACTCTCGGGCTTCGGTCCTCGTATGTTTCTCCAATAGCCGGGCTTGCACTGGTTAGTAATTATTGCTTCCACTGGTTAGTAATTATTAAGGAGTGCGGAAAAATGTCGCCTCTGCTGCCTCTTCATATTTCGGCTGGCATCGTAGGGATACTGTCGGGCGCCACGGCAATGTCGTTCCGCAAAGGTTCCGCCCGGCATGCCCTGGCTGGAAAAGTTTTCGTCATAGCGATGCTGACCTTGGCCGCCAGTGCGGTGTACCTGGCGCTCATGAAACACCAACTGGGCAATGTTCTAGGCGGCACTTTCACGTTCTATCTGGTGACAACGGCGTGGGCTACCGCCAGACGCGGAGACGGGGAAACGAGCATTTTCGATTGGGTCGCGCTTCTGATTCCGTTGGCGCTTGGTATTGGCCTCTGGATCTCTGGTTTAGAGTTGGTGCGTAGTCATACGTGGTCCAAAGATGGAGTTCCCACTGGGATGCACTTTTTCATGGGTTCCGTGATGCTGCTTGCCGCCGCGGGGGACATCCGCATGCTGGTGCGCGGCGGCGTCTTCGGCGCGCGGCGCATCGTGCGCCATCTCTGGCGCATGTGCTTCGGTTTTTTCATCGCCACTGGGTCCTTTTTCCTGGGACAGCAACAAGTCTTCCCCGCTTGGTTACGCGGATCAGGCGTACTTTTTATCCCGGCCCTGTTGCCGCTGATATTGCTGATTTTCTGGCTATTCCGAGTTCGCTTCACGAATGCATACCAGGGAAAGTCGATGCCGCGTGGAGGCGATGTTTTCTCCTTACCCCGCCCTACACGTGAACCTGACGCCGGCTGTTAGAATTTCCCTCTAATGATCTTTCGCAGCGATAACCGCAGTCCCGAGCAGATTCGTCCCGTCAACATCGTTCCTGACTTCATCTCGACTGCGGAGGGCTCGGCGCTGATCGAGATGGGCAACACTCGCTCATCTGTACCGCTTCGGTCGAGGAGAAGGTGCCTCCATTCTTGGCGGGTGAGCCACATCAACGTGGGGACTATGGCGAGGGTTTCGCTCTGAACGTCGACCGAATCAATCTACTCGCTCGCAAGGAGCCGGTACGGTTGTCTCATCAGCTGGAAATCCGCGGCATGGGTCTTATCGTGCAAAACCAGCGCGGATTGGATCATTCAGAGCTTTCTGGCAGTGTGTATTCGAAGTCATAGGAGTGCTTGCCGTTGGTGATGATGATCGTCATGGTTCCTGCGATGCCAACGAGCCCTCCCGCGCCCGAGCCGGGCACCACGGTGACGGTGACCTGAAACTTTCCCTGATCCATCGTGCCATTGTGCTGGAGGGCGAAGGAACCGCTGTGGCCGTGGAGGGTTCCGGTGACGCGCTCGATTGCCACGTAACCGGCAGTGCCCTTGGCGGGGTCGCCGGCCCCAAGCATCTCGCCTTTGCCCGCGGCCTCGAGATCGCCGTGGAATTGCTTGTCGAGCGCATAGCGGCCAATGCCAATGTCTACGCCTGCACCTCCGGTGGCGTCATCCGGCGGAAGAGGGGTGGTTTTTACCTCGAAGGCTCCGGTGGCGTGGAGTGTCATGGGGGCATCCTTCCGAAGAGTTTTTGATGCCGGAGCCTGGAGCAGCGCGTTGGCCGGCAAGCCGAGACATGCCCAAAGCATGATACTCGTGAGGATACGAGCTTCGGCGCAAATGCAGCTACCAGCTTGGGTGCGCGGTCGATCTTTCCGCGGTCGATTTTTCAAGGTAGCCCTCCATCTGGATCGAGTCAGCCTATCAGATATTTAGGAATGTTGGGGCATGCACGTTCCGGTGTGGGAAAACAAAACGGACCGTGGACGAGGGTGGGCCACCCGCCCCACCTGCCAATGTTCCACGTGGAACATTTTGTCGGGGTATTGTTGTACGTATAATACGATATGGACATTGACCGCATATGAAACAACGGAAACGGGTTACTCCGCGGCGAGCGCAACAGAAGATTTCCCGGCTGCGGGCTTCGGCGGAGGGGGACGAAGGGCCGCCGCCGCGATTGCAGGAGAGGCGGCGATACTACAAGGCGATCAAGAAGCAGATTACGTTGTATCTGGATGCCGACGTTCTGGACTGGTTCAAAAGAGCTGGACGGGGGTACCAGACGCGGATCAATCGGGCGCTATGGAAGGTGATGATGGAAGAGAGGAAGATATCATAGGAGTGAGACTAGAACCGTTGTGCGAACAGACTGCTCACGAAGAAGCAGTAGACTAAGGCGCAGATTTCTGTTGCAGTGCTAAGGCCGCGTGGCCACTTCTCGAAAAAGTGCGAGAAGTGGCGCACCCCAGTTATTTCGGTCAAGGTTAAGAGACGAGCCCGCGTTATACTTCCCCGTTAAAGTGGCTCACCCGCCATTTCTTGCGTCCTTTATCAGGAGCAGGGCATCTGAAAGGAAGAAAATACGCCTGAGTCAGAGCGCCAGAATATGTCCGTTACGGCGCGAACCTTTTCAACGCGATATCGAACTAATTTCAGGAGAGATAAAGGAGAGATGAAAATGAGTGGAGTAGCAATACCGACCGCCGAAGCTCAAGCCCTCGAATCCCCCGCCTACAATGCGAAGGCCTATGCAGCCAAGAGTGCCACATCAGGGTTGGCGTCGTTCTCGGTTCCGCGGCGCGACCTGCGCCCCGACGACGTGCAGATTGAAATCCAGTACTGCGGCGTTTGCCATTCAGACTTGCATCAGGTACGCAATGAATGGCAGAACACTCTGCCGACGGTGTATCCCTGCGTGCCGGGCCACGAAATCATTGGCCGGGTGGCAAAAACCGGTCGTGCAGTCAAAAAATTCAAAGAAGGCGATATTGTCGGCGTGGGGTGCATGGTCAGTTCGTGCGGCGTGTGCGCTAACTGCCTGGCCGGCGATGAGCAATTCTGCGTCAATTTTCCAACTTTGACCTACAACGCCGAGGACAAGATTCTCGGTGGCGTCACTTACGGCGGATATTCGGACAGCATTGTGGTGAGAGAAGCGTTTGTTCTGCGCGTTTCGGACAAGCTCGACCTCGCGGGAGCGGCGCCGCTGCTGTGCGCGGGCATCACCACGTATTCGCCCCTGCGCCATTGGAATGTCGGCAAAGGTCAAAACGTTGGGATTGTGGGACTCGGCGGCCTCGGGCATATGGGCGTTAAATTTGCCAAGGCTTTCGGCGCGAGTGTAGTGCTGTTCAGCACATCGCCGAAAAAGATTGGCGACGCGAGGCGTTTGGGTGTTGACGAAGTCGTCATTTCCACCAACCCGGAGGAGATGCAAAAGCACGCGGCCAGTTTCGACTTCATCCTGGATACAGTTTCCGCCGACCATGACCTCAATGCTTACCTGCAGCTCCTTAAAAAGGATGGCACCATGACGCTGGTGGGCGCGCCGTCGAAACCCGCTTCAGTGGCTGCCTTCAATCTGATAATGGGGCGACACCGCCTGGCTGGTTCTGCCATCGGAGGTATTCGCGAAACTCAGGAAATGCTGGATTTCTGCGCCGACCACGGCATCACTTCCGACATTGAACTGATAAAGATTCAGGATATTAACCAGGCCTATGAACGGCTGGCGAAGAGCGATGTGAAGTACCGCTTTGTGATTGATATCGCGTCGCTCAAATAAGAGATTGGCGCAGCACAGCTTCCGCAACACGGATAATTATCGCGCCCTGTCCGCTCTCGTATGTGGCCGTTCAAGCTTCGCTTGAGCGGGGAACATTTGGCCCACGAAAATCGCGGTCAGGCGGATTTCTTTGTGGGCAGGCTGAACTCAATGATCTTTCCGCGTTCTTACGGAGGGGTCCATTTGTCGTTCTTTCGGAAGTTGCTCGGTATGTAGAACTCTATGATCTTTGCCATCCTGGGCCAGTCCTGTCTATGCATCCTTTCCAGGTCCGTTAGTTTGTGCCACCTGCCATTCCCACCCGCACTGGCAGCGGACGGAATCGCACAGTCTAAACTTTTTCAGGAGTGCTTTACATACAGCACATGAGCGCATCCACATAATTCGTCCTCCTTCTAAGTTGGACTCGTCGGAGTGGGTTGGGGACGCCGCGCTGTTGTCATTAGATTGTTAAGAGTTTGTCTGCCAGATCGGCTTCTAAAGGCTGGCGTGGGAGTAGAAATAGTTTTGGAATTAGGTGTATTGCTCGACTAGGGAGAGTCCCCGCCCTTCGCTTCGCGATAGGACGGGCCACCCGCCCGCGTTACACTTCCTGGTTAAAGTTACCCACTCGCCGCGATTGCTCAGGGCGCAGCATTCGCCGCCGCGAAAGTGGACGGACGGACTTCCCGTTCAATGGTGCGTGAGAGCTTGTCTTGCGCCACCTCGAGATCGTACGAGGACTGAAGATTCAGCCAAAAGCCCGGGCTGGTATTGAAGTACCGAGCCAGCCGCAAAGCCGTATCTGGAGTAATGCCGCGGCGCTCGTGGACGATCTCGGCAATGCGTGTCACCGGGACGCGGAGATCGAGCGCCAGCCGATTCATGCTCAGGCCGAGCGGTTCCATGAAGTCCGCGCGCAGAATCTCGCCGGGATGGATGGGAGGAAGAAGTTTTTCGCGCTTAGCCATGGATGCCTCTTTAGTCTTTGACGCCTCAGTGATAGTCCACGATCTCAACTTCGTAAGCATTCCCCTCACGCCAGACGAAGCACAGACGCCACTGGTCGTTAATGCGAATGCTATTCTGTCCCCTTCGGTCGCCATGCAATCCTTCCAGGCGATTTCCGGGCGGCGCTGCCAAATCGCGCAAATCCGTGGCGCTGTCCAATTGCCGGAGCTTGCGCCTCGCGATGTGCTCGATCGCCTGAAAGCGGCGGCTCAGCAGCCGGCGGTGAAGTCGCTCGGTTTCCGCGCAGCGGAACGACTTGATCACGGACTTGATTGTATGCTGTTTGGCGTTTAACGTCAAACGGAAAGCTATCCACCGCCGGATCGGTAGGCCACTTCTCCCGAAACGAGTCGACGGCATCGCGGCCCACCCTTGCAAAAAGCGCAAGGATGGGGCACCCACGTTTCCGTTATGGGAAAGGAAGAACAGACGTGGAGAAGGGTGGGCCACCCGCCCAAAGTGCGCGATGAGTGGGGCACCCGGCCTATTTTCTCGGTAATACTGAATTTATCGGGTAACGACATCGGGTAACGACGGTATTGCTCACGCACATTGTTTGTGATACTGTTCGATTCGTCCGCTTTTCAGGTGTGTCTTTTAAGCCGACGTCAAGCTGATTGCCACACCATCCAAGTTGTTTTCTGGGTGACCGTCATTATCGGGACGCTGGTTAGGGTTTCGATCACCCCCTTTCGCGAATATCCACATTCGTAAGAGGCCAAACAATGTGCGGGGCAGCTCTGACGCTATGGCGGAGCATTCGACACCACACCGGGAATTTTAGACCCCAGACCACCACCCATTGTCATACAACGCTGGGCTCGGCCCAGGGGAAGCCAGCATTTTCGGTACTTGAGGACGTAAAAACACCGGAAACGACAACTCACGAAAGGGGTTATCTATGAATCGACGAACGTTGATGATGATAGCGAGCGTTGGAGTTGGTGTAGTAGCGCTATGCATGTGGCTGACCGCACGAAAGGTGTCGGCGCAGAGCGCAGCCCAGCTTTCAACGCCAGTTTACAACCCTTACCCGCCGGGTATCCTCCCGTCCGATTTGAGTCCTGAAGTAGCCAGAGTCCTGGGGGAAGTGAATTTCATCGAAACGGAAGCTATCGGGCAATGGCACGCATTGACACCACCGACCCTGACAGGTAATCCGCCAATACTTCAGAACACCGGGGTTGCCTCCGTAGAGGTACTCGGCAAGCTTATGAATTTCGACAAGAACATCTCTCCGAATAAAAATGAAGCATGCGCGTCTTGCCACATGCCGTACGTTGCCTTCAGCGGACCGATTCCGTCAGTCAATCTGACGATGATCGCGTATCCCGGCTCATCCCATTTTCGGGCCGGCAAGCGCACCGCGCAGAGGTACACGTATTCCAGCTATTTCCTCCACTCCAGTACAACGCCACCCAGGGCGCTTTCTTTGGCGGGAATTTCTGGGATTCGCGCGCGACCGGGTATTTGTTGAGAAGTCCCGATGCTGAGCAGTCACAGTTTCCGCCGGTCGATCCTTCTCGAAATGGGTAATCCTGATACTGCTTGCATCACCTACAAGCTCTCGCTGGCTGCGTACCGGCCCCTCTTTGAGGAAGTGTGGGGCAAGGGCTCGTTCGCGATCACCTTCCCACCCGACACTGCGTCCATCTGCGCAACCCCTGGAGGGGCTGCGATATTCGGCGGGAGCGCCACGCCAGTTGCGCTAGGCCCTAGCGACCGCACCAAGTCAAATAACGTTTACGATCACTGGGCGCAATCCCTTAATGCATACGAACACAGTTTGTCGGTCAGCCCGTTCACGTCGAAATTCGACGCGTTCCTGAAAGGCAAGTACACGCTGACAGCAAACGAGAAGGCTGGTTACGACCTGTTCCGTGGCAAGGGAAACTGTAACTCCTGCCATTTGGACGGAAGATCAACCGCCCCAGCTCCAACCGCTTTGGGCGCGGTGGACACGGGCGTGGCTGCCGACACAACTCCAGTCTTTACTTGCTTCGGCTCGGCCAACCTCGGGCTGCCCAAGAACCCCAGAGACTCGTTTTATTACGAGACCAAGCCAGACTTCTTCGGATTTACGCCCAACCCCGCGGGCTTTGCATATACCGACTTCGGCTTGGGCGAATTCCTCAGGAGCGGTTACGCCACTGCTCCGAGCCCGAACTCGAGTTGGAGAAAATTCGCCTCAACCTCAGATGGCCAAATGCAGACGTCCAGCGCACGGGATGTGGCCATGGTACCGCCCCAGTGCACTGGCGGCACCGATGCTCCAGGGCCCTACTTCCAGAAGGAGTTCTTCCATAACGGTTACATCAAGAGCTTGAAGCAACTGGTCCACTTCTACAACACTCGCGACGTGTACCCTTTTGACGTTGAGAGCGGACAGTGCCCGGCAGGGACGATCGAAAAGGTAAACTGCTGGCCGGCACCGGAGGTCCCACAAAACAGGGACATGACGATTGGTATGCTCGGATTGACCGATACCGAGGAAAATCAGATCGTCACATTTCTACGAACCCTAACCGACGGGTTCACCACACCTTACCCAGATGTCAATACGTACACCGGAGTTTGCATGACTGGTGGCAACGCTTCAACTCAAGGCAACTCAACAATCATTTCTGCAGAAGCGGCTAGGGCGCTCATGCGACAACCCTAAAACGGCGTAGACAGACGAAGGCGCATCGGGGCAAACTCCATGCGCCTTCTAGTGGCTTTTTCTGGTCGAGATGAACCGAGCGCTCTTCTCGAGGATATGGGCATGAACAGACTTGGTGGAAAAATGAGCATCGCAGTCGCGGCTATTGTGGTGTCCTCACACTTAAATGCAGTTCAGCTGAGTCCTTATGCCCCAAAAGAACTTCCTCCGGCGAAGAGAACTGCGCGTGTCCACATCACACGGGGGCCCGAGCTAGAATTGGCCACCAGCAATTCTGTGATTATTAGATGGACGAGCAACAACCCAGGCGGCGCGGACGAACATTTTGGTGTTGTAAATTATGGAACGAATCCAAAAAACTTGAGCGAGATGGCGAAATCGCACATCCGGCTGAACCGGAACCATTCATACACCGTTTTCCGAGTTCGGGTTGACGGTCTTAAGCCTGGGACGACCTACTATTACACCGTTGACTCCATGGGAGGCGACGGCGCTGGCGATGGCGTGAAGAGTCCCATCAAGCGCTTCACCACGCGTTGAGAGCGCAAATGGAGAGAGACCAGGCACGTGGAGAAAGGGCAAGCCGGGTGCCCCACACATTCGCGTCTTGTGTGGGCGAGGGCTGCGCAACGGTGGCGGCGGAGTGTTGACGTTATGGAATGCCCACTCATCGCAAAATGCGCGATGAGTGGGGCACCTGCTTGAATCGAGTTGCGGTTCAGGCCCTGGCTTCTTCCACCGGATTGAGAGGCACTATCCGTGCAACGCGCGCCATGATCTTTCTGTTTTGCGTGGACTTTTTCAGGTCGTAGGTGGCCTGCAACCGCATCCACATCTCCGGGCGGGTGGCCCAGATCTGGCCCCCGAGAACAGCCACAGTCAGTTAACGTCGGCAGAGTAACAACCGGGGGTGCCCCACGTCTCGCGTTCGAGACGTGGGCTCACCAACTGCCGGCGGCGAAGTCCCTATCACCCCCCGACTTTTTTCATCACATCTTTCATCACATTTTTCATCACAATGAGCAGTGACCGCCGTCATAGACACGCCAATCGCCATACCCGAAAATGAAGACCGGATAGGCAGCGCGCGCTCGATGCACCTGATCGAACCAGAGC
>Ga0209648_10006153_pt1 | contig 10327 bp, 17 predicted proteins | sample GraSoi2013_115cm_FD_185830 | JGI IMG/M metagenome (GOLD analysis project Ga0209648, IMG submission 185830) | Grasslands soil microbial communities from the Angelo Coastal Reserve, California, USA - Sample 9_17_2013_115cm (SPAdes) (version 2) | ecosystem: Environmental > Terrestrial > Soil >...
GCATTGCGCAGCACGTATTTGGTGGCGACAAAGCCGGTACTCCAGAGCACGACAAAAATCGCTGGCGCCGCGCGCGCGGCAAGACTCTCTAAATTTTGATTCATTTGCCGCCCTGAGTGCCCGATCATATGTTACGCGGCAACGACAATCTGCGCGGGCCCGCCCGCGCGCTATGACATAACGCACCTCGAATACGGGTATGACAACATGGATGTTCGCGCCGCCGTTGCCGTCACTGCAGGTAAGCCGCTGGAGCTAACGACCGTGCAACTCGACGGGCCGCGCGAGGGCGAGGTGCTGGTCGAAATCAGGGCCACCGGCGTCTGCCACACCGATGAATTTACGCTGTCCGGCGCCGACCCCGAAGGACTGTTCCCGGCGATCCTCGGCCACGAAGGCGCCGGCGTGGTGGTCGATATCGGCCGCGGCGTGACCAGCGTGAAGAAAGGCGATCACGTCATTCCGCTGTACACGCCGGAATGCCGGCAATGCCCGTCATGCCTGTCGCGCAAGACCAATCTCTGCACCGCGATCCGCGCTACCCAGGGTCAGGGCTTGATGCCGGACGGCACCTCGCGCTTTTCGATCGGCGGCAAACCTGTTCATCACTACATGGGCACCTCGACATTTGCGAACTACACCGTGCTGCCGGAGATCGCGGTGGCAAAAATCCGCAAGGACGCGCCGTTCGAAAAGGTCTGCTATATCGGCTGCGGCGTCACCACCGGCATCGGCGCGGTCATCAACACCGCGAAGGTCGAACAAGGCGCCAAGGCAATCGTATTCGGCCTCGGCGGCATCGGGCTCAACGTGCTGCAAGGCCTGCGGCTGGCCGGCGCCGACATGATCATCGGGGTCGAATTCAATAACGACCGCAAGGCGTGGGGCGAGCGCTTCGGCATGACCCATTTCGTCAATCCGAAGGATCTCGGCAAGGACCTCGTCCCTCACCTCGTCGACATGACGAAGTCGGGCGCTGACCAGATTGGCGGCGCCGATTACACCTTCGACTGCACCGGCAACGTAACGGTGATGCGGCAGGCTCTGGAAGCCTGCCATCGCGGCTGGGGCCAGTCGATCGTGATCGGAGTAGCCCCGTCCGGCGCCGAGATTTCGACGCGGCCGTTTCAGCTGGTGACGGGCCGGGTCTGGAAAGGCTCCGCGTTCGGCGGGGCTACACCGATCACGATCGTGCCCAGAATCGTCGACTGGTACATGCAGGGCAAGATCGAGATCGATCCGATGATCACGCACGTGATGCCGCTTGCCGAGATCAACAACGCGTTCGAACTGATGAAGCGCGGCGAATCCATTCGCGGCGTGGTGACGTTTTAGAGGTACGATGCTGATGCTCGTCATACTCCGTGAAAACGGAGTATCCAGTATTCCAGAGGCGTCAGCGACACGGCCGAGAGGCCGCGGCGTACTGGGTCGCCCGGTCAAGCCGGCGACGACAACTGTCGATCAAAATTCTTCCGGACAGGGGTCGACGATCTTCCAGAGTTCTTCGCCGTTCTTGATCTTCTTCATCTCGGTGGTGAGCCCGCCGTTGCGGCGGATCCAGTCCTTCACCGGCTGGGGGTAATAGGACATGAGATCCGATGTCCCCTCGGCGCTGGTGACCTTGATGCCGAAGGTAAATGCCTTATCGTAATAGGCCTGGTGGAAGCCAAGGCTGGCGCGCGGCGTCACGCACACCTTGTTCATGGGCACGATGCCGAACACCAGGGTGCAGGCCGAATTGCAGATGCCATCGATGATGACGCGCTCCTTGCGGTCGCGGATGCGCTCGTATTTCGCCTTGTATTCGCTGACATAGCCGCCGTGATCGCGCGTGATATGGAGATCGGCGCGGGCCGGCGTCGCGGCCGGAAGCGAGAGCAGCAGCAGGGCGAGAGGCGTGATGCGCATGGGTCGGTCGGGAACCGGATAGAGCCTGTCGGGACGCGGGAAAGCTGTTCCCTAAGTGGACCAGACGGCACAACTCTGGCCGGACTGTGTTGGAATTTCGTTAAGCATCCAGGCCGGGCCAAAAATACCGATGCTGTGGCAAATTTTCCTCACTTTTTGGGCCTTCCGCCCCTAGATGGGAACCGCTTTTGGCTTAAGATGTCTGCCTTTCGCGCAGTCGGAGAATCCCAGATGACCCGCTTGAAGCTCCTCTCTGCCGTCGCCCTTCTGTCCGCGCTGGCCGTAGCGCCGAGCCTGGCGGCGGAGCTCGGGGTCCACCATGTTCGCACCCACCATGTTCGCTATCACTACGGGCTGCCCTACGAAATCAGCTATCTCCACAATTACGGGCCTGGCCTCCAGCCCGGCACCTTCGCCTATTATGACGGTCCCTCGACAGTTGCCTGCGCGCAGAGCGCAGCGACCTATCTCGGCCAGGACCGCCGCAGGTACCCCTGCAACTGATCCGTTCTGCTGACTGATCCGTCGCGACCTTTGCTTTTTAGACCGAGGCTGCGCGCTCCGGCGCGCCGATCGCCTTGGGGCCGGACCGGCGGCAGGCTGCTGGCCCTGTCCCGCCAAGTCTGGTAATCGAGCCCCCGGCATGCGCTCGTAGCTCAGCTGGATAGAGCATCGGACTTCGAATCCGAGGGTCGGGAGTTCGAATCTCTCCGAGCGCGCCAGCACTTAACCCCGCAAAATAATGGTTTCTCGCAGTATCGGCTTCGTTCCATCGCCATATTCGTGTTGCGCGGCGTTGCGGGCCGGTACAAGGGAAATCAACGCCGCGCAACACGAATATGGCGATGGAACGCAACACGGCCGCAACACGGCAGTTCATTTTCCGTTCGAGAATGGGCAGGCACTAAAGGGGGCCGGCCAGGCAGCTTCGTTTTCGGTCCGAAACTTGGGGATGACAATGAGCCCACCCAAACCGATCACGTTCGATGAATTGCAGAGAGAGTTGCCTCTCAGCGAATGGGATAAGCGAATGGGATATTTGGCTGCGGTCGCGGCTCGCTGATCTCAGATCCACACGGGAGGGCCTCGCACGCATGCGTTTCGATTCAGGCCCTATGAAGGTGGTGAAGGAGGAGATGATTCCGACCCTTCTACTGCTTGAGCGCAGATTTAAGGGCGAAGAGATTTTCGCTGCTTTTCCGGCTAACAATTCCGCCGCCGACAGTTTGCGGCCAGAGAGGCGCTGATGTCCGCCCGAATTTCCAATGGGAGCAAGAGGCCCGGCGCGCGGTGAGTCCTTGGATGACACGCGTCGGGCCCTGACCATCCCCTTGGCCCGCTAGGCATGGCCGGGATCGGAAGTTAAGGACGATTCGTGGCGAAAAACCGCCTGTGCACACGGTGGAATATTTCCCCTCAGCTTTAACCCAGCTTCCGTCTGCGGCTTAAAGGATGGACCCACAATGAAAACCCGCCGGCGTGAACCGGCGGGCCCGTCTTTCAGCGTTTGCTCTTTGGCTCCCTGTCCTTGTGGTGTGGATCAGATCACCAGTTAGTTCGGATGCACACGATATGCGCGCGGATACTCGCCGCGATGGTAGACAACTCCCGGTCCAACAACTCGCCGGTGTCGAAAGCGATTGTTGAACAGATCGACAGAAGTCGCCGTCACGTCGCCGCCAGTGTAGACAGGATATTCATAAGCGAAATAGCCGTCGTATGCGAGGTCACCGTAATAGGCCGGCCCATTGCCATAATAGCCATCCCAAGCATATGCCGGGGGAGCCAGCCCCCCGATGAGCCCGAGTGTGGCGGCCGTTGCTAAAGCACGCGCAGTCCTTTTCATTGCGTTTCCTCCCTCCTAAATGTGAGTGCCCGGGCGATCAACGTGGGATCACTGTCCACTTAGTATCCGCTCACCAGCGGGAGAGTTGGGCACCACGATTTCAAATGCTCGACAGGGCCGTCGGTTCCATTAGGGCAAAAGCCGGCAGTCCCGCCCTTTCACGGATTAAAACACCCGCCGGGTGAGCCGGCGGGCCTATGACCCCAGAACCCTATTGTCGATCATTTGCGGGACGCGGAATATCTGCGCATAAAATAACCCCGATAGCCAAACAGGGGTCTACGATGCCACAGCCGCAGCGTAGCTAAGTCGTTGATATTATTCATCGCATAAAAGACTTCGAATCTGAGGGTCAGGAGTTCGAATCTCTCCGAGCGCGCCATTTCAGGCTGGGTCCGTTTCGGACTTGGGCTACCGCCGACACCTGAAAATCAGTGATGCGGCACGGCCGATGTCGGCCAGGGACTTCGGGTTTCGGCTCGAGGTCAGGCGGGCTCCGGTTTCGCTGGAACCTTGGTGTTTGTGTCCGCGCTGCCATTCAAACGAGGTCTCGGTTGGAGAGCTCAGGAGGGGCCTGAATGCTTGTCGCCCAATCGAGATGTCCGATTTGCGCAAGGGACGATTGGTGGGTATCGTGCTGCAACGACAGCAGCGGCATACCCAGCCCCACCAGACGTTGGGGATAGCGACATACAAACGGGAAACACGTCCGCGACGTCCGCCGACATGATGGTCAAACATTGGCTGCTAAATCTGGCGGCTGAGTGTCCAGCTTGGCTCGGGCAGCTCTTTCCCGAGGTCTCCTGCGAGGCTCTCAACGTCAAGCCGGTACCCGGCTGCGACTCAGCGCACTATGCCAGAAGCCTGCTTGAGCTCTTTGATTCGGCCATGATCAAGCTGTCGTCCGAAGTCTGCGGAGACGACGTACAAAGCAGGCTCGGTGTTGAGCAAATCCTGGACCGATTTCTGAAACTTGCGACTGGTGATCCGACACTCTATCACGAGAGGCGCCTGCGACCCATGCATGAACGCCGTCGTCTCCCGGGCTTGCAGGTAAGTTTCGAATTGACCGCGTCCGGCGGCGAAGCTTGGGAGAGGATGGCAGAGCCGGATTGGGCCAATTTCTTCACGAAAAGTTCTGATGAAGAGTCCTGCGACCTATTCTCACCCGATCGCCACCTTCTCGTAGCTTACATGGGATGGTATCAGCAAATGGAACGGCGACGGATTCAACTAGAGACCGTCACGTGGCAAACGCATTCGGATTTCGAGATTGTCTATTGGAAACGTCTTCCCTTGGTGCATCAGGCTTCTTTCTTGCTGCTGCCCGCTAGGGGCCGTACTGGGACTAAATGGTACTGGTCACATGAAACGCCTGGTTGGTTTCGGGAGTGGTACATTTCAGTCATCAGCTGGCACAAAAAGCCGTGGGACCTGCAAGGCTGGCCGTCCGGCGGGGACGATCACCGCAGTGCCACGGCGAACGAATAGTGTCCTTCTTCATTGGCCGCGGCGCGCCAATTTCGCGGCGCCGCTGAGGGTGAGTGCCTTACGTCATGCAAGAAGTCGGAAATTAACGATTCGTAAAGAACTTCGTGAACATTTTAACGATCCGGCCGTCCATTGGCAGGAGCGCTGAAATGACCCGAACGAAGCGTCAAGAACTGGAACGGAAGTTGGAGCAAGCCCATCGGTTGGCCTTGGAGCCCACCGATCCGCTTACGAGAGAACGATTGGCCCAGCTCGTTGAAGAACTGGAATTTCAACTCAAGTACCAGCGGAAGGTCGCCTGATCGCGGTGCCCAATCCGTGCCAAAAACAATCAGTGCTCACCAAGCCGCCGTTCTGACTCAACTATTTTTTGCATAGCATCGGACTTCGAATCCGAGGGTCGGGAGTTCGAGTCTCTCTCCCGCTACCAATAGCCCTTTCTACGAACCTCTGGACCCGCGCTTTGGTCGCCGCGATGACCTGGTCCGAGGCCGCATTGTCACTGGTTCGGATGACGTGGTGTCCGCTTCGATGCGAGTCACCGAGTGCGGCAGCGTTCAATATACAAAGCACATTTTCTAATCTGGTTGTCGAGGTGATTGGGTGCTTGACTTCCATCCCCGTGCGAGGTTCTGGGCTTCGGCGATTTGCGCAGGGGTCGCGGCGGCGCTGCCGTTATACAACCACCTCCGGGTCTCTTCGTCGGTCCAACCGGGAACTGCGTAGCCCTTGGGGACGGTAACGCTTTGGCCCGGGCGTAAGTGCCCCCCGGGCAGTTTGGAACGAAGCACCGTCGCGGCATTGGCCGAAGCGCACAAAGTGATCAATAGGCCTAAGGCCAAAACAGATCGCATCATATCGCTCCATTCGGTCTACCGACCGAGCCAAGGCCTCGAAAGGATCATCGGCGCAACAGCGGCTGCGATCTTTGGCTGGGTGCCTAGCCGGCGGCCGGCTCTGACGGAATCTCGATTGCGCCGGCCTTGGATACCACCGCGCCAGTGATCGTGCTTGCGTTGCCGCGACCCTGCCAATCGTTGCCCGAACCGAAGTCGTTAAAGAGGATAACAGTTTGACCCACGACCGCGACAACTGCGGCCACTAGCACGGGTATAAAGTCGCCGCGCCGATCTTTTCCTTGAGCGGCCATCTACCTGTCTCCTTAGCCCCGCTGCGGTCGAATTTTCGTGTTGCTTACACAGACAACAAATGGACCTTCTATTTAATCATCCCACTAAAATCTTTTTTAAGCGCGATAGAAGCCCGCTGCCCTCCTTCGAAGATCGGAATGGAAATCGACGGTCCCAGAGCGAATGCGGTCGAGGTCGCGGAAAACAGATTGGTCCCGGCTGCAAGGCTGAGCAATCGCAAGTGTCTATTCCCGTAAATAAATACCTGTAGTTTAAATTTCCTCGCGCTGGAGCCGTTTTTTAGACCGGTGGTCGCTTACGACAGCGAGTCTTGCTTGACGGTTGGCGCCGCGTTTGATGAGATCATGGGAGCTGGGGGCGCGGGTGATGAACTGGAAACAGGACCTTGACGCACTGATCGAGAGCACGATGGCGTTTGCCAGGGACGTCCAGCGCCAATCGATTCCGGACTTGCCCGTTGCGATGAGGACAGCCGAACAAGCGCTTGCCGACACATCGAAACCGACCCTGCCCACCCCCACGGTCCGGCCATCGTCGGAGCGCGACGAAATCCGGCAGCGCGTAAATAATTTCAAGGCGCATCAGGAAAAAATGGCGCGGGAGCGCGAGGACTATTACTTGCAAATCAAAGCCAGGATGCTGACCGGCCGTTGATCCCGATCCGGCGTCGGCTCCATCCGATGAAAATCCTTCCGGGCGCGACGGCGGCCATGTTCGAGGCGGGCACTTCAGCCGACCTGCGCCGCGTCTGCCGCCCGCACAGATCAAAAAGGTGAGCGAACCTGCGCTCTCAATAATTATCTCATCGCCGGCCCCGTGATCGTGCGTACCGCAGCGAGCGACCATGGAGTCGATGCGACGCCTGCGCGCGCCTGAATTGAAGCCAGTGCGTCCGCACAGAGCGTGCGGCATTCTTCGCCAGCCGCCGTGCCGCCTTCCAGGCCTCCAGCGATTCGATCGCATCCATCATGCGTCGCCAGTATTCATATCCGGCGGCAAACGCGGGAATCGATAATAGCTTCTTTCGGTTGAGCTGAAACAGCCGCTCTACGAAGCTCAGCTTCAACACTTCAGCGGTGACGAACGTAATCGCACCCGCAAAAAAATGCCCCGTTGCCGCCAGGTATCCGGCCAGGGGCTTTGCTGGCTCCAGGATGATGACCGGTACGGCGAAAAGCGCGAGCGACGGATAGGGTCGCAAGGAAACGACCCAGCGTCGTGTTCGCTCAAGGATCCGCAGTTTGCTCATCCAGGCAGCGACCGGCCGCGTGACGTAAGAAAACAGTCCGTCGAGTAAAAAATACGCGGTGGCAAGCACCAAAACGGGGGTTTTCCAGATATGGGTCATGATTCCTCCGCTGAGTCAAAGCGTAGGTCATCGATCTGTTCCCCGCTCTAAACCTAAGGAAACAACGAGTTCGGAACAATATTTTGCGCCGGAGGCTTCTCCCCGCTCTTAACGCTGCGCTCGCTGGAACGCTGAGCGGATCCTGAACCACCGTTAATCAAGATTAAATTTCAAAACCTCGGAAACCTCCTGGAGTTGTAACCGTTTTTTTGCGCGCGGCCTAATTGGAGGAGACGAACATGAATTTCAAGACGGTTGTTATCGGCCTGGCTGCTTTGGCGGGCGTTTGCGTGCTCGCTCCGGGCGCGGCCTCGGCAATGCCGAACGGCTTGCCGCATGTGAAGCACCTTTCCAACATCGACCAGGTCCGCTGGGTTTGTAACCCGTGGGGGCGATGCTGGTGGCGACCGAACTTCTATGGAGCCTACGGCTATTACGGGGCTCCACGATTCTACGGGCGCCCATGGGGTTGGCACCGCGGATGGCGCCGCTGGTAACAATAACGCGAACCTGCGGGGCCTCCGGGCCCCGCTTTTTTGACCTGAGATCCCGACATTTGACAAGCACGACCGGTCTCGCGGGGATAGGATCATGACGAACAAAGCAGATCACGCAGGGCGTGCCAACCGTCAGGATTCGGATGTTGAGTGATGCGTATTTCATTTGCCGTTGCTGAGCGGCCGTCGTGTCCCACCTGCAAGCACAGGATGGAATTGGCTCGACACTCTCCCGGCGAGGAGGGCTTTGAGGAGCGGATTTTCGAGTGCGGCATTTGCCATCAGACCGAGAAAGTTATCTTTCCCGTCGACCCGTTGAAAACCGACGCCGTGGGCTGGTTGGCCAGCGAGCTAAGGCCGCCGCGCTAGCTTCTCATAAATCGGAATTTAATCGCCGCACCTGCATTTGAACTTGCGAAACAAAATTTTAAAACCCATTTCAAAGTTCAGAACTGATCAAGCCAGTGTTCGCGTTGCCAGCTTTTGTTGTTTGTAGGCACGAGCTGGTGTTCAATTCTGGAGGGTGCAATGACCCAAATCGTACCACCTGAGGATAAGTCCAACCCGGTCCCTCGTCGGATGATGCTGGCAATCGCTACTGCATGCGCGCTGTTTGCCGCGGGGTCCGAAAGTTTCGCCGATGACGGTCCGACCTTTCGCAGTGGGCTGTGGAAGTTTGAGCGCACACTTGAGACCAACGGGGAGGCGACCGATCGGCTGCAAACCAGCGGCTTGCCGATCGCCCGACAAATGACCCGCTGCGTCAATCCCACGCTGGAACTCAAGGAAGAATTGACGCCGCTCAAAGTTGGAGCCTGCAATACCAGGGACCTTCGGAAGACAGATGATGGCTATGTTTTCGAGAAAGTCTGTGGAAGTGCTGCGCCGATCAAGAGCGAGATCAATGTCAAAAGTGACAGCGCTTACACGGAGATCCATGAGGGCAACATCGGAAAGCTATCGACGAAAGAAATCGTGGTAGCGCACAGGATCGGCGATTGCGATCCCGGTAAGCGCGCGAGCGACGATTGATTCGACGGCGCAATTTCGCAGAAATGGATGGTGCCCGTCTTCATCCCGGATCGTTGGCCATCACCTGATTTTCAGCGACTGCCGGCAGATGCAAACAGATGCACGAGGTGGCTACGGATTGGCGGCCACGGACCGCACGGACCGCAATTCGTGGGTGACCGCGCCACGGCAACGAGGCCTATGCCAGGGCGGCATCCTCGCGCACGGCGCGCGCGGTATCATGCTGAGCGACAGACGGACTTACCACGTGCTGTTGTCAAAAAAACCAAATCGGGGTTGTTGCGCGACCACAACCATCGGCGGCCCGGCGCGGTTTTTTGCAATTTTGCGTTTCCGTTGCAGCTTCGGTTCCGGCTTTTTTGGCTCCGGCGGCACGAACTGCGCAAATGCCTCGCGGACGCGCACTTTTGCCGAGGCGTCGGCGGCAGTTGCCGGGACCGGCGTCGGGACGACAACCTCAGCCTTTACGGTCTGCGCAGGGACGATCGTCGGGATGTTGGTGTCGAAAACAACGCGCTCCGGCCATTTCCGATCGGAATGTATCCTGATGATGGGTTTGTCGACCGCCGTATCCGCCCTGTTCGCATCCGCAGCTGGCAACTGAGGCAGAACTGCATCGACAACAAACAGCAGCGCAAGCAGTACTCCGCCGACAAACACAAAATATCGCGCCAAAGGCATTTCAGTATCGCTCCACCCCCGCCCCCAGGCGCGGGTCACTGGAATAACTGGGGATGGCGGGATTGGTTCCTAGGGCTGCGTGCCCAAGATAACGGCGAAGTTACCGCGTCGTTACCGCTTCTCCGCTGGCACCGGCACTAGATGTGGCTGGCCGCGACCAGCGAGCACTTCGCTTGATTGGCGTTGATATTGACGAAACCAACGTGCATGCGGGCAAAGGTTCGCCGGCTCTTCATGTTGACGGTGTCATGAATGACACGTGTTCGGTCGGTCAAGTGGCTGCCATCCCAGCGGGCAAAGGAGCAGAAAATCTCGATGTCCTTGACCGCGTAATCATTGCCGTTCTGGAGCGTGAGCGTGACCAGGGCTT
>Ga0209648_10006154_pt1 | contig 10327 bp, 8 predicted proteins | sample GraSoi2013_115cm_FD_185830 | JGI IMG/M metagenome (GOLD analysis project Ga0209648, IMG submission 185830) | Grasslands soil microbial communities from the Angelo Coastal Reserve, California, USA - Sample 9_17_2013_115cm (SPAdes) (version 2) | ecosystem: Environmental > Terrestrial > Soil >...
ACATCGACGAGGCGGAGACCGATGCGGCCGCTGATCGGCGCGGTGATGCGCGAATAAGTAAGCTGGAGTTTGGCGTTGTCAATCTGGCTTTGATCGGAAGCAATGGCCCCGTCAAACTGGCCGACCAGCGCGGCCTGCGTATCGAGCTGCTGCTGCGGGATGACGCCCTCTTTGAAGAGAAGCATGTACCGCTCAAAATTTACCTGTGCGTCTTTGCGCTGGGCCTGGTCTTTGGCGAGTTGCCCCAGCGCCTGCCCAAGCTGGACCTGGAAGGGACGCGGATCGATCTGCGCGAGAAGATCTCCTTCGTGAACGAACTGGCCTTCCTTGAAGGCGACGCTGATGAGCTGGCCGTCCACGCGGCTGCGAACCGTGACGGTGTTGAAGGCGGTGACGGTGCCAAGGCCATTGAAATAGACGGGCAAGTCGCCGCGCTGGGCGGTGGCAACCACGACCGGCACGACGAAGTTGCCTGCACCGAAACCTGCTTTGGAGGGCGCTCCGGGTGCCGCAGCGCCGGTGGTTGGGCTGGCATTCCGTGAATTGCGGTAATACCAGCCAACGAGAGCAATAGCGCCAAGCACAAGGACCCAGAGCCACCAACGGCGCTGGGAAGGCACGGTGGGCGCACCGCTGCGGGCGCCCGGCTCGGGAAGGTCTATGGACTTCGTTTGGCCCATCCATTCGCTCCTGTCAAGAAATGCAGTGATGTGTTAGAGTCCGCCAAAAGCAAGTCAATCGCAAGCATACGCGGAGGGCTGCAGAGTCCATTAGCGGCAGCCTACAGGAAATCATTGCCCACGCATAGATAAGACGGCTCTTAGAGGTGAATGGTTACTATGAGCAGTGAGGTTGCGGAAGGCACCTTAGGGAGCGTCCGCTTGTTCCAGCCGGAGGTGCAAGTCGCAAGAGTCTAGAGATTTGAGTGGTGCAGAAATGGCCGTGAGAAAGTAGACTGACGCTGAGCGGTGCTGGCTTCGGAAAGGAAGCCCTGATTCCGCGTGGCTAGGAGAGAAAATCGACATGTTCAAGGGCCTGATTCTGGGGATTTTAGTGGGAACGCTGCTGATTGCCGGAGGCGTTTACTACTACTTCGCTTCCGGGCGCGCTCCGGTAGCCACTTCGGCGGCACCGATCCTATTTGAAAATACGCTCTCGCGCGTGGGGCTGCATGCCTATCTGGATAAGCTGCCGCATCCAGAGCCCCAGGTACCGGCGGATGAAGCCAACCTGATATCGGGCGCGAAGGTTTACAGGGACAACTGCGCGGGGTGCCATGGGCTTCCCGGTGAGCCCAAGGGGGCGATCGCGATGGGAATGTATCCCGCGCCGCCGCAACTCTTTCATGGCGTTGGCGTGACAGACGACGATGCGTGGGAGTCGTACTGGAAAGTGGAAAACGGGATTCGAATGTCAGGGATGCCGGCGTTCAAGGAGCGGCTGACGGAGAAACAGATTTGGCAGGTCACCGTTCTGGTGAAGAATGCCGACAAGATTCCGGAATCCGTCAAAAAGGAGCTGGCGGAAGGCGCAACCACTCCCATGGAAGTGGCAATGCCATCAAGCAAAAAGGTGGCGACAGCTCCGAGCAGCCGAAAGCAAACAAAAAAATAGCCAGAAACTCACAGTTTCAAGGCGGCTAACGCGATTTTAGTGGCACGTGCCGCTGCCGGAATCGGTGAAGGTCTTCCCTGCTTCGGGCACGAATTCCCAGTCGTAGGCGTTTGGCTTAAGCGTGAGCTTGAGAACGCCGAAGGCCGTCGCATCGCGCAATTCGCTGTTGGGCTTTGGCGCGCCGAATGGGCGGTGATTCTTGCCGCCGGTGCCGACGACGAATTCACGAATGCCGCGCTTGGGATCGGCCGTGCCATCCGGCGTTTGCGGGGCGAAGCGCTCGTAATCGTGATCGTGGCCGTTTACGACGATCTCAGCATCGGCTTCATAAAGCGCCTGGAAAAGCGGCTTAACGGCGAGGTCGTTGCCGTGCGTGCCGCCGGAACTGAAGAGCGGCTTGTGCCAGTAGGCGAGCGTGCAGGCGGCGGGATGCGCCGCGAGATCGGCGCGCAGCCATTTTTCCTGGGGTGAACCGGCTTTGCAGCCGCCGACATCCTTGCATTCGCTGTTCAGCACGATGATGTGCCACGTTCCGAGTTCGTAGCTGTAGTAGCCGGTCTTTGGATCACCGGCAGCGGCGCCAAAGTAATCGAAATAGGGCGTGGCACCGGCAGAATGAAACTCGTGATTCCCGGGCGCGGGCCGCGTGCGCGATTTTGCACGTCCCCAAGTCTTGTCATAGCAGGTGAAATTTTCCTTGCTGCCATCCGGGTAGGCGAGGTCGCCAACCGCCATGACGGTGCCTTGGAGCTGATCGAGCAGTCTTGCAGTGGCTTCCGCGCCGGAGAGATTCTTGCAATCGGCAATATCACCGGCGCCAACCAAAACCGCAACTTGATTGTTGCCTGCGGAGGCTGCCGATGGTCTTGTGCGCTCTTGAGGAAATCCCACGAAGCAAGATGCGATGAGAATGACGACGGCAGTAAGAGTTGACTTCACGCGAGACCTCGCAATCCATCAAGGCTCATGCTTGCGGATGGTACAACCCGCAACCGAAAAACAGCTTAAGAACGCCAAAGATTCGACATCCAGCAAAAAGTCCTGCCGGACGGCCGAAAAGAACCCTCGCTGCGACCTGCCAAAAACGCTTGCGTGTTTCTCCGAGGGGGTACCCCACCCCCGGTTGTTTTTGCCAAAGAGTGCGGTAGTGCTTGAAAACAATGGAGTTAACATTTTTAACGGTGCAAAAGAGTGCGCAAGAATATCAAAACAAATGGGATAACTCGGAAACAAGTCGAAACATCCGCAGGTCTGAAGGACCGAACGTCGAAGAAGTGCATCATACCCCATACCCCCCATGAAAATGTATAGTTATCAAAAGAAAGGAGTTGCGCGACGGGCATTGCGCAAGTGATTGAAAACAAAAGTAGATGGGCGACGGGACTCTTGGCGTCCCTAGCCGGGAAAGTTGAAGGTGCCCCCTCTCCGCGAAGCGCGGAGCACGCGACTGAAGCAGTGGCCCCCACCCCTATGTTTTTGTAAGGATATGATTCGATTGTGGTTAGATGGTGGGGGTCGGTAAACGATATGATTCCATGGGAGTTAGGGGATAGGGGACGGGGAATAGGAGTTAGGCCAGGGAAGGAATTCGGAGATCGGCGAAGTTGGAGCTTGGCAAACACGAGACAGAATAGCACGAAGTATTCTGTTTGTCAATGTATTTTCTGGATATCATTCGAATGGAGCCGCAAGTTGATGAAGATGCGGCTACTTAGGGGTTGGAAGTGTGGGCGGCGGGTGAAGCTGCAGGTGCGAGTCGATGGGCGAAAATTCAAAAGACCAGGCGCACATTCGGCAGCCGGGGAATCTGGAAGGTTACGGCGTCTTGCTAGGCAAGAGATTCCTGTACCTGCGATAGGTTTGCTCGCCGAGTCCGTTGAAACGGAACGCAGAGCCCAGAACATACTCTGGATTGATCTCGCTACTAATCCACTTCCTGCCTAAGTTTTCGGCCAGGTATCCCACTACGCCGCTGCCGGAAAAAGGGTCCAACACAATGTCACCAGGTCTTGTCAAGAACTTTATGAAGAACTCCGGAACCAGCGGCACAAAGCGAGCCGGATGGACCTCTAGCTCGTGTTCTCGGCAAGCTCTTAGGTAGAGGTCGGTACTGCTTGTATTTGCGGCGGTGATGAGATTCGGCGAAATGGAGGCGTCGTTGTCCGTGCTGAATTTTTCGCTGATGTCGTTACCGGATGCCCTCTTAGTCATTCATCCTGAGGGCGTGTGGTCTCCCAGATGCCACCTCTCACCATCAAACCTGATCTGCCCTTGTCGTTTCAAAAACTGCTGTGCATTTCGCACGTAATGCTTCCATTTCTTCCCGAAGTGCACGCCATCTATGACGCGATCGATTAAGTCATCGCAGATATCGGGCTGCAAGGTCTGGACAAGAGGGTGGAGTTCAGTCGTACGCAGTGGTCCCTTCGCCAGCAGAAAGAGGATCGTATCCACGAGAATTGAGTGCGTCGTCTTACCCCTCGCGCGTTGCCGAAGAACCTGAAGGTTCGCAGCTTCCAATTTTTCCCTAAACGCACGTCTAGCCCGTGAACGAATTGACTGCTCAGCCTTTTTGAACAGATGTTTCATTTCCGCAATCTCGGCAAGCAGGTCAACGAGAGTTGCCGCTGGGATCTTTGCGCCTAGTCGTGCATAGCTTTCGAAGTCTCGCCGAATTTCGGCGACCAAAGTTTGGTCCGTTAGAGTAACGCCGTATTCCACATTCGCGTCGACCCCGGGGCTGGTGAGATTGCATGAAGTAATTACAGCCATTTGAATGTCTGCCACGTATACCTTCGCGTGAAGGCTGGGCACATGGGTGAGCTCTAGCATTGGCAATGCTTGCGACATATGGACGAATGCTTCGAGGTCCAGCGACCCAGTCACTGCGCTTTCCGGGCGCAGGTTGGTAAGCACCTGCACACGAATTGTGTTCTGGGTGCCGCGAGTTGCAAGATGAGAGACGACATCGGTCGCGGCGCTAAGCTTGATGAAAGGAGAGACCAGCAGCAGGTCGCTCTCGGCCGTTGAGAGTAGGCGCTGCAGTGTTGTCCTCCACGGACTTTTGACCAGAGTGGCTCTACTAAATCCGTTACTCGAACGCCTGGCCCGTGTGTCCATGTCAGTCGTCCGCCATTCTGCGGTCGAAAATGAACTGGTGCCGCGTCCTGTCTAATATGATGGTCTTGCTTGAGCCATGATGTGTGGAGACTGGCGAGCTAGGATACCTGTGAAGGAACCCGGATTTCTTCCGATTTTTGAAGGATCTTTGCCGTCGATAAGCGCAGTGGGAGGGAGGCCGCGACCCGTCTTTGGTTGTAGAGACTTCTTCTCCAGATAGGGGATCACGCAAGACGCTCGGGATCTCAATGTTCCTGGGTGCGGTCGCCCCTTCCATGGGCTCAATTTCGGAGAGGCTAAGGGCCCGGCCTTTATTAAAGGGCTCTCCTCTTACAACAACATAGACCCTGCAGAGCTCCAAGGTCCGTGCCATCTGAGGATGCTCTTGAAGGCTGTCTACGAGATGCGGGGCAGGGATCTTCTCGGAGTAGCCTCGCGGGCCTACCCCGGTAGTTAAAGTAAACCCGTCGGCGAGCTGAATTGCTTGTTGGACAAATTTGGGCAAGGATTTAATCGAGCAGTTAACTTCCTGCAGGACACGCTCCAGTTCAGACTCCAAATGCGGGGCGGAAAAATCTCTCCCGCGAATCCGATCGGGAATATGCCCGAACCTTACTGAACCTGCTACTACACCGTAGCGATTTCCCTTTCTTCGCTTCACAGTGTGGATCACGGCGTGCTCATCAAACATCTGAGTCATGTAACACTTTCCGCCGTTACCGTGCCCTCCTTGAATTGAAGAGCTTTTGGCTCCACGGCGCGCCGCTTCAGGATCAGCCCAGATTCTGAAGCTCTCTTCGATCACTGCGCTGGTCATGCCCGAGAAATCCAGACATGATATGGAGGCGGTATGCCCCTTTCGGCCGTAGTCAAAAATCACGATGATTGCGCGCTTTCCTTCAGAAGCATCTTCGCGAGCATAGGCGTCAGCTGAATTTTTTAGCCACTCTGGCAAGCCGCTTTCGTGGGATTGGAAAGCCGCGCAAATTAATTTGATTGCGTTTTCTTCATGGACCTTGACATCTTCATCGGGGGTATATATGAGCTGGGCCATGTGATTCCTCCTAAAAGATGGGAGTTCGGGCCTACGTCGTCCAGATAATGTCGACGTTTTTTTCGACGTGAGCGAAATCCTTGTCGCTGGTGGCGAGAGAGGCTTTCCGATTGATGGCGAGGGCGGCGGTAAAACAATCGGTATAAGGTAGCTTGTGTTCGGCGCGGAGTTCGGCGGCGCTGCGCGTTAATTCGAGATCGGCGTCCACGATCTCCAGCGGGAGTTGGGCGATGTCTTCGAGGACTTTGCGTGCGACGCCGGGGCCCTTGGCCCGCCAGGTGGAGTAGTACACTTCGCCCCAATTCACCACGGACATGAACAATTGGCGTTTGCCTTCGACGCCCAAGCGAATCAGTTCCTCGACCTTCTCCGCACCGGGGCGGTCTTCGAAGAAGGTCATGAGCGCGCTGGCGTCGAGGACAGTGCGTTTCATAGTTCGGACCATGTCATGGTTCGGGGGGTCATAGCTCGCGCTCGCGCTTCCTCTCTTCGAGAAGAGCTTTGAGGGCGGACGGTTCGCCGCTGAGCGACCCGCGCAGGCTGCGGATGAACTCGGCGGTGAGAGGCTGCAGGATCAGCCGGTTTTCTTGCTCCAGAAAGGCCACCTGGGTCCCCTCTTTGATCGAATACTTGCGGCGAAGCTTCGAGGGAATGACTAGCTGGCCTTTGGTGGTGACGGTGGAGACTTCGGTTTTCATGCGTACTCCAGGGAGTAGGATTCGGAAAAGTATACCAGCTGGCAGGATGTAAGTCAAATCAAGATATGGCTTACTGTCTGTTTTGGAGTACGACATCCAGAACGAAAGAGCCGGGTTTCCCGGTCAAGGGCACCGGGACGCAAAAACCGCGAAAGCCCGGCTCAAGCGGCTTTTCTGGGCCGCAGGAAGAAATGGATTGCGGGTGTAAAGATGAGCGAGAGCACCATCGAGCTCAGAATGCCCCCGACGACAGCAATGGCCAACGGCTTCAGCATGGCAGATCCAGCCCCGATGCCGAATGCCAAAGGAAGCATGCCGGCGACAGTGGCCAGCGCGGTCATGGCGATGGGGCGCAAACGGCGGCGGCCGGCCTGCACCATGGCTACTTCGGCGGAAAAGCCCAGGTCGCGGAAGCGATGCTCGGCGTCGAGGAGGAGGATGCCGTTCTTGGCCACGATGCCGATGACCATGATCATGCCCATGCGGGAAGCGACATTGAACGAAGTCTTGGTGATAAGCAGCGCCAGGAATCCACCGAAAGTCGAGAGCAGGGCGGAAGCGAGAATTGCAGTTGGCGCGGAGAAAGTGCGAAATTCAAAAAGCAGCACGGCAAACAGGAGCAGCAGCGCCAAAAATAACACCACCAACATATCGCTGGATGATTTCTGTTCTTCGGCATAAAGACCGCCATATTCGACGCGGATGGACGAAGGCAAATGCAAATTGTTCACCGTTTTCTGTACCGCAGCGATGCCTGTGCCAAGGTCCACGCCTTCGAAGCGCCCAGTGACTTGTACCACGCGCTGTAAATTCTCCCGGCGGATTTGCGTTTGGCCGGGATCCAGGCTGAGTGTCGCCAATGAACCAAGCGTCGCGGTGCGGCCAGTCGAACTGGTCAGCAGAGCGTTACTCATACTGTCGAGCGAGGAGCGGTTTTGTTCGGGAAAGCGAACGCGAACGGTGTACGCGCGGTCATTCAGAACGACCGGAGTGGCAGCAGGCTCACCTTCCAGAACTGCCGCGGCGTTGACTGCGACTTCCTCGGGAGTGAAACCTGCACGCGCGGCGACCGTAGGATTCACCTGATAGGTGACCGCCGGGCCGCTGATGGTATTTTCGACTCCGTTCAGAACGTCCACGACCGGGTGCGGATTCCTTCCGATCTTGATTTTGTCTATGGCATCCGCGACGCGGGGCGCGGTTTCATTCAGGAGCTTGCCGTCCGGCGAAAAAAGCTTGATCACCACGGGCTCGGGCGCGCTGGTCAAGTCGCCGATCATATCCTGCAGGAGCTGAATGAACTCCACTTTCGTGGCGGGTTCGGTCGATTCAATCTCGGATCTAAGATCGGCGATGATATCGTCAATGTCGCGCTTGCGATTTTTTTTGAGTCTGACGGTGAAATCTCCGTTGTTCGCTTCGGTGACGGCCGCAAGACCGAGTTGCAGGCCGGTGCGACGGGAAGTGTTCTCGACTTCGGGCGTGGACTTCAGAATTTCCTCAATGTGCAGAAGGATGCGGTTGGATTCGGCGAGGGAGCTGCCCGGCGGCGTGAAGTAGTCCAGAATGAATCCGCCTTCATCCATTGCCGGGAGAAAGTCCGTGCCGAGAAAGCCGTAACACAAAACAGAAAGAGCGATGACCAAGACGGAGCTTGCGGCCAGCACCCAGGGCCGTTTCAAAATGGCTTGCATCGTCCGACTATAAAAGTCCACGATGCGCCCGAAAAAACCGGAGAGATGTGCTTCTTCCGCGGCGAGGAGAGCAGCAACATCAATACCTTCAGACTGGGGCGTAGTTCCGGCGCTTTCCTTGCGGCGAACGAGGTATTGGCTGAGCGTCGGTGTCCAAGTCAGCGCCAGAAGAAGTGAAGTAATCAGAGAAACGGTCATGGTGACGGCGAGTGCGCGGAAGAAAGTCCCGGTCACTCCGGTGATGGAGATCAGGGGAAGAAAAACGACGATCGGTGTGATGGTCGACCCGATGAGAGGTATGGTCAACTCCTGCAGGGCGCTCTGGATGGCCTGAAAGCGGCTCTGCCCGGCATCCCGGTGCAAGACGATATTTTCGAGGACCACGATGGCATCGTCGATGACCAGACCCACGGCGGCGGCGAGGCCGCCCAGAGTCATCAGATTGAAACTCTGATTCGTTATTTTCAAAACGATGAAGGTGATGAGCAGAGTTACCGGTATGACCAATCCCGCCACCAGGGAAGTTCCCCAGTCGCGCAGGAACAACACCAGGATGATGGAAGAGAGCAAAATGCCGATGAGCACCGCATCGCGGACGCTGGCGATGGAGTCGTGAACGATTGTGGATTGATCGTAAAAAGGCTCGAGATGAACTCCGGGAGGTAAACTGGCGGAGAGGTCGCGGATGAGCGCGTGGACTTCGTTTGCTACATCCAAAGTGTTGCTTTCCGGCTGGCGATCCACGTTGAGAAGCACCGCCGGTTTGCCATTGGCGGTCACCATGGTATAGACCGGGGCGACCGACGGCGCGATTTTCGCGATGTCGCCCAGACGGATGGGAATCCCGGCTGAGGAGCTCTTAACAACAATTTGTCCGATCTGTTCCGGACTGCGCACCTGCCCACTTATGAGGCCCAATACCAACTGGTGGCCGTGCTCGATCAACCCAGGCGAATCGATAAGATTCGTGCGTTTGATGGCGTCTAAGATGCCTGGGACGGTAATCCCCGCAGCGAGCAGGCGCACGGGATCTGGCGTCACTTGGAATTCGGGAACGCGGCCGCCTTGAATGATGACTGTCGCAACGCCATCCAGCCGGTTGAGGCGCGGCTTAAGGTCGTAGGTGGCGATCTCCCACAGCTTGTTCGGCGGCAGCGTGTCGGAGGTCAGGCTGTAACCAATGACAGGAAAGATCGCGAAGGTCAGCCGGTGGGTTTCCACTTTTGCCGTAGAAGGAAGGTCCGGCTGTAAGCGGGCGACGACGGCGTCGACTCGCTGCAGCGTCAAGATCATATCGGCCTTCCAGTCGAAGTACAGATCGACCTCGGCCGAACCGCGGCTGGTTATGGAAGTAACCTTTTGGAGGCCGGGGACGCTGTTCACTGCTTCTTCGACCGGACGCGTGATGACCACGAGCATTTGGTCGATGGGCATGACGCCATTGTCGATGCCGATGACGATGCGCGGAAAATCGGTGTTTGGGAAAACCGCAACCGGGATGGAGAAGGCGAGAAACGCGCCCACGAGCATGAGGCTGACGATTAAAAACAGAATGGGGCGGGAGAGCCGCTGGAACCAGGGGGCATCCGGTTTGCTCGAAGGATGCGCGGCGCGCGGCGAATCGGGAGGAAGATCCATGCTTGCTTATTCCTTGTCCTTGGGTTCGGGCTTCGTGGTGACGCCGGCCTTTTCTGACTTGGCGGTCTTGTCTCCTGCATCTTTTTCCGCGGAGGCCGGTGCTTCGACCTTGATTTGTGTGTTATCCGGCAGCGCATAGCCGCCGGAACTGATTACCGGATCGCCGGCGGTGACGTCGCTCACGATTTGCGCAAACTCCGCGTTGCGCACTCCCACCTGCACGGTCTTGAGGTGCGCGTGGCCATCGGCGCCGGCCAGCAATATGTAGTCCGCACCCTCGGGGTTCTTGTAGATTGCCGGAGCCGGCACGACGAGGGCGTCTTTCACCATTTTCGCCGTCATCGAAACTTCCACGCTCATGCCGGGTTTCAGAGCCGGGTCCGGCTTGGACGCTTCGACCCACACTTCAATCGTCGTGCTGCCGGGATCGAGAGCGCGGCTGACCAGACTGACGCGGCCTTTGATCGGTTCGTCAAGGCCGGGAATTTTCAGTTCAGCAGGGTTTTCCA
>Ga0209648_10006156_pt1 | contig 10324 bp, 10 predicted proteins | sample GraSoi2013_115cm_FD_185830 | JGI IMG/M metagenome (GOLD analysis project Ga0209648, IMG submission 185830) | Grasslands soil microbial communities from the Angelo Coastal Reserve, California, USA - Sample 9_17_2013_115cm (SPAdes) (version 2) | ecosystem: Environmental > Terrestrial > Soil >...
GGCCGTCGCAGCTGCCCATCGCGGGAGAGCTGGCCATCTCCGCGACGCCGAACGCTTGTCCGATCTCATTGACCAGCAGCGCGCCTGCTGCCGCGAACGCGGGGCCAGGTTGCGCGAGGTCATCCAGTTCAGCGGCTGCTTCTGCGGCCAGTGGCTGTACCGTCAGCAGGCGATCGCCTAGCGGGTTAAGGAAGCCGTGGTTGCGTGTATCTCCGAGCCCGGTCGGCCGCTCCGCGGATATGGGGAATATATGAGCGCGTATCAGCGCGTTGCCACCGGCCGCCGCTCGGTCCCGCGCGTGCTTGGCCAGGAGAAGCAGCCCGGACATGACAGCGCTCCTGGAGGACCATCATCCGACCGCCCCCTCCATCTGCAGCTCGATCAGCCGGTTCAGCTCGAGCGCGTATTCCATCGGCAGTTCGCGCGCGATGGGCTCGACGAAGCCGCGCACGATGGTGGCGGCGGCCTCGTCCTCGGTCATGCCGCGGCTCATGAGGTAGAACAGCTGGTCTTCGGAGATCTTGGAGACGCTGGCCTCGTGGCCCATCTCCACGTCGTCCTCGCGCACGTCCATGTACGGATAGGTGTCGGACCGGCTGACCGTGTCCACCAGCAGCGCGTCGCACTTGACCGTGGACTTGGAGTGGGCCGCGCCCTCCTGCACCTGGACCAGGCCGCGGTAGGACGTGCGGCCGCCGGCTCTGGCCACGGACTTGGAGATGATCTGGGAGGAGGTGTTCGGCGCGCAGTGCACCATCTTGGCCCCGGCGTCCTGGTGCTGGCCGGTGCCGGCGAACGCGACGGACAGCGTCTCGCCGCGGGCGTGCTCGCCCATCAGGTAGACCGCCGGGTACTTCATCGTGACCTTGGAGCCGATGTTGCCGTCGATCCACTCCATGCTCGCGCCGGCCTGGGCCACGGCCCGCTTGGTGACCAGGTTGTACACGTTGTTCGACCAGTTCTGGATCGTGGTGTATCGGCAGCGCGCGCCCTTCTTCACGATGATCTCCACCACCGCGGAGTGCAGCGAGTCGGAGGAGTAGGTCGGCGCGGTGCAGCCCTCGACGTAGTGGACGCTGGCGTCCTCGTCGACGATGATCAGGGTCCGCTCGAACTGGCCCATGTTCTCGGTGTTGATCCGGAAGTAGGCCTGCAGCGGGATCTCCACGTGCACGCCCTTCGGCACGTAGATAAACGACCCCCCGCTCCAGACGGCGGTGTTCAGCGAGGCGAACTTGTTGTCGCCGACCGGGATGATCGTGGCGAAGTACTCCCGGAACAGCTCCGGGTGCTCCCTGAGGGCGGTGTCGGTGTCCAGGAAGATGACGCCCTTTTCCTCAAGGTCCTCACGGATCTTGTGGTAGACGACCTCTGACTCGTACTGCGCGGCCACGCCGGCGATCAAGCGCTGCTTCTCAGCTTCGGGGATGCCGAGCCTGTCGTAGGTGTTCTTGATGTCGGCGGGCAGGTCGTCCCAGCTGGCGGCCTGCTTCTCGGTGGAGCGGACGAAGTACTTGATGTTCTCGAAATCGATACCGGACAGGTCCGAGCCCCAGGTGGGCATCGGCTTGCGCCGGAACAGCTTCAGGCCCTTCAGCCGCAGGTCCAGCATCCACTGCGGCTCGTCCTTCAGTGCCGAGATGTCCCGGACGACCTCCTCGGACAGGCCGCGGCGCGCGGACTCGCCCGCCACGTCCGAGTCGGCCCAGCCGAACTTGTAACGCTCCAGCCCCTCAAGCTCGGGGTGCGCGATTGTCGTCATGCGGAGATGCCTCCGGACTCAGTTGTTGTTGCGTCGGCGGCGGTGCTGGCCTCAGGCTCGTTTCCCCCGGTCAGCTGTGTGCCCGCGGTGGCGCCCGCGAGGAGGGCGAGGACTTCTCCGATGGCAAGTTGGTGGCTGGTGGGTTCGGGCAGCGGCATGTGGGCCTGGATCTGGTAGCGGTTGCGGCGGCCGTCTTTCTGCTTGACGGCGTAGCCGGCCGCGGTCAGGTCGGTGACGATGCCGTAGGCGCTGCGCTCGGTGATGCCCACCGTGGCCGCGATGTCGCGCAGCCGCACGCCCGGGTCATGTGCGATGCACAGCAGGGCCCGGCCGTGATTGGTCAAGAAGCTCCAGTCCGCCATGCTTCAAACGCTACCACAAATTCTAGAAATATATTGCTAGTTTCTCACAACCTGTGCAGGCTGAGGAGCAGGCACTGGGGATCAGCCGCCGGCGGCGGCCAGCGGTGCCGCGGCCTTCGGCAGCGTGATGCCCAGCGCGGCGAGCCTGGCCGCGGCCGAGCCGCTCTCGAAGCCGGGCGCTCTCGCGCTCACCCGATGCCCTTTTCCCTGACCGCAGGCGGCCGGGCAGATCCCTGCAGCCGCCGCCTTGGGAGACCGCGAACATGTAGTTCTGCACCGGCGGGCCCCGTTAACCGGCTCGACCCGGACCTGGTCACCGCGCAGCGCGTGACCGCGTGGGTTGCGACCGCGCCCGCCCAAGCGCTTGGCTACCCGCCTGCCAGCCGGAAGGCAGGGCCCTGGTGCTCGTGCGACGCGGAGCCGTGGAGGGCAGACCGGAGGATCGCAAAACGCGCCGGGACCAAGATGCGCTAGCCGCGTGTTGCGGTGACCCGGAATTGCCGACAGCATCGAGCCTTCTGAGTGACTCCCCATGATCAATTCGCGCTAGATGGCCGTTCGGCGCCCTGGACGTGCAGGCCGCAACGCTGATCTTGAACCGGGCTGCGTGGACATGTCACGTAGACGCGACGACACTACTCCGAGTCACCAGAGGCCCGCCCGGAGGTATTGCCGAGGACTAGGGTCACGACTCGCAGGGACCCGCGTGATTGTACCCAGCTCGTGCGGGCAGCGGCGGGCAGCACCGCCGGGGAAGAGAAGACATCATGGCCGCGATCAAGGGAGCAAAGACCGCGCCTCGCGAGCGAACCTCACCGCAGAATGGCCTGCCCGAGCACGTGCCATATGTGTACCGCCAGCAGAAGCGCCGCAATACCTATGCCGCGCGCATAGCTCGGCGAAATGCCCAGGGATGGTGGCAGCCACCTGACCTCGCGGGCGGTCCGGACGAAGCTACCGAAGAGCAGTTCCCCTGCCGGGCTATAACACACGATCGTCGCCTTGACGCAGCAGGTACTCGGTCAGCACCTGCCTCAAGTGGTCCTTCAGTTACGTCGTAGACACTCGAAAATGGCTTGGGATAACGGCAGCTCGGCGAGCGTTCGTCCCGACCTTCCCGTCACTCAGCGGCTTCATCATGCCTGATGTCATGACCTGAAGCTCCATATGCAGCTGCGGCTGTCTTTCTGCCTGACGACGTATCCGGCCGCGGTCAGGTCCGTGACGATGCCGTACGCGCTGCGCTCGGTGATGCTCAGGGTGGCAGCGATGTCCCGCGGCCGCGTGCCCGGGTCCTGGGCGATGCGCAGCAGAACCTGGACGGGAGGAGTACCGTAATTTCTAGAAAAATATTGCTAGTTTCTAGATTCCCATATAGGTTGGTGGAGACACCGGGTGACAGCGGCCGACCGCGGCCAGGTACCCGGGTCAGCACCACGGTGGCCAAGGTCCTATAACTCGGCCCCCGTTCGCGAGGAAAGCAGCGCCATGACCGAGCCAGCCGCACCACACCCCACAACCATCACCCTGCCGCGACCCTCAGCCAATGGCTCCGCCCCGCCACCCCAGTCCGCACCGCGGCCGCCCCGGCGACGGCGGCTGCAGACCCGGATCAGCGGCCTACGCACGGGGCTGATCGCCGGCGTCGTCGCCCTCATCGTGGTGATGATCTTCACCATCCAGAACGCGCACGCGGTGAACATCAGCTTCCTGGGCGCTCACCTGCGCCTGTCGCTGGCCGTGGCGCTGCTCTTCGCCGCCATCGCGGGCGCGCTGATCATGGCCGCCGCGGGAACTGCGCGGATCACCCAGCTGCGCCGGATCATGCGCCACGACCGGCACAAGCCCCAGGCCGGCTAACCAGCCAGGCTGATCGCGGCTACCACGGCCCGGGTGTACCCGGCAAGATCAGAACGGCGGCGGCAAGCCGCGCGAGCTGCTTTACCCGCCGCTACCTGTCCCGCACCATCGGCCAGTCCCCGCACCTCACACGACACTGACCAAGGAGTCGGTTATGGGCATCATCGCATGGATCGTTCTCGGCCTCGCCGCAGGCCTGCTCGCCAACATGCTGATCCCCGGCAAAAGATCACAGGGCCTCGTCATCACCTGCCTGATCGGGATCGCCGGGGCGCTGGGCGGCGGCTGGGCCGCCACCCAGCTATTCCACATGCACACCCTGCACGGGTTCTTCAACCTGTCTACCTGGCTCACCGCCATCGCCGGGTCAGCCGTCCTGCTGGTCGCCTACCGCGTCATTGACGGGCGGACCGGCCACCGGATGGTCCGCCGATGACGTGACGGGCTTACCGGGCCGGTGCCCCCTGGCCACCCCCCTGCCACACCGTGGGCCGCGCACTTCGGCCTGACCCGCACCCCGTTCGGCAAGTCCATCCCGGCCAGGGACCTGTTTCCCCGCCAGGCCCACGCCGAGGCGATCGCCCGGATCAGCTTCTGTGTCGTGGAATCCGCTCTGGGGGTGGTCGGCGCCGGGAAGACCGTGGCGCTGCGCGCCGCGGTCGCCGCCCTGGACCCGACCCGGCACCAGGTCATCTACATCGCCAACCCTCCTTCGGCGCCCGCGGGCTCTACGTCACCATCGTCCGCGCGCTCGGCGACCGGCCCCGCTACCTCAAGGCCGAGCTGATGGCCTAGGCCGGCGACCTGCTCGCCGCCGAGGCAGCCGAGCGGCACCGTCGCGTCGTACTGATCTGTGACGAGGCTCATCTCCTGCAGCCCGACCACCTCGAGGAACTCCGGTTCCCGACCAGCCTGACCGCCCAGCCCAGCAGGCCGCACCAGGCCCACCGGCGACACGCTGGCAACGCGCGGCCACACCCCGTCACGCCCGGCAGCAGGCCACCACCAAGACCTGCCGAAACGTGAACATCGAACGCTGCCGACTCATGTGCAAACAGCGTGGCCGCTAACACCGTCGCTGAGCTGCGATCAGCATCAGGTCCTGCCCCCTGCCCCGCAGCTGCCCGGCCTCGCGCGCTGTGCGCTCAGCTCCAACGGCAGGCCCCCTGCCCTGCCCCAGCGCTTCGAGGCGAGAAACGGCCGGCACAGCCTCGGGTGGCGGGGTACAGGGACGTTCAGCCGGCGCCGCCGCCCGTGCTGCCGCCGGGCGCCTCATCCGGCTCGAGGGTGCTCCCCGGCACGACGCGGCTGCCGCTGGCCGCGCGGGTGACCTCCACCCGGCGGGGCTGCGCCTTGGGTGACGCGGGGATGGTCACGTGCAGGACGCCGTCCGCGTAGCCGGCGGCGAGGTTCTCCGAGTCCACTGCCTCGCCGAGGGACAGCTGCCGCGCGAACGACCCCTGGGGCCGCTCGGCGACAATGACCTGCTCGCTATCGCCGTAGTGCGGGGTGCGCTCGGCCTGGATCGTCAAGACGCCGTGCTCGACAGTCACCTCGACGCTGTCGGGGTCGGCGCCGGGCAGGTCGGCCTCGACATGGTAACTGCCGTCCTGGGCGCGGTAGACGTCCATGGGCATGCCGAGCGGGGCACGCGTCCCGCTCGCGGCCATGGACAACAGCCGGTCGACCTCCCGGAACGGGTCGCGGAAGGGCTCGAACCTGGTCACTGACATCGCTGCCTCCTGCTGGTATTGGTGTCTGCCGGGGAACCATGTACAGCCTCGGCCTGCGCGGTCCTCTCACCCGGCGGGGTAGTTCTCCGGCCGCTCCCGACCCGGGCATGACCACCTGCGTGACGTGCGAGCGTTCATCGGCGAGTGTTCATCAGGTTGCCGGTTCGGGCCGACAGGCCCCGGGCCAGGATCCCTGGCCCGGGGAAACCCACGTCCGGCAGTTACAGCTTGCGCTACAGCGTCCGCCGGGCAATGCGAGTGGAGACCATGGGCGGCTCCCTCCGGTGACCCCGGGCCACCTTGGCCGCCGTGGGCGGCTGATCCCGGTGTCTGCCCTGAGCCTACATCCGCAACTAAAAACTAGCAATAGATTTCTGGAAATGATGATAGGTTCTCAAGGGTGACGAGCTGGAGCTTCCTGACCAGCCACGCCCGCGTACTGCTGCGCATCGCCCGCGACCCGCGGGCCAGCGGAGCGACGCGGCGGCTGCCGCCCGCGCCGTCTCGGTCCTTCCGCTTCGGTTTTCTGGCTCCGTCGCCGGGCAGGGGCTAGATGACAAGTGAGGCGCTCGGGATCGGCCGTCCCCAGCCGGTCGCTCGAGGTGGAGGAACTGTGATCGCGCCCATGGCTGCGCTAGCTGCCTGCGGCTTCTGCGACCACGCTCTGGGGGCGGGCGTCCGTGCTGGCGCCTACTAACGCCACCCAGGAACCTGGGCGGCGGAATGCGGCACGGTGCACGCCGTTTTCGGTGTGAACTACGACCCGACCTTGAGGGGACCCCGTCGAGATCCCCGGAAACGGAGCGGATCATGACCGGAGCCTCTGCGCGGCAGCCGTCGCTGCAGCGATCGCACGCTCCGCCGACGGCCGCGGATGTCATGCGGCCAGCGCTGTCGACGGTGAAACCGGATGACCACGTAGCCGCCGCCGCGTACCTGATGCACCACGCGGGTGCAACAGCTCTGGTGGTCGTAGACGACGAGCAAGCCAGGCGGCCGCTCGGCCTGATCACCGAGGCTGACATTGTCCGGGCGGTGGCGGAGCGGAAGGACGTGAACGACGTCCGGATCCGTGATCTGATGACCACTGATCCGACCGTCATCACGGCGGCGACGAGCGTTCGTGACGCCGCCGAATCGATGCTTGCCGGACATTTCAGGCACCTGCCGGTCGTTGACAACGGCAGCCTCATCGGGATCGCCGACATCGCAGATGTCTCCCGCGCGCTGCTCGACCCGCCCTCGGGATGATCACCGCCAGCCACGACCGGCACGTCACCGGACCACTCGAAAGCGACGCCGCAGGCCAACGACGCATCGCGATCCGCGGAGCGTGCTCATCCCGGAATGCTCGCCTTCCCGGCCGGCGTCGAGCCCGAGGCGGAGGCCCATACCCCGCGATCATGGCGCGCCGAGACACTGCCGCCCAAATGCCGGCCCAGCAGCTCGAGCACCACCTCGCGCAGGTCATCCGCGCCAGCCTGCTCGGCTAACCCGGCCGACATCAGGGCCGGCCTTCCACCATCGCTTCCTGCGTCGTCCCGGGACGCCCGGACCCGGCATCACCCAGGACGGCCATATCGCCGGGGCCGGCACCCGTCAGCACGTAGCGGGTGCAATCCCGTCCGATGCCGCCGCGATCCAGCTGAACCCGCCAGATCCTCTCATGCCGGGGGACTCGATGCGAGACAGCGGCTCACCGGCCGAGATGCCGCGAAGGCACTGCTGGCCGCGCCTGCGGTCCGGGGGTGAGTATCGGCAGACCGCAGCGACAGAACCTGACGATCTGGGCGCGGCAGCTGCCCAGCACCGAGTTGCCGTCAGCCGCGCATAACGACGGTTATCTCAAGCCCAACTGGGAGAAGCCCAGGTGGGGAAGGGGCCGTCGGAGAGCATCCCTGGCTGCTCGATCAGCGCGGCGCAGACGGTGTCACGATGCTCTGGACGGCAGCCCGGCGCGGACGGCTGACGCTGGTCCGCTAGCTCGTCGCCCAGGGCGCGGACGTTGAGATCCCCGGCTCGGCGGTTCATGTGACCCAAGTGATGGTGTCGCCCTACTGCATCGCGGTGCGATCACGCCGAGCCGAGGTCGCGCAATACCTGCTCGATCACGGCGCGCAGGCGGACGTATTCTGCGCCGCGTTCCTGGGTCAGCTCCACGCGCTCCGGGGCATATCGCCGGGGGCTGGCGAACGTGCAGTCACTGCACGAGGACTTCCACCCGGTCACACCCCTGCACTACACGGTGGACGGAGGGTCCGTCGCCGCCGCGCGCCTGCTGATCGCCAGCGGAGCCGACGTATGCACTTCGAGTGGAAGGCTCCTCACCTCGGCTGCCAGCCAGGGCTCGATCGAGCTAGTCCCGCTCCTACTTGATCAGGGCGCCGAGGCCGCCCGCGCAGAGAGCCTCGGCCCGGTGCCCACCGACCGGACTATCGCCGGGCTTCTCGTTGCGCGGGGGTTCGATCTGAACGTTCCCATCCGCGGCCAGGAGACGCCGCTGACTATGGCCTGTCGCGCGGACAAGGGCGAGCACCCCGCCGCCGTCGCGGCCCTGCTGGAGCTCGACGCCGTGCGCGCATGCTTATGCGCTGGTAGGCAAAGTGACGCTCGCGTGGCGGCCTGCCAGGGACAGCGATGTCCAGAAGGCAACGATGGGTCCTGCCGGATAGGGCGCTGCCTGCTTGGCATCGTGCCAAAGTGGCGCTTTTTACGAGAATGCCGCAGCGTAGTCGGTGGCAAACTGCTCGAAAGAACGCGCCGGCCGGCCGAGGAGCGACGGCACATCCTCGGTGACCCGGGCCGCGTCGCCGTCGGCAACCATACTGGACGCCCGGGCGTTCATCTTGGCTACCGGCTCGGGCGTGGCTGGCCAGGAAACCCCGGCTCGTCACCCCTAAGAACCGGTCACAGTTTCTGGAAATATATTGCCAGTTTTCGGCTGCATAGATACGCTGAGAGCAGGCACCGGGGACCGGCCGCCGAGGGCGGCCAGCTACCACGGCGTCACCGGAGAAGAGGCGTTGGTGATGGTTGCCCTGGTGGTCATCCTGGTGCTAGTGGTCGTGGCCGGGCTCATCGCGGCCGGCCGCTCGTTCAAGATTGTGCAGCAGTACGAGCAGGGCATCATCTTCCGGTTCGGGCGGGTGCTGGGCCGGCCGCGCAGCGCCGGGCTGACCGTGATCCGGCCGGTCGGCGACCGTATGCAGAAGGTCAACATGCAGATCGTCGCCATGGCGGTCCCGGCGCAGGACGGCATCACCAGGGACAACGTGACCGTCCGGGTCGACGCGGTGGTCTACTTCCGGGTGGTGGACCCGATCAAGGCCACGATCAATGTGCAGAATTACATGTTCGCGATCTCCCAGCAGGCGCAGACCTCGCTGCGCTCGATCATCGGCCAGTCTGAGATGGACCAGCTGCTCTCCGAGCGGGACTCAGTCAACCGGGAGCTGCGCCGGATTATCGACGAGCCGACCGAGGGCCCGTGGGGCGTCCGGGTCGAGCGGGTGGAGATCAAGGACGTCTCGCTGCCCGAGAGCATGAAGCGGTCGATGTCGCGGCAGGCGGAGGCGGAGCGGGAGCGCCGCGCGCGGATCATCACCGCCGACGGCGAGTACCAGGCCTCCAAGCGCCTCGCCGCCGCGGCCAACGTCATGGCCCGCGACCCCGCCGCGCTGCAGCTGCGGCTGCTGCAGACGGTCGTCGAGGTCGCTGCGGAGAAGAACAGCACGCTGGTCATGCCCGTTCCGGTGGAGCTGCTCAGGTTTTTCGACAAGTTCACCCCCCCGGCGCCTGGGGGGGACAGCAAGTCCGCCGCCGACTCGGCCTCGCTGGCCGACTTCGGCAATGAGGATGTGGAGAAGGTCGAGGCGGAAATCGAGAGCGGGGCGCCGCTTGAGATACCCGAGGTCCCGCCGATCCCCGAGTTGCCCATGCAGGCGAGCAACGGCAAGCTCGCCGCCGCCGTCGCAGTGCCGCAGCCGGACGCAGTGGCCCGGCGCAACGACGACGCCACGGACTCGGGCGCATAGGCTCCGCCCCTGTGGGTGCCAACGATGCCGTTACCTGACGCGACCTGCGAATACTCGTGGATCAGGCCGTTGAGCCGGTCGCGTCTTCAGACGCGGATGCTCTCGTCCGCGGGCGCGACGGGGATCTTGCCGTCGGCAGCTCTTTGACGGAGGGTCCGGCGCGGCCGGTGGGTGTTGTGATGATCGACGTATTCGCTGAAGGGCGTGGCGGAGATGTCGTGGGCCGGCGATGAGGACGCGATCGGTGCACTCGCGTCGGGCGCTGGAGATCCAGCGCTCGACGACCCGGGTAGCGGCGGCCGGCCGCCGAACTGACTGGGCCCGAAGAATTCTGCGAGATTTTGCCCGAAGATCGGCACTCATGGCTCAAACACAGACAGTCATGTGGGCTGCGGCAGTGCCGGGGCCGGTCACTGCTTGGGGATCTCCTTGTCCGGGTCGATGAACGGCTTGCGCACGGTCACGCCGCGGTGGCGCCCTGTGGGAGTCTCGACCTCGAACTCCTGGCCGAGCGGCTCGGCGAGCCCGGCCGGCAGCATCGCGTAGCCGATGTTTGTCTCCAGCCGCGGCGAG
>Ga0209648_10006157_pt1 | contig 10323 bp, 10 predicted proteins | sample GraSoi2013_115cm_FD_185830 | JGI IMG/M metagenome (GOLD analysis project Ga0209648, IMG submission 185830) | Grasslands soil microbial communities from the Angelo Coastal Reserve, California, USA - Sample 9_17_2013_115cm (SPAdes) (version 2) | ecosystem: Environmental > Terrestrial > Soil >...
ATTGGCGAGAGGTAAGCGACCTGATGGGTCAGGAGCCAACCTGCACCATCAGCCCCAATGCGAATGAGATGGATACCGATTGGAAATCGGAGCTGCGCAGGACGGCGGACGGCCGCCAGGGCGGCGCCAGCGCGACGGGTGCCGACGCCTGAGCGCGCATCGGGTCGCAAACCTCGTCCACGGCATCGCGTTCATCGCGATGCTTGTGCCGCAGCACAAACGCGGCCGCCGGCAGGACGATGGCGAGCATGAGAGCCGCGACGCAAGATAGCGCGGCGGCAAAATTCAGGCGCCCGATCAGGAATACGAGAAGCGGTGCAATGACAACGCCGCCGGCGCTTGCACCGTTGAGGGCAAGGCTGATGGCGAGGCCGCGCCGCTTGTCGAACCAGGGCGCAATGATGATGTTGATCGCCGCGCCGCTCATCGCGGCCCAGCCGAACGACATCACGGCAAACGCCCATAGACGTGCCACGGGCGCGAGACGAATGGGAGCAATACGGCGCCGCAGGCCATTGCGGTGGCACCGGCAGAGACAACGCACCGTGCGCCAAAGCGCTCGAACACGCCGCCGGCAAAAAGGATCAGCGTCGCGCCGAGGAGATAGTACGTGGTGATGGCGGATGCGATGTCGGCCGTGGGCCAGCCGTGGCGCTGCTGAAGCGCGACCAGATAGATGCCGGGGCCATAGAATCCGATTCCCCAACCGAAGAAGGCAATCAGGAACGCGGTGCCGACCACCAGCCAGCCGTGATAAATGCCGGTCTTTGCCGCCGGCGCTGCGGTCTCGATCCTGCCCAGCACATTCATAAGCCACCTTTCATCCATGGGGCGTCCGGGCCCCGGGCTTCGGGGCTTGAAAGTGATGAGGTGGCTTGCGCGTTGCCGGCCGTTTTCGGACATCGTCCTGCGACCGAGTCCGATTTCGGCTATCAACAGCGGCCGTCGCGGAGTAGCTTCACCCGATGCTGATCGACATGCCGCCGGAACTTGATCGCGAGACCTGCGACCGCGCGCGCTTTGCGCGCGATCCAGCCTATGACGGGCTGTTCTTTGTCGGTGTGCGAACGACGCGCATTTATTGTCGCCCGGTTTGTCCAGCCCGCCCGGCCAAGTCAGAAAACGTCGTCTTCTTCCCGACCGCTGCGGCTGCCGAACGGGCAGGCTTTCGCCCGTGTCTTCGCTGCCGCCCGGAGACGGCGCCCGGAAGTCCGGCATGGACCGGTACAGCCACGACCGTGGCGCGCGGGATGCGCCTGATCGAGGACGGATTCCTCGATCGCTCGTCAGTCGACGAGCTGGCCGGAAAACTCGGGATCGGCCCGCGGCACCTGCTGCGGCTTTTTCTTCGCCATGCCGGCGCAACGCCGAGCGAGGTCGCCGCGACCCGGCGGGTTCAAGCCGCCAAGCGCCTGCTCAACGAAACCACGATGCCATTGTCGCAGGTTGCTTTTGCAGCCGGGTTCAAAAGCGTGCGCCGTTTCAATGATGCGTTCCGCGCCACCTATCGGCGGCCGCCCTCTTCATTCCGAAAGGCAGCTGGTCGGAGCGTGCCGCTCAGAAATCCGGCTTCTCCGCCTGCGGTACCATCGAAACCTTTCCACCGGGCTCCCGCGGATTCTCGGCGCATATAAGGTCCGTGCGCGGGCTGACGGCAGGCCGGTAGGTGATGGTCGCCGACCATGGCATCGTGAACACGTTTCCGTCCTCGACGGTAAAATGCAGCTGCAGCACCTTGCCCCGGTAGTTGGCGTCGAATTCCCCGCCGCCGCTGGCGCGGAAATTTTCTTTTTCGTTACGTTCAATCGCGTCCCTGGCGACGTCATAGTCGATGAGCCGGTACCGTTCGATCACGTGCAGCGCCGGGCTTTGCGGCGTCCCGTACATGTCGACCATCGAAAACGGGCCAACTTTCATCCCCACGGTATCGATTACCAGCGTGTCGCCGTCGTAATGCGCGACGGAATCGCCGTGCCAAGACGGCGTCGGGTGCGCCGGATGGGGCTCGTTCACGCGCACCCAACGGACCTCGTTGCCGTGGCGGTAAGTCATGACGATCTTGTCGGGTTTCTGAATCATCTCCATCCAGAAATCCCAAAAGATATAAGGCACTGCCTGGGGCCAGCACTGATTGCTTGGCGTCGGATAGCCCTCGCCCGCCAGCGAAATCTCGCCGTGCTTCTTCACGATTTCGGCGGCCTGCGGCTTCAAGATTGGGTTCGTGTAATCGCCGACCAAAAGCTGGAAATTGCCCACACCGCTCGGTAAGCGCGACTTGTTTCTGACCGGACCTGGACCCGATCGCGGTGGCTCAAAACCGGTGAGGTAGGGGTGGGCCCATCGACCGGAAAAATCCGGAATGGATGCGGCGTCTTGCACGACTCCAGCGGCCGGCGGGACCGAAGGCGCCGCGGTTTGCCCGAAGGCAGGCGTGGCCGCCGCCAAGGTCGCGCATAAAAGGAAATCGCGCGGGCGCACATTCATGAACTCCTCCCGCTTGTGGGCAACCAATATGCAAAAACCGCAACGACGCTCAATGCGTATCTGTCAACGCGTCCTTACTTCTGGGGCGGGTTGAAATATCGCAAATCAGGCGGCGCCTGGTCCTTTTTCGTCGGCATCAACAGCCCGCCCGCTCCGAGAAAATAGTTTTCCTTGCCGATGCCGATCTGGGCGTTGTTTTCCGTCGTATAGAACTCCGGCCAATCCGGGTGCGGATTGGGATTATGCACGTATTTCTTATCGACGGTCCAAGGCCGGGTCAAAGCATGGTCGATCGAAGTGATTTCGTCGTGAAGGATGTTCGGGTCGGCCTTGTCGCGATAAATGCGCTCCTTGAAGATCGATTGATTATCGACGTGCAGAGGCAGGCCGGCCTCATCATAAGCACGAGGTCCCTTGAAGCCGCGCGTCTCAACCTCAAGGACATCGTATCTGCCGTCGCCGTCTTCGTCGATCCACCGGCCGATCGAGTAGCCCGAGAAGGTCGGCTCGAGATGCTCGGGCCAGTCGCGTCCGTCCGTGAAGATGCGACGATAGTGGTCATGCCAACCGATCAAGATGTAGGTGGTATCTGGGGTCACGACGAATTCCATTGGCCCAAATCCCATCATCATGTTCGGCATCCCGGCTGCGCGGCCCAAGGTGGTGGGGAAATTGCCGAGACCGCCCTTGGCCTGATCCGCAATGCTCGCCGCCAGGACCGCCTGATACTCAGGCGTGAGCGGCGCCTGTTGTCCAAATCCCCAGGGCTTGGTCTGATCATGAGACGGTTGCGTTGGAAGCCGGACGGGAAAACGCATCCACTGCCCCGTCCAATCAGGATAATTTGCGTCGTCGGACGCTTGAGCGCCCTCAACCGCAAGCGCGGCAGCCAGTGCAACCGCAATCGCCATAGGCCGGCTCACTAACATGATCACCACCCGGCAGTCCGAATAAACCGCATGATCGCGACGGACATCAGATCGCGCATCAGCGAGCTATTCGAGGCTACACGGTCTGAATTGCAGATGCAAAGGCTCGGTGGCCGGATATCGATGGGAGCATTCACGCCGGCGTCAATTCGATCGGCAGGCTCGCGAATTGCCGGCTGTTGCTGAGCCTGCGCTGGGGTCCGCCGACAATGTCGACAGGCGGCAGCCGCAAGTTTGACCGCAGATCGCCCACGTCAATCGTCTATGAAGCTCCGAAGAATCTTGGATCGCTGCGGATGCTTGAGCTTACGTAGCGCCTTGGCCTCAATCTGGCGGATCCGTTCGCGGGACACCGAGAACTGCTCGCCGACTTCAGCAAGCGTATGGTCGGCACTCATCCCAATGCCGAAGCGCATGCGAACGATGCGCTCTTCGCGCGGGGTGAGCGAAGCAAGGGCCTGCGTCGTCGCGTCGCGGAGATCCGATTGGATCGAGGTGTCGATCGGCGACACCACGTTCTGGTCCTCGATGAAATCACCGAGCCGCAAGTCGTCTTCGTCGCCGAGTGGCGTTTCGAGCGACAACGGCTCTTTGGCGATCTTGAGCACATGCAGCACCTTTTCGAGCGGCATGTGGAGCTTCTCAGCAATCTCGCAGGGCGCCGGCTCGCGACCGATCTCGCTGTGCAGCCGCCGGCTGATCCGTGCGATCTTATAGAGCGCTTCCACAATGTGTGCTGGTATGCGGATGGTGCGCGCGTAATCGGCGGTCGAACGGCTGACCGCTTGGCGAATCCACCAAGTGGCATAGGTCCCGAATTTGTAGCCACGACGGTAGTCGAACTTGTCGACCGCCTTCATCAAGCCAATATTTCCCTCCTGGATCAGATCGAGGAATTGCAGGCCGCGATTTGTGTATTTTCTTGCGATCGAGATGACCAGGCGCAAATTCGCCTCGACCATTTCCTTCTTTGCTTGGCTGGCCTCGCGCTCGCCCTTTTGCACCATGCGGGCGATTCGCCGAATCTCACCGACCTCGAGGCCGGTCTCGCTGGCGAGCGCATTGATATCCGATCGAATGCTTTCGATGTGCTCCGTTTCGCGGGCGACCAGGCTCTTCCAACCCCTGGTTGGGAGCTTCGACACACGGATGACCCAGTGCGGGTCGAGTTCGGAGCCGTTGTAATTCTCGAGGAAATCCTCACGTGCGACGTGGTAACTCGTCGCGAGGCGTATTAGGCGGCCCTCATGGCTCATGAGGCGCCTGTTGACTTCGTACAGCTGCTCAACCAGCGCATCGATGCGCGCCTGGCTGAGCCGCAGTGACTTCACCTCGGCGATGATCTCCTCCTTCAACCTCTTGCACTTGCGTCCTTGCGCAGGGGAGAGCCTCTCGTCGTGGAGCTTGTTGTGGTGGTGCCGGTCCTGCAACTGGCGGAGGCGCTTGTACCTGTCGGCTATCTTATCGAATGTTGCCAGCACGGTAGGCTTGAGTTCGGCCTCGATGGTGGCGAGCGACATCGCATTTTCGAGGTCGTCGTCCGCGTTGTCGTCACCGCTCGCATCTTCGCCCCGCTCTCCGTTGCTGGAATTTGACTTGATACGGGATGGCGGTGCGGAAGTTAGAACGGGTGGGAGCACGACCTTGACGTAAGGGGTCGCAGATGCTGGCGTCGGCGCCACAGCGTCCGATGGGGCCGTTGGAATCGCCGCCGCGTCGGGACCGGCATAGGTTGCCTCAACATCGATGATGTCGCGCAGGAAAATCTTGCCGTGGTTCAGTTCGTCGCGCCAAATGAGGATTGCCTGGAACGTCAGAGGGCTTTCACATAGGCCGGCAATCATCGCCCCGCGGCCGGCTTCGATGCGTTTGGCGATCGCAACCTCGCCCTCCCGCGAGAGCAAATCGACCGAGCTGATCTCGCGCAAATACAGCCGGACGGGATCGTCGGTGCGATCGGACGCCAATGCCGTCGCACCTTTTGTTGGCGCTCCCCATCGTGCCCCGACAAGCGTGTTGCTTTCGCCTTCGTCTGGTGGCTCGTCGTGCACTTCGGCTCTCTCCGCTAATTCGGCTTGCCGGGCCCCCACAATGACATTCCCATAGCAAAAAAAGCGCGACCGCGGGTCAAAAAAGACTTGGTGCGTTGAAATCAAAAGTGTAGCTATTCGCTCAGGACCTGCGCATAGTGAACATATCTTTGCGCTGTCGGAGCGGCTCAAATCCCGGTGCGCGCTCAAATCCCGGTGGGATAAGGTGTCGCTGAAGCGGGGGCGCAGGATCGCGCTTTGACTCAGCGGCGATAAAACTTCGTTGAAGTCGATCACTACGACGCCATCGTTGCATGCCGGCGCGAGCACTTTGATTCGGTCAGTTCGCTCCACTTGAACACGAAAGGAATGTTTCTTGCAGGTATTCGTTCGCGACAACGACGTCGACCAAGCTCTGCGGGTACTCAAGAAGAAAATGCAGCGCGAAGGCGTTTTTCGCGAGATGAAGCGCAGAAGATTTTATGAGAAGCCGTCCGAAAAATCGAACCGAGAACAAGCTGAAGCAATCCGCCGCGCCCGCAAGCTCGCTCGCAAGAAGGCCCAGCGCGAGGGGCTTATCGCGGCACCGCGCGGAAAGACGGTGCCACGGGGCAGAGCGACTGGGCGTGGCCCATTCTCGGGCGCGCGCGGCGTTCCGCCTCAACGGTGATGGCAGGCTGCATCAGCCGCGATCGCTGGCAGGGGACTTCGGACGAAACGCTGCGTTGGCGTGTATCACTTCTTGTCGCGCAGGCGCCAAAGTTGAAAGCCTTCCGCATTGATTGCTTTCTCGATCGCGTCGCGCGACAAGTTGTAGGGAGGAGCATTGTCCGGTGATATGGTCCCGGTAGCAGTCCAGGGGCCGTGTTGGTGCGGAAGTTTGTTCACATCAGGGTCGCCTGCGAAGGCGCGCAGCCGGTTCGTGGTCTCCGATTTGAAAACGTAGATGCGCATGGTGCTCCTTAGCTCACGTTACCTAAATGCGGCGAGTTTCGAAGGTCAGCAATACAACAATCGATCCCGGCGCCGCGACAAATTGACGGCGCAAAGTACGAACCTCTCCTCAATTGCCCAAATTGCCCATTCGTCACTTGAACGGAAAACCGTGACGGCCGCAAGCGCAATCGTTCGTTCGAGCCTCTGCGGAGGATGCCCACAAGGGATCCAAAGATCCTCAAGTCTTAAGGTAAAACCGCGAAGGTCAATAGCGCCCAGCGCGAATGTCAGATATGATCGCTGGCACAGTGGTTCCTGCAAGCCGTTCAATGTGGGCCCGGACCATGATGAAACGCGAAAAATTAGCAATCGCGAACATCTATGTGCCCGTAAAGCGCCGCGCGACGCTTAAGCCCGACACGGTGCGAGAGATTGCGCAAAGTATGCTCGAGGTCGGGCAGACGACCCCAATCCTGGTCCGGCGCGATGGCGAGCGCTTCGTCCTGGTGCAAGGTCTGCATCGGCTTGAGGCGTGCAAGGCATTGGGCGAAGAATCGATCTTCGCGTACCTTGTCCAAGCCCAAAGGCATTAAAGGCGGTTCACGCCAGCTCACCATAAGGATAAATCCAAGAGCGAACGCGGGTGTCCAAGGCTGGAGTTGGCGAATGTTTTCCACCCTCAAGGGAAGGCGTCGCGCCAAGCCAACGTCGGCTATATGAGCCTCGGTGCGGAAATCGAATCGAGCCTGTCGTAGCGGCCGCGTTTCAAACAACCCGAGGGGCCGCAGTCAGGCGGGCGATCTTCTTCAAATGCATGACTGCGGCGGCCGCGCCGGTCGTGTTGGTGAGCAGATTGAGCGTCATCTCCTCGTCGTCACCGACCGGTGTGAGCGCGGTGTCCTTGTACGTTCGAGCGGCTGGATCGCGCGTGATGACAAACTTGAGCGCAAGGAGGCGCGCGATCGTTGCGATAATGACGGCATGTTTGCTGAGCGTTTCCCAAGCGAACCGTGGCCAGAAGATGAAGGAGCGCTCGCGCGGCAGGCCTGGGCGGCGCTCCGAGGGATGTTTGAGCCGGAATATGCCGCCCTGGAGTGGATGCACGTTTTCGAGTCGAACCGTGGTCGCAAAGTTGACGAGCACCTTGATAAGGCTGTTGACCGGCACGCCGGTCGCTACCGCGCGGCGGAGCAGCGTCTCCATATGCTTCGGGGTGTAATAGAGTGACCACGCCTCGCGATAGATCGCTTCCCATTGCTCCCGGCTCATGCGCGGATGCGCGGTGCAGACATGCTCGACGTCGTACGTGTTGAGGTCCGGCTCCATCGCGACGCCCTTTTTCCAGAGAATTTGGTGATCCTCCGAGCCCGGCAGTGGCGTCAGGCAGAAGAACTCAATGATATCGAGCGGCAATTCCTCCTGAATGATCGCGATGTCGCGCCGGATGGTCTCCGGCGTATCCGACGGGAAGCCAAGGATATATCCGGCAAGCGTGAGAATGCCCTGCGCTTTCCAAGCCAGCAGCATTCTCCGATATTCGGTGATCCTGTTCTGCCGCTTTTTGGCAGCGGCAAGGTTGTCCGGATTGACGTTCTCGAGGCCGATGAACACGCGGGTGACGCCTGCCCGCTTCGCCTTCTCGATGAAATTTGGGATCTTGTGGCACAATGTGTCGACCTGGATCATCAGGCCGAGCGGGATTGCGTCCCTCTCGCGCAGTGCGATCAGGCGGTCGAAGATCGACTCCCATACTTTGTTGCGCGCGAAATTGTCGTCGGTGATGAAGAATTTGTAGATGCCCTGCGCCCAATTGAGGCGGACCAGATGCTCGACGTCGTCGGCCGTGCGAAAGCGCGACTTGCGCCCTTGCACGTTGATAATAGTGCAGAACGAGCACTGGTAGGGGCAGCCGCGGCCAGCATCGAAGCTCGTACTCAACCCAAGTGTCCGCTCGACATACTGCTTGGGGAGAAACGGCACCGGCGTCCCTTCGAGGTCCGGCAGGTCCCTGATGAAATCATAGAGCGGCGCAAGACGTCCGGCTGCGGCGTCCTGCAATACCAGTTCGAGCCGACCCTCGGCTTCACCGGCAAACATCGAAACGCCCATGTCACGGCATGCATCGAGCTCGACGGCGCGGCCGTCGAGCATCGACACGCAGCCGGACACGTGAAATCCTCCGATCGCGACCAGGATGCCGGCGGTGCGGAACGGGCGGGCGATATCGAGGGCGCGCGGATATTGGTTCGACTGGACGCCAACAAGTGCGAGCAGCCCAAAATTGCCGTGACGGCGAAACCGCTCGAGCAATTCGGACACGTTAACGCGCGTATGCGTCTCGTCAATTGCCTCGATGTCGATCGCAACGTCCGTCCCGAGGACTTGGCGCTCTGCGCAATCGGCTGCGATGCTGTAGACGGCGGCCAGTGAATTCGACGGAATCATTGCCCGCCACCAGCGTATCACGTAGCCATCGTCGTCATAGTGCGACGGCTTGACCAGAACGAGCTGGAAACGTCGACCTGCCGACACAGAGGCCTCCAACAATGGAGCCGATCAGACGGCGCGCAGATTTTCTGCCGAGGACTTGCCCGTCCTTCGATCAGCAACAACGTCGAAGGAGACCTTTTGTCCTTCGTTAAGGCCGTGCATCCCGGCGCGTTCGACCGCGCTGATGTGCACGAAGACATCCTTGCCGCCATCATCCGGTTGGATGAAGCCGAAGCCTTTTTGGCTGTTGAACCACTTCACGGTTCCTTGCGCCATCGAACTCTTCCTTCGGTAGGTGTGTAAAGAAGGCCGCGCGCCAGCGCAGCCGGTTCGTTCGAGATTTGGAGAAAAGTCGTCAGTCCGACGCGGGGTGCGCGGCGAGGCCAAGTCGTTCGGCCGAAGCTCGATTGCGGCAACATGGGCCATTGCGGTTGGGAGTGCAAGGTTCAGTTTTGAGAGAAAACGTGCTCCGAATGGTGCCGGTCATGGAATGGTCCAGCCCGTGCTCTTGCCGGTCGCGTGCGTGATGCCGGGACGGTGCTAGCAATCGAGCACCCATTGTAGCCCCCTTTCGCGAGACCGAGGGAGTGATGTAGCCTGAATGGCGAATTGCTGGCGGGAAATGGCGGGATCGTGTCTTGTAGCGGCGTCGTTCTGGGCAAGGGACCGGGAAATCGGACTGACATGTGTCCGGCGTTTTGCAAGCCGGCAACCAACGGGAACGCCAGCGCCGTAGGGAGCGCGGAGAGTAAGCCTTTCAAACAACGGAGGAGGAGGAAATGAGAAAGCTTCTTGTCTCGGTCGCCTTGAGTGCTTTGGCGGCTTCCGGCGCGCTGTCGGGGGCTCGTGGTGCCGACATGTCGTTCGAGCGCGCTCTCAATGCCGACCGTGAGCCGCAGAACTGGCTGTTGCATCACAAGAATTATCAGGGCCATCGGTTCTCGGCGCTCAAGGAGATCAACACTGATACGGTCGGTAGGTTGCGACTTGCCTATACGATCGGACTCGGCGGATTGCAGTCCGGCGGACGCTACGCCCAAGGCAATCTTGAAGCGACGCCGCTCGTCGACAACGGCATGATGTACATCCCGGACGGCTGGGGCTCCGTCTACGCGATCGATGTGTCGAGCGGCAAGAAGGGCGAGATCAAGTGGAAATTCGATCCCGGCGTCGACCGCGCCTGGGCTGGCGATGTCGCGTGCTGCGGCGTCAATAACCGCGGCGTCGCGCTCTGGAAGGACAAAGTGATCTCGATCGCCCTCGACGGCCGCATCTTCGCGCTCAATCGCGCGACCGGCGAGGTGGTATGGGAGCGCAAGGCGGCGGAGCCGGCCATCGGCGAGACCGTGACGCTCGCCCCGCTCGTGGTTCGCGACCTCGCCATCATCGGCTCGGCGGGAGGAGAATTCGGCATCCGCGGCTGGATCGACGCGACCGACCTCAACACCGGCCAG
>Ga0209648_10006158_pt1 | contig 10323 bp, 8 predicted proteins | sample GraSoi2013_115cm_FD_185830 | JGI IMG/M metagenome (GOLD analysis project Ga0209648, IMG submission 185830) | Grasslands soil microbial communities from the Angelo Coastal Reserve, California, USA - Sample 9_17_2013_115cm (SPAdes) (version 2) | ecosystem: Environmental > Terrestrial > Soil >...
TGCGCCCAGGCCGCCAACCGACCGGCCGGGTCGGCGTGCAGCGGCACTGCAAGCGAGCCCAAGTCCGACCATTCGTCGTCGGAGTAGCGGAACGGGTAGGAGCTGGCCGCGGCGGTGATGTCGAAGACCGGCCAGGCGGAGGCGGAAAGCTCGAGCACCGCGACGCTCTCGATCGACAGGCGATCGGTCATGCCTTGAAAGGACGCGGTGGCGACGGCGTTGCCGAAAACGTCGCGTGCCCACGACAGCGATGCCGAAGGCGTCGTCGTCACCTTGCTCGAGACCAGTCGCAGTTCACGGCTCTCGCGCGGACGAAGCATCAGCCGATGCGCTCCCAGCCACACCGGCAGGCGATAGCGGTAAGTCGTCGTGTGACGAATCGTGAGGGTGATCATCGGCCTCTCCCGACCAGCGCTGCAACAAGGCCCGCAAAAGCAAAGGCCCCGCAACCTGGTCGAGGCGCGGGGCCACCGGGCACGGCATCTGGTGCCGCGCCCGTCGGGCGTTATCGCATCTGTCCCTCAAAACGCCGGTCCGCCAGTACATCCGTGGTCGGTCGGAGAAAAAAGGGACGCCGCCGTTTCCGGCGGCGATGCGATCAGTCGACCTTCTTGAGATTGTCGGCCGACATCTTGCCGCTCCGGCGATCGGCAACGAGATCGAACTCGACCTTCTGGCCTTCGCTCAGCATGCCGAGGCCGGCGCGCTCGACCGCGCTGATGTGCACGAAAGCATCGCTGCCGCCATTATCGGGCTGGATGAAACCAAAACCCTTTTGGCTGTTGAACCACTTCACGGTTCCCGTCGTCATGGGAGACCCTTTCTTAAACATAGATATGCTGGCCCGCGCGCCAACACTTGTGTGGGCGGACAGGCCGTCGAATTCGCACTTGTGTTCGGGAGCAAAGTTCACTGGCGCGGCGCTGTTTCTACGGGCGCGGGCCAAATCATCCGTCCGTCTATCGACCCCGCTCATATGGGCCTTGCCGCCGCGCTTGGCAAGCCCATTGCGCCTGGCGGCTCGAGCGCCCATGTAGTGAACGCGGTTGCAACCCGAGGATATCCATGACCATCGACCACGGCGGCTCCAGCCCCGACGCCGAGGTGCGGCAGGCCGCTGCCGCGTTCGCCCGCGCCAACGGGTGGGAGAGCGCCTTGCAGCTCGTCACCTCGTTCGGGCCCTTTCTCGCCGGCTGTGTGGCGATGTACTTCGTCTTCCCGTTCTCCTATCTGCTCACGCTGGCGCTCGCCGTTCCGACCGGCGCGTTGCTGGTGCGCGTCTTCATCGTCCAGCACGATTGCGGGCACGGCTCGTTCTTCGCCTCGCGGCGCGCCAACATGATCGTCGGACGGGCGTGCAGCCTGATCACGCTCACGCCGTTCGCCAACTGGGGCCGCCAGCACAGCCTGCATCATGCCGACTGGAACAACCTCGACCGGACCGGCGGCGGCGCCGACATCTATTCGTCCTGCCTCACGGTGCGCAGCTATCTCGCGCTGTCGCCCTGGCGCCGCTTTCTCTACCGCCTGCCGCGCCATCCACTGATCGCCAACGTGCTGTTGCCGCCGCTGGTTTTCCTGTTGCTCTATCGTGTGCCGTTCGACACGCCGCGCAGCTGGATCCGCGAGCGTTGGTCGGTCTATCTGACCAACGTTGCCCTGATCTGCCTGTTCGGCACGTTGACCATCCTTGTGGGCTGGCGGGCGGTGCTGATGGTGCATGTGCCGGTCATGGTCGTGGCGTCGATCCTGGGCGTCTGGCTGTTCTCGCTTCAGCATCGCTTCGAGACGGCGCGCTGGACGGTCAAGGGCGACTGGAGTTTCGTCGATGCGGCGCTCGAGGGCTCGTCATGGTTCCACCTGCCGCGGGCGTTGCATTGGTTGACCGGCAATATCGGCTTCCATCACGTCCACCATCTCAATCCCCGCGTCCCCAACTACCGGCTGAGCGACGCCCACGAGATCGTGCACGCGCTGCATCCGGTGCCTCCGCTCACCCTGTGGCGCGGCCTCGCCGCGACATTCCTGACCTTATGGGACGAGCAGCGCGGCCGCCTCGTGCGCTTCCGCGACGTCGCGGCCTGACCCGGCAGCGATCGGACGCCGTCATTGGACGCTTTGACGCCAAAGGTGTAGGGCTTTCGCGAGGTGCACGCATGAAAGACTGGCTCGTACCGCCCGTCCTGTTCCCGCTCTTCCTGATCTTGCCGGTGGTTGCCTACACGATGCTGCGCACGCCCCTCTGAGCGTTCGTCGAATGCGAGGAAACCTGATGCAGTATCTCGGAGTCATGCGCGGCAGCGGCATGCTTGCCTGCGGCGAGGAGCAGATGGGCCGCGCCGACTACGACATCGACGGCTTCCTCACCCGACCGGGCGAGGTGATGGGCTCGGGCGAGATCCGAATGTCCCCCGAGGCGCTGAATAACGCCTTCGGCCGTCAGGGCCTGCAGCTCACGACGGACGACGGCCGCGTCCTCGGGGTGCGCTTCTCCGGCAAGCGCAACGACCCGGCGAGCGACGCCGCGCACGCCGACATCACCGGGCAACTGCCCGGCGTCTCGGAGTGGCGGCGTTAGAGTACGTACCGATATCGCCTGGAATCATGTCATTGCTGGGCGCGCGCCACTCCAGTGGCGCGTCATGGTCTTCCGGACCGCGGGCCTCCCGGCCCGCTCATGAGCGAGCAGGACGCTCGCGGTCCAAAAGAGCACGAAAGACGCGCCACTGGAGTGGCGCGCCCCCAGCGCACTAGACAGCGAGTCGCCCGCTAGGGATACGTCATCGTCACTGGAAAGGACACGGCGCCGCCCGGGTAGGAGTAGGCCGTGTCGCCGAAGGCGGGCGGTCCCATGCCGATCGGTGCATTGCGCGAGAAACCGTAGCCATCGAGCGGCTGGCCGAACATGCCTGTCTTCATCACGGTCTGGCCAGGTGCGGCGTGGAACAGGGCGACGGCATAGGTGCCGGGCGGCACGTTGGTGAAGGTGCAAGTCGCCTGTTGGTTGGCGATCGGCGACGCCACGCCCTGGAACTCCTGACCGTTCTTGGGGAAGGTCGCCGCGGAATTGAACAGGCCGCAACGCACGTCGCCGACATTGTTACGCAGGCCGGTCACCGGCACGGAGATGGTATTGCCTTGCTGCGCCTCGGCGACGGCGCCGGCCAGGCCGGCGGCGAAGACGAGAGCAAGTCCGAATTTCCTGAAACGCATTGTCATGGCCCCCCTTGGTAGAATCCCCCGCTTCGAAAAAACTCAGTCCGGCGCCTGCGCGGTGCTGATGCCGGGCCCCATGCCGAACTTGTAGGACAGACCGGCGCGGATCGTGTGGTTCGACGGCTGCATGGTGATGCCGGGCGCCACTTCCTTCTGCTCGAACTGACTGAAGCGATATTCCAGTCGCGTCGTCCAGCCTCCGGTGATCACCGTTTCGATGCCGGGTCCGACCGTGAAACCGCTCAGCGCCGTGTCGCGCGAGGCGAATGGCATGCTGCCCGGCAGAACCAAGCTGGCCGTGCCATGGACATTGAGCTGGCTGTACCCGCCTGCCGCGTAGATCAAGGTCGAGGGGACGGGCAGGTAACCCGCGCGGCCCATCACGCTCCATTGGCGATTGGCCTCGGCCGAGACGAAGGCGCTGCTGCCGGGCGCCATGATACTGAAGCTCGACTGGATGCCGGTCCAGGTGAAGTCGCCCATGACGCCGACCAGGGCGTAGGGCGAGAACTGGTAGTCGGCGCCGGCAAAGACGCTGCCCAGCAGACCCTGGCCGCCGCTGTCGAAGCCGGCCGCCGCGCCGCCCGGGCCGCCCGCCACCGCGTTGAGGCGGCCGAAGCCCATGCCGGCGCCCGCGGCGGCACCGCCATAGATGCCCGTCCAGTTGACGTTGGTCGGGCCACGCGGCGCCTGCTCGTTGGAGGACGCCACGCCCAGGCCGCCGAAGCGGTAGCTGAGGCCGGCGCGGATCGCATGGTTGGACGGGTTGAGGCCGATGTTGGAGCCGGCCAGCGTCGTGCGGCCGAACTGGCTGTAGCGATACTCGAGCTTGCCCGTCCAGTTGCCCATCAGCCCTGTCTCGAATCCCGGCCCGATGGTCCAGCCGTTCACCGTCTGGTCAGTGGAGAAGCTCGCCGCGGCACCAGGCACCGTGGCGAAGCCATCGGTGTGGATGTTCTGACCGGCATAGCCGCCGACGAGATAGAGCAGGGTCGATGGATTGGCGAGGACGCCGGCGCGTGCCAGCACCGCCCAGCCGAGCCCGGTGTTCATGTTGACGTTGGCGGAGGCACCCGGCACCTGGGCCGAGGCCCCGCCCTGGAAGCCCGAGTAACTGAGCTCGGCCAGCAGGCCCAGCACGCCGCGCTGCGTGATCTGATAGTCGACGCCGCCATAGATCGAGCCCAGCACGCCGCTGCCGCCGGCGCCGTTGAAGCTCGCGGCAAGACCGCCGCCCGACGTGTCGAGCCTGTTGACCGCGCCGCCGGCGCCAAATGCGGCGCCGATATAAAAGCCGGTCCAGACCGGACCGAAATCCTTGGCGGGAATGGCGACGGGCGGGGTCTGCGCCACCGCCGGAACAGAAGCTACAACAGCAACCACTGCGACGACCGCCACGCCATATCGAAGTGTCATTATGGAGAGTGCCCCCGCCCGCGCTTTCATCAGGGACTGCGGTCCCACAGGACCATACCACAACATATAGCCATCACGCACCGCGATTTGTACTTGCGATGCCCTAGTCGACCGTCATTCCCGCGTCACGCACAATCGCCTCATAGCGGGCGCGCTCGGCTTCTATGAAGGAGGCGAATTCAGGTGGCGTGCTCGCCACCATGTCGCCGCCCTGCAGCGCCACCACGGACTTGGCGCCCTCGGTCGCCGCCGCGCGCGCCGCTTCATCGGCGATTTTCTTCAGCAGCTCGGACGACATGCCTTTCGGCCCGATCAGACCGTACCAGGCGACCGACTGATAGCCCGGCCCGCCCGCTTCATCGACGGTCGGCAGCTCGGGATAGAAGCTGCTGCGCTTGGCCGAGCTCACGGCGAGCGGGCGCATCTTGCCGGTGGCGATCAGGTCCTTGGAGTTGGACTGGGTGATCATCATGTCGACATTGCCCGCCATCAGGTCGAGCTGGGCGGGGTTGCCGCCCTTGTAGGCGACATGGGTCATCGTGATCCCGGCCATGTGCTCGAACAGCGCACCCGCCAGATGCTGCGAGGAGCCGTTGCCGCCCGAGGCATAGGTGAGCGGCGGCGCTGCCGTTTTTGCCAGCGCGATCAACTCGCCAAGCGTGTTGGCCTTGAGCGAGGGTCGCACCAGCACGAGCTGCGGGAAGGTGGCGACCAGGCTGATCGGGGTGAAATCCGTGGTCCCGTCGTAAGGCAGCCTTTTGTAAAGCAGCGGATTGATGGCAAGGCCCATCGCCACCATCGAGAGCGTGTAGCCGTCGCCGGCCGACTTGGCGACGATCTCGCCCGCCGCCACGCCGTTGGCGCCGGCGCGGTTGTCGGCCACCACCGGCTGGCCCCAGGCCTGCGTCATGTGCTGGCCCAACGCGCGCGCCAGAAGGCTGCTCGCGCGTGATCTCCTGGTCGCGAAACAGCAGGATGCCCTTCGCGAGGAAGGCGCGGTGGATCTGGTCGAACTCGGCGTTGCTGAGCGGCTGGGCGAGATCGACGCCCGCGATCTCGGCGCCGATTACATGGGAAAGCGGTCTCACGGTAAGCGACATCCAGAAATCCTCGCGGCGGGACTGCCGCGAACGGTGCGCTCAAGTCCGTCAGACCGTCAAGATTGAACAAGCGGCGGGCCGCGATCTGCGGAGCGCAGCGCGGATCACTCTAGTATCCGGAATCACAAATCTTCGCTGAGGCCCATCCTTCGAGACGGCCGCTTCGCGGCCTCCTCAGGATGAGGTTACCTCATGCTGAGGAGCGCGCATAGCGCGCGTCTCGAAGCATGGGCTACAAGCGAGCCCACGATTTCTGATAGCCGGTACTAGTAATCCCATTCCATCTTCGCGCCGACCCGGCCTGTGGAATCGGCGCCGATGTCGCCTTCGATCTTGACGTGATCCAGCACATCGACCTCGACCACGCCGCGGCTGGCGTTTCCGGCGGCGCCCTGCTTGGCGCCGACATAGACGCCGGGCGCCACATATCGGCCGGCCTCGAGCGACACCGGCGATGACGAATTCGACGACGAGGAGGAGGAGGCACCGGACCCGACCTTGAGCTGGTCGAGGCCCAAGGTCGAACGCAGACGACCCAACAGGCCCGTGCCGGGCGCCTCCTTGCCGGTGAGCTCGGCCAAGGTCTGCGCCACCTGGACGAGTTCCAGGGCGCTCAACGCGCTCGCCGGTTTGCCGAACAGCAGCCAGGCCAGCGCCTCGTCGGACGGCAATGCCGGCGACGAGGAGACCGCGATGGCAGGCGCGCGCGCCGTGCCGCTGATGGTGATCGAGATGGCGGTGGACGCGACCGTGGTGCTGGCGACGAAGTCGAGCATCGGATCGATGCGGTCGAGGTTGTCGAGCGTGATGACGCCGCGGCTGAACACCAGGCGTCGGCCGCCCAGGGTGAAGTCGCCGCGCCGGAGCGTGAATCCGCCGAGCACCGCGGGTTTCGACGGATCGCCGGTGACCTGCAGGCTGCCACCCACCTCGGCGTCGAGCCCGCGCCCGCGCACGAACACGGCCTGCGGCGCCCGCACGTCGAGCTTGAGCCGCACCGGCGTCGCCGTCGACGACCGCGGCGCGGATGCGCCGGCAGGCGGCGCGTTCGACGCACCCGGCCGGTTGATCTCGCGCACCTCGAGGGTGGGGAAGCTCGCCGTCTGCATGGCGCCGATGGCGATCTCGGCGCGATCGATCGTGATCGGGCCGCTGACGTCGATGCCGGCGCCCGTCGAGCCCGTCACCTTGAGATCGCTCGACACGGTCGCCACCAGATCGGCGCGGTTGACCAGGAGCGAGCGGCGGCTGGCAATGGCAAGGTCGAGCGCCACTCCTTCCGCCGGGTCGAGGCGCATGCTGCCGTTCAGTGACAGCGTGCCGCCGCGGCCGGTCTGGAAGGAGAGTTGTTCCAGCCGCAGGCTGTCGCCCTGCAGCACCAGGCGGCCGGTGCCGCCGTTCAGCCGCAGGCCGAGCTCGGGAAAGGCGAGCGCACCATTGGAGAAATCGACCGAACCCGCGCCCGTGACCTTCGCGCCGGCAATGTTCATTGTCAGGTTGCTGTTCAAGGTGCCGGTGACGTTGCGCACCTGGTTGCCGAGCAGCGGCGCGAAGGGCGCGATGTCGATCGGGCCGGTCATGGTGACCGAGCCGGCGAGCGGCGCCGTTGCCATTTTGCCGCGAAGCGCGAGGTTGCCGCCTTGGCCGGCGCTCAGGCGAGCCTCGAAGCTCGCCTGGCCAGCGACCAGCGAGCCCGATCCCTGCAAGCCGAGCGCCGGCAGCAGCGCCGCCTCGGGCCGATGCAGCCGCACGTTCGATGCCGCATAAGTGGCCTCGATGCGCGGGCTGGCCGCGGGACCGGTGATTCGCGCGCGCGCCTGCAGGCTGCCGTCGAGGCCGGTGCCGGGCGCGAATGTATCGACCAGCGACAGCGGCAAGGCCGCCAGATCGAGCGTGAGATCGCTCGCCGCGGGATCGACGACGCCCTGGACCGAAAGCCGCCCGCCGCCCAGGCGCAGGCTCGTGGGATCGATGCTGATCCGCGCGCCGGCGATGCGGACGCGCATCGGCGCATTCAGCGCCACGGGAATGCCCTGGTGGCGTCCGTCGAAGCGCGACAGCGCGATGCGGATCTCGTCGGCCGCAAGTTCGACCTTGGCTACAAGGTTCGCGGCGCTCTGCGCGCCGGCAGCCTGCAGCGCGATGTCGAAGCCGCTCTGCCGGTCGCCCTTCACCGTGCCGTTGATGCGGGCGATATCGGCTGCGCCGCGCAGGCCGCTGGCCGCGATCGTGGCGTCGGCTCTGGCCGTGCCCGTCGGATCGTCGACCGTGGCGTCGACTTGCAACGCGGCGACGGCAACGCCGCCGCTCTGCAGATTGCCGCCGCGGACGCGCGCCTGCAGGCGGCCCGCTGCACGCTCCCGATCGGTGCTGACCTCGGCCTCGAGCGACCCGGCCAGCGCCGTGCCCAGCAGGGCGCCCGCGTCCTGCAGCTTCTCGACCGTCAACCGGGCGCTGCCCGTCGTGCGATCCGGCGTGACCACAAGATCGGCGACGCTGAGCGCAGCACTTGCCCAATGGAATTCGAAGCTCGGCACGGCGAGGCCGCCCGCTGCATCGCGCTCGAAGCGGCCGGCAAGCGACAGCGGCTGGCTCTCGGCCGTGCCGCTGGCGGTGAGGCTGCCGCCGGCCGTGCCGTCGGCGCGCAACTCGATGGTCGAGGCGACGGTGACGGCGCCGGCGAGGCCTTCGCGCAGCAGCGAGAGCTGCCGCAGCTCGACGGAAAGATCGAACCGGCCGGTCGAGCCTTGGCCGTTGCCGGAAAGGCCGAACGTGCCCGCCTCGCTGGCCACGCGCACGTCGGTGAGCGACCAGGTGTCGTCGCGCCGCAAAGCGCCGGTGCCCGAAAGCGTCACTTCGCGCGCCACCAGCCCGGGCGGCACACCGGGCGCGCCGGCATCGGCCAGCGTGCCCTGCCAGCCGAGCGTGAGACCTTGCGCGTCGTTGCGCGCCGACAGTTCGAGATGCGCGCGTCCGGTCAGCTCGCGTTCGGCCAGCGCCGAGAAGGGCGCCAGGCTCGGCAGGTCGACCGTCGCCTTGACGTCGCCCGCGCCTGTCTTGGGCAGGTAGGACCCGCCGTTTCCCTTCACCGCCCCCAAGGCCGACGTCACATCCAGCGACTCGAGGGTGAGGCTGCCATCGCTTCGCACGCCAAGCCTGCCGTCCAGCGCGACACGGCCGAGCGGCGGCAGGCGACCGTCGAGCGCGGGGACTGCGACGTCATCGCCACCGCCGTTCAGGGTCACGGTGCCCTGCGGCTGCTTCGCCAGGTTATCGAGGACGACGTGGGCGCCGAGCCGCAGGTCGCGCCACTGCGCGCCGGCGAGGAGAGGGCCGAACGGACCCGGCTCGCCCGCCTGCAAGGTCGCCGTGGCGTCGAGCCGGTCGGCGCGGCGGTCGTAGCGGGCCGACGCGCCCAACGTCGCCGGCCCCGCGGTCAGGCGCGAGGTGGTCAGGATCGCGCTATCGGCATCGAGCGTCGCCTCGGCGGAAAGGGTGACCGGGCCGCCGACGCGCGCGGTGAGCTGGGCCCCGCCAGCCTCGAGCTCGACGGAGACCGCCGTGCCCGTTCCGCTCGGTTGCCACTTTGCGGTGCCCCGCGCCGTCGCCGCGTCGCCGGCGGACAAGGTCAGTTCGCCGCCGCCCGATCGGGCATCGCCCTTGGCTACGAGCCGCAGGGAGACGCGCTCGAGGTCGGGCCGCTCCAGCAGCGCCGCCGTCACCCCGCCCGCCCCCTCTTCCAGCGCGATCTCGCCATCGACGGTGCCCCGCGCCAGATCGAAGCGGATGTCGGCCGAGAGCTTGCCCGACGGTCCGTCGCTGCGATCGCCGGCGAGGCGCACGCGGCCCTCGTGCAGATCGGCGGACAGCAGGCCGTTGCCCTGCAGCGCCCAGCGCGCGTCGACCTGGGCGACCGCCGCCGCAAGATGCAGCGCGTCGACCGACAACGACTGCACCTCGACGCCGACCGGCAGGCTGAACGAACCGCCGGCGGATCCTGGCTCAGCCTTGTCGGGAACGGGCGGTCGCAGAACATCGACAAGCGACGCCGATATGATCTCGACCTGCACGCGGCCGCTCAGCAGCGAGGCGAAGGACCAGCGCAGGCCGGCATTGTCGACGCGGAGCCACGCCCCCTGCTGATCGAGCAGCTCGACCCGCGCGACCTGCAGATCGGTCGGGAAGGTGCCGCTGATGCCCGAGATCTGCAGGCTCTTGCCCGAGACGAGGCCTGCCAGCATGCGCTGGCCGGACGACGTCTGCAGGAAGACGAACAGCGCCGCCACCAGCGTCACGACCAGCGCCAGCAGCCCGCCCAGGACCCTCGCCAGGATACGCAGCGCGCGCATCAGAAGGCCTGCCCTATGCTGACATAGATGCCGAACGGTGGATCGCCGTCGCGCGCGTTGAGCGGGAAGCCGACATCGAGCCGTATCGGTCCGAAATCGGTGTAGTAGCGCGCGCCCACGCCGGCGCCGATCCGGGGCGCGAACAGCGAGAAGTTGGGCAGGATGTCGGGATAGGCGCTGCCGGCGTCGACGAAGGCCACGGCGCCCAGCGACTTGCCGAAGCGCTGGCGGAATTCGACGCT
>Ga0209648_10006159_pt1 | contig 10322 bp, 10 predicted proteins | sample GraSoi2013_115cm_FD_185830 | JGI IMG/M metagenome (GOLD analysis project Ga0209648, IMG submission 185830) | Grasslands soil microbial communities from the Angelo Coastal Reserve, California, USA - Sample 9_17_2013_115cm (SPAdes) (version 2) | ecosystem: Environmental > Terrestrial > Soil >...
ATAAACTCGGTAAACCACAGGGCCCCGTCGGGCCCGGCCGCGATCCCGTACGGCAAGCTGATGCTCGGGTCGGTGTAGGTGGTGACCGCCCCGGCGGTGGTGATGCGCCCGATCGAGTTGTTGCCTTGGTTGGTGAACCACAGGGCCCCATCGGGCCCGGCCGCGATCGCGGCCGGGTTGTCTATGCCGGTGCCAGTGAAGATCGTCACCATGCCGGCCCCCGAGGCAGCCGCGGTGCCGACCGTCAGGCTGAGGGTCAGGACCAGCAATCCGACCAATACTGCACGTCTATGAAGCTTTTTCATGGGTGCCTCCTTTTGCCTTCGGCCCGAGATGTCCGGTGGTCACATCGCCTGCTTGGCCGCTCCCTGGCTCGGGGTCTGCCGTGTCTGGCCTTGCGGGCGTCGGTTCAGCTGATGGTGATGCTGCCCGACTTGGACGCTTGAGCGCCCTTGCTGTCGGTCACTGTGACCGTGAACGTGAACGTTCCCCGGGTGGTCGGGGTGCCGGTGATGGAGATCGGCGGTGATGCCGAGAGGCTGAGACCCGGCGGAAGCTGGCCCGCGGAAATCGACGCCGTGTACGGCCCGACGCTAGTTTAAATTAGATTGCTTGGGCAAAAAACCACTCCTGGTTTTCTCCGGAACAATTACTAGCCGTGGTGATCTGCCAGAGCTGGAGTCTCGCTCCGTTCGCCCGGGCATTATTGGTGTTCGAATCGCACTCCACGTCCAAGCCGACGTCCTGACCTCTCTTGACTAGGGCATTTAGGTTTATTAGCCATGTCGCGTGCGGACTGTTTGCGGGTATCCACCACTGATTCGAGTGATTGCTGCTGGTTGGGCCGCAGCTCCAGATATCGACATCCGCTCCGTTGTTTGTTCCCCAGTTGAGGGCCTCCATGCACTGGTTCGTGTTCTTCAGTATGAACTGCCAGACAGGCCACACGACTCCGTTTTTATCCGTGTAGGTACCTATCTGCTTCACGCCCCACGACTGATTGTTTGTTGCGGGATAATGGCAATCCCACTGGATGAGCTTGATACCGTTGCTCGTGTTACCGGCCGGGTCGTCAACGCACTTGAGGGACCAGAAGCTGTTTATCGTGTAGAAGGTGGAGGCTGCTGCGGCTGAAGGGGATGACTTCGGTCCCATCCTCGCGTTCATGTATGCAGGCAGAGGCGGAAGCCCGGGAATTTCGAAGTTCGGATATCTCTTGCCGTTGATGACCTTGTATCCGACTAGTTCGAGCCGGTAGTGCGCGTGGCTGCTGGTCCTGGGTGCGCCGTCTGCTCTTGCGGGCGTGATGGCGCTCAGAGCACCCACTGCCAAGCCCAGGCTCAGCAGGACCGTAAGAAGTATAGAGCGCGGACGCGATCTGCCGACCTGAAGTCTTTGCACCACGATTGACCCTCCTCGCATTGAATCGTGAGTCTTCACGCAGGATTTTCGGTGGAACCGAGAGCAATAGTCAAGACCTGTGAATTAAGATCTTTTAGGCGGCTTCGGGCTGGGAGTCCTCACCCGGCCGTTCGACGAGCTTTCCGTTGATGAACGTCGCTCCAGCGCGGACCAGGGCGACCAGGTGGGGTGCGTTGACAGCACGCCACCGATCCTGGGCCACTGCCCTTAACTTCCAGGACTTGCATTGCCCTACTGTCCGATCTTCGGGTAGGCGGTCACGAATTGGCCACGTTGATGACGGTGCGGATGAGGGCGTGGCGGTGCCCGGGAAAGAAATACCCTGCTAGGACGTGAGGTGCTCAAGCCGCAACGTCGAAAGCAGGAGCTTCGTTGTCCAGCCATCTGGCCATGCTCATGTCGCCCTCGCCGGCGAGGTCCGCCCTTGCTTCCGGCGAGCCGGCCGCGAAGGACCTGTCAGGCCACCGCGAGAGGTACCCGCAGCTGTATCCGGTCGCCGGGTGTGGCGAGACGGAGGCTGAGATGGCCGCCGGTGGCTGGCTACAACGGCCCGGGACGTGATCTCGTGGTCTTCGAACGCTCCTTGTGACCTGCTTGCCGTGACCTGCTTGCCGTGACCTGCTTGCCGTGACCTGCTCGCCGTGACCTGCTCGCCGTGACCTGCTCGGCCCGGTTCGCGGGCCGTGGGGCAGTGGCCAATGGGCGGGCTGGTGGGGGGACAACCCGCCGTTCCACCACCCGGTGTTCGTGCTCACCCATCACCCACGCCCGTCCATCACGATGCAGGGCGGGACCACGTTCCACTTCGTAGACGACGGTATCGAGGCCGCGCTCGAGCGGGCGTTCGCCGCCGCCGGCGGAGATGACGTCAGAGTCGGCGGTGGCGCCGCCACCGTGCAGCAGTACCTCCGCGCTGGCCTGATCGGCGAAATGCACCTGGTGATCGTGCCGATCCTGCTCGGTGGCGGCGAGCGGCTCTTCGACCACCTCGACGGTGGCCCACACGGCTACGAATGCGTCGAGTTCGTCAGCTCGCCTTCCATCGCGCACATGACCTTCGCCAGGCCGCCGAAGTAGCAGCCGCCCGCGCGCGATGAGACTGTCGCATTTACTCGCGGCACCCTGATCCTCGATCTCCGTACGAGTGGCATGACCGTACGATGGGAGGCGCGTGGGCCGCCGCGGCACCTTCCGCCTCGGCCGGCGGGCAGCGGCGGGATCTGCGCACCCGTGTCTGCGCGCCGCGGTCCGGCTCAGGCAGTGATTCGTCTCCGGCAGTGGCCGCGGCGAGGAGGTGAGACCCATTACCGCCAGAACAGGCTGGGTGCTCCCACCTCACGGCCGCGGCGTCCGCCCGGCATAGGTGACCGAGCGCCCATCGGTACCCGAAAGGCTCCCATGTCGCTTTCTCTGTCACCGCGCTCTCGATCCGTCATCGTGACCAGGCTTCGGGCCGCCGGCTGTGTCTTCGCAGAAGACGAGGCGCGGTTGCTCATCTCCGCGGCACGAACGCCGGCCGACCTCGCCGCCATGGTGGGCCGGCGGGCCGCCGGCCTGCCCCTCGAACAAGTCCTCGGCTGGGCGGAGTTCTGCGGCCTGCGGATAGCCGTGGACCCCGGGGTGTTCGTGCCCCGCCGCCGCACCGAGTTCCTCGTCAGTCAGGCGGCCGCGCTGGCCAACCAGAGCGCCAGCCGGGCGGGTCAGCCTGCCATGCTCGCGCACCAGGGTGCCGGTTCGGCTGGTCAGGTGGCCACGCCTGCGGACCCGGGCGCAAGCCTGGCTGGCCAGGTTCTCGCCCGGCCACCAACTGTCGTCCTCGACATCTGCTGCGGCTCCGGCGCGGTGGGCGCCGCCCTGGCCGCGGCGCTCGACGGGGCTGAGTTGTACGCCGTCGACATCGACCCGGCCGCGGTGCGGTGCGCCCGCCGCAACGTCGCCGCCGCCGGTGGTCAGGTCTACGAAGGCGACCTCTACGAGCCGCTGCCCGCTACGCTGCGGGGACGCGTCGACGTCCTGGTGGCCAACACACCCTACGTACCCACCGAGGAGGTCGGGCTGCTCCCCCCGGAGGCTCGCATCCACGAGCCTCGGGTGGCGCTCGACGGTGGCGCGGACGGGCTCGACGTCCAGCGACGGGTGGCCGCTGCCGCGCCACTGTGGCTGGCACCAGGCGGCCACCTGCTGATCGAGACGAGCGGGCGCCAGGCGCCGCTGCTCGTCGAGACCTTCGCCCGCAGCGGGCTGATCCCGCGGGTGGCCAGTTCCGACAAGCTGAATGCCACCGTCGTCACCGGCCAGCGCGGTGAGGTCCATCTGGGCTGAGTCTGGCCCGGCCGTCTGGCCGCAGCGTGACCGCCCGGCCGGCGATCGACGTGAGCTAGACCTGCCAGCGCGAGTACCGGCGCCCCCGGTGGTGGTGGCCGCCGGGCCAGCCCGGGCGCCGGTCCGGTGGGTAGCCGGGCCACCCCTGGCGGCGCATCCGCCGGCGGAACCTGCCGATCAGGACGATCGCAACCAAGGAGGCCACCAGCCAGAACACCAGGAATACCTTGACGATCGTCAGCAACACCCACCCGCCGCCAGGAATCAGCAGCGCCGCGACCAATGCGAGCAGGAGCAGCGGCAGAACCCGCGGCCGGTGCCGGAAGGTCCACGGCGGTGCGGCTCGAGGTGGGAACTGGACGGGCCGCGGCAGGGCCGCGGCCGGCTCGGGCAGGTCGGCCATGACGCGGCGCAGATCACCGGAGGTTTTCGCGTTCAGCGCCGCCGCGACCCGTTCGTCAAGCTCGTCGCGGGTGAGCCGGCCATCGGCGAAATGGTCGCGCAGCCGTGCGGTGACGCGGTCCCGGTCGGCGTCGGAAATTCGGATGTGGTCGTCCATCGCGCGTCCTCTCCTACGCCTCGTCCTGCTCGCTGTCCGCGTCGTCGGCCAGGATCCGGTACAGCCTGCGCCTGGTCGCTTCGAGCAGAAGTTCGGCGGCGCGGATCTGCTCGGGGGTGCCGGCGTGGGCCACCTGGACGATGCCGGCGCCCAGCCGCGCCGCCTGGGCGATGAGGTTAGGTACCTCGCCGGCTTCCGACTGGTCCATCGACTCCCACGTGCCGCGGGCCATCTCGGGGTTCTCCTCGACATATGTGCGGCCCGCTTCGGTCAGCCTGAAGGTGCGCCGCCCGCCCGACTCCTCGCCCTCGATCAGGCCCTCGTCGGCGAGCTGAGCCAGCGCGGGATAGACCGCACCGGGGCTGGGCCGCCAGGCGCCACCGCTGCGCTCGTCGATCTCGGACATGATCTGGTAGCCGTTGCGCGGGCCCTCCCGCAGCAAGGCCAGGATCGCGGCGCGCACGTCGCCCCGGCCGGCCTTCTGGCCCCGCGGCGAGCCGGGTGAGCCCGGCGGGCCAGGCCACCAGCGACCCTGCGGGCCACCGAAGGGCCCGGACCACTGCTTCCCGCCGCCCGGGCGCCCGAAGCCGAAGCCCCAATCCCACGGGCCGCCCCGCAGGCCAGGGCCACCGCCGGCCATCTTGGCCGCGGCTCCCCGGAGGTGGCTGACCATCTCGCTCACACACTTGGCGACATCGAACAGCCGGGGATCGAACTCCCCGGCCCCAGAACCCGCTGTCGGCATATTCGCACTCCCGTCAACATCTCGCGACACGGTCACGATATATCGGTAGCTTACGACCCCGATGGCCCGATGACAAGATATAGCTCGATTACGGGTGCCGGGCCCGCGCCGCGGGCCGGCCTGGCGCTGGTAGGGCCCGGCATTGTCGCGGCCCGCGCGGCCGACATAGCCTCGTCTTGCTGCTTAGGCCTGACGTCGGCGCTGGCGGCGCGAACACGTCGGCGTGGCCCGGCAGGAAAGGGACGGTGCGCGCGATGGAGCGGATGAGCACGCTGGACGCCGGGTTCTTCTTCATGGAGGACGACAACGTACCGATGCACGTCGGATCGGTGGCGGTGTTCGACGGGCCATCGCCAGCGTACGGCGACGTGGTGCGGTTGCTTGTGTCAAAGCTGCCACAGGTGCCGAGGTACCGGCAGCGGGTCCGCACGGTCCCGCTGCACCTCGGCCGCCCGGCATGGATCGACGACGAGCACTTCGAGGTCCTCTACCACGTCAGGCACACCGCGGTACCCGCGCCGGGAGGAGCCGAGCAACTGCGCAACCTGGCCGGCCGCGTGTTCGCGCAGCGCCTTGACCTCGCCAAGCCGCTGTGGGAGATGTGGCTCGTCGAAGGCCTGCGGGACGGCCGCTGGGCGATCATCTCCAAGGTGCACCACTGCATGATCGACGGCGTCGCCGGCTGGGACCTGGCCGCGGCGCTGCTTGACGCCAGCCCGGACGCGGAGCACCCGGCCGCGGGTCCCTGGACCCCCGAGCACGCTCCCTCCACCGCGTGGATGGTCATGGACGGGCTCCGCGACACGCTCGTCGCACCGCTGCAGCAACTGGCCCGGGTGCCGGCTCTCGCCCGCAGTCTGCCCACCCGCCACGAGGTGCTCGACTTCGCCAGGGGATTACCTGGAACCACCGGCCGCCTGGCCAACCCCGCCGCGAGTTCGCTCAACGGGCCGAGCGGCCCGCACCGGCGCTGGGAGTGGACGCAGGCCAGCTTGAAAGAGGTCAAGCTGGTCCGTAACGCGTTCGGCGGCACCGTCAACGATGTCGTGCTCGCCGCGGTCACCCGCGGGTTCCGCGACCTGCTCACCGAGCGCGGCGGGCTTTCCGACGGGCAGGTGGTGCGCTCGCTGGTGCCGGTCTCCGTCCGCGCCGCGAGCGAACGAGGCACCTTGAACAACAGGGTCTCCGCGGTACTTGTCAACCTGCCGGTGAGCGAGCCCGATCCGGTGAACCGCCTCGCTCGGCTGCGCGAGCAGATGGATGACCTGAAGAACAGCCGCCAGGCGGTGGGGGCCCAGGGGCTCACCGGGCTGGCGGGATTCGCGGCCCCCACCTTGCTGGCGCTGGGTTCCAGGCTCACCTTCCGGTTCCCGCAGCCGCTGATGCAGACGGTCACCACGAACGTCCCTGGACCGCGCTTCCCGCTCTACATGCTCGGCAGGCAACTGACGGAGATGCACCCCTACGTCCCGATCGCCAGCAACATACGCATCTCGGTCGGCATACTCTCCTACCTCGACCAGCTGAACTTCGGCATCAACGCCGATTTCGACGCGGTGCCGGACATCGGCGTGCTCACCGGCGGGATCCGGCAGGGTTTCGACGAGCTAGCCGCGCGCGCCGCGTCCGCCCCGGCCACCTGACGCGCCCCGGGCCCGGCTTACGCTGTCAGCCCCGGCCGGTCCATCAACCATGATCCCGAACGGCTGCCGCGTGCGCCACCTGGGCGATCGCAGCGTCGGCCGGGGCGTGGCGGCATGCCGTCAGGCCTCAGGCCGTTGCCGTGCCAGCGGCGGCGTTCGGTGCCGGTTGTACCAGGTCACCTGGCCGCAGCCGGAATACCTGCAGGCGCAGGTTGTAGTACTTCTCTGTCTCGCCGACCCATTCCATGCCGATCCGGACCGCGGTCGCCGCGGCGCGCGCGTTGCCTGGCCGCACGACCGCGATGACCTGCTCGATGCCCTGATCGAAAGCCCACCGCGCCAGGGCGAGCCCGCTTTCCGTGGCGTAGCCGCGGCCCCACATGTCTGGATGCAGCTGCCAGCCCATCTCGAACTCCTCGTCGGGCGGCAGCGGCAACAGGATCGCGCCGCCGATCAGGCGCCCATCCTCGCGAAGCTCGATCGCCCAGCGGCCAGCGGGCACCACCATGCGCGCGTCCTCGGCGATCCACTGTTGCAGGACGAGGCGCATGGCCGCCGCGTCGGGAACGCTGTCCATCGCCGGAGCGAGCCACCGCGCCACCTCGCCGTGGCCGTACGAGGCGAGCGCCGTGTCCGCGTCGTCGACCGTCCAGGGCCGCAGGACAAGACGGTCGGTGATCAATCGTTGGGCCATAGGCTCACGATAACCGTGGCGTGCGGGGTTGGCCGTCATCGCACAGTGATCGAACCTCACCGGTGCATGCGTGCCTCAGCGGACCGGCTGGCCGATCGCGAGCAGATTGCCTTCGCTGTCCTTGAACCACGCGGCGCGCTCGCCAGCGCCGCCCTTGCTCGGGTAGTTGCCCGATACCTCGGCGATGCCGTCCACAGCGGTCAGGCCCGGCAGGCTTTACACCTCGAACGCGTCGTGGGGTTTCGGATCGGCGTGGACGAGCGCGGCGGTCAGCCGCGGGACGGTGTGGATGAGGGCGTGCTCGGCTTCGGCCGCGACCTGGTGTGCCTGCACGGCGGAGCAGCCGGCATCGACCACGACCTCGCATTCCGCACGCAACTGGTGCCCGATCCACCGTAGCCGCACCCGCCCGGCGGCCAGCACCCCTGGCGTGGCGCGCAGCGTGGCTTCGGCCCGGTCGACAAGGGCAGGGTCCACCGCGTCCATCAGCCGCCGGTACACCTCACGGGTGGCCTGGCGCAACACGACGACGATCGCCGCGGTGATGCCGAGGCCCACGACCGGGTCGGCCCACTGCCAGCCAAGGGCAACCCCGCCCGCGCCGATCAGCACCGCAAGGGAGCTGAATCCGTCGGTGCGCGCGTGCAACCCGTCGGCCACCAGCGCGGCCGATCCGATCTTGCGGCCGACCCTGATCCGGTAGCGGGCCACGAGCTCGTTCCCGGCGAACCCGGCCAGGGCCGCCGCCGCGACCGGTGCCAGATTCGTCACGTCGCGTGGGTGCAGCAGGCGCTCGATCGCCACGCCGGCCGTGACGATCGAGGAGACCGCGATCGCCACGACGATCGCCACCGCGGCCAGGTCCTCGGCGCGCCCGTAGCCGTAGGTGTAGCTGCGGGTCGGCGGGCGGCGCGCCAGCACGAACGCGAGCCCGAGCGGCACCGCGGTCAGCGCGTCGGCCGAGTTGTGCAGCGTGTCCCCGAGCAGTGCCACGGACCCGGAGATCGCCACCACTGCCGCCTGGATCACCGCGGTGGCGGCCAGGCCGGCCAGGGAGAGCCACAGCGCCCGCATGCCCTCGGCTGAGGACTCCATCGCCGCGTCGACCTTGTCCGCGGCCTGGTGTGAATGTGGCCGGAGCAGATGCCGATCGCGCATGGAGTCAAGGATGCATGGCCAAGCCGGTTGCAGCACCTCGACAACAGCGCATTCCGCGCTGTTGCAACGCTGCCGCAGCAGGCCCGGCGCCTAATTTGTCACGTGATGTGCCGCCCGGACGTATCAGCCGCTCGGCGGCCGCCTCTGCTTAATAAGGACGACCTATGCTTCATAGGACCCCTGCGCCATCCACGCGCCGATGGCTCACGCGGGTGAGAGGAAGCGGCGACCATGCGCGACGATCCCTCGGTGACCGCGCTCGTCACACGAGCGAGAAACGGCGACAAATTAGCATGGGACGAGATCGTCGACAGGTACGCGCCGCTCGTCTGGTCGATCTGCCGCCGGCACCGGCTGAGCAGTCTTGACACCGACGACGTCGGCCAGAGCGTATGGCTGCGGCTGGTGGAACAGCTCAACGCACTGCGCGACCCGGCCGCGCTGCCGGGCTGGCTGGCAACAACCACCCGGCGCGAATGCATCCGCGTGCTGCGCGCCGCGAACAAGCAGGAGGCACGAAGCTCCAACCCGCCAGACCTCGACACGCTCCCAGACGAGTACGCAGCGGCGGCCGAACAAGAACTGCTCACCGCGGAACGTGACGTGGCGCTGCGCGAGGCGTTCGGCGCGCTGCCGCCGAGGTGCCAGCGCCTGATCTCGATGCTCATCGCTGACCCCCCGGTGCCCTACGCTGAAATCAGTTCCACGCTTGGAATTCCCATCGGCAGCATCGGACCCAACCGGCGCCGCTGTTTGAACAGGCTTCGCCGCCATCCGCCGCTTGCGGCTCTCATCAGCGCGGAAAGCCATACGACGCGAGGAGGTGACAGATATGGCCAGTCAGTGGTGGATCGATGACGACGAGCTTCTGGCCACACTCGGCGATGCCGTCCGCACCGCGCGCGACATGCCCGCGAACTTCGCAGAGGTCGGGAAGGCGACGTTCACGTGGCACAGCATCGATGCCGACCTCGCCACCCTGACCCGCGACTCAGCCAGGGCGGAAGAGGAAGTGCTCGCGTCCGCTCGGTCAGAGCCAGCGAACCTGAGGTCCCTCACGTTCACCTCCGCGCAGCTCACGATCGAGCTCGAGGTCAGTTCCGGCGCGCTGCTCGGCCAGATCGTGCCGCCCCAGGCCGGGCGGATCGACGCGTGCGCGGCCAGCGGCCACGTGCAGACCGCTGTTATCGACGAGATCGGCTGCTTCGCCATCCGCCGGATCCCCGAGGGCTCGTTCCGCCTGCACTGCCAGACGGTCAGCGGCGCCAGCGTGATCACGAACTGGATCACCCTCTAAACCCCCTCCGGCCAGGATCGGCGCAGGCCGCGGTAGCCGTTAAGCGGTGGGGCGCTCGCCGCGGCCGCGGTGGGGACAGCGGATCAGGGGGCCTGCGCATCCGTCTTGCGGCCGGCCCGCGCAGCGCGTGCAGGAACTCCTCGAGGAATCCTGGCGCGGCAAGGCTCCCAAACGCCTCGTCGCCGACTTCGAGGCCGCCTGCGGCGAGCGACCGTCAAACTGATCGGCAATGGCGCCGCCGGGAGGCTCAGAGCTTTCCCCGGTTCCTCGATGCGAGGATGATCTGGGTCACCGTATACGTGCTCAGGCCCAGCTTCCGCGCTATTTCGTCAGGCCGTATTCCCTGCTCGTTGTACAGGATCGCCAGCCTTTCCTGCGACTTGCTCCACGGGTTGCGGGCCACTTTGCGGGCCGGCCGGGGGAGTGGCCTGTCCCTGCGGCGGGCCGGCGCGGTGCCACCCGCCGTGCGTGCGGCCCCTTCC
>Ga0209648_10006162_pt1 | contig 10322 bp, 8 predicted proteins | sample GraSoi2013_115cm_FD_185830 | JGI IMG/M metagenome (GOLD analysis project Ga0209648, IMG submission 185830) | Grasslands soil microbial communities from the Angelo Coastal Reserve, California, USA - Sample 9_17_2013_115cm (SPAdes) (version 2) | ecosystem: Environmental > Terrestrial > Soil >...
ACTACGGCTCGACCTGCGTGAAGGGGCGTTTTGGTTACGACTTTCCGCAGCACAAGGACCGCCTGCTCAAGCCGCTGATCCGCCGGGGCTGGCAGAAGGAGGGCGAGCGCTGGGTATGGCGCGGCGCGCGGGGCACCGAGCGTCGCGGCGGGCCGTGGCAGAGCATCGAGGGCGAGGGCGGTGAGTCGAAGCCCGCGACGCCGCCGCGCGCCACCGGCAAGTCGGTGCGCCAGCTGCCGCTGTTGGAACGCGTCGATCTCGACATCCGCGACCGGGTGGCGACGCCCGGTCCCTGGTACGAGCCGTTCCGCGAAGCGACCTGGGACGAGGCGTTCGAGCTGACGGCGCAGGAGTTGGGACGCATCAAGCGGGAGCGCGGCGGCGACGCGCTGTCGTGTTTCTCCTCGGCGAAGTGCTCCAACGAAGAGAACTACCTGATGATGCGGTTGTTCCGCGCCGCGCTCCACACGAACAATGTCGACCACTGCACCCGCTTGTGCCATTCCACGTCGGTCGCGGCGATGCAGCGCGCGCTCAGCACGTCGGCGGCGTCGGGCTCGATGCGCGAAGTGGAAACCGCATGCGACGTGATCTTCATCGCCGGCGCGAACACCACCGAGACGCATCCGGTGTTCGGCGCGGCGCTGAAGCGGGCGTGCGAGCGCGGCGCCAAGCTCATCGTCGCCGATCCGCGCCGCACCGAGCTGGCGGACCGCGCCGATATCCATCTGCAGATGCTTCCCGGCACCGACGTCGCGTTGTTCAGCGCGATGCTGAGTCACATTCTGGCGCGCGGCCTCGAGGACAAGCAGTTCATCGCGACGCGCACCACGAATTTCGAGGCCGTGCGCCAGGCCGTGGCGCCCTACGATCCCGAGCGCGCCTCCAAGATCACCGGCGTCCCGGCGGACCTGATCCGCCGCGCGGCCGAGATCTACGCCCAGGGCCCCAACACCAGCACGCTGTGGGCGATGGGTCTCACCCAGCACGCCAACGGCACCGACCTGGTGGCGTCGCTCTTGAACCTGATGCTGGGCTGCGGCATGATCGGCCGCTGGGGCGCGGCCATGATGCCGGTGCGCGGTCAGAATAACGTGCAGGGCGCATCGGACATGGGCGCCATTCCGTTCGTCTATACTGACTACCGCAGCGTGAAGGACCCCGCGGTCCGGGCTGAGTACGCCAAGGTGTGGGGCGTGCCGGCCGAGTCCCTCTCCTTGAAAGAGGGGCTCATGGTCACCGAGGTCGTGAAGGAGGAGAGCGGTGTGCGGGGGATGTTCATCATGGGCGAAAACCCCATCATCTCCGACCCCGACATCGCGCACGCCGAGCACTGGTTCCGCGAGCTCGAATTCCTGGTCGTGCAGGACCTGTTCCTCACCGAGACCGCCCGCTACGCCGACGTGGTGCTCCCCGCCTCGAGCTTCGCCGAGAAGACCGGGACGTTCGTGAACACGGAGCGGCGCATCCAGATCTCGCACCAGGCGGTGCCGCCCCCCGGCGAGGCGCGCGGCGACTTGGAGATTCTGATCGAGCTCTCGGAGCGCCTGGGATTGCCCACGCGGTTCCGCAGCGCCGAAGACGTGATGAACGAGATCGTGCAGGTCACGCCGTCCTGGGCGGGCGCCACCTACCCGCGGCTCGAAGGGCGGGGCCTGCAATACCCCGTCCCGACCCGCGAGCACCCCGGCACCGACTTCCTGTTCGCCGATCGCTTCCCCACGGCTGACGGCAAAGCGCTCATGGTGCCGGTCGAGTACGCGCCGCCCGTCGAGCTGCCGGACGACGAGTACCCCTTCGTGATGAACACGGGACGCCAGCTGTACCACTGGCACACCGGCACGATGACGCGGCGCGCCAGCGGGCTCGACGCCCGCGAGCCCACGCCGGTGGTCGAAATTCATCCCGACGACGCCGCCCGGCTCGGCGTGGGAGAGGGCGACCTGATCCGGCTGACATCGCGTCGCAACACGATGGTGAGCGCCGCGCGGGTGTCGGAGCGCGTGGCGCCCGGACAGGTGTTCGTGCCGTTCCACTTCCGGGAGGCCGCAGCGAACCTCCTGACGAACCCCATCCTCGATCCGTACGCGAAAATGGCGGAGCTGAAGTGCTGCGCCGTGCGTGTCGAAGCCGCCCGCTCGCCGGCGTTGTCCCCCGACTGACCCACCGCGCGGGTCGTAGGTAGATTCTCCCCACCCCGACCCCGGTGCCGATGCAAGCGATCGTCAAGGCGCAGCGCGCCCCCGGCCTCACCGTGTCCACCGTCCCCAAGCCCGTCGCGGGCCCCGGCGAAGTCCTCATCCGCGTCCGCCATGCGGGCGTCTGCGGCACCGACCTGCACATCGCCGACTGGGACGCCTGGGCGCAGGGCCGCATCAAGCCCCCCCTGGTGGTGGGCCACGAATTCGCTGGTGAGGTCGCCGCCCTCGGCCCGGGGGTGACGGAGTTTCAGGTGGGCCAGCTGGTGACCGCGGAAGGGCACATCATCTGCGGCCACTGCCAGGCGTGCCGCACCGGGAACGGCCACATCTGCAAGAACACCCGCATCATCGGCGTCGACCGCGACGGCGCCTTTGCCGAGTTCATCGCGATGCCCGCCACGAACGTCATGACGCTCGACGGCATTCCCACGGAAATCGGGGCCATCATGGACCCGATGGGCAACGCCTTCCATACGGTGCTGACCGCTGACATTCCTGGGAGCGCCGTGTTCATCGTGGGGTGCGGGCCGATCGGCTGCTTCGCCGTCGGGATCGCGCGGGCAGCGGGCGCAGCCAAGGTCATCGCGTCAGACGTGAACCCCAATCGCCTCGCCCTGGCCAAGAAGATGGGCGCGCACGTGGTCATCAACGCCGCCAAGGACGACGTCGTCCGCACCGTACTCGCGGAGACGGGCGGCGAGGGCGTGGACGTGGTGTGCGAGATGTCGGGCGTCCCGGCGGCGCTGCATCAGGCGTTCGCGACGATTCGCATGGGCGGGCGCGTGCACCTGCTGGGTCTTCCCAAGGGCGAAGTGTCGGTGGATTTCGCGAGCGAGATCATCTTCAAGGGCATCACGTTGTACGGCGTGATCGGCCGCAAGATGTACGAGACCTGGCACCAGATGCGCCGCTTCCTGTCGAGTGGGCTGCTCGACCCGCGCCCGGTGATCACGCACCGCTTCCCGCTTGCCAAAATCGACGACGCCCTCGCCGCCATCCGCTCGGGCGACGCGGGCAAAGTCATCCTGGAGATCGCATGAGTCTCACGGCTCGCCTGCAGGCCGAGCTGGACCAGTTCCAGCGGGACGGCGTCTACAAGCGCCTCAACTATCTCGCCTCACCCCAGGCGGCGCGCGTCCAGATGGAAGGCCGGGGCGAAGTGGTGATCCTCTCCTCCAACAACTATCTCGGCCTGTGCAACACGCCGGAGGTGGTGGCCGCGGGGAAACGGGCGCTGGACCACTTCGGCGCAGGGACGGGCTCGGTGCGCTTCATCTGCGGCACCTTCACCGTCCATCGCGATCTGGAGCAGGCGCTCGCCCGCTTCGTGGGGTGCGAGTCCTCGCTCACCTACGTCAGCTGCTGGAATGCGAACGAGGGCCTGTGCCCCACGCTGCTGGGCGAACAGGACATCGTCATCTCGGACCAGCTGAATCACGCGTCCATCATCGACGCCGTGCGCCTCGCCAAGACCATCACCAAGTGCCAGACCGCCGTGTACCGGCACTCCGACATGGCCGACCTGGAGGAGAAGCTCAAGGCGGCGCGCGGGGCGCGGCTGCGGTTGGTGTTTACCGACGGCGTGTTTTCGATGGAGGGGGACATCGCCCGGCTGGCGGAGATCCTGGAGCTGGCGAAGCAATACGACGCGGTGGTCGCGATGGACGACTCGCACGCGACCGGCGCGCTCGGCAAGACGGGCCGAGGCACGGCGGAGCACTGCGGCGTGCTGGGCCAGGTGGACATCATCACGTCGACCTTGGGGAAGGCGCTGGGTGGCGCGGCCGGCGGATTCACGGCGGGGGCCGCGACCCTCACCGACTATCTCACCCAGCGCTCCCGGCCGCAGCTCTTTTCCAACGCCTTGCCGCCCACGGTTGCCGCGTCCGCGCTCGCCGCGGTGCGGCATGCCGAGGCGCACCCGGAGCTCGTGACCCAGCTGCACGCCAACGCCACGTATTTCCGTGAGCAGCTGCGGGCGCTGGGTTTCCAGCCGCTCGCCGGGGAGACCGCGATCGTCCCCGTGATCCTGGGCGAGACGGCCAAGGCGATTCAGATGAGCGACCTGTTGCTCGCCGAAGGCGTGTTCGTCACGGGGTTCGGTTACCCGGTGGTGCCGCAGGGCCACGCGCGGGTGCGGTGCCAGTTGTCGGCGGCCCACACTCGCGCGGACTTGGACTTTGCCCTCGCCGCGTTCAAGAAAGTCGGGACGCGGCTGGGTCTGATTTGACCCCGGGAGCCCGTTCGCGATCTGGCAAACTGTCGCCACCATCGCGACACTAACACCATCCACAGCCAGACTTCAAGTAGTTTCGCAAACTGGCGTCTTAACCTGCTTGTGCAGAATAACCTAGACCCTTATCTTCGGAGCCTCAAATCGTCGGCCCCAAGGGGTCGTGGGAGGTAGTCCGATGAAGCCGGTCCTGCGTGTGTTTGCTGCCGTGCTGCCGCTCGCCCTTGCAGCCAGCCCGGCCCTGGCCCAGCGGTCCGACCAGCTCGAGCTGGGCGGCTACGCCTCGTTCACCCGGTTCGACCGGGCGTTCCTGTTGGGGAACAAGTTCGGTGGCGGGGCCCGCCTCGGGTATTTCCTCTCCAACCGCGTGAGCCTCGAGATCGAGGGCAACTACGCGGGTTCCACAAACATTATCTCTGCGCAGCCCGCCACGATGCAGGTGGCGGCCGCCAGCTTGGTGCTCAACTACGGGTCGGGCCGGAACATGTTCTACATCCTGGGCGGCTATTCGCGCCTAGTGTTCGGCAAGGACCCCCCGTACCACTTCATCGACAACGGCCTGCACGGCGGCGTCGGCGATCGAATTTTCCTGAGCGACAAGCTGGCACTCCGCCTCGAGGGCCGGGCGATTTGGTCGCCCAAGACGAACTTCCCCACCGGTACGTGGGGCGGCCAAGTGATCGGGACAGCGGGCCTGTCCTACTTCTTGAGCCAGCCGACGCAGCGCAGCGGCCGGCCCGCCACCCAGTACCAGTGGTATTGGGGCGCGCAGGGCGGTGCGTTCGTTTCCAAGACCAACAAGATGGGTTACACCTACGACCCCATCGTCGGCGGCCATTGGCTGATCACGGCCCGGCGCACCGCGCTGTATGTCGCCTACGAGCAGGCGATCTTCCTGGGGGACGACCAAGCCTCGATCGCCGACCCCGGTTCCGGCTCAGGCCTGCGCGACGTCACGTTCCACGATATGCGGCGCGTGATGGCGGGTCTGATGGCGTTTCCGTTGCAGCGCGTGGTCGAGCCCTACGTGGGCGGCGGCTTCGCCCTGATGGAAGTTCTGAACCCGGTGGTGGATTGCTCGGGCACGACGCCCAACAGCGACTGCACGACCCTCGCCACCGCGACGGCCGCCGATGATCTCGCCCACAAGGCCTCGAGCAAGGCGTTCTTCTGGTTCGCCGGTGGCTTGCAGATGAACTACGGCAAGATGACGCTGTACGGGCAGTGGACGATGACGTCGGCGGCGCAGGGCTTCCTGCTCGACGGCAACACCCACACACTGCAGGGCGGCATCCGCTACTCGTTCGGGACCTCGAAAGAGGGCGTTACCGAGCGGCAGTAGCGCGCGACAGCCACGGCGAGCCCGCGACGCAGAAGCGCAGCGGCCAATCAGCCGCCCGCGACACCCCGATGCGCGGCGTGACCAGGATGCGGTCACGCCGCGCTTTGTTATCCACAATCCGCAACCCGCCGCGTTGCAGCCCCGTGCCGTCCAGCCGGCCCGTCACGCCGAGTGCCTGACACAGCCGCGCCGGACCGGCGCATAGCACCCGATCGGCCAGGCCACCGCGCCGCCGCCGCATCAGCGACAACCCCTCCAGCGGCTCCAACGCGCGAATCAGGACGGCGGCCGGATAGTCCCGCGCCTCGGTCACCGCGTTGAGACACCAGTGCATGCCATAGGTGAAGTAGATGTAGGCGGTGCCGGGCGGGCCGTACAACGCCTCGAGCCGCGGCGTGCGGCGGCCACCCCAGGCGTGACAGGCCGGATCGTGGGGGCCCAGGTACGCCTCGGTTTCGACGATGCGGCCGGCAGTGCGCCGGCCGCCCACGTCGCTCACGAGGATCTGTCCCACCAACGCGCGCGCGACGACCAACGTATCGCGCGCGTAGAAGCGCGCGGCGAGCGGCCTCACGCCCCGCCGGTGAGACCCCGCTTTACCCGCGACCAGAAGCCTTCGCCCTCGGCCTCGGGAGCGGCCGGTGCCTTCGGCGGCGCCGGCGCGGCCTTGGGCTCCGCCGCGGGACGCGGCTCGCTGCGCGGTGCTTCGTCGCTCGGACCACGGCCCCGGCCCGCGCCCCCGCGACGGCTGCGGCCCCGCTCACCTTCGGGCCGTTCTTCGCGCGGACCGCGATCAGCGCGCGGCGGGCGATCGGCCCGCTCGCGGTCGCCGCCGTCGGCGCGCCGGCCGCGTCCACCCCGCCCACCCCGGCGCCGGCCCCGGCTGTCGCGGCCCTCACCGCGATCACCGCGCTCCGGACGCTCTCCCCGTTCGCTCTCCGACGGCAGCACCGGCGCGCTTGGCGCCGGCCGGGCGATCGGCTCCACAACCGGGCGCGCCGGCGGCACGTACTCCTGGCGCGGCGGCGGCGTATAGTTCGGATCCACTTCCACTACCCCGATCTTCGGAATCTCCGGGGCCCCGGCGCGGGGGGCACCGCCGCGCGAACCGCGGCGGAACCGAGCGCTGCGCGCCGGCACCACGGGCGCCGCGCCTGCCGGGGGCTGCGCCTCAGGCGCCGCTCGCACGGACTCCGCGTCCACGACGGGCTCCGGCATTGCATCGGGCTGGCGCTCGGGGAGGCGCGCCGTGCGCCGGGCCGCCTCCTCGCGCAGCTTCACGGCGTAGGCGCCGTCGTCTTCCTTGGACAGGTCGATGATCTCGGCGTCGTGCGCCTTACGCAGCAGACCGGGGAATTTCTCCGGCTCGAGTTGGGCCGATTCGCCGCCCTTCAATTCGACCATCGTATCGCGCAGCTCGTCGGCCGGGACCGGCTTGTCGCCGCCGAAGCGGCCGAGGGCCTGCTTCAGCAGGCCGAACGCCTCGCCCAGGCCGCGCCGTGGCTCGCGCGGCGCCCGGGACTCGCGGGGCTTGTCGCGCTCGCGCGGCTCGCGGGAGGCGCGCTGGCCGCCGTCGCGGTCGGCAGCCGGCTCGGCCACCCCCGCGCCCAGTGTGACCTCGAACTGGCCGCTGTCGAGCTTAGTGAGGTGGATGAGGCCCTTCGAGGCCGCCTCGGACACGAACTTCGAGAAGCGCGAGAAGCCGTAGTTCTTCTCGTCGAAGGTGGGGTCGATCTCCTGCATCACCTGCTTCAGGCGGTCGGAGCGCATGACGTCGTTGTGCGCCGTCATCTGCTTTACCGCCTCGATCACCAGCTCCCAGGGGTCGTGGCTCTTGAGCTCGACGTCGCCTTCCTTGGTGAGGCCCGCCAGCTCGTTGTAGGAGTAGTACTCGTCGCAGTTCTGGATCAGCAGATCGGAGGACGACTCGCGGATGCCCACGCCGATCACGTACTTCCCGTACTCCTTCAGCTTCAAGACGAGCGAAGAGAAATCGCTGTCGCCCGACAGGAGAATGAACGTGCCGATCTCGGGCCGGGTGAACACCAGCTCGAGTGCGTCGACGGCGAGGCGGATGTCGGTGGCGTTTTTCTTGTTGGACCCGTAGGCCGGCGCCCAGATCATGTCGATGGACGATTCGGCCAGGGGAACGACGTACTGCGGGTAGCGGCGCCAATCGGCGTAGGCGCGCTGGACTGCCACTTTGCCCTTGATGATGTCGGACTGCAGCAGCCGCCGCAGCTCGGATTGCAGATCCGAGCGGATGCCCATGGTGACGTTGTCGAAGTCGATCAGCAGCGCCGCATTGGGCGCGTGGGCGGGCGGTTCTTTGTGGATGGTGCGGGGCAAATGCGCATGCGATTGTGGTGACGTCATGTTGTTCAGAGTTCCTTCGGTTCGTCGCCCGTGATCATGGCCCCTTCCGTCGGCACGAGGCAAGGCGCGGCCGGGCTCCCCGAATGACTGCGTGGGGACGCCCACGGCGCATGGATCGTCCGCGGCGGGGTGCGTGGGGAGGAAACCGTGGCGCGCGACGCGCCGCCTGCGGCTCCCTCAGCGTTCCGGAGGAGTGGAGAATGGCGAGAGGCTGGGCGGCAGCGGCGTTCCATGACGCGTCCTGCCAGCCCTGCCCGTACGTTTGCCTTCCCAACACGTCCGGGAACCTTTGAAACTAAACGACTTGCGACGGCAAAGCTACTAGGGGTTATTCCCCGAGCACCTTGATGATCACGCGCTTCTTCCGCCGGCCGTCCCACTCCCCGTAGAACACCCGCTGCCAGGGGCCGAAATCGAGCTGACCCTTGGTGATCGGGATGATGACCTCGTGGCCCACCGTGAGACTGCGCAGATGCGCCGCCGCATTGTCCTCACCCGTCGCGTTGTGGCGGTAGCGGCCGGGATCCCACGGCGCGACCGTGTGCTCCAACCATTCCAGGATGTCGTGCCACAGTCCTGATTCGTGATCGTTGACGAACACCGACGCCGAGATGTGCATCGCGCTCACCAGCGCCAAGCCCTCCTGCACGCTGCTCTGCTTTACCTCGGCCGCCACCTGATCGGTGATATCGATGATTTCCTGGCGCTGCTTGGTGGTGAACCAGAGGTAATGGGTGTGGCTCTTCATGCTTGGGGCCCCTGTGTCGAATTGTCGCACCAGAGCGAAGTCCCTAGATTGCCAGCATCAATATGGCGCTGGCCTTCCGGCAGCGGATCTTCGTGATCCTGGTGGCGCTGACGGCCGTCCCGACCACGCTGGCGGTGATCGGGTGGGCGATCTCGGTGCGCGCGCTGGCGCCGGCGGCGGGGTCGAGCGCCTCGCTGGAGCAGGTGGTCGCATCGACCCGCACATTGCTGCAGCGCGTCGACACGCTGCACCTGTCGCCGGCCGCGCGCGCCGCCCTGCGCCACCACCTCGAGCAGGTCTCCAACTCCGTCTCGCTCGCCCGCCGCGCCGAAGCGTACCTGCGGTTCATTACGCTCGGCTTCGCGATCGTCGTGCTGGTGCTCGGCGCGCTGGTGATCTTCGCGTCGGTGCGGCTGGCGGGCCATCTGTCGCGCCAGCTCTCCCGTCCGATCGACGAGCTGGTGGGCTGGACGCGCTTGATCCGCCAGCGCGAGCCGCTCCCGGCCGGAGCGCCCGACCGCGGCGCGCCCGAGTTCGAGTCGCTGCGCCAGGCGCTACGCGAGCTGGCGGCGGCGCTAGCGGCGGCGCGCGATCGCGAGCTCGAGGCTGAGCGGCTGCGCGCGTTCCGCGAAGTGGCGCGGCGCGTGGCGCACGAGATCAAGAACCCGCTCACCTCGATGCGCATCGCACTCGACCAGATCCAAAAAGGTGTGCCGTCCACCATGGCGGTGGACCGCCGAGACGGACCGGCTCGAGCGCCTGGCGCGGGAATTCGCGGACTTCGGCCGGCTACCCGAGGGGCCGCAGAGCGAGGTGGACCTGAAAGAGCTGCTCGACGACCTGGCGCGCACCGGCGTCCCCGACGGCGTGCGCTGCACGGTGGCGGCGAATGGGGCGCCGTCCACGTTGATCGGTCACTACGATCCGCTGCGCCGCGCGTTCGCCAACCTGCTGCGCAACGCCGCCGAGGCGATGCAGGGCCGCGGGGCGATCGACGTGACGCTGCGGGGCGACGCGCGCGGCCTAGTCGTAGAAATCGCCGACCACGGTCCCGGGATGCCCCCCGACGTGCAGCAGCGGGTGTTCGAGCCGTACTTCACGACCAAAGCCGACGGCACGGGCCTCGGACTCGCGCTGGTGCGCCAGACGGTGGAGGCGCATCGCGGCACCATCAGCGTGACCGAGACGCCCGGGGGCGGCGCCACCTTCAACCTGGTGTTCGCCATCGCATGAGCGCGCGCGTCCTGCTGGTCGACGACGAAGCCAACATCCGCAAGATGGTGGGCGCCCTGCTGCAGGCCGAGGGCTTCGAGACGGCGGAGGCGGCGAACGGTGCCATCGCGCTCACGGCCCTCGAGGGCGGCGTGCCGGACGTGATCCTGCTCGACCTGATGATGCCCGGCGGCCCCGACGGGCTGGAGA